>Ga0307942_1002429_pt1 | contig 15121 bp, 10 predicted proteins | sample OrgLakmetagen175_FD_201846 | JGI IMG/M metagenome (GOLD analysis project Ga0307942, IMG submission 201846) | Saline water microbial communities from Organic Lake, Antarctica - #175 | ecosystem: Environmental > Aquatic > Non-marine Saline and Alkaline > Saline | place: Antarctica: Organic Lake...
AGAGTGGAGTCTTGCAAATGGCATGGTGGTTCTAGCATTTGTGATAAATGTGAGTGTGGAGAAGTTCAAGATGAGAAGCATGTGCTTTTCTTCTGCAAGTGTGCTGAAGTGTGCGAGCTGCGCATGATTTACAGAGACCTCTTTGAAGGAATGTTTAAGACTCTGCGTGAGTTTGCTCCTTCGAGCTCTGAATTTATTCCTTTCTTAATTTGTCATCACAGTATCACTGATTTTGAGATCAATGCATTCCTGAATCAAGACTCATACAGACTCCTCAAGTTTGTGTCATATTTAGTTTCAATTTTCGACACTGGTTGATCTTGTTTCACCAGCCAATTGCCATCAGTTAGAGACTCGGGCTGTAGGCCATCCTTGTAACCCCTTGTAACCCCTTGTAAACCTATCTGCAAAGCCAGCTGGGATCAAAATAGCTGGTGGATTTCGAAATTCGGACCAAAACCCGCATTTCTACACCCATGCCACCTCAGAATTGTGCATTTCAGAAAAGGGGCATCATTCCCTCTTCTTGGTGTGGCTTAATCTTTGTCTGAGTGCCTTAATCCTTAATACTTTTTTATTTTCATGTATCATCTTTCTCTTTTGAGTTTACATATAATGTTATTATTTGCCTCCCTCATTCTTGGTATTCTCAATGTGACAGATCCTTTTTTTAACGTGCCCAAAACTCACAGATGGTTCCCCCTCTTTAATTGATTGTGGTCGGTTGGTCCTGGCAGATGCTTAATTGTCAACTGATTTTATTCAGTGCTGCAATGTCACAAACAGCACAGCGCCTTTTTCTCTTTCCAGTTTTTTTTGTAGGTGCTACTAGTCTGGAGCTACAACAACAATTATCACAGTTTCTATTACACGTTTTATTTATAGCTACACGTTTTATTTATGCAGCCTAGCAGTCGCAAGTTTTGACTGATGGCTTAATCTGTAAATCCTGTAATCCGGTATCATCTTTCTCTTGGGTCAGAGAATCTGAATCATGTATGTGCAGTGAATCAACACAGTCGGAGTGCTAAGTGATGGCCTCAGAGTCAGTGTGGGTGACGCAGATAATCACTTGTGCATCCAGGATTTTCTGAATGTACAGTCTTGATGTGCATCGCTAATGAACCAGTACTTGAAATGCATTGAAATAAATGGGTAAGAATCATGCATCCTTAAACAGAGGACACTTACTTTTAGACTGTGGGTGCACCTTTCCTTTCAAGAGCCGGCTTGATGACTTTTTAAAGTAGAGCAAAGTAAAATATGTCTAGAAAGCATGTCCATACTAACTGAACCTTAAAAAGGCAGTGTTTGCATGTAAGAAAGCAACAAAAGGGCACAACGCATCACAAAGAATCCAATGTAAGGTTTACCAGTTGCACGCATGAACAAATGTAGCTTCCTCCCGCAAATTCAATTGACTGAAAAGGTTCGTGGGGCTCTGGTAGTGCAAAAACTACTAGTGTGAAGGAACCGTTTCATTCTGATCCTCTTCACAACATGCGACCTTATACGAGGAGGCACCCTCCTCATCAGCTAGGCCAGTGAGCTGCTTCGACCACATGTCAGAATATAATCCTTGCTTGCTTAACAGCTCTGCGTGGGTGCCCAGCTCGACCACCTCACCTGTGCAGGAAAGGAACGCTGTACTTTAAACGGAGGAAACCAAATATGCTTGTTGATGAAATGCAGTCATCAAAATTAGATGTAAAGTGGGTGGTTAAACAGGATGAGGTATGCAGGATTTTTCCATCTAACAGTGCATGTTCAAACCGATCAAAGAACGCAAGACACTGTCTAAGGAAAAAAGGTTATTTATTTTCACACAAAGCACAGCAAATTTTTGCTGCAGCTGTGTCCTCATGCATAAAACTAACTTCACATCCCTGCCATATGATTGGTGTACCTAATTTGGTAGCATACCTAAATGCAGCACAGCGATAATGTTGGCATCAACAATGGTGCTAAGCCTGTGTGCTACGATGAGGGTCGTGCGAGAGTTCCGCATGGAGTGCAAAGCTGCCTGGATCTTGCGTTCCGTTAGAGTATCCTGTGTAGAAACAAGTATTTATAATCACGGGGTTTCGAAAACTCAAAAGTTTGAAAGCGCAAGGGTTGAGCATGCAGGTGTGTTGCGCCATACTTAAGGTAAACAGAGCACCTTCAAACGAGGCCGGGTGAAAAAAAAACTAGATGAAGGAAAACTCACCAGTGCACTTGTAGCTTCATCTAACACCATAATGTGTGGGTTTTTAAGGAGTGCACGGGCAAACGCAACACGCTGCTTCTCTCCTCCACTCAAACGCAGCCCTCGTTCTCCCACCTAAACAATAAGCATGACACCAAGACTGAGCCATGCGTTCCAAGGGGTTGATGTAAAAAGAAACTTGGAGCAGAATTCATGAGTGAGACTGTAACGACCAGTGATTTGTCAAGTGGCAGAAGCTTCAAATAACAGGCTGTCAACAATCGGTATGAAGCGAACAACATTGATTCACTAGCCTTTATGCAAAAGATATCACTGTCCACAGTTGACAGACACGCTTTCAATAGACAAACTGTATTTCCTTGCTTAAGGAGCTGAGCACATCAGGGCCAGAGAGAATCTTACCACTGTGTCATATCCTTTGGGAAAGCGTGTCGTAATGGCTTCGTGAATGCAGGCTGCCTCTGCAGCTTTCACAACGTCATCGTCACTAGCTTCCAACGACCCGTACCGAATATTCTGCACATGACAGATGTCAAAAAAGCACGAGTCTGATCAACGAGTGTTTGCGCATGCATGCATGGTGGTTTATGTTTTATGTGCATGCATGCAAAAGCATACAGCGTTTTGCACTCAGCATTGAAATGCAGGCTGCAAAGAGACCTCTGAGCCTTAGTCATAGCAGGTACAATACCAGTAGGGCAAGCAAGGTTTGGTGCTCAAACTAGCCACCCCTTACCTGCATGATGGTGTCATTAAACAGCACAATGTCCTGCAGATGCACGGGGTACAGAGAAGGTGTATCACGTTTTAGAATCATCCTGTCAAGAAACATGAGGATGAAAGCGCACACTAGGCACATAGGCACATAGGCACAAAGGCTACGCAAGCATATGCACACACACATAGTTAGTGCCGGCACCAGCAGACTGATGCCCAATTCTTCACATATTTCGGATACAGCAAGTTCCACCCACCGAAAACAATGTAGCCCTGTGCCTGTTTTGTGCCTGCCTGTCTGCCTGCCACAAACTGCACTGCCCACCTGCGGTACCATACCAACTGCCCTGCGCAGTGAGTGCTGTGTCACGTCCCTGATATCCACACCTGCAATGGCAACGCCCAGCGACACGTACAACACATATCTCGACTGGCACCGCACCGCAAGGTACACAGACAAGCCACGGGTAGAACAAAGGAAGAGGTGTGTGTTGAGCCACGACAGGCAATGGGAGTGAGTTTGAACGCCCTCCGGTATTTTTATTACAAATTACATTTGGTCCAGGTCTGCCACTGTGTTTAGTTACTGGATGTAACTCAGAACAGATGTCCTCTTCTAGGCACTTGTAGAGGCTGCATACACGTCTGAAAGCTTAGTACGATTTTGACTGTTTCTGCCCCCCCTTAATTTTGGCAATCCTTCTGTCATGCACCCAGGCTTGGGTCAGGCATTGCAGGGTACACTGATTGATATGCACAGATATGCAATCACATTGACGGAACAACTGCAGCAACCAGTCACGTACCATCAATACATACAGCGCCTTTTGTCACGTCGTAGAAGCGGAAGATGAGGCGCGTTATGGAGCTTTTGCCAGCCCCTGTTGCACCCTGTCAGCAGTGCAGGCAGCGTGTAGCAGCAAAACAAAACAATGCTTACTTTGCCAACAATTGGTAAAAAATGGCTCAGGGATGGTCCAGCGAGCGCTGCTGTGTGGGACCTGTCCAGCTATAACAAGGCTCCATGTCATCAAAAGTTGCTACATACGTATGGTACGTATGATTGTGCACGTCTTGAATGTGCTCAAGATATCCATCTTGTTTCTTTAAGTGTGTTATGGACGTAAAAGGGAGGATTACCAGGTGCCATGCAGGTTTCATTAGGAGGACAGCTTACCACAAAAGCTATGGTTTGGCCACCAGGCACTTTGAAGCTCACGTCTCGGAGCACAACAGATCCAGGCTCATACTCATAGGTCACATTTTTGTATGCCACGTCACCTGTGATTGCAGACAAGGACTGAATTGCTACTTATGAGAAAGGAAGCTCATCACAAGCACTCACGTTTCCCTTGCTTGTACGCAAATACTGACTTCCTGTTGGTATGCATCACAATCAATTCGTGACACTTCGCTCACTGGCGATGTCGTGGGAGGAGCTCATCTACTGATACAACCAGGGACTGCTTTGCAAATATGAATTACTCTGCACAAGCGCACACGATAACCATAACTGCACACCGAGCACAACAAGCGCATTTAAACCGCAGACAGGCACGTGGACTCCGAGTACCTTGTTGCACCACAAGGTCTTTTGACCCTGGCTTGTCCACTATGGCTGTGGTCTTGCCCAGCAGCTGCCACAGGTTTTCCATGTCAATCATGTACTGCAAAGCGTCACAGGATATGTGTAACTCAGAGTGCTGTCAGGGACAATATGCCACATGCCACCAATTGAAGGGTTCTAGGTCAGGGTTACTGCTCCAGATAATATATGCTGATAAACGGGTGAAGATTCACGTACTTGTTGCAGCCACTGATGTCGCACACAAGGAAGCATGCTACAATTGTAAATAAAACAGCAGGAAATCGAATGATTTAATGCAAAACCTGGAAGAAGCTCTGCCGATTGATTCACAGCTCAAGGGAAGGCTCTGTAGCCGTCATAGATCACAGTCACACAAATGTCCCATTTTGTTGACCCCACTATTCAGGCTCACGGAGGTCATGAACCAGGCTTGTTCGTGCAGCTGTTGGTGATAAGCAAGAGCAGTTGTTGGTGACGAGCAAGAAGTCACGAGAGTTTGTGTATGCACAAACCTGCTGGATGACGCGGTAGTAAGTCCCAAACCAGCTGCGTGCAAAAGCAGAGGAAAAGGAATAGCTGTGGTGAGCGACCAGCACAACCAAGTTTCTGAAAATTTGCAGGGCTGAGAGGGTTGAAATGCAGGCAGGAGGCTTCCAGCTTTAAATGCCACACATGAGTCATGCAGAAAGAGCAGCAGGTGGTAGCAAGCCGAGTTTTTTAGCCTGGACAACTTGCCACGCGTGCTGACAAAACATTTCACAATCGCCGGTTACCGGGCGTGAGACGGTTGTCTGGGCCTGTGAGGTGCACACAAGTGGCTTTTGCCGGATCCTACCGCTTACTGTTGTGACCACTGGTGTTACAGCACACGTGATCTCTATCCCCCCTGTAGGCAGCACTCACTTGAGTGGGCCGTACAATTGGGCCATGAGGGAGAGGAACAGCACGACGTCTCCTACTGTGAGCTCCCCTTTTGCGACACCCTTGCTGCACACCAGCAGGCCCACAGACACACCAATCCTGGGCAATAACAAGCAGCCGTGAAGTGAGTGTCCGTGTTTGGGTGTGAGCTTTCATGTGTACAGAGGTGCTTGTAATTTGCAGTTTCGACCAGCTCAAATGCATGTAGACGTGGGCATCGTGCGCAGACAGATCAAAGCAGGGGCGCACGCCAGAATGTTGACCAGATGCAAACCCATGCTGTACAGTGCGTATGCTTTTTCAGAGTAATCCCTTACTTCTAGCAACCGTGGTAAATCAGTTCCAGGCGACGGAAACCAAAAATAAAGAAACGAGGAGGAATATGCTCACAAGCAATGCAGGCAGCATCAGGACCCCGGCATAAAAGCTCATTGTATCGCAAAAACTAATTGAAGGAGCAAACCCACCACATGATCGTGCTTTGGACCGTGTTGAGAACATTTATGCTGCAGGCAGCAAGGAAGGAGTAAGGGCAAGCTCAGTTCTGGGCAGCGTTTGCTTGTAAATCTGGAGATAAAGAGGTAGGGCAAACTCAGGACTGCAGTGCTTGTGTGTAGTAGGTGAGGCACGAGGAAGAAATAGGGGCAGGCCTAACATCGTGCATACAGGTGATCCATTCCAAACGCTGCTCTGAAGCCTGGTGATGCTAACACCCACCTGGTGATGCTTTTGTACTCCGCCTTTTGGTAATCAGTAATTGCCTTGGCGTACTGCCCTCTTTCGTGCCCCTCGTTTGTGAAGTACTATGTGTTGGGGGTGTGTGAGAGCATCGAGTGAGACCAGGCATCTTACGCTAAGTGAAAACCATAAACAGAAAGTGCTTGCATGACAACATGTGTATGTGTGCCTAAGCACGAGCACTGGGCTGTGAACACTCCACACATGAAAAAAGGAGTTTGAGTTTAAGAACTAGACTGCGGGCTGGATACTGCTGCTGAAGGTTTACCAAAACCTTCGACCTTGCATATAAGAAATCAAACTGACCTTGACAGTCCTGCAGAAAGTGAGGGAGGTGTGGTGAGAGTTATGTACTGATGAGAAAGTGGTCTTTTGTCAAGCTGTGGTCGAACCTGGAATGTGCACCACATCCCTTTCACACGCAACAGAGTGTGACCTTGCAGCACCTAAAGCACTGCAGGACACGCCATGAATGACCACATACAGATATGAGACAAAAGAGTAGCAAGCAAGCACACGCACTTACTCGTAGTTTAAGAGGGCGTCAGTGGCACGGGCTGATTTGATCTGAGGACACAAACAGGGAAGCTGGTAACGTGTGAGAGGCAAGTAGTAAGATTGTCAAGCGGCTGAGCTGTTTGTTGGTCCAACTGGTTTCCCTTGTTTAGGATTGTCAAGCAGCTGAGCTGTTTGTTGGTCCAACTGGTTTCCCTTGTTTAGGATTGTCAAGCAGCTGAGCTGTTTGTTGGTCCAACTGGTTTCCCTTGTTTAGGATTGTCAAGCAGCTGAGCTGTTTGCTGGTCCAACTGGTTTCCCTTGTTAATTATGCACCTTTGTTTGTGTTGAACTGTTTGTGTTAAACAAAGTGTTGCACGCAGCAAGCACTCCTGCAGACCCACCTGGTCAGTGTTGTTCATTTCACGCCGCAGAGTCCCTGAAGGAGAAGCAGGGTCGACGGAAATGTCAAAGCAATAAAGAGAGTACTTGCTTTCACTACTTTGGCAGCAAAATCCCTGATAAGCTGCCGTCAAAGTCATGGCAGCAGCAACAAGCACGCATCACAGTCGGTAAGTGGGAAGCTTGCACAAAAGTCCTCACACACTACTCACCTCTCCACTCAGTGATGATGATGGTAATGGGGATGTAGGAGCCCACTGTGATAAAAGTGGTGATAGCAATAGACGGCTCCAGCGCCTGAGGCCCAAAGAAGGGAGGGGGTCTTGAGTGCTCTTTGAATACCACTGTCTGTCCGTGCTTCCCTCATACATTTTGGATTTGCTTGCTACACATCCATTCATCATTCACCATGTAATCATGCTTCACCAGTGTATATTGCGTGCATGCGTGCATGCGTGTGCTAGGTCACTTGTGTACAATTGCACTCTTTCAGCATAACAACTGAAGAGGACGTGTTACGCACACGCACACACACACACACACACACCTGAGCTAGGTAAGTGGAGGCTGTGAGGACGTCGATGCAGGTGGGCACGATGCTGCACAGGGAGTCAGGCAACCCAGAGAAACAGTTGGATGAGAGAGCACTGGGCCCAGTCAGAGTGCGTGGCAGTTTAAAAACAATAGTAAGCAAGGAGGTGCCAATCTGCATTACAGCTTACTGCAGGACAACACTGAAAGGCACTCCACCCCAGTAGAAAGAAGACAAGAGCTCCCAGCAACATGAGGCGACATACCTGAACATGACGGTGGACAGAATGTTCTGCGGATGGACGGAGAAAGCAAAAGCCGTTAAGGTTGTACGCAATTCGGAGCATCATGCATGGACATGGATACCTATGAGGCATAGCGTGACGTGCAACAGTCAGGCAGACAGAGCGGCCCAGGAAAAGCAGCCTGCTTATCACACGGCTGTACCTGCATTGCATTTGTCCCTCGCTCAATCTGCTTTGTGACCTCTCCTGTCTTTCGGGTGAGGTGGAAGCCAAGATCAAGGTCCAGGACATGGGAGAACACATGCAGGGAGATGCGCCTAAGAGCATGTGAGCATGTGCGTGAGTGTGAGCTGTGTGTATGTGTGTGTATGCTTGTGTGTGCGTGTATATTGTGGTGCGTGTGTATGTGTGTGAGTGTGTGTGGACACTGAAACATCATGAAAGGGAAAAGGTATGCATGAGCAAAACAGATTGCAACGAAATGTTGCTACTCTGTTGCTGCTGCAAAACGGTGTGCATATGTAATAAGTGTAGGGCTGGCCAGAACCGTATTTGCACACCGTATATGACTGTATGTATGGTGATTTCTCTGCTTAAAATATTGTATATACACCGTATATACGTATTTATGTATGGTTCTGGCCAGCCCTAAATATGTGGTCTAGAAACTGATTTTAGGCACGAAAATACAGGCAGGCATTTAGCAATTATTACAGCAAACAAAGAAATTTGTGCACGATTCTAAAAGTAGCAAGTGGAGTTAATATGCATGCATACCACTGACCTGTACGCGTCCTGGGAAACAGGAACCCAGATAAACTGCCGAAGATTGTTGATGATGCCAACAGTTCCCCCTCCAGCACCTCCCTGTTGCACGCGTGAACACATACACACACACCATAATTTGTGCGTTTGTAGTGCATTAATGAATAATTGAGCTCACTTTCATGGTTGTGACTTAAGCTGGATGACTACAAGAACTCATTGTTTTTCTGCTTTACTGCGGTACAAGTCCCCCCCTTTCATGAATAAAGAGTCATGAGTAAAGCGTCCCCCATGAGCAACGGTCGTAAAAGGTTATTGAGTGGCTGTCAATTATCTGAATTGCTGGGTACACATACGCACACACGTATGAATTGATCACTGGTGTGACCATTGATGAAACGGTCGTAAAAGGTTGTTGAGTGGCTGTCAATTCTCTGTATTACTGGGTACACATACTTGCGTGAAACCATGTGCAAGTGAATGCTCGCAGTGGCTGCAAGTTGAGGAGAACTCCATATTATCAAAAATGACATAATTAGGTAAGCAAGGTAAGGTGCGCAATTTTGCTGGAGAGTGTAATTTTATTCAAACTCTTGGGGCAGAAGCTCGCATAGCCCACGTGTGATACAAGGAATGGGCTCATGGCGCCCAAAGCTTGTCACTCGACACATAGCAGAGGGTTGCAAGCAAACATGGAAAGGCGGCAAAAGCCATAATGCATACATACGCATCATTTTGTGCGCGGATGTGAGGGGGGTTGCCCATTTCCAATACGTCTCGGTGGTGCATTCCTGGCACGTGTCTGTGGCGTCAGCGGTAGGCACACCTGAATGAGGACCGCTCCCAGGTACAGTAGCACGTACGGCGAGAGCCAGCCATAGAAGTAAGACATGTGGGACCCTGGAAAATGCAAACAAACAAGGGACGGCTTTGCCGCATGCCGGACCCATGAGCGGCTCAACTGTGCTTGCACAGCTCAATCAGGAGCAAGACCAGCACACGCTTTGCTATGAGGGGTCGCCACAGCTGCTTGCTTCCTGACACCTTTTAAACACACACAAGGCCCCCACTCAAACCTTCAGGCTGGTCTTTGGCAAAGGAGTCCACCATGCGCTTGAACAGGATGGGCACAGCAATGTTGAGAAAGCGCCTGTCAGTGCACAAGTTGCACGGTGGCGTTGCTTATCAGTTAAGCGAATAATAGATAGGACAGGAAAGAAGGTGGATCGTGTGCATATGCATGTACTAAACTGCTAGCTGTCAAAGGTATTAAATGATCTGACTCACTCTCCCTATCTTCTTGTACACAGAAAGCTGACGTAAATGTGATAAAAGAACCACAGCAAGCGGTGGCCACACCCTTGACATACTGATACTCACATAGAGAGCAGGAGGATGAATGCCAGCACAGCTCGAGCCTGCAAGCAGGTATTGTCGTGGTAGAGGGTAAGAAATGAGTCTAATGTAGTGATGTGCAAGTTGCCCCACCTAAACTGTAATCCCTGTCCATAGTAATGAAACAAACACTCTTTAGATAAGGCAGTCTCCATTCTTTCCAGGCCCTGCCAAACACTGGTTGCAGGATAAGCCTACAACCGGTAGTTACATATCAAGCCACAAACACCACGCAAAACTCACAGGGCAACTCAACCGCTGAACCCCATGCCGTACCCTTTGTCCTTGACCCCACACACTCCTCACCTGTAACCAAGGGTCCTCGGGCCACACATACTTGCACGCCCCCCAGAACAATGTGATCCAGCTGTGCTGCTCCTCTGCCTTGTCCTTGCCCGTCTCCACGTCCTCTGCCTCACCCCCTGCCAATTGAGCATATCCTTCAGGGGGCACGGCGCCAAACCACGTGCCCCTGTGTGTGGGCAGTCCCCATTGTCAAATAGCACGGAAAAGATGATGAGGTGTGATTTGAAGGGTTCATTTAGCCGTGTTTCTTGCAATGCCTGCCTGTAACGAACTGCGATACATGTGCAATCCCCACAATTAGGCTCTAAGCCACGTAAAACGTATTAGATGTACAGGAATAAGCGACGGCGACATTGTGAATGCATTGGGAGAGGAAAGGCGCGAGGAAAACAGTCGGCCAGAGAGCCAGACCTGTTATTCTGGAAGTCCATCCAAGTCATGAGGCAGGACACCACTGTTTGCAGGAGGAGCGTCCAGATGGTAGAGCGCTGGTACGGCAGGGGAAACCCTGTAGTGGTCAAAGTGTGAGCGGTCCGTTACGATACGGCACCTCCTGCCTTGGTCGTGATATCTTACAGCAGTAGTGACCGCAAACGCTGTTACTATTACCGCAAGTTAAACAGAATGTATGGTAAATTTCTCCCCTGATTGGTGATCCCTCACCGTCTGTTGCTTTGTATAAGCTCCATATTGTCTCTAATGACCAGATGTAAACCAAGATGAGGGGCATACTGAAGATCCTCCAGTCTAAAGGCATGTGGACCTGTAAGCACAGGGGAAGGGTTCACTGTTTGTCACTGCAAAGACGACGGAGCATACACTTCTGTCCACAACGCGTTTGCTTGCCAATGGAGTGTAAGACCTCCAAAATATACCTCAAATCAAAGTTGCAGTAAAACTCATCAACTAGAAACAGGGCGCTCAGTCCAATTTGACAAATGAGCATTCAAATTCCCAAGCTTGGTACCTTGGCACAATTGAGGCTGAGGCATGCCATCGTGATCCAGCACGCAAAAAGGAGGACGTGAAAAACGATGTGAAATGCTGGGAGGTCCAGAACTAGGGAGGTAACAAAATGGACGCCATGGAGGAGACCAACAAACAGGGCACCAATGAAATAGCCTGAACGGGAGGGCAGGTGTGCGCAGGTTAGTCTGTCCCTGGGATCAACAGTCTGATGTTTCAAATTTCAGGCTGGCGCACCAAATTCTGAGCCTGACACCCCGTCTGTGCCCTTGAGCCGCTGACCAGCAGCTCGTAGATGCCCCGCATGCTTTAGCCGGGGTCTGAGTGAAATCAAGCAAACTAAAAAGCCAACAAGTGCTATGCTCGATGACAATATCTCTACCGCACAAGGGTGTATTGCTGTGTGTTTTATCACCCAGCTGTCTGGGTAGGCAGAGCTGCAAAAGCCTGGCAGCACCATCGCAGCAAGCTGGTAGAGTGCAACACGAGCCAGAGAAAATCAACCTAATTAAAAATGCTTTGGCAGCATTATCAATCAGGATTTTTGTTTATTTTCAGCTCAACTGAGTTCAACTGAGTTGAACATAACTTGCCGTTAGGCTTTTTCGTTAGGCTCCTTGTCCCAGTTATCACAAAATGGAGGGAGAAGGTGATTTCCTGCAAAGTTGGTCAACGGGTTGACTGCACACACACACACACACACACACACACACACACACACACACACACACATACACACACACACACACACACGCACACGCACACACACACACGCACACACACACACGCACACACAAACACACACACACAGACAGCATGCACACACTCATACACACAGACAGCATGCACACACACACACACACACATACACACAGACAGCATGCACACACACATACAAGCAGGCAGCATGCACACAGGCAGCTGCACACACGCACAATGCACACACACTGTGCGCAAACACAGTACACGCACACAGGCAGCACACACATTCACATTCACACACATGTACATACACAGTTCACATTCACACACATATACACATGCATTCATAGACACACACACGCACACACACACATACACACACGTACACGTACACGCACACACATGCAAGGAACCCCCACAATTACAGATAGGTACACACAGAGAAGCACTTACCCATTCATACATAATACAGGCGATGGTGGCAACGAGTACATCCTTCGCAGCCAGCTCTCTAAATTACAGCTTGCAGTCCAAACCCTGAACAAAGAGAATGGCCGACTCAAGCTTGAAAATAGCCTCCTCCTGCAACATGCCCTCCCACCGTCGCCCAACATGTCAAATTACCACACTACGCAACAAATGGCGTTGCCTCCCCCATCTCAACCTTACCAAACTAAGCGCCGAGACGCCCGAGACCTGCCCGCTTCCTGCTCCCAAGAACAGCAGCTGCCACAGATGGGCGCTGATGCAAGCCTTGAAATGCAGGGAGCCCTAGAAGAAATCAAGATGCTGCAGGCCAAGCTTGAGCAAGTGCGGTGAGTTATGTCACTGCTGAGTGCAAGCCTGTTTTACCATTCCGTTTGTGGGGCAAGATCTAGCAATGCCGGTTTACTATGAAGTAGTAGTGTGTCGAGCTTTCAAAGGACTTGGCCACTTTGCTTTTCATAATGCCATCAACAAGTAAAGCAGGACCTCATGAGGTCCAAGCAACGTACTTCATTTATCAAGCGCGTTCAGGTTGCAACACTTTGTTTCCTGTGTTCACATAAGTGTGCACCTGTGTGAGCCTTTGAGGTGTTTAAAGAGGCACACTTTTCCAGATAGTTGCGTGTTGTAAGCCACTTCCACAGGCCGCACCCCGTACCAGATCACCCCGGCCTTCAATGCTTTCATTAAACTCCTTATATGCCCCCACTTGTACGTTGGTACTCAGCGTGCCTTGGAAATCACACATCGAACATGCTACCAGGCGCAAATTGCAATGCCCTCACGAGAGTAGTGCCATGTTCCAGCAGCAGCAGCAGCAGCTGCAGCAGCAGCAGCATGTGTTTCAGCAGCAAAAGCCCGCTTTGTCCCAGCAGCAGCCTCAATGCTACCCCCCCTCTCCTCCTCACGACCAAGACTTTCTCCACCTTGTGGGGCAGCTGAACGGCAAGAGCAGCCCTGCCAATGGGTGCAGCCCAAGGCATTGGCACACTGGCAGCAGCCCTTCTGCACAGCATTTCCGAAGCCCGCCAGCACGGGGGGGCCACCAGGGTGGTGCGGGTGTCCACAAAGTCAGCAGCCAAGGCAAGGTGCGGGCACTTCCACGCTAAAAACCCTCTGGCCTGCCAGGGCGGTCATCAGCTTCCTGTTATCTTTCCAGCGACCTCTCAATCGTTTTGCATTGCTCTTGTCCTTGAAATTGAGTTTACTTGGAGGGAGCAATTAATCTTACACAATGCAATGTACTGCGTGTCTTTGTAATACGGCACCCGCTCCTGCCTCTGCCTCTGTTTCTGTTGCAGAGTCTGGGTCACCATAAAAAGAACCAAAGCCCCCCGTGCAAGCGCCCGTTCTCTGATATTACAAACGTAAGTGCACATAGCACATGCTTAGATAATTACACTTGCTTCATTGAAGGTTGCCATATCACGCCCCCACGTACTTAAATCAAAGCAGCAGCAATTTTGGTAATTCGATGCAGTACGAAATTGTGCATCTACATCCTTATCTTCAGGGACGCCAAGGCGCAAAAAGGGAACGCAACCAGACAGCAATTTACATGAGACTGCACCACGGCATCCCAAGCAAACGCTAATTTTCGACCTGTCCATGTTGCTTAATGTTATTGCAGCCATGTGTGATGGGAATGCTCACTACTATGCAGGGCATGCGCTAGTTCTTGCAATTTTATATTGGACAGGATGTCTGGACATTGGACATGCGTTAAAACAGGCGGCTGTTCGTAGCTGAATGAGTGGAATCATGGCATCTCTGCCAGGCCCCTAGTTGTAGCTCTTTAGATAAGTTAAAAGCTATGGTCAACCGACTCACCGTTAATAAAAAAGGGAATAAATGTCCGTACAAATGCTAAACTTGCGAACAACTTACCCATGTCAACTGAGAACAAGATTCAGCCATCATGATCATGCTTTGGTGAGGAGGTTAAGGTGAGGTAATTTAAGGTTGCATTGCTATACATGCCTCTGGGGGGCATCTGAGCGGAAGCTTGGAAAAGGCCTAAAAGTGAGGAGGTTGCAACGTTCTTTCCAACACGGCACTCCGGAACCAAACGCAATGGTTGAGACTTCGCCATAGCACTCCAGCAGAACCAAACTGGCCATCGGACAGCACAAGAAGCAGAAGATCATAGAGAAGAATCCGCAGGAAGCAAGAAGTTTCTGCGCTACCTGCTAGAGTGCTAAAAGTAGAAGTAAAAGTCTACACTGGAAGTCACCAGCGTGCATTAAGGAAAGGCTCTCAACTAGTGCTCACACTAGCCAGAGCCCCACCAAAAAAGAGAAAGAGAAACAACAGAGACTAATGAGGATCCGGCGGGTTGTCAGCCATGCGATCCGGCCTGCGCCTAGCCCTCCTGAAGCCAGCCGCTCTACCAGTAGCCCCTCTTTCAGATCCCCCATTATCACTGTTGTTGTTGAAGTGTATTTGTGTCTTGTTTTTGTGATCTTGTTTAAGCTTTTTATTGCATGGCAGTGCAGTTTAGTGGCTAGTTGGTGCACTTTGTGCGTGGTGATGCCCAAGTTTAGTAGAGGAGTTATGGTGTACTGATTGTAGATTGTGCCCCCGACTCCAAGAAGTATAACATGAAGTGTGACTTTGTTGTTTCGAGAGATGTCTCGGAGGCTCCTTGTTCGTAGA
>Ga0307942_1002430_pt1 | contig 15120 bp, 13 predicted proteins | sample OrgLakmetagen175_FD_201846 | JGI IMG/M metagenome (GOLD analysis project Ga0307942, IMG submission 201846) | Saline water microbial communities from Organic Lake, Antarctica - #175 | ecosystem: Environmental > Aquatic > Non-marine Saline and Alkaline > Saline | place: Antarctica: Organic Lake...
ACAAGAAGCCTACCGTGACCAGCCGCGAGATTCAAACCGCGGTGCGCCTGGTGCTGCCCGGCGAGCTGGCCAAGCACGCCGTGTCCGAGGGCACCAAGTCCGTCACCAAGTTCACCAGCGCTTAGAGGGCTGTGGCTGACTGACTGATTGCTGGCTGGCTGGAGGCAGCAGTAGCAGAAAGCGCATCAAAACCAAAACAAACGGTGTTTTTCAACACCACCTTCCCCTGTTGTGCAGTGTCTGTCTGATAAGCTTGTGCTTCCACTCCTTCTCTCTCCTCGTGGATGGCTGGCATGGTACAGTGCTATGTGAGTAGCAGTGATACAAATGCTGTGACAGGAAATGAATCAGACTTCTCTCCCTTGCATCTGTCTCTGTGTGCATGTTCTGTGCGGCATCGTGCGCGGTGTTTGTGTGTGTGCCTAACTTGACATGAAATTCATGGTGCTTGTGCCGAGTCTGGACATCCGGACTTGACTTTGGATCGTGATGTGCGTGCACACAGGGCACAATATTGATGTAATGCCATCCTTTGTTCACCATGCGCTTTAGCCCTAGATATCAACCCCTCACACCATAATGACAGAAGTATATCAAAGATGGCAATGCGACGATGCAACAGTGGAAGTCAACTTGACTAAAGTCAACCTTTGCCGCTTCAAGGCCAGTAATTGCACTGCATCGCACTCGTCATTCCCGACAATACCCACTTGAGTCAAATCAATTGGATGAAGATTATTTGGTGTGCAATGCACGTTGATGACAAGTCTGTTGACTGCAAGCGTCAATAGGAAAAGCTTTCACAACGGCAATAGACCTACACCTATAGCCATGACTACTGAAAGGAAGGAACGCACTACTTTGCTAGCAGCACCTTAAACGCAGCTCCTTAAACGCAGCACCTTAAGGTAAGCTCACTTTAAGGTTTACCTTAGCTCGCTGTCGATATTATACTGTTTTCACGAGGAGGATTTGAGTGCAGGAACATCTTTAGCTACTCAGGACTGGGCAAATGCCTGTCTCTTTGTGGTCGTCATGACGTGTGGAGTGCATAGGTTCACCAGGAGTTGTGTTGCAGGAGACCTTGTTTTTGTTGCTGGACTGTCAGACAGCAGTGTGTGCAGCAATGTGAGCACCGGTCTCTCAACGCTTATTGCTTTTTGCTGACCTTTGGCCTCAGACTCTTTCTTCTTTGTGTATCTTCTCCCCTTTGTCTGACTTGGTGCAACGTTGTGTGGTTTATCCCGTGAAACTTTTTCATTTCTGATCCATGTCAAGTCCTTTTGAGTAAAATAAAGAAATTGAAGGAACGCTGTAATGTAAACATTATCGGCTTGAATACCGGTGGTAGCGTTCTTTCAGTTCTGGTTCCAATAGTACAATACCAATAGTACACTGCGTTTCTTTTTTCCCCTCATGGTACTATGGCTGCCGTTTGGAGAGGAGCAGCTTCTCTTGCACCAGTGTAGTTGTTTGCTGGACACCTTTGGGTGGTGTGTGAAGGAAGATGCAAGTAAATATCAGTTATGGCTTGCTGCGAGTCCTTAAATCACACTGGACTTCTGGAAAACACAGTTTCCTGTGCGCCATTCCATCCCCATTGTTCTCGCAGCAAACTTTCTTAGAGACGCCTAAGCATAGATCACTTGCTGGGCCATAAATTTGGACCTGGCTACCAGCCTCCGTTCTTCGCTTTTTTGATCTAGCATCACAGTTGCGTCATCACAGTTGCGTCATTATCATCAGGTGTTTGGCATTATACCTTGCTTTCTATTGATACACAACCAGCGTGCACTACCAAGGCGCAAACACGTAACTACATGGCAGACGTTATTTAAGAAAAGAAGGAACTTTGCCTTAGAGCATGCGTGACCCAGATCTCCAGCTTGCAAAGCAAGTCGTCAGCCTAGGAGCGTCATGCATTGCCTTACCTCAAGAGCGGTTGCGCCTTTTTCAAAGCAGAGCGCAGGACAGTGATGTCCTGGTGACACCTGGTGTCCAGGAAGTCACTTATACGCACAAGGGTTGACTGCACTCATTTTTGCTCCGCCTGGAATGGCACAACTGAACCGTTTAAAATAATGCTCTCCCTGGGACAGCGAACTGATTTATAAACAGACAGCTGCAGGAAGGTTGGATAAGAAGGAATGCTAAGCAATACAGGGAGTGCGCTTGCTGTCAAGCCAATCCCTCCTGTGGTACAGGCGAGGCTATCTCAGCATGGCCCAGGCACTTCTGCAGCACCAGCAGCAGCAGGCATCAGCCCATCTGGATTCAATTGGGTGCTTGATGGGCGGGAGCTGCTGCTTTGGAAAGATGCACGAATACGGTCCCTCCTCCTGCCCCCCTCCCCAGCGCAGCAGAGCAAAGTCTATGTGTGTGTGCTGACACACACAAACAGCAGCACCACCACGGTCATCACCTGTACAGAGGCAGGGCTGCTGAGCTACTGGCTGGACATCGAAAACCATGCTGCTCAGCCCACGCACCATCAGGTCATCGTTGGCGTGCCGGACCATCGCCTCCAGCGGCGGGCGGTGACGTCTTTCACAGCCGAGATCCCCGAGCTCGCTGCGAATGCAGGCCCGGCGTTTGTGGGCATGATGGGCAGTATGGATGGCAACTTATTCTTCATCCAGGGCAGCCCACAGGTAAAAGGGCAGGGTAGAATGTATGTTTCGCACACATACACACACACACACACACACACACACACACACACACACACACACACACACACACACACACACACACGCACGCACACACGCACGCACGCACACACACACACACACACACACGCACACACACACACATGCACACATGCACGCGCACACGCGCACACACATACACGCACGCACGCACACACACATACACACACACACACATACACTTACACTTACACACATACACCCACATACACACACACACACACACACACGCGCACGCACACACGCACATGCACCGGAATGCACACATGCGCCTGCGCATACATACACACACACACACACGCACAAAAACACACATGCACACACACACACACACACACACACACACACACACACACACACATAAACGTGTACAAATACACATACACACACGCATACACGCATACACACATACACACACACATATGCTTCTCATGCAAGGTACGGTTTAAATCCTCTCACAGCAGTACGCTTCTGCAAAGTATGCATGTCAAGCAACAAAAACATCAGGCACCACCTATACTTTTACGCAACAATGTTGTAAGCGCAAAAAGCAACTTACTACTTGAATGTGACGTGCGCTTGCCCAGGGTATCTTCACCAAGCAGCTAGCCGCCCTGCCTATGCAGCAGGAGCCTCGTGGGATGCTGGGCACGCTGGGTTCTGTCCTTTCCTGGTGTGTTCATGTGTGTTTGGTTGCGTGTTTGTGTGTGTGTGTTTGTGTATGTGTGTTTGTTTGTGTGTGCGCGTATGTGTGTGATTTGTTTGTGTACGTGCACGTGCGCAATTGTGTGGCTGGCATTTACTTCCTTCATGAGGGCACGGACACTGGAGGCTCAATCCCCCTAATTGATCCCTCCTGCGCTTTTCAACCTGGTTCCAGGACGTACCATGAAGCTTTCCTTCCGGGTGCCAAGTTTCTGAAGCGCACCTCCTCCGGCCTCACCCCTGTGGCCTTGCATGTAGCCATGGCAGGCACTGTAAACCACTTGCACGTGTACGTGCTCACCGCTTCCACGCTGGAGTGCTGGCTGGTAAGGAGAAGGGGGCCGATAAATGAGGGGGGGGGGGGGGTAGGGTTGCTGTGTGCAGGTGCAATGTGTCTGTTACCCTGTGCACAGAGTTAACTATTGTGAAAAGTGAGAATCATCTAAAGGAGGAAATCCTGTGTGTATGCCTCAATGTGAATCTCCAAGGGAGCAGTGACGCACATGCCGGAAATATCACACATGCTGATAAAAAGAGCATGTAAACACACACACACACACACACACACACACACGTACACACATGTGCACATGTACATGCACGCTTACACGCAATTACAGCAAGTGATGAGCATGTAAGATCATAAACACTCAGACACACGCACACTCACACACACACACACAAACACACACACACACACACACACGTGCAATTGCAGGTGACCTTAGGCATGCGTCCCAGTGAGCAATTAGTATGGTCCTTCCAAAGCACCTTAGCCGCTCAGAGCGAGCTGCCTCTGCACGCACCCACAAATGCATGCCTGTCCATCGTGGGCAGTAGTGCATACTTGCTGGTGCTGGACGGCAAAGGGGGAGAGACCTCAGCATACATTCACAGGTGGGGGGGTTATACCTGTTGTGTGCGTGTTGGGATAAAATGTATTAGTGTGTTGTGCAAATGTGTGTGTACACATTTGTGAAATTCTTTCTGTTGTGTGTTGTGTGTGTGTGCGTGTCTGTGCGCTCTCGCTCGCGCGCGTGTTTGTGTAGCTAACAAATATTAGATAATAAGGAAGACGTTGCAATAGAGTAATTGGACATGGGTTGATTTCTGGCTATGAGAGCTCTCTACTGACTCGTATTCCTTTCTTTTTGTTGCTTGCTCCCGGAGGTCGAGCTCCCCTAGAGAGATCTTCTTGCATGTGTGCTCACCCAATTACCATGCACGCAACGCACATGTTTACAGGAACACACGCACATACACTTACGCACGCAATGCGTGCGTTTCACTTCATACGCAGGTTGGAGGTCCGTGCCGACGCTCATCCCGTGCACACCTACTGCCTGCCAGTGCTTGGGCTAGTAGGTGCGTGGCTGTATATCTATGTGTTTATGTAATTATGTGTGCACTTGTGTATACGTGCGTGCTTGCCTATTTTTCAGTTTATAGAGGATGTCAAGGTTGCAAGAACGTAGTTGGCCTCCTGGATTTGTGCAGGACTTGATCTTACTGTCCGGGCTTGTTATTAATTCTATCGCAAGGCTTGGAAGTTTTTTTATTTAAAGGCGATATCTTGCTTTTGTACACACACACACACACACACACTCACACACACAGGAATAGGACTGAGCTCTCACACATTTAAACAAACTGACACACAAACGCAGGGGGTGGAGTTCAACAGCAGCAGCAGCAGCAGCAGCAGCAGCAGCATAACTTGCCATCAGACGCATACCAGCTGCATGCAAGCCCTGTGGTGGAAGATGCAGTGCTGCTGATGACACCAGGTGCGACACAAATTTTTTGTACATGATTTGTGTGTGTTTGAATGTGCTTGTGTGTGCGTGTGCGTGTGCGTGTGCGTGTGCGTGTGCATGTGTGTTTTCAGAGTATGAGTCGGTGCGCATGCATACGTGCCTGTGAATAATTTTGTTCGTGAAGCTAGCTGTGTACATGCTTTCCTGCAATGAGGAAGAGGGTGTGACGTCACGAGATTAGGTTTGTGTGCGTCTGTTTGTGCGTGCATGTATGTAGGAATGAGTAGGCAGAGTTTTAACAACTAATTCGTGCATATCGTTGCACATTCCACCTCCAAACCACTTAGCACCCACCGCCCTGCATATCAAACAGGTCGTGGATTATTTGAGTGGACGGCTGCCAAAAGTGCCTCAACCCACCACCAGTATCACCAGCAGCAGCCTCAACAAGCGGTGAGTTGGAGGCCTTGTAGAGTGACAAACAGTTAGCTGCTGCCTTGTAGGTGTGCGGCAGTGATGAAGAGGGCAGGGGCGGGAGAAATGTAGTAGCAGGACCAGTGTGTCGAAATAATGGCAGCGGTAGATTTAATGAGAGAAAAGAGGGTGGCAGCCTAAAGTAAGCAGCAGTAGTAGTATTCTAATATTCTCCATTTCGCACCCACACTGGTCGTTCGCACCCACGCATTTTCCAGCTTTTTTCGTCACAGACGCGTAAAGGAAAGGTTGAGATGCTTAATACCATTTTCTTTGTCTAAAAACTGAGAAATAGTTGGGGAAATATGCCACGTTAAGCGCATTGGCGTACTCTTCAACTCACTCCCTTGTTGCATGCGGCCATGCACACACTACTAGGCAGACAATCCTGACACATGACACGCTGCCTTCTGTCACGACTTGTGTCCTTTCTATCTCAAATGTGCACATGTGCATGCACGCACACATACACACACACACTATCTCACACAGTTTCTCTCATACACACACACACACACGCAAATACACACAGTCACACACAAACACACAAACACACGCTCACAGCTGCAGCAACCTCACGATGGGCGTGCGCTGCTCCTTTCCGATGACCCAGACACTCTAGCGGTGGCAGCTGTGGCAGCTGATGGCAGTGGCAGGGAGGACTGCAAAAGCACCAGCAGCCACAAAAGGTTGCGGCGTGCCAGTAGTGGTGGGTTTTGTTCGTGCACGATATGTGGTGTTTCCGGTGGTTTAAGCAGAACTTTGCTTCCTTGCTCTGCTCTCGTTTTAACTTTGTTTACCTAGCAAGTTGTGTGTAAGGAGAAGCTAGGAGCTTGCTAGTGCTAGGGGAGGTTGCCGTTGTTTCTAAACAAAGACGCTGCGTGCTGCCCTGGCAAATAGTATAAACATTCTCTTAACTCAACATACATGTACATCATATAACAGCACAAGCGGCACGCACGTCACTCAAACAGCACACACACACGTGCACACACACTTGCACTTACACGCACACACACACACACACAAACACACTCTCACATCTCACATCTCACATCCATCTCACACACACATACACACACATGGCCTGCCTCCTGAACAGGTGATTTGATTAAGGGTCCTTCCGCCATGGAAGAGGACGAAGAGGAGTTCGAGGTGCGTGCATGAGAAAAAACAACAGTGCTTGTGAGCTTAGTGTGGCCTCGAATGTATGCCCACAAGAATTACTGATGCAGCTTGCGCCCTGTATGGCTCCCTGCCCTGTGCTTGGACTACTGTGCTTAAAAAACAGGCTCTGTAAAGCTTGCACCGTAACCGCTTCTTACGTGCATATTAAAGTGCTGATGGGCCGACCAGACTTGTTAATAATAGCTCTGTGAGGCTCGCACATTGATCCTTACTGCACATATATCGCTGATTGCCCGATCCAGACTCTCTTGGAACTTTTTTGGGTTGAAACTTGGAGCTTTGTTGGGTTGAGACTCACAGGTGGCAGAACGCCTTGACGACCTTGACTGACTGTGACTGGCTTGTTATCTCACGCTGGGCAGCTCTCTGAAAAGAGCTGGGGGGAAAATGAGCTTGGCGTAGGATGTGCACCTGATGATCACTAGATAATGAAGCTAAAGGGCCAATCAGTATCCATCGCTCAGTTTTCAATAGGATGACATTGCAGGCGGAGAAGCTGGGCTTAGGGGGTCCGCTTGACGACGGCAGCCGTGCGCAAGCAGAAGGGACGGTGTGGCTGGTCATGAATGCCACGTATGGCATGCTGCAGGTATTGTTTGTATGCGTGGTGTGTATATGCGCGCGGTGTTGGGTGCCTGTGCGTGTTTTGCATGTGTGGAGTAAGTAAACGAGTGCTGCCCATGTTTGCCTGCAGCGGCCAGCCCATGTACGTGTACGTACATGCATAGCTTTCGCACAAACCGCGAATCTCTGTGTGCCTTGTGGGCATGGACGTGCATGTGGGCGCACTCGCCAGCCTGCACAGAGTATTGACTGGATCTTGCTCCTCTGTGTGTGCGTGTGTGTTTGGGTGTGTTTGTGTGTGTGTGTCAGTGTAAGAGGGTGGTCCTCACCATGGGCACGGACATGCATTTAAACGCAACTGCCAGCGTACACAAATTTCTAACTGCTGTTCTGCTTGTGTGTGTGAGTATGCAGGTGGGCCTCATGGGCACGACAGACGCACATGTGGGTGCACTTGCCAATCTGCACAGGCCAGCTCTAACACACGGCCCCCTTACAGCCGAGCTGGTGCTGCAGATCCACCAGCTGCTGGACTCCCTCATCAACCAGGCGAGTGAAGCACCTAGTCGCCTCCCTTCAAGCTTAAAAGCTTTCTGGCTGATTGTCGTTTAGCTAATTGCAGGCTAATAGGTGCAGCTGAATGTAAGCTTATAGGTAGGGAAGGCCCAAGTAAAATTCACAGTGGCCCAGTAAAATTCTGGAGCATCCCCCCAAAATTCCCCGACCCCCCTGGACACCCCCCCACCACCACCCCCTCAGAAGCGACTCATTTATACACCAATCCATAGCTCTCGACGTCAGGATTTCGAATTTGTCATTAATATTTCAATTGATACGTCACGCCAAAAAGTTATAATACTTACAGCCTCCTGATAGGGGGGTCATTTTGCAGGCTTAAAGAGCTGAGTACGCATGACCCAATCTTTTATACCAAAAAATGAAAGGTTAGGGAGCTAGGCCTGCTTCAACCCCATGCATCTATAGAAAAGGGAAGCAAAGGAAGAGCTAGTAAGAAGAGGCGCGAGGAAATAATTGACCAAAAAGAGCAAATACGGTCAATGTGCGTGTATTTACGGTTAAGACTGTATATATGGCGTATATATGCAGTCGGCCAAAACCCATGTACGTTCATACGGATACGGATACAGATACGGTCGGAAATTTCCATATACGCATTCGGTTATACAGCGTATCCAGATACGCCTTACTTCCGTATGTATGTCTGGCCAACCCTACTTTTAGAGTAAGTCATCTGGCCAGGGTTGTGAATGTAGTCTGTACATGTGGAATTGGCAGCCGCAAACTGCAACGACGTATGGTGCACAAATGTAGACGATCGTGCAAGCATTCTCCAGCGCGGCTTGCTTGACAGCTGCTTGGATCACTCATCAATGATTAAGTTACAAGCTGTGCTTGTTTGTGTATGTGTGTGTGAATGTTTAGGTGTATGATGCGAAGGGATAGGTTGCGCTGAAGTGCCTGCAGTCTCTAGGGCGTATGTACACGCAGAGTTAAGTCGGCAGGAACAGCAATAGTCCTCTCTATACCTACAGTCTAACAAGACAGTTCAAGACACACACACACACACACACACACATACACACATGCATGGGCACACACACACACACACACACACACACACGCATACAACATGCAATACACACGCAGGCTGCAGCGGTGCAGGCGCAGCAGCAGCCCTTGCTGGGCCTGGCAGCAGGCTTAAGGCGGAGACTAGAAGGGCTGGGGGCACTGTCTAGCTCGGACAACATGCGTGTGTTTTCAGGCTACAGCACGGGTTTGGTGGACATGATGCCAAAGCAGTGGGCGCTTGGAGGTAAGCAGGGCTGCGTGTTTGTATGTGTGTGTAATTTGAAGGGGGTTAGGGGAAAGAGGCACGTGCATGCTTCAGGGCATGAGTATGCCAGGCTTCACGCTGAAGCGATGGGCGCTTAAAAGGTAGGCATGGATGTTGTGAGGAAATGGGGGAGGTGTTTTTAGGCATTAACGTGTTTGTATATGTGTGTGCATGTGCGCGCACGTGTGAGTGCATATTTGTTTATGTGTGAATGCATATGTGTTTGAGTGTCCTTCATGCATGCAGGTTGTCCAAGTGGGGAAAACAGAGCGCTCAAACACACGCACTGCTACTACCTAGTTAGTACATGTGTGTGTATGTGTATTACACACACTGCTACTAACTGGTTGACACATGTGCACATGTGTATGTGTGTTACACACATGTATTGTGTGTTGAATGTATGTGTGTGATACACACACAGGCCCGTCCAGCGTCGGCAGTGGCAGCATCGCTGGAGGCCTCATGACGCAGCTGCTAGCCGAAAAGGAGCTCAAACACGCCTTGCTGCTGAGGTGTCTTGGAGAGGGAGGGGTGCTGCATGCCCTGCCCAAGGAAGTTCTCAGGTACACTGGTGTGTGTATACGCGTGTTGGCGTGTGCGCAGCCTGACGTGTGCATAAATGGTGTTCATGTGCGTGTATGTGTGTGGAACTTTAATAGAGAGGGAGGAAAGGCTTTCCTCAGGCAAAATATATTGTAATTTGCTTTGATAATTATTAGCCTGCCCATCTGCCTCTGTTGCACGTATCAGAAGCACAAATTGAACCAGACGAACCAGAAATGGCGCCGGAGATCAGACGAAAGTGCGCCCAAACACAAACACATATATGTATACACATAGTCAAACAACAATGGTACTTCATGACAAGCAGACTGTGTGGCCAAATTACACAGAAAAGAGAAATTCGTCACAAACAATATGTAAAGCAAACAGCAAGGTTGCTGCTTAAAATAAGGCCAGGTACAGGAGGCAATTCATTAGCACATCGCTCTGTCCGCCGTACTACCCAGTTTGTTAGGAGGAGCTGGCTTTCATTCATTCAGTTCCAGTGTTATGACAGGCCGGAGATCCAAGGCATAGGTACACACGTTTTATATCAGGTGCATTATCAGGTGCTTCCTGTGAGTTTTATTTTTAGAAGGTAGAAGAAGAGGGCATTCACACCTCAGTTTCCCTGCGGTGACTGCGCGTGTGCAGAGTGCTGCTAGAGAACGCGGAGAAGCTGTCTGTGGCCAGCAACGTGCTGACACTGCATGTGCAAGTCCAAGCAGAGCAGGTGGCCGAAGGGGATGTGTACGAGCCTCTCATCATTCAGGTGTGTGCTTGTGGGATGTGGGCGAGTCCTCTCGTTGTTGTCTTCATCTCATTTCTTCTGTGAGTATGCACATCAATGCTGCCACCCCATCAGCAAACGCACCCCCCTCCCTCACACACACACGCGCACACATTAATAAACATAATAAACATGCACTTCAGATCATCCACGCCGCCGGCCAGCTCACCGCAGCCGCTGCCAGCGCCACCACAGAACCCCTCCCCCCCCTGGAGCTCTTCTACGCCCGACCTTCTAGCAGCGGACCCTGTCTGCTCCAAGCCTTGGGAAGTGCAGCTGCTCAGGTGGGCGTGTTAACGCATGTGTAGTGTATCTTTGTATGTGTGTGTGTTGGTGTTATGCAGTGCTGGTTGCAAGCTTTGGGTGACGCAGCTACTCAGGTGACGAGAAGGCGTGCCTGAAGCTAAGCGTGTGTATGTGTGTGCGTAGTGCTGATGCTCTGGCATGTTGTGACTCATGCTTCATGAGTATGGAAGTTCTTGCAGTGTACCCGTCCCCCTTAACTGTTTATCTGCTGCACATACAAGTTCGCACCACGCATGCAGTCCCCCCTAAACTGGTAATCCGTCGTCCCCCTTAATCGTCCCCCTTAACTGTTAATCTGCTGCACATACAAGTTCGCACCACACGCTGACACGCACTGACACACTCACACACGCATACCTGCCCGCACTTTCCTTCAGGTGGGAGACCAAGCAACAGCTGGGCAAGTGAGGCCAGGAGATGAGGGTGGGTGGAGCTAAGGGGGCCTGCTTGAATTAGTGAGGCGTTATGGAATGGGAGAAGGCTCTTTAGCTTGACTCGTTTTTCTTTGTGTCAATGCGCAGCCAGCAAACAAATCCTGAGTACCTACTAGCACCTACGCTGAGTACACGTAAGGCACATAAGGGATAGATGCACGTGTCTGACATGCGCACACATACATTTTAAACACACACACACACACACTCATGCACACACATGCGCACACGCACGCACACACACGCACACACACAGGTGCGCACGCCTTGATGCAGCACACCCATGACATGGGCCGCCTGCTTGGCTCTGCCGTTGCAGCAGCACACGCACAGCGGGATTCTCTACAGGTGGGAGTGTGATTTGGGGAGTGATTCAGTGGCCATTCAATACAGCTGCCCGGTTTGGCAACAAAGGGGTGTGGGAGGGTGGAGGGGAGTCACGTGGTGCAGGCAAGCATGGGGCGAAAATGACTCGGATCTACAACCGTCTGGCAGAAGTGTACCGTACCTTTCTTATCTCACCGCCCTTAATTAACTTTTTTGAAGGGGACGGTGATTAAACTGCTCAGAATGTCCGTTAAATGCATAGTTGTTTTTTAGGGGGCTGTGTGTATAAAGATCAGCTGATATGATATCAACTTTTGGTGGTCTTCAGGGCGTGTAGTGGCAAGGTCAGGCCTGCAACAACAATTGTTTGGCTGGGTGCAAGAATCGGAATCCCTTGCTCTGATAAACTGTGAAAAGAGGCCCGAGAGAACAGGGGGGCGCTAACTGTGAAACAAATGTTTTCAGGGGGGTTGGTGACGTACAGTAGTTAAAACTTTGTTGGTTTGTTGACTCTTGCTGACGTGGAAGCTTGTTGATTTACGCTACTTTTTTCATGGATCTCTTCACGTGCCTTGTCGTTCACCTCGATTGGTCTCAATGCCTGTTGACATGCTGGTTCCTCTCCTCTCCAAGGGACTACCTTACACACCTGAGAGTATGTGTTGCAAGCTTCTGAGCAGTCCTCAATGTGCTAAGAACCTCATGCTGTGAGTCTAAATGCTACGGTCACAGCACCCACAAAGATCTGAGCGCTTGCCTTTACGCTTATTTTGTCTCTGCATGCATGAAAGTGTGTGCGCGCGTACGTACGTGCTGGCGTGCGTGCCTGTTTGTGTGCTTGTGTGCATGTGTATGAGCGTTTGAGAGAAAGAAGGGCTTGCACTTGTCACACCACATGTGTGTACCCTCAAATGCACGCCCTCACCTTTCTTACATGCACACAGGTGTCCCAGCACGTGTCCTCAGCAAATATGTGCACGCAGCTTGGGGACCCTGGGTGGCTGGCAGACAGGGCTGCTCGGCAAGCTCTTGATCACCTGGCTCTGGTGCGTGTGTGTTTATACATGCCTTCGAGTATTTTCTAACTAGAAATGTGTGTTGCTTGCGTGGGTGCTGGTGTGCCTAAAGGCGGCTGGCTCCAGTGCGCGTTCTCGTGTTGTGTGTGTGCTGCATTTTAACCCTCAAGACTTAAGATTGTGCTTCTGCATACTAATCCATACGCTCACATGCGTGCACGGACGCGCAAACTCCAGCATCCTTTCATGACTACAGACACAATACACATGCAATTGCACACACACACACGTACGTATGTTCATACATACACACGTACACACACGTACACACACTCTTCACAGGCCTGCCAAGCGGTGCGCAGCCTGCTCCTTGGTACTCCCAACCAACCCCCCGGCAGCAGCTCTGACATCTACATCGGTCCAGGTATAGATACAAGTATTGTGCAATGCAGTATTTTCTTTTCCTTCCACCAGCAACATCAGCAAGGCCGCGTGTGCAGCCATTGTTGCGTACATCGCTTCAATCCTCAAATACGTACCAATGACCCCAATCACGTGTTTATTGGTAACCGCCAGGTGCTGTGTGCAATTAAGTGGACATGCACTTCTGATTGTGTTCGCAAACTTGTGTGTGTGAGCTTGAGCATCCAAGTCCACATTAACAAGCTTGTTTCGCCCCCCTTCCTGCTCACCTTCAGGACGCGCACCAATGCGCATGTGCACACAGTTCATATACACACGCGCCCGCCCGCCCGCACAAACACACGGCATGCACACACACAATTGAGCAAGCGCCATACACACTTATTCACATATACAAACACGCACAACAATGCGCACGCACACATCACAGGCACAGAATTAGATGCGCGCACCCTAGGACTGGCACCCCCTTTGTTAGAGCTGGCTCTGACCACTTTTGGGGTGGTGGAAGTATTGTTGGCAGGCTTTGCAGCAGCAGTGGCAGCCACACTGCAGGTGCGTGGTTCTGAGCCTTTAGTTCCGGTTTTGCGTGGGTGCTTTTTACAGTGTCAAGTACTTCTAGTGACTAAAAAGTAATCATAAAATTACGGTGTTTGTCTTCCTGTGCTGGATTGTCAGCATTGTAGCTGCTCTCTTAATTCCGACCACACGCTTCACTCACCCACCGTCGCTCACATGTACAAGCACACACCTACGAGCACACACATACACACACGCTCACGCTCACGCGCAAGCATGTAGTCTGAGACCAGTTCTGCTTCATGAGTGGACACGTGCGTGCTAGCCCAATCACACACACAGTCAAGACTCAATACACATTTGCGTGCGCACACACATGCACAAACACACACACGCATGCATGCACTGCATGTACAGGCAGAGGCTAAATCTGCTTTACTTGAGGAGTACCGGGCCGCCCGTGGCAGATGTACCACCACCTTGCTGGCAGATGCAGTGCTTGAGGTTTGTGACTGCTTTTATGGTTGGCTAGGAACGTGAGCTTGGAGCACTGCTACTGTAAACATTCTTTTTGGACAATACATTGCTTGAAGTATACTACTTTGAATAGTTGAGCAGCCACCACAGCCATGACACAAAGCACTGCACTTGAAACTTTCAAGGAACAGTAATGCTGAATGGTCAAGAAACATCCTGTGTGTGTATGTGTGTGTGTTTGTTTGTGTGCAGGTTCAAGCGCAGGAAGCAGCGTCCGGGGCAGAGGGCCTGCCCTCCAGCGATTGTCTCATCTGGCAGGTGTGTGGTGATGTGTAAGTTGCGTGTGTGAGTGTTGATGCGTGTTTTGGCTTGATGTATGTGCGCGTGCCAATGTGTGGATGTTGCTGCAGAGGCTGCAGCACAGCGTAATAGCCATGTTTATATCAAAAGCTGGAAGCTGTTTAGGGCTGGGTTTGGGTTTGGGGTGAGGGTTAGGGCATGGCTTAGGGCTTAAGATTTTTTTGGGGCTAAGGGTTAGGGTAGGGGCATGCCTTTTCTAGCATGTGTGTATCAAGAGTACCTACACTGATCTATTGTGATTGCTGATCGGTTTTTGACTTGGGTTGATCCTTTTAGAGAACCCCATTTAATGTTTGGTATAATCCTTAGCAACCCTTGTGTCAAGACAGGGACGTGCACACACACGCACACAAATAGCATCAAAACACACACAGACAAACACGCACACAAATAGCATCAAAACACACACAGACACACACACACGCTCTCAAATGCACATAACACACATCATCTCACGCTCACCAGATTTATGTATGGACGTACGCTTCTGCACGCAGGTTGAGGAGCTAACTGCAGCTCATCATTGCTTCCCCCAGCTTTTTGATGTGAGCGAAGCGCTGCAGGTAAGGGGCCCTCTCATGTATAAGTTATCTCTGTACCTCTCTCTCTCTCTCTCCCTCCCTCCCTCCCTCCCTCCCTCCCTCCCTCCCTCCCTCCCTCTCTCCCTCCCT
>Ga0307942_1002431_pt1 | contig 15120 bp, 18 predicted proteins | sample OrgLakmetagen175_FD_201846 | JGI IMG/M metagenome (GOLD analysis project Ga0307942, IMG submission 201846) | Saline water microbial communities from Organic Lake, Antarctica - #175 | ecosystem: Environmental > Aquatic > Non-marine Saline and Alkaline > Saline | place: Antarctica: Organic Lake...
ATGTCAGAGTTTTGGGTTGTTTGCACAAACATGTTGTGTGCCTAGTTTCGACCCCAGATGCGGCATCCGTCATCTGCAGCAAGCAGGTGCGCATACATCGTTACATGTCAGAGTTTTGGGTTGTTTGTACAGACATGCTGTGTGCCTAGTTTTGACCCCAGATGCGGCATCCGTCATCTGCAGCAAGCAGGTGCGCATACATCGTTTCATGTCAGAGTTTTGGGTTGTTTGCACAGACATGCTGTGTGTCTAGTTTTGACCCAAGATGCGGCATCCGACATCTGCAGCAAGCAGGTGCGCATACATCGTTACATGCCAGAGTTTTGGGTTGTTTGCACAGACATGCTGTGTGCCTAGTTTCGACCCCAGACGCGGCATCCGTCATCTGCAGCAAGCAGGTGCGCATACATCGTCGTATGTCAGAGTTTTGAGTTGTTTGCACACACACGCTGTGTGCCTAGTTTCGACCCCAGATGCGGCATCCGTCATCTGCAGCAAGCAGGTGCGCATACATCGTCGTATGTCAGAGTTTTGGGTTGTTTGCACACACACACTCTGTGCCTAATTTCGACCCCAGATGCGGCATCCGACATCTGCAGCAAGCAGGTGCGCATACATCGTCGTATGTCAGAGTTTTGGGTTGTTTGCACACACACGCTGTGTGCCTAGTTTCGACCCCAGATGCGGCATCCGTCATCTGCAGCAAGCAGGTGCGCATACATCGTTACATGTCAGAGTCTTGGGTTGTTTGCACACACACACTCTGTGCCTAGTTTCGACCCCAGATGCGGCATCCGACATCTGCAGCAAGCAGGTGCGCATACATCGTTACATGTCAGAGTCTTGGGTTGTTTGTGGGTGCGTGCCACGGGGAGGAAGGAGGAGAAGGACATACTTGGGGCCCTCAGCAGCTTGCTGACACCACTCCCCCCTAAATACATGCCTGTAACCCCTTACCCTGTAACCCCTCCCCTTAATACATTCTGTAACCCCTTTTCCTGTAAACCCTTCCTTTGTAATCGCTGTGACCCTTCCCCCCTTATTGCATGCCAGTAACACAACTTCATATTAATTTCTATGCTCAAATACAGAATGGACATGGGAAAAGTGCTCCGCTCGAGCAAATCAGACATGGCTGCCAAGAAATCCAATATGCGCAAACGTGAGTTTGGCAAGTGTTGATGCAGCTGACCTGCCGGAATGGAGTGCCATGGGTCCGCTCGAGCAAATCAGACATGGCTGCCAAGAAATGCATTGTGCGCAAACGTGAGTTTGGCAAGCGTTGATGCAGCTGACCTGCCGGAATGGAGTGCCATGGGTCCGCTCGAGCAAATCAGACATGGCTGCCAAGAAATGCATTGTGCGCAAACGTGAGTTTGGCAAGCGTTGATGCAACTGACCTGCCGGAATGGAGTGCTATGGGTCGCAATTGCAGCAGCGGGGCCCCTTGCCATTTGATCCCTGCGCTGCTGCAGCCGCTGCTGCTGCTGGGGAGCTTCAGGCCTGCTCTGCTGCTGATGCAGCGGTTGCGTAAATGAGGAGATGGGGGGAGGCGGGTACCTGCCCTGAATGCGTGGTAGTGTGGTGGTGTCCTCTGGAGCTGGGGCCTGGAAATGGAGAGGGCATGGAAATATGGTGTGTGGTTATAAGTTCTAAATGTGTGGTAGTGTGGTGGTGTTTTCTGGAGTTGGGGCCTGGAAGTGTAGGGAGCATGGAAAGATGGTGAGTGGTTGGAATGTATGGGTAATGCTGTCACGTATTGTTGGCACATACTGTTGGCACATCATACTGTTGGATCATCATACTGTTGGCACGTACTGTTTGCACATACTGTTGGCACATACAGACAGTTGGCACGTACTGTTGCCACGTACTGTTGGCACGTACTCTTGGCAAATACTGTTGGCATGTACTGTTGGCACATACTGTTGGCACGTACTGTTAACACATACTGTTGGCCATACTATTGGCACGTATATGTTGGCACGTACTGTTTACACATACTGTTGGCACATACAGACATTTGGCACGTACTGTTGGCACGTACTGTTGCCACGTACTGTTGGCACATCATACTAATGGCACATAGAAGACACGCAAACTGTGAACTGTGGCTAGGCATAAGGGGGGCTGGGAGTGGAGAGGATTGAGTGATGTGGTGAGAAATGTCAGCGTGCATGGGTGGTGTGTGAATTGAGTAAACACACGACCTGCAAGAATGGTTATTGGCACAGAGCACATAGTGAGCATGTTGAGATGAGATGGTCGAGAATGAGCGAAATATAAGTTTTCCTCATGCAGATGGTTTGAGGATTGGGGAGCACAGCAAAGCTGCCGCATTGTATTGTTGACTTGGTGAAGGAGATGTGCGGTGCAAACTATGATTTTGAGGCCTTTGCATTTGTGATTTTACTGTGTTCCATATATTTGCAGGGACGGGGGACACTGATGATGCTGGGATGATGGGAAGCCTCTCCACGAACACATAAAGACCACTTCTTTAGCTGTTACTAAAGGCTGTCCCCATGAACAACCCCCCCGACCAGTCTCACTTAGCTCTCCACGCAATTCAAAGCCCCCTATACCTTATCCAAATCCAAGATACTTGATGTTATATCTAAACCATTGGGTCGTCCCCGTGTAAAACCCCCCCAAACAGGGCTAATAAGCTATCCAAACCCAATTCAAAGCCCCCTATACCTCATTTGAAAGTAAGCTACTTGATGTTATATCTAAAGCATTGACAATCGCTGGAAATTCGGCACTCTGGGGGGCTATGTGGGGCCCGGTGCATATTTTATGGGGGGCTGTGTGGGGCCCGGTGCATAATTTATGGGGGGCTGTGTGGTGCATATTTTATGGAGGGCTGTGTGGAGCCCGGGGCATATTTTGCACTCACTGTGGCAGGGAAAAGGTGCATTTCTGAACTTGCCCCGATTGACCTCTGCTTCAGGATATAAGCATTATAAATGTCTTATAACGATGCTGCAATGTCGAATTTGGGACAGGGGTATTGGGAAAGCCGGCGAGTGGGAGGCACTCACACAAGGGACACAGGGGGAAAAGACATAAAAACCTGTCGCTCCATACCTGCTGCGAGTTCCAGCCCGTTTTATGTCACCAAAGTTGCGGGGTTAAATATAGCTTAATACAAAAATTTGTAACAGTACAAAGCAGACATAAGTCATCAATTGCTCACACACTGCACCAATTTATGCCCTCTATATTTTGATACATTTAGAAATCCACCCCGCAATTCTGCTGTAAAATTGCAAAATTTCTAGCGAGCCACCCACTGGGTGTTTTTGCCTGTTGTTTTGTAGACATGCAAAGAATACAACGCAACTTTCAGGTATCATAATGGTGAAGGGTAAGGGGAGGTAAAACCAGAGTTGTTTTATTGGGACTATTTAGGGAGAGCCTATAGAAAGAGGTGGTCAGCCTCGTATATGTACACCAAGTATGACAATCTGGTTTGCCAATTTTCCTGCCATAAATTACCATACACCAACGGTGAGTAGAAAAGTTTTGGACAATAGTTTTTCAACGGTTAAGGCAAGTGGTATGCCTGGGCTACCCTACTAGAAGGTAGAAAAAATTATCTTTTTGCGGGAAAGAGGCACAGCTCATCAACGGCTCCGTGAAGCCTGCTACCACACAGCTACTGTCACCATTAAATGTGATTGAAAAATTATGAGAGAGTGAAAACCGTTTTAATCGCCGCGCAGTGCAGCCTGCTGACCAATTGTTGAATCAAATAATGGATTTGGGTACACAAGAAAAAACATTGTTTGACGAGAAGACCGCTCACCTGTGGCTTGGCGAAGCCTGCAGGCAGCCGGCCTCCAGGATACTTGAGTGGCACTGCACACAGAGCAACCTGGGGCATGCAGAGGTGCGAGCGTGTTGGTGATCTGGTGTGTGTGTGTGTGTGTGTGTGTGTGTGTGTGTGTGTGTGTGTGTGTGTGGGTGTGTGTGTGTGTGTGTGTGTGTGTATGTGTGTGTGTGTATGTGTGTGTGTGTGTGTGTGTGTCATCCTCAGCACACAGGTGTAGGGTTGGCCAGAATCATAAATATACGTAGGGTTGGCCAGAACCGTATATATGTACCGTATATGACCGTATATATGGTGATTTCCCTGCCAAAAATACCGTATATGCACCGTATATATATGGTCCTGGCCAACCCTAAATATACGGGTATATACGGTACTTTTGGCAGGGAGATCACCAGACACACGGTCATGCACGGTGCATACATACGACATACAGTACAGGCCAATCTTACACAGGTGCAAATGGGACGAAACAATGGAGCAGAAGGCCAGAAGCAGCAAATATGTTTTGAGGAGGACTGTGGTGTGTGCGCCACAACTGAGGCTCACAAGACGTGTCAAAGCACAATGACGGTGTGAAAAAGGCCAGAGCAGAAGAGGGCCTGACCATCTTTCAGAGAGAGCGTGTGCTGAACTGGTCGACTTATTTTAAGGGCAAGACTTAAGAAGATTTTATAATGACGATGCAGAGTTAGAATGACGGTGCAGAGAAGGCCGGAGCAGTAGAGCGCAGAAAGGGCCGGCGCATCTTGCAGAGATAGTGTGTGCTGAGCTGGCCGCCTTTTCGGAAGGACAAGTTTTTGTGGATATAAATGGACGCCCACCTGGAGCTCGTTGAATGAAATGGCGCCAGTTCTGTTACAGTCACACCCATGGATGTGCACGACAAGGAAGGCAACCTGGGTGCAATATGGAACGGGAATGTAAATAAACTTGATGCCCAACCAACTCAACCGACTCGTGTCTTACGGTCAAACCTCATGCTACATAGTACTACATCTCTAATCCATGCTTGTGGAGTTATCACCCCTTGCGTCTAATTTTTACTACATGATGCAAACACTATATGTAACAGATACATACATACATACATATATACTTATATATACACACACATGCACTACCAGGCAAGCCAACAACTGAGAATGAAATGAGAGTGTTGCATTGTTGAATCATCATACTCACACCCATGGGTGTGCACGACCAGATACGCACTCTGTGTGAAAGTAAAAAGAACAGCAAACCAGCTTGCCAATGCACAATCATGATCATGGATATGCACTAGTATCAGGCGACAGGTCCATGCAGGTCACACACACACACATGCACACACACGAACATACAAACGCACTTGCACATAGGCACACACACACACACACATTGTTGACAACCAGTTTCTCTCACCTCTCTGTCTTGCAGCCCTGGCACCAGGCTCAGCATAAGACCTGGCACGTCTTGCAGCTGCATGGTGCCCGTGCCATTTGCATCTGCCTGTTGGAACTGCGTGAATGCATAGTCCTGCAGGTGGGGGATGCTTGGTGATTTCAGCAGCGCATTTGCAGACATTTCACTTTCTTTGTGTAGACTTGCTTTTTCAGCAATGTGTTTGCAGACACTTCATTGTTCTTTGCATACTTGTGCAGACGTGTGACTTGTGAGCATAAACAGCGAGCTGCAATTGCCACCTGCGTAGCAAGTAACATACAAGAGCAAACAGACAATGCAGTTCAACGGGACTCAAGAAACAAGCACTCTTGCATGGACTCTTGCTGATCATGAATTACAGAAATCAGTAACGTCTACTTCAGGAGCATATGTGAAAGGCAGGTGCCTTCCACTTTTCTGTGCATACGTCGTCAGTCCTTTGGATGTTTTCACCCACTTTGACCCACTTTTCACCCACCCTTCACCACACATTTTCAACCCCTTTTCTGTGCGTACGTCGTCACCCCCTTTCACTCATGTCATCACGTTGTCAGGCAGTTTTCACCCACTTTGACCCGCTTTTCACCCACTTTTCACCACACATTTTCACCCCCCTTTCTGTGCGTACGTCGTCACCCCCTTTCACTCACATCACGTTGTCAGGCAGTTTTCACCCACTTTCACCCACTTTGACCCGCTTTTCACCCACCCTTCACTCACTTTTCACCCCCTTTCCTGTGCGTACGTCGTCACCCCCTTTCACTCATGTCATCACGTCGTCAGGCAGTTTTCACCCACTTTGACCCGCTTTTCACCCACTCTTCACCACACATTTTCACCACCTTTTCTGTGCGTACGCCGTCAGTCAGACAGCAATGCTCTCCAGACTCTACACCACTGGCCCTCCCACTCACCCTTTCTTCCGCAAGTGCGTGGGAGACTTCATTCAAGGTGAACCACAGATCATCACTCAAGTCCCCACTGCTCAGTCTACGCTCCACGTCAGCAAAGTCCTGAGCAGTTGCAGCAATGCAAGAACACGTTCCAATTGGTGCACGCGTTGTCGGTGCATCATGCATCTCACAGGTGACCAAAGTGAAGGAAAGTGATTGGTCAAAGCCACAAGGATTGGTCAAATCCAAACATACACACATACGGCGCTAACAAGGAATCATAGCAGTAAGCCTCCAAGAAAGACGATCACGTTCAGAGACAAGTTTAGGTTGTTGGCAAGAACCGTACCTACGCACCGCATACAACCATATGTATGTACTTACACACCGTATAAAACCATACGTGTGGTGGTATCCCTGTGCATTACTGTACATACGTGCATATACGTGAGTTTGTAAGGCTTTGGGCTTTGGCCAACCACCCTTATGCATATGCGGCTCCTGCTGCCCCTATCTGTACCACTGGCACTCCTCAGTATCAAGAATACCTGAACATGTCCAACAATCGATCCTCTGGTACTTCTCAGCATCCGAGATCTTATCAATGCACCTTCAGGATGGACATACAATTTATTACCTAATGTACTTGTCAATCTGCCTACCTACCTCTACCTACCTGTCTGCCTGCCTGCCTGTCTTCCTGCCTGCCTGCCTGCCTGCCTGCCTGCCTGCCTGCCTGCCTGCCTGCCTGCCTGCCTGCCTGCCTGCCTGCCTGCCTGCTTATCTATCTATTCAACTATATTTATATATCCATATATACATCCATCCATCAAGGGTGGCCTTCATCAGGATAGCCAAATGGGTTGTAAGATCAGAAATTTCCAAATGTTGTCCGAAATAATCCCAGAGACACCCTCAATAATTCCTCAAGGTGACAGTGTATCCAACGCCTTCAAACGACACGTAACGCATCCGTAAGCATTTACCTTGATCAAATGGAGCAGCTGTGTGTCTGAGATAGTACGAAGCCCCTCCAGCTTAAGCACCTCCTCCACGTATGCCGTATCAGCATCAGTGACCTTGGAGTCACCGAGCATGTCCCGCACGAGGCCAGCTGCCTCTCTGTAGGTTACGTATGGGTGATTACGTGTGTGAGTGAGTGTGTGTGTGAGTGAGTGTGTGTGTGAGTGAGTGTGTGTGTGTGTGTGTGCGTGTGTGTGTGCGTGTGTGCATGTTGGCGGGATTGTGGGTGTGTTTACGCGCTTAAACAGGTCACCCCTTGGACACGCATAAATTTGCGGTGCACGAGCCCTCTGAACGCATGCACGCACAAGGCAAAGTCAAGTGCATCCTGCGGGCACACGCTTGGGTTTCTGAACAGATGTGCCAGGTCCTGATCATTCCAAGTTGCTTTTTGCCTATCAACCTAATTGAACTGGTCATTGTACCCAACCCTTTAGTGCCCTTGTTGCCTCTGTGATCGATCTGCTCTCCTTCTTTGTAAAAAGTAGCCCTACCTTCGTAACTATGAGAATTAGGTTAATTGCTTGCCACCTTCCTATTTCCCTGATATTAAAACAAGTGGCCTCGTACGCGCGCTTGACTCGCACCTGGCGCTTCCGTATTGGGGGTGACTTATATACCTATATACCTGCATGTACACCAAAAGATACCCAGAACAAAGCTGAGGATGCTGACTGCCCTAGCTAGCCGAGGATACTGACTGCCCTTGCTAGCCGAGGATACTGACTGCCCTCGCTAGCTGAGAATACTGACTGCCTTTCAGAGCAAAGTACCCGTACCTGGCAGATAGGGTTCCACCACCTCGGCTGTCGGCACGGCGGAAGAGGGTCAAAAAGCGTGGCTGCTCCCTTCGGAGCATGACGTCCAGCGAGGCAAACACCTTGGACCCTGTACGTGTGAATGAAACATGCATTAAAAAAGGGACCGTGTGCAACCGCATTACCAATTTTATCCGTGGCTGGTTGTTTTTCTGCTGGCAATACAAAGCCATTCCGATGCTCACTACCAAATCCACATCATCATCACAAGTACATGCAAGGCGGTGGTCGCTTCTTAGTTGACTGGGTTGTAACACACTGAAGTTATGGAGGCTGAGCCTCCTGTACTAGTCTTTCCAAAGATTGCTCCTTTTAGAGTGCAGTTCGGCTCGAAATCTGAAGCAGGATGAGCTGGAATTTGTGACGTCCTGCACACAGGCAGGAATTTGTGACGTCCTGCACACAGGCAGGAATTTGTGACGTCCTGCACTCAGGCAGGAATTTGTGACGTCCTGCACACAGGCAGGAATTTGTGACGTCCTGCACACAGGCAGGAATTTGTGACGTCCTGCACACAGGCATGCCCCCTACTACACAATGTGTGACGTGTAGCAATGCGTGACGTCCTGCACACAGGCAGGAATTTGTGACGTCCTGCACACAGGCATGCCCCCTACTACACAATGTGTGACGTGTAGCAATGTGTGACGTGTAGCAATGTGTGACGTCCTGCACACAGGCAGGACCCCTACTACACAAGACAGAGGCCTGAAATATTCGAGCAAACACTTCCTGGACACAGACAGACATCCCTCCAAACATAACCAGACACTTCCTGCACACAAACAGACAACCCTATACACGCTTCGTGACTTTACAAAACATGGCTTGGCCAAGGATGAACCCCTTCACACCCATGCTAACAGAGTTGGCCAGAGCTGCGTACAGTGCTTTGGAGTTGAGCACGGTCTGAAGACGTTCTGGCCAGAGCTGCGTACAGTGCTTTGGAATTGAGCAACGTCTGAAGACGCTCTGGCCAGAGCTGCGTACAGTGCTTTGGAGTTGAGCACTGTCTGGAGACGTTCTGGCCAGAGCTGCGTACAGTGCTTTGGAGTTGAGCACTGTCTGGAGACGTTCTGGCCAAAGCTGCGTACAGTGTTTTGGATTTCATACCGACTGCAGACATTGGATAGCAGCCCCAGCTAACACTGACACACAAACCCCATTGAAACCTGCTCGTTTCAAGGTAACAATTTCAATGTTGGAACCCTCGTCCGAAGGACTCAGGTTCCCTTCCGTCTGGGTTTTGGACTGGGTGTGCAAATTACACTTAGCATGGGCTTGAGGGTTCAATCTTGGGTTTGAATTAACGGTTGATTCATGTTCAAATATGATACATGTACACAGTATCATTTCTGTCTGTGCCAACTCAACCGCAGTCCAGGCCGACCCTGACCAACAACCCCCCCTCTCTGCACACCTGACGCTGCTCCTGGTGGTAGAGCACGCAGTGCAGGCTTCTCAAACACTGCAACTGGCCTTGGCCACTTCACAGCATTGCGCGGCATTTGCTCGTACACCACACCCGACTGCCGGTCGATGAGGTAGCGTGCACCCTGGACACGTAACAGGAGGTGAAAGCAGTCTTGCTAAGCAGGAATGGAGACAGCAACCTTGTTTAACAGCAACTTGTTACACAGGAAAGGTGACGGCAAGCTTGCTAAGCAGGAAAGGAGACGGCAACCTTGTTTAACAGCAACCTTATTAAGCTGGAAAGGTGACGGCAACCTTTTTATACAGGCAACAAGGCAACATTGGTGCGCTTGAGAAGCATGTGTTTAGGGTTTAACTTCCAACAGCAACAAGCGGCAGAGGCACACAGCAGGACCAGAAAGAATTGCACAACGCCATGCCATAAGTATAGGGCTGGCTACGATCGCATTTATGTATCGTATACAACAGTAAGCGTGATGACATTCCTGCCAAAAATTGCGCACGTGCACGGTATATATTGCTTCGGCCTACCCTACATAATTAAGATTGAGGCGCACCTGGTACTCGAAGGTGTCCAGGCTGAGAGACAGTAAAGGCTGCTCTGCCTTCTTCCCAGCACGCCCCCTCCCTTCCCTGCCCCCCACCACTGTACAAAGCAGCTGCCTTGTTGTGAGGCTTTCACCGTGGCTGCCCGCCCAAGTACCTGGGCTGATGAGGACATCCGGGGTCTGAACATCAACGGCACGCACGGCCTGCAATTTGCAGAGTTCATCATGATGGCTATACTTCAACCCAAATGTATTAGCGCTCATAATGAGTAGAACAGCCTTGAACATGGGGTCTAAACACCAACAGCACGCACGGCCTGCAATTTGCGGGGTCCATCATGCTGGCTAACTCGACATAAAAATTATAGCACTCCCATAAACCAAACGTATTACTGCTATGCACACGACATCCAGCAAGAGTATTTTCAGGTCTCATAATGAAACTGATCACGGCGTGATGCTGTCAGTACTGTTTACGCATCCGCTGTGTGCAGAAGTCCCTTGGGGTTGGACAGAACCATATAAATACACAGTATGTTTGGTGATTTTCCTGCCAGAAATATATGGTTCTGGCCAGCCCTACGTATCTTGCATTATTAATGCATCTTGATGCACCTGCCTTTCAACCCCCCCACCTGTAGCAATGCACGGAGCGAGACAGTGCCGGCACCCTCTACGTCCGTCGTCCATATCGCTAGTGCAACACGACGCAGAGTTGAGTTGCGTGTGGTGGGGGCAGCCTCCAGCAACACAGCCAAGGCAGCAGAGGGGACAAGGTAGCCATCTTGGTGAGGGTCCAAGCGTGAAAAGCCAGCGGACACAGCAGCCTGTGCGTGAAATGGGTTGTTTCGCGTATGTGTGCTGGGTATGTGCTAGCTGGCACTGCCCCCTATTGGTTTGCAGTTACACATTTGACTCAATGTAAGTGATGGTAGCATTGAAGCATTGAATGGAGCAAGGATGCAACATTGAAGCGCTGAAGATAGGGTGGAGCATTGGAGCGCTGAAGGTAAGGTGCAGCATTCAAGCGATGAAGATAGGGTGGAGCATAGGAGCGATGAAGATAGGGTGGAGCATTGGAGCGATGAAGATAGGGTGGAGCATTGAAGCGCTGAAGATAGGGTGGAGCATTGAAGCGCTGAAGATAGGGTGCAGCATTAGAGCGCTGAGGACAAGTAGCACTACCTTTTTGCGGGCCAATGTTAGGCTCAGCAGCTCCAGATCTTTAATCAGCTCAAGATCATCAGCCCTGTCTCCTGTGGCTCCCCTCCCATACGATGCAACAGCCCCTCCTGCACGATGACTGTCTCTACTGCCACGGACGTCTGTGGAATGGCCTCCAGAGTCCTGTGTGAGTATGATGCAGCAAAGGCATGCTTGGGTGCACGATGTACGCACGCTTCTTATGACCTGTGTGAGTATGATGCAGCGAAGGCATGCTTGGGTGCACAATGTACGGACGCTTCTTATGACCTGTGTGAGTATGATGCAGCGAAGGCATGCTTGGGTGCACAATGTACGGACGCTTCTTATGACCTGTGTGAGTATGATGCAGCAAAGGCATGCTTGGGTGCACAATGTACGGACGCTTCTTATGACCTGTGTGAGTATGATGCAGCAAAGGCATGCTTGGGTGCACGATGTACGCACGCTTCTTATGACCTGTGTGAGTATGATGCAGCAAAGGCATGCTTGGGTGCAAGATGTACGGGCGCTTCTTATGATAAGGAGCGCCTTCTTTTCTTGATCTGTGACCATAGGGATAGTCACATAGGTAAATGGCCGTGGCCTGCCATGCTTGAACATTAAGATGACAACAAGGCCAAAAGTAGCAAGCTCATCGACAGAACTAATTTTATAAATGCCAAGTTTTATAAATGCATCCGTCACACTGAAATACGCTACAGCTGCGACAAAACCAAATTATATGATTGCATCCGTCACGCTCAAATACGCTCCAGCTGCCCAGCTACCTGGGTTTCTTCGTATGCCTCAGTAAACGAGTCCAGTGTCAGGAATGGAGACCCACTGTCCAGCAATGCCTGCACACCGTGATTTCAAAGCAAGCTCTTTCAACGTATGTAACCCTCCTCAGTCGTGGAGGCAAACAAGCGACATGACACATGGTTTAATGGGTGACATACTGTTTGAAGACGTGGTATATTGTTTAAAAAGTGACTTGAAAAGAAACAAGAGATAGTCATTGTATATGGTCGGTTTTCTTTTGATGCTCAAAATACCCAGCAATCTTGTTGTGAACACACACACACACATACACACACACACATACGCACGCACGCACACACACACGCACACACAGGCACACATACACACACTGCACGCAGACCAAACCTGGCAGAACAGCAGCTGTGACTCTGGGGCCGATGCGCCCATAAAGTCCTCAACAAGGCGCCTGAGCTGACGATTGTCAAGCTGCCCGGACCTGTCACGGTCGTACGTTGCAAACACATCCCTGCGTGCACATTGGTGCCACGATTTACAATCATTTGTCCTGGTAGATTAAAGCTCTGGCTCAGCTTTACAATGACACATATGTTTGGGCAAGATGGTCCGAAGTTTGTGGGGGGAGAACGCTTTTGAATGTAACCGTGAACAGCCTGTAGGTTCGACAGCCAAGATCTCAGCACTATTTGAGTTGTCAAAGGCAAGTATATAGGGTTGGCCAGAACCATACATATACGGTGTATATACGGTGTTTTTGGCAGAAGAATCACCAAATATACGGTCATATACCGTGCATATATACGGTTCTGGCCAGCCCTACAAGTATATGTTTCTTTGGCATTCATAGATTAGCCTAAAGACATCAAACGACATCAAGACACTCTTCACGCGTACGAGTGACACGTCTTGTTGTGCTTAGTTAAGCACGCCACCCTACCTCAAATGCACACGCTTGCTCCGCATGTGCGCGCCCAGCGCCGCAAAAAACGCGCGCCCAGCTGTCAGCGCATCTTCTTCCGCTGACACAGCCGCCACCCCCACTTCCTCACCCCCGCTCCTTGCGCCCATTCCCCTGTCAGACCGATCGCGGCTTTCCCTGGTACCCTGCCCCGCACGTGCCTCCCCCCTGACACTCACACCCCCCCGTGCGGACTGCTGCCGATGAGAGGCCTGCTTCTCCACATGCCCCACCAGCTTAGGCCACTCCCCCGCCGACTTAGGCCGCACGTACAGGTACCCTGTCACCACATCCTGAAGCAGCAAGTCCTGCTGCCACATCTGTAATAGCTGGTGCTGGGCACTGCCCTCAGCCCCCCCACCAGCCCCAGCTTTGCTGCTGGTGGGTGCAACAGTGTGTGAGCCTGTAAGGGCCGTGGAGAGACGACCGTGGGTTGAAGTGGAGGAGGGGGTCCTGTTTGAGAGGCTCGAGCGCGCTGCGGCGCCTGATTTTGTATGCACGGAGTCTGCGTGACTTCCGGCCCTGCCACTGCCCAAACGTTGGTGGGCAGGGGGGAAGGAAGAGAGTACCCATACGTCATTGGTGCCATTCCTGCAGTGATGTGTGAGTGAGTGAGTGTGTTTGTATGTGTATGTGTGTGTGCTTTTGTGTGTGTGCATGTGCTCAAGCAGGTTTTGAAGGCACAAGTGACACACAGTGCACCAGAAAAGAATTGGATAAGGCAGCTGCTATGAGTTGCTATTGCTGATCCAAGATAATGCCCTGTTTTAATCAAGGAGTTCACGTCAAACAGGGAATTGTACGGGGCTAGGAAGGGAAAAAGAAAAGGTGTAAAAACCACTCCCCGGGCTGCGTAACAAAGAGTCTAATTCTACTTGACAAGTTGGGGATCATGACAGGGAAGAGTAGGGTGCAGTGCAATGTCAGGCAGGATGGGCAGTTACTATATTATATACAGAAGCGTAGAAGTGTAGAAGCGAGAAGTGTACAAGTTGCTGAAGTCAAAGAGAGCAGGGGCTTAAAACTAAGCTGCAAACTATCTAAGGCACAAGCATAAAAAGGATTGTTAGCACAGCGCAAGCTGTGCCAAGAGAGTACCAACTGACGTTCGGTTGCACTCGTCTCCAAGAACTAAAGTACTTCTGCATGCTCCAGAGTACTCAGCAGTCTCTATATATAGAAGCGTAGAAGCGAGAAGTGTACACTCGCACCTGCTGGATGGCCCTAGGAATCCACGCACATGTGAGCCCTTAGGTGATGTGCAGTCCACGGCATGGAGCGCGACGAGGATGTCCCGGAATGCCACCTGATGGTGGAAACCATAATAAGAGTGGGTAAGCAAAACGTAGAGGGTGCTTTCCCTTCGCTAGTTTTTATAGGTAGAGTGATTGCCTGGTTCCTAGCTCACGTTAAGTTTATTAATTGTTGAAACTAATCTTTCATCGACCTGTGCACTAAAAATCTTTCATCAACCTGTGCACTAAAAAATTTTCATCAACCTGTGCACTAAAAATCTCGAGACCAGCAAAAAAGCACATTGGCCGACATTTTCTGGCTGCCAGTTACCCCCCTGTCAATTCCTTTTGTAAACCCATCTAAGGTGGATTGTTATAACTATTCTCTTCAAAGCCCTGATGGTAAGCACAATACAGAGGAGACTGATGTGCTTCAGAGCAGTTTGAAAGGCGGTGTGAGCTTGCAAACAATTGAGTGTCTGAGCACATGCGTGCCCACTTTTGCAATCTCAAACCATACGTCTCAGTTCATATTAATATGTCCCAGTGCAAAACAAACACCTGCACAAACAGACACAACATTACAAGAGCCACGCAAGTACCTGCAGCATCCAGCTTCTAACCAATACCTCACAGCATCAAACGCCCTTGTAGAACAAAATGAAGCATCATCAAGCATCCGATTGACACCTCCCGAAAAACACATCTGTGTACAGAAACTAGCAGCACACACGTACCCGGCCCCCTGGGTGTGCATCGTTCAAGACCAGACCGGACCTGACCAAGACCAGACCAGACCAGACCAGACCAGACCAGACCAGACCAGACCAGACCAGACCAGACCAGACCAGAAAAGACCAGACCAGACCAGACCAGACCAGACCAGACCAGACCAGACCAGACCAGACCAGACCAGACCAGACCAGACCAGACCAGACCAGACCAGACCAGACCAGACCAGACCAGACCAGACCAGACCAGACCAG
>Ga0307942_1002432_pt1 | contig 15120 bp, 19 predicted proteins | sample OrgLakmetagen175_FD_201846 | JGI IMG/M metagenome (GOLD analysis project Ga0307942, IMG submission 201846) | Saline water microbial communities from Organic Lake, Antarctica - #175 | ecosystem: Environmental > Aquatic > Non-marine Saline and Alkaline > Saline | place: Antarctica: Organic Lake...
CATCTGTATTTATGCCATTTAAACACGACTGCAAGTATACATATGTTTTCAAGTGTTCCTTCTAAGCAATTTGATGGATAACATACGGGGGTTAAATATGTGGTGCAAAGTCCAAACCTATGCATCTATGTTTGACGGTATATGTTTACGGTATATATATGTTTATATATTATATATATATGTTTATGGCATGTATAAATATATACACACGTGTGCAAAATCACACAAACAGTCCAGGCCACCCTACACATGAAGCACATGTCACGCACAAGTGGGCACATGTGCATGCGCTCACCATAACACATTGTGCACACACGAAACTTGTTGCCACATGAATAGAGTTGGCCAGAGCCGTATATAAAACACCGTATATGACCGTACATTTGGTGATATCCCTGCCAAAAATACCGTATCTACAATATATATATAATATATATGGTTCTGGTCAACCCTACACATGAAACATGAAGCACCTGCCGCAAACCAGACCCTCTAACAGCCAACCTTTAACCCTCTGCTTTGCCTACCTCCAACCCCACCTTGCCTACCTCGCTTATACACCAGATTGGGAGAAGGCCGTGGGGGTTTGCTGGCGCTGCTAACAACCCCCCCTGCAGGCTGCTGCTGTTGAGAGCAGGTTCCGGAGGAGGAGGAGGGCTCCACCCTTGGAGCATTTGCAAGAGTTGATGGTGGTCCAGCCTCGTTTGCTGCTGCCGCTGCTGCTGCTGCTGCTGCTGCTGCTGCTGCTGCCGCTGCTGCTGCTCCAGCTGCTACCGACCCCGAAGGAGGAGACCCTTCGTTTTGCGCTGCATTTCTGAGGGCGACAGCGACTTTAGGCGTGTCAGCTTTAGCCCCTGTGTGTTTGTTCGAGTTGGGGGTGGTGCTGGCTTGGCCTGCTAAAGCCTTGCTACTTGTGCTGCTCCCATCCGCGTGCTTGCCATTGGCGTGCTTAAAGCAGCTGCTAGCAGCGTTGGTGCTGGTGTTGGTGGCATTAGTTCTGGTGCTGGCGGTGCTGGTGCTGGAGTTGGCGATGTTGGTGCTGGTGCTGGCGGCGTTGGTGTCGGCGACGTTAGTGCTGCTGCTGACAGTGTTGGTGTTGACAGCTTTGCTCTCTCCTCCTGAGGCGCTTGTGATGACTCTGTGCATAGAGGGCCCGTTGTTGGAGCTGCCAGAGCTGTGGGTGTTGCGGCTGGTGGGCGTGCCGTCTGTGCATGGAGTCGACAACAGGAAATTGACACGCATGACGTAAGTGCAAATTGGGGCTTTGGTTGCCGCATGACGTAAGTGCGAATTGGGGCTTTGGTTGCCGCATGACGCATGACGTAAGTGCAAATTGGGGCTTTGGTTGCCGCATGACGTAAGTGCGAATTGGGGCTTGAAGTGCCGATCGCTAGAAATTAAAATTCATCTCCTGAAGATGTCAAGGGCACACGTGTTGCGGTTCGCGGGGGTCCTGTCTGCGCAAGGAGTTTGTCTATACATGGAGTCAAAAACAGGCAATTGGCGCGCATGATGCAAGTGCAAATTGGGGCTTTGGTTGCCGCATGACGTAAGTGCGAATTGGGGCTTGAAGTGCCGATCGCTAGAAATTAAGATTTATCTCCTGAAGATGTCAAGGGCTCACGTGTTGCGGTTCGCGGGGGTCCTGTCTGCGCATGGAGTTTGTCTGTACATGGAGTCAAAAACAGGCAATTGGCGCGCATGACGTAAGTGCAAATTGGGGCTTTGGTTGCCGATCATTGAAGGTTAGGGTTGGCCAGAGCCGTATAATTTATATCAAGGTTGGCCAGAGCCATATAATATACATATGAACATATGCACCGTGTATTGGTGATTTCCCTGCCAAAAACACCATATATACACTGTATATTTTTGGTCAAGCCAGGGGGCGCCTGATGGTTTATTTCCCTCAGTTCTAGAGCGAAGTGGTTTTGACTGCCCGCATGATGGCTTCTTTCCCTTGGTTATAGCGTGAGGTGGTTTTGATTGCCCGCATGATGGCTTCTTTCCCTAAGCTCCAGAGTGAAGTTGTTTCAACTGCACGCAAAGACTCCAGGCAGCTAAAGGTCGCAATTCAAGTCCGGCGGTAGGGTGCGTCATTGGCTGACCAAAAGCGGCGGTAACCTCTTCCCTGATCATTGCTTGATAAGTGTTACCAAGTCTGTATGTGTGTGTACTTCAATACATACTGTGTGTGCATAGATCATTTTTTAAGGTATCATTATATTTATATGTACCATTATATGTACAAATACTATGTGCATCACCGCAAAGTTGAAGTTAATTATCAAATTTCAACATTTATCATTATATGTAGCACATATAGGTATGCATATACCTATGTATTATATAATCTACACGGACTGGAGATGCATACTGACTCTTGAGTGTGCGTTCCAACCAATTTGTGGGTGTGTGTACGCAGAATTGCACCGACCGCACACACAGGCTGCGGCCATACACTCACACAATGCAGGAACACGCCTTACTGGGAGAAACGGCAAACACACGCACACATTCAAGAACATTCACACTCACTGACATACACTCACACACACGCACACACACACAGGTTTACACACACACAGACACACAAGCTTGCTCAAAGACACACACACACACCTGGGCTCATCTTGCTGCCCCTGCCCCTCCCACCTCCACTGGCGCTTCCACTGTACGAGCTGTACTGACTATTTTGGCTGTACTGGCTGTTTGGGCTGCCTTGGCTGTGTTGGCTGTGTTGGCTGCTGGGGTCGGGAGTAACTGAAGCTGAGGTGGGGTTCCCACCCCCAACCCTAGGCCTGTGGCTGTGCCTTTGTGTTATTGTGTAGGTATGTGTGTTTGTTTTTGTCTGTGTGAGTGTGTGTGTGTGTGTTTAATTGTGTGTATGCATTTGCACGTGTCAGTAAAATGAGTTTGTGTGCGTGTGTGTGATTGTGCGTGTGTGTGTGTGTGTGCGTGTGTGTGTGTCTGTGTGTGTGTCTGTGTATGTGTCTCTGTGTGTGTGTATGTTCATGTGAGCTACCGTGAGCGTATGATAATGACTCGCACGGGAGAGTAAGATGATGCAATCGCACCACTGTCAGTAAATATTTGTAATATGATCCAACGATTGCCAACATCTTCTGAAGCTACCTATTGTGGTGCAAATTGTGGCGCCCCCTAATTTGTATGCACGGTACACGAGTTGCCAACACAATTTTACCCAGTTTTATTTTACCTGTTGTGGTGCCGGTTGTGGCGCCCTCTGCTGTGAGTCCCTGGGCGTTTCCTGGCACTGGGCTGCATCTGCAGTGTGCATGCAAAACACAATGCATGTGTGTGTGAGTGTGCGTGTGTATTAATGTTGCGTGTAGTCGATAATGTGTGTGTGTGGCATTACATGTTGAAATACCGTGTATGTTTGCGTGTGCGTGCGTATGTGTGTTGCATGTATATAATGTATGTGTGTCATTACGTGTTGAATGCAATTCCTGACACTGGGCTGCAGCTGCAGCGTGCATGCAATATACAATGTATGTTTGCGTGTGCGTGCGTATGTGTGTTGCGTGTATATAATGTATGTGTGTCATTACGTGTTGAATGCATTTCATGGCAATGGGCTGCATCTGCAGCGTGCATGCACAACTCAATGTACGTTTGCGTGTGCACACACTATGCGTGCTGCTGCATCAATGTGATAGCAGAAAAGGAAAAACGCATTTGTTTCTTTGTACCTATCTGTAACTCTAGAGCTGGCAACGTAAGCAATCAGCAAGGTAATTGGGATGTGTGCATGCATGTGTTTTAACGGAGACAATTAACACATGGTACTCAAAGAGGCGTTGAGTGCTGCTGCTGCTGCTGCATCACTCGTTTCAAGGTTACTAGTAGGTTGCGCACACAAGTTTTTGGAATCCATCGCACGATAGCAATGAACAGTCCATCCCAACACGACAGTCAAAATAAAAGTTGACAATGGCTGAAATCCAAAACTTCTGCAACAGTGACAGAGGCTAAATCATGGTTCACATGATTCACACGATACACATGATTCACATGAATCACATGATTTACATGACTTACATGACTTACATGATTTACATGATTTACATGATTCACATGATTCACATGATGGACAGCGCTATGCAGCACTTTCACACAGTCCAGCAGACAACAGTCCAGCAGTTATCAGTCCAGCAGTCCAGCGGATCACAGTCCAGAAGTTCACAGTCCAGCAGTTTACATGAATCACATGATGGACAGCGCTATGCAGCACTCTCACACAGTCCAGCAGATTACAGTCCAGCAGTTCTCAATTCAGCAGTCCGGCGGATCACAGTCCAGCAGTTCACAGTCCAGCAGTTCACATGAATCACATGATGGACAGCGCTATGCAGCACTCTCACACAGTCCAGCACTATCTGCCGCTGACTGCAGCCTTGAAGTGTAGCATCCGCGCTCGCTTGCCTGTGCAGACTCGCATATTCGTACACCTGTGGTGACAATGCCTAAAATGACGATGCGATATGCAACGATTCAGAACAACATTAGCTTCTTCATTTCTCAATAAATTTAGGTGCTTTCAGCTTCTTCAGAATCACAGAAACAGAAGGTAGAATCACACTTACCTGCTGGAGACTTGGGACGATTTGTTGCATATCTGTGATGAAAGCGTTGACCCACTCGTCAATTCTGGAGTACATCATCTCCAGCAAGCCCTGTGTGTGTGGATGTGTGTGTGTGTGTGTGCGCATGTAAGTGCAGGTAGCACGTTGGCCTTTAAGTTTGTTGATGTGTACACATACACAGGTACATCCATCATGCCGTTCAAACCACAAGCCGCATCTGCAAGCACTCGTGCATCGTGTGCAAATATAACAGCACTCGTGCATAGTGTGCACACATAGTGAGCACTCGACAAAGCACTCGTGCATAGTGAGCACTTGACAAAGCAATCGTGCATAGTGTGCACACATAGTGAGCACTCGACAAAGCACTCGTGCAAGGTGTGCACACATAGTGAGCACTCGACAAAGCACTCGTGCATAGTAAGCACTTGACAAAGCACTCGTGCATAGTGTGCACACATAGTGAGCACTCGACAAAGCACTCGTGCATAGTGTGCACACATAGTGAGCACTCGACAAAGCACTCGTGCAAGGTGTGCACACATAGTGAGCACTTGACAAAGCACTCGTGCATAGTATGCACTTGACAAAGCACTCGTGCATAGTGTGCACACATAGTGGGCAAACATAAGTGAGTTTACCCACACATTAAACCTACGGTGCGCTTCGACCACTTTGCAAACCACTTTGCTGCCAAACAATGTCAGATGCACCGGAAACAAAAAGCATAGGGTTGGCCAGAACCGTATGTATGCACCGTATATGACCGAATATTTGGTGATTTCCCTGCCAAAAATACCGTATAAACACCGTATATATATGGTTCTGGCCAACCCTAAAAAAGCAGCATTTGCTTACAATCATTTGAGCCTCTTCTACAAACCACCCAAGTCGTTGTAAATCAGCTGCTATAGCTCCATCAATCCTGGACATCGTCATGTACTCAACCTGGACTACCATTCCCCACAATCAAATTCTTCCTTTCTGTACCCTTTCTTACCACCCAATCCAATTCCAGAGGGGGGCGACTGACCCCCCAAATGGGGGTGTGTTTCAAATATTCCCGAGATATGGGCCCCCTCAATGGCAACTGTCAAACTCAGTTCTGAATGGTACCGCTACGGCTCCATAGCAGTTGAGCTTGACTGTTGGCAATGAGGGTGCCCATGCTCAATTGGCTGCGGCATGAACCCTACTTTTCAGGCACCTGTGTGCTAGATCTGACCATCCCCTGCACCAATCTGAAATATTTTATAGAACCCGTTTAAAAAAGAACATCATTGCAACAAAAATGAAAGGAAACGGCTGAGTGGTTGGTGTTTTATGAGGATTTGAGCCATTTTCCCATGGAGATCACCACATTAGGGCTTAACTGTATCACGTGTGCTTAATCCAGTCTATCTCAGCACGCAAAGCGACCCACATAAAACTGGGCACATGCTCGGGTAGCTCTCAATGCCAGCTACACCTTGGTACTTACATAGTGTGGATCGCGGATGAAATGGCTGTGAGTGGCTGCCATCAGAATGCAAAAATGCACATTTTCAGGCATTTCCTCCGTTGACCCCCACTGATCCAATTCTTCCTTTTTGTATCCCTTGTTACCACTGATCCAAATCTTCCTTTTTGTACCCCTTTCACCATGCAACCTCTTCTGAAACCTACCTTCAACGCCACCACTCTTTCCAAGGCCCCACGCATGCCTCGTTGGAAGGCGGCAGCCAGATCTGGGTTTCTGGGAGGGCACCAAACACCATTCTTCACAGCACCTGCAATCAACACATTTGCCCCTAGTTTGCTGAACGAAACTTGCAACGCAACAATGCAAATGCACCACACGCTGTTCCTGACAGCTCTTACGACTGAAAATAGTCACCACTAACACTAATAAGTAGCGTTGGCCAGAAACCATGTATATACGGCGTATATACACCACTTTTGGCCGGGAAATCACCAAATATACGGTCGTAAACGTTGGCCGTATACGGTTCTGGCCAACCCTACTAATAAGCTGTTAGGTAACCACAGCCGGGCGGGCACTGGCTGTATGGTTCAGAGAGGCAACATCAGCAAGCGGTTGAGCAGCAATTAAATGTATGGTCCAAATAAACACCATTAAGAGGGTAGGCACTATTGAGAAGGTATGGTTCTAGAAGGCACCATCAGCAAGCGGTTGAGCAGCAATTGAATGTATGGTTCAAATAGACACTATTAAGAAGGCATGGTTCTTATAGGCACCATCAGCAAGCGGTTGAGCAGCAATTGAATGTATGGTTCAAATAGACACCATGAAGAGGGTAGGCACTATCGAGAAGGTATGGTTCTAGTAGGCACCATCAGCAAGCGGTTGAGCAGCTATTGAATGTATGGTTCAAATAGACACTAATAAGAAGGTATGGTTCTAATAGGCACCATCAGCAGGCGGTTGAGCAGCAATTGAATGGCACCTGAGTGGGCACTAATAAGAAGGTATGGCTCTAATAGGCACCATCAGCAAGCGGTTGAGCAGCAATTGAATGGCACCTTAGTGGGCACCTCAAAGGGTGCCTCATCACAATTCACAAAGGCGCCATTGATAGGCAAAACTAAGTAATTATTTCCACTTCTAATCCCGAATTTCATAATTAGTGGCAGATGCCACTGGGTGGGCACCCCGCACACACCCACACTTGCACATACACAGATAGACACACACACGTACACACACTTGCACCCACACATACACATACATAAATAGACACACACACGTACACGCACCAACGCCCACACATGCACATACACAGATAGACGCACACACGTAAACCCACACGCACACGTACACAAACACTCACAGGCACAGCATTATTTAATGTGCCAAGAGTCAAACTTCAGTAGCGGTAGTGCGTTGTGGAGCTGCTGATAGCGCTGAGGACAGCACTGCCACCACCCCCCACATGTGTATGTATGGCCCAGGCAAAAATTTACCCCTACTTACCCGCACATTTTGTCAAGGAATGTGCCGCACATTTCTTCACCTTGGGGGATACCAGCTGAGGACGTCCCGCACAAAACAATTTTGGGGGTGAGGGAAAACCGAAAATTTTTCAAATCCCCTGAAGTTCCCTGACATACATACACAGCCACCCCGGGCCTCTTTTCTGGCTCTATAGAAGTAAGCAGTGAAAATCACAAAGCGTCCAAATAAAGCATACGTACGTACGTACGGATGTGCTGTTGCTGTTCAGAAAAAGCATATGCACGTACGGATGTGCTGCAGCTGTTCAGATAAAGCAAACACACGTACGGATGTGCTGTTGCTGTTCAAATAAAGCCTATGTACGTATGGATGTGCTGTTGCTGTTCAGATAAAGCAAACACACGTACGGATGTGCTGTTGCTGTTCAAATAAAGCCTACCTACGTATGGATGTGCTGTTGCTGTTCAGATAAAGCAAACGCACGTACGGATGTGCTGGTGCTGGAAGCAGAGCTTCTGCCAGACCCCAGCCCATTATTTCACTAAACAGCCACCTAAACACGTAATGGTTGGAGATCAATGCTAAATGAAATTCCATAACTGCAGAGGACCTCTCATTTCATTGATACGCACATTCGCACATACCTAGGGTTGGCCAGAACCGTATATTTGCACCGTAGGTGACCGTATGTATGGTGATTTCCCTGCTAAAAATACCGTATGTACACCGTATATACCTATACATTTATGGTTCTGGCCAACACTACACGTACCTGTGCGGGCGTCCCTGGTGCTAGAAGGAGTGGCGCTTTCAATCCCTTGTCCACCCTTTGCCGAACGCATCAGGCTGGCCGCCACAACCTGGAAGGAGTGGGTGAAGGACACCCTTTGAATAATGCGAAATTGGATTATTCAGGCTGGCCGCCACGACCTGGAAGGAGTGGGTGAAAGACACCTTTGAATAATGCGAAATTGGATTATTCAGGCTGGCAGACGCGACCTGGAAAGAGTGGGTGAAGGACACCATTTGAATAATGCGAAATTGGATAATTCAGGCTGGCAGACGAGACCTGGAAGGAGTGGGTGAAGGACACCTATTGAAAGCGAAATTGGATTGTCCAGGCTGGCCGCCACGACCTGGAAGGAGTGGGTAAAGGACACCCTTTGAATAATGCGAAATTGGATTATTCAGGCTGGCAGACGCGACCTGGAAGGAGTGGGTAAAGGACACCCTTTGAATAATGTGAAATTGGATTATTCAGGCTTGCAGACGCGACCTGGAAGGAGTGGGTGAAGGATACCATTTGTGTAAAGCAAAATGGGAAGATTCAGGCTGGCAGACACGACCTGGAAGGAGTGGGTGAAGGACACCCTTTGAATAATGCGAAATTGGATAATTCAGGCTGGCAGACGAGACCTGGAAGGAGTGGGTGAAGGACACCCTTTGAATAAAGCGAAATTGGATTGTCCAGGCTGGCCGCCACGACCTGGAAGGAGTGGGTAAAGGACACCCTTTGAATAATGCGAAATTGGATTATTCAGGCTGGCAGACGCGACCTGGAAGGAGTGGGTGAAGGATACCATTTGTGTAAAGCAAAATGGGAAGATTCAGGCTGGCAGACATGACCTGGAATGAGTGGGTCAAGGACACCCTTTGTATAACACAAAATGGGGTTGGTCTCTTAGGCTGGCAGTCACGAGCTGAGGAGAGTATGTGCTACATTAGCAAGAAAAAGGGGTGAAGCGCTTGATGTAGCGGAGTTGATTTACGCTAGCAGTCACAGTCTGAAAGGGATACATATGTCAGCAAGAAGAAGGGGTGAAGCGTTTAGTGTCGCGGAGTTAATTTACGCTGGCAGTCACAGTCTGGAACGGATATGTGATATGTAAGAAATTATAGACAACATGTGTTCGTTGGGAATGGCGTTTGCCTCAAAAATGAAGGTTTGCATGTTACAAGAAATTGCTTGATCCAGTTTTGTTTGTCGAAATAATATCGAGCACAACATTTCCCGTGCAGAGGATAATTTTATGGTGGCAGCCACGATCTGAAAGAGATGAGTGAGATGCCAGCAGCAAACCCAAAGGGTAATATGTCTGATGTGCAATTGAATCATGCTGGCATTTACAACACGGGCACAATGTGGCCGGTGCCTTTGCACTAAGTTTGCTCAGGCTGGCAGACGCACAACCTTGCAGACAAGGAGACTCACACAGGGCCATAGATGCACATACACTTTCACTCAAACACATGCAGATGCACTTGCACGCACACACACAAACATATTCACGCTCACATACTCACGTACACGTACACACACATGCACACACACATACACAAAAACACACCTTGTGAACAGTGCCTGGTAGCAGCTGATCTTTAAGAAGCGGCAGCACAACCCTCTTTCCTGGATTTGTAAGCACCTGTCCAAAGATACAGAAGGTTCATTAAAGGAAGAGAATGCACAGATTTGTGCGCACATGACCAAAGAGACAGAAGGTTCAATGAAAAAGGAAACATGCAGTGAGTATATCATGACACTGATAAATGATGCACAAATGCTTGATTAACATATTTAATACTCTCAGACAGACAGACAGACAGACAGACAGACAGACAGACAGACAGACAGACAGACAGACAGACAGACAGACAGACAGACAGACAGACAGACAGACAGACAGACAGACAGACAGACAGACAGACTGGCAGACAGACAGACAGACAGACAGACAGACTGACGGACGGACGGACGGACGGACGGACGGGCAGACAGACAGATCGACACAAGACAGACAGACAGACGAACAGACAATTAATCTCACCAACTGTGCAAGACGGTCTACTGCTTCATCCTCGTGCTCAAGCTTGGCTGCAGGAGGTCTGCGCTGCACACACGCATCTATGGCCACCACGTGGCCTGCAAAAGCAGATCCTATGTGTATGCAGAAGCAAAGGATCCATTTGTGTTACCACACTGTACTGTGTTACCACACTGTAGGGGTGGGAGAGCGTGCACACACACACACACAAACACACACACACACACACACACGCACGCACGCACGCACGCACACACACACACGCACGCACGCACACACACACGCACGCACGCACGCACGCACGCACACACACACGTCTATGGCCACAAGTAGCCTGCAGATATACATTTCCTGCAGCAACAAAGATGGAAGCAGTGTACAATCAGCAGAGCTGGGAGCGCCTTCATTAGGGCCACCCCAGGTCAAATCTGGGTTGCCTTCATCAGGGCCAAATCAGGGCTGCCTTCATCAGGTCAAATCAGGGTTGCCTTCATCAGGTCAAATCAGGGCTGCCTTCATCAGGTTAAATCAGGGTTGCCTTCATCAGGGCCAAATCAGGGCTGCCTTCATCAGGTCAAATCAATTCACCTTCCCTCCTTCCCTCAAGAAGAGTTGTTGTCAGTAGTTGCTGTCAAAAGCATTGGCGTCGATAGCACTGTTATCAACGTGGCTGTCTGACACGTCCGTGCTAAACACTTGCATATCCTTGCATTTCTGATCCTCCTGTGCAAATGTTCGGACTCATTCCTTATTTTAATATTTATGTTTCCCCCCATCATGGTGTTCCATTGATATCACATAGGCGCCCACAGGCTACCGTACCTTGTGCTCCAAAAAAACACCACAGGCTACTGCACCTTGTGTTATTGCACCTTGTGCTCCAAAAGATCACCACAGGCTATCGCACCTTGTAATCCAAAAAACACATTGCCAGGGTTGCCTCTCCATCCAAGCTCAGCGCACGGAAGCCGATCTGTGTAGAAAGAGAAGGAGGAAGGTACAGATATGTGTACAAGTTTATATTTAAATAGCCAGAAACGTACAAGCAAATAGCAGTTAACATTCACGCACACGCGCACACACACATTATTTCACCTGCATTGCCCAGCACCATAACCAGCAAAACACAGCCGTCCCAGGTCCTCACACAGAGTTATGCATCACGCACACACGCACACACACACACACACATTGATTCACCTGCATTGCCCAGCACCATGTCCAGCAAAAACAGCCGTCCCAGGTCCTCACACAGAGTTATGCATCACGCACACACGCACGCACACAAACATTATTTCACCTGCATTGTCCAGCACCATGTCCAGCAAAAACAGCCGTCCCAGGTCCTCACACAGAGTTATGCATCACGCACACACGCACGCACACAAACATTATTTCACCTGCATTGTCCAGCACCATGTCCAGCAAAAACAGCTGTCCCAGGTCCTCACACAGAGTTATGCATCACGCACACACGCACACACACACATTGATTCACCTGCATTGCCCAGCACCATGTCCAGCAAAAACAACCGTCCCAGGTCCTCACACAGAGTCATGCATCACGCACACACACACGCACACACACACATTATTTCACCTGCATTGCCCAGCACCATGTCCAGCAAAAACATCCGTCCCAGGTCCTCACATAGAGTTATGCACCACGCACACACGCAAACACACACAATGATTCACCTGCATTGCCCAGCACCATGTCCAGCAAAAACAGTCGTCCCAGGTCCTCACAAAGAGTGACGCTGGCATTGGCTGCCCCTACCGAGGCAGCGTGGGGATGCTGCGTGGCATTGTAATATAAATATAAATACGAGTGGTGTGAAAAGTTAGTGTTCTTAATGAGGCCGGGTGTGGAGTTTGGACGATGTGTCGTGTTGCGGTGTGAAGTGTGAATTGTGAACAGTGGTGTGAATTGTGAACAGTGAACGGGGAACGGTCGGTTCTGCTATTGAGGCAAAGCGAGGATGCTGTGTGGTGTTGCCAGTGTTTCCTGAATGTCCGTCCTCCTTACTGAAGCAGCATGAAAATGTATTTGACATGTTTGACAACATGTACAAAACTAAGCAGGCTGTGATGTCTTTGAAACTTGGCAAACTGTGATGTCTTTATATAATGAGGCTTCTCACTGCCAACACAGTCCTATACTATAATCCTGTATAGTAAGGGTGGATTTACTTACAAGTAGGGTTGGCCAGATCCGTACGAATACACCATACATGACCGTATGTTTGGTGATCTCCCTGCCAAATTACCATATATGTGTACACCGTACATGACCGTATATGTATGGTTCTGGCCAACCCTACTTGTAAGAGATGGTGTGAGTACAATCTCAGCATCTTATGTCCTTGTCATCAGCACAAGACTAAGTACCTGACATTGTGTAACTATCCGGTTATGGTGGTATACTTTGTCAGCCACACATATGCCACATTGCATCTAGGCCGGCGTCAAGGTCCCTGCCAAAAGTGTCCTCCAAAATTCAAAGACAAGCAATCTATCCCTCCCAACACCCCCTTTCCCCCCCACACACACCAAACACATAATACACACATACACGCAGGCATGCACACACACACACACACATCCACTCGCTCTCACCGATCCAGAAGTGAGGGCATCACGGGCGTCCGCAAGTTTTGTGCCAGGCACGTACGCCATCAGCAGGGCCGCAGGAACCCGACCCATCTCCTGATATGGTCGCACGTATGAGTGTAAGTGTGTGTGTATGTGTGAACATGTGTGAATGTGTGTGCTTGTTTGACTGTATCGTGTGTGTATGTGTATGTGTATGTGCGTGTGCTGTGCTGTGTGTGAGCATGCATGTGCTTATGGTGTGCAAGCATAGTGCTTGTGCGTGTGTTTATTAATACGTATATTTGCATGCGTGAGCTGTCCCACCTACCTCTTGTAGCTCGTCATCTTGAAGTGCGTTGGCAGCGGCCTCCAGGCTCTGCCATTCTGCTGCTGTGTGTCCCACCTGCAGCAGAGCAAAACAGAGGCAGAGCACGTGTGTGTGTGTGTGCGTGTGTGTGTGTGTGTGCGTGCGTGTGTGTGTGTGTGTGTGTGTGTGTGTGTGTGTGTGTGTGTGTGTGTGTGTGTGTGTCACACCTGCAGCAAACAGAGGCAGAGCACGTATGTGTGTATGTGTGTATGTGTGATTGCACGTCTACGTTTAAGTGTTATCATGTGTTTGGGTGTTGTATGTATGTGTATGTATGCATGCGTGCGTGTATGTTGGTGTCTGCCCATTTTGCTAACAGTTTCCTAGGTTGAGCGTCCTGAGGGGTGCAACATCTTTCAATCTTAATTAACTTTAAAAAATCTATATTAACCTCTGCAAGTTTATACGAACTCCTGCAAGTTTATACAAGCCCCTGCAGGTTTATACGAACCCCTGCAAGTTTATACACGCCTGTGTAAGTTTATACAAACCCTGTAGTTTGTATGAGCCCCTGAAGCATAACACCCTCTCAGTAAAAAGCATCCTTCAAAACTGCACCCACCATTTACTGCTCTGTTTTCTTTTTTGTAGGGACTAACCTGAACCGGGTTTTTGTAGGGACTAACCTGAACTGTACGAAGTGCTCACGCTTCCTAGTATTGCTAGATTGGATTGCGGCGCATCTTGAACAAAAGGCCAGCAATAGCTTTGCTACCAAAAATACAAAATTGCAGTGCAGTTTGTTCGAAGGACTTGCTCTGTTGCTTATGCCACAGAGACCCTCTCTTATGACATTATAGGCATTCATGCATACCTGGTGAATTATTCGTGAAGGTGGCGCAGCCACTCCTACGTGCCTGGCTAGCTCCCCTGCCAGCTGCTCTGCCTGTGCTAGCAGACGGCTCCCTGTGTGTGTGAATGTGTGTGTGTGTGTGCGTGTGTGTGTGTATGTGTGTGTGTGTGCGTGTGTGTGCGTGCATGTGTGTGTGTGCATGTGTGTGTGACAGGTGTGTGCGTGTATATGCGTGGGTATGTATGTGTGTTCACAGGGTTGTGCATGCAGCTCATAAATCCAGCCTACCTAAAGAGAATAGCGGTCGTGACAAAAGTGCCAACTTTTGCTCACTTGTGTCAAGTTAGTTTTTTCTCTGAGCCTATCGCTGTTCCATGAGCCTATCGCTTCTCCATGAGCCTATCGCTTTTACATGAGCCTATCGCTTTTGTTTACGCGTGTGTAACAGATGAGAAAAACTGGTGGTAACCATGATTCCTATTTGTTCTTGGTAATTAACGTGGCAGCCATGACAGTGAGCATGCGGTTCCTTTCTGTGTGATTTACACTTAGGAAATGCATAAATTGGCAACTGACTGGCACACGCACACGCACACATAAACACACACACAAAATCACCCCCTCCACGCCACACACACACAAACACACGCACACACACATACACGCACACATCATGTGCTTGCTTGTGCCAGGCGGGCACCTCTCACCTGCAAACCTAAGGACCACCAACACACACACACACACACACACACACACACACATCATGTGCATGCCTGTGCATGGCAGCAGGCACCCCTCACCTGCAAACTTGAGGACCACCACCAACACACACACACACACACACACACACACACACACACACACACACACATCATGTGCATGCCTGTGCATGGCAGCAGGCACCCCTCACCTGCAAACTTGAGGACCACCAACACACACACACACACACACACATCATGTGCATGCCTGTGCATGGC
>Ga0307942_1002434_pt1:0-10000 | contig 15116 bp, 24 predicted proteins | sample OrgLakmetagen175_FD_201846 | JGI IMG/M metagenome (GOLD analysis project Ga0307942, IMG submission 201846) | Saline water microbial communities from Organic Lake, Antarctica - #175 | ecosystem: Environmental > Aquatic > Non-marine Saline and Alkaline > Saline | place: Antarctica: Organic...
GCCAGCCAGCACGCATACACACTTACACATGTGTACTTGTGTTGGCTCAACCATCCAGCACGCATACACACTTACACATGTGTACTTGTGTTGGCTCAGCCAGCCAGCACGCATACACACTTACACACGTGTACTTGTGTTGGCTCAGCCAGCAGCAAGCACACTCTTACATCACCAAAGAGGTAGCAAGCACTCACACAGCAATTGGGCAGCACCCTAGACAGCGAGCACACACTCACACAATCACACACACACGCACACACACATAGACACACACACACACACACACACATAGACACACACACACACAAACATACACACATCACTCACACACCACAGGAGCAGCACCCAAAATTTAGAGAGCAGCCATTCAATCAAATGATCTTCACCTGAGCCAGCTTGTTTGCTTGGTCAGCTGCCCGCTCCTGCTCCTGAGCTGCAGCAGCCTGGGCAGAGGCTGTGATTTGGGCGTGCACCTGTGCGTGTGTGTGTGTTGTGTGTTGTGTGTTGTGTGTGTGTGCGCGTGTGTGTGTGCGTGTGTGTGTGCGTGTGTGTGTATGTGTGTGTATGTGTCCTTTCACTCACTCACTGAGCTGCTCAAAACATTTCTCCGCATTCTGCTGTATATATACAGCACATATGAGAAAAACCGATGAGCATATACACTGGTTGCTTAATGCGGACTGAAACGAAAAGCGGTGCTCAAGCATAAACGGACACATCATCATCACATGCTGAGAACTCACTTATGCTGCCAACAACCTCTCTGTGCCATGTGCCATTTCTACAGCACTCAATCATTGTCAAGTGTGCATCCACTCTCATTGCTCAGGGCACAACTTAAATGCATCAGAGTCACACGCTGCGATCTCACGCTGCCCACAGCCTCTCTCTCTGCCTCGTGCTATTTTAACACGAACAAAAATGCGAGCATCCATCCTCATTGCTTATGCACAAGCGGAATGCGTCCACGCCACACACACACACACACACACACGCACGCACGGCGTCGTGTTCACTCACGCTCTGCCAAATTCACTTACGCTGCCAAATCCACTCACGCTGCCAAGTTCACTTACGCTGCCAAATTCACTCACGCTGCCAAATTCACTTACGCTGCCAAATATCTCCCGCCGCTTTGCTTCGGGCACTGCAGCATAACGAGAGTCTTTCCAGACCTGTGTGCAGCAGCGACAGAGCGATGCATTGCTTACGGATAATGACCAAGGCCTTCACAATGAAGGGTAGTACGGACACTCATAAGGGTGATACAATGAAGGGAGGTATGGTCATTCATAAGGGTAAAATACAATGGAGGTACGGTCATTCATAAGGGTAAAATACAATGGAGGGAGGTACGGTCATTCTTCCTAGGACGAGCGTGGTAGCCTGCCCAGACCTGTGTGCTGCAAATAGAGCCAAGAGTGGGGAGATGTAGCAGCGGCGCATGAAGGCAGCAGCGCATGAAGTCAGTAGCGCATGAAGTATTCTGCCACGATACCTTGGGATACAGTATCTTATATCTAATCATGACACCTTCCGGGTGCTTCTGCTCGCCCCGCGCAGGGAGAGGACGGAGAAGAGAGACAGAGAAGAGAGATGGAGAAAGAGACAGAGAAGAGGGACGGAGGAGAGAGACGGAGAAAGAGACGGAGAAAGAGACGGAGAAGAGAGACAGAGAAGAGAGACGGAGAAGAGAGACGGAGAAGAGAGACGGAGAAAGAGACAGAGAAGAGAGACGGAGGAGAGAGACGGAGAAGAGAGATGGAGAAGAGAGACGGAGAAAGAGACGGAGAAGAGAGACGGAGAAAGAGGGACGGAGAAAGAGAGAGAAAGAGAGAGAAGAGAGACGGAGGAGAGAGACGGAGAAAGAGACGGAGAAAGAGACAGAGAAGAGAGACGGAGAAAGAGACAGAGAAGAGAGACGGAGAAGAGAGACGAAGAAAGAGACAGAGAAGGAGACAGAGAAGAGGGACGGAGGAGAGACGGAGAAAGAGACAGAGAAGAGAGACGGAGAAGAGAGCGGGTCACCCAGACCTTCGGAGCTGCACAATCCCGGCCATATGGAGAAAAAGTGTGCAAGCCAGTGAGACATACTTCCCACATGAATCTAGGAAAAGGAGCCACTTTGGTACTGAGTGCCGTAAGACTTCTCCAACACGGAAAATTAGAGAACATTATGGGGACCAGGAGGGTTGCAGGCTTGGCTTGAAGCTGGCTCCTGCGATGGAAATGGTACTGGAGGGGGCGTGTCTGGTATGGACAAGTTTAGCAGCACAGTTGACAATGTGCATATGAGAGCTTGAAGGCAAGTGCTTTGACTCTTTGAGAATCAAGACCCGAGTCCTTGAGAGGCTCCAGTGTGTGAGGTTGTAGATGGTGCCGCCCACTCCCAAAAGGATGGTGAGGAGGGTAACAGAGGCTCCTTCCTTGAAGGATGGAGCAGAGGCCCTTGGGCACATCTGGCCATGTAACATTCAACTGTGGTTTTGGTCATTCGTGGTGTAACAGGTGAAGTGTCAACTGTAGTTTTGGTTATTCGTGGTGTAATAGGTGAGGTGTCAACTGTGGTTTTGGCCATTCGTGGTATAATAGGTGAGGTGTCAACTGTGGTTTTGGTCATCCGTGGTGTAACAGGTAAGATGTCAACTGTGATTTTGGTCATGTGTGGTGTGACAGGTGAGGTGTCAACTGTGATTTTAGTCATGTGTGGTGTAACAGGTGAGGTGTCAACTGTGGTTTTGGTCATTCGTGGTGTAACAGGTGACATTTCAGTTTTGGCTTTGGCCTTACGTGGTGACAGATGACACGTGTACAGCCACCCATCTATACATCGTACGTTTCCTTTTCAAGATGCGCATGTGCATGCGCATGCATGCATGCTGCCGTGGGGTGTGTCAGTGTGGTGGGTGAACAATAGGGTTGGCCAGAACCGTATATATACACCGTATATGACCGTATATTTGGTGATTTCCCGTACACCGTATATATATGGTTTTGGCCAACCCTAGTGAACAAGCACTTAGTGAAGGCGCCTGAGGGGAACGGGCAGCGTTGCGTACAGTGTTGTGCACCTGACGCTTGACGGCGTCAATGGTAAATGACGCTGACGGCGTATTTGATGTCAAATTGACGGTGGAAATAGTAAATTACGCCGTCAATCGTCAGAGTGTAGTGACGGTAACGCCGTTATTTACGATCGTTATTTACGGTGCCATCTATGAATGACGCCGTATGTGCACAACACTGGTTGCATATGCTGTGCTGGAACGCCGCAGCACACGGCTCTTTGTTTTAAAGACAAGCACTCAAGTTTGGTCACTCCTCTGCATGTTGTACTAACAAGGGACGTGGGGATGCTGCATGTGGTGTCAGAGCGGGGATGCTGCATGTGGTGTCAGAGTGAGTGGGGATGCTGCATGTGGAATAAGAGTGCGGATGCTGCATGTAGTGTCAGAGTGGGGATGCTGCAGTTGGTGTCAGAGTGCTGCCAGATGCTGCATGTGGTGTGCAGAGTGGGGATGCTGCAGATGGTGTCAGAGTGCTGCCAGATGCTGCATGTGGTGTCAGAGTGGGGATGCTGCAGTTGGAGTCAGAGTGCTGCCAGATGCTGCATGTGGTGTCAGAGGTCTTCAGATCCGTTTGAGCTAAAGGGGTGATGTTCCCTGCTCCCCCTCTCTTTTTATGTCCACCCTACAATTTCTCCCACTACACCTGACCCAATCCCACCCCCATTTCACAAACACACACACACACATCTCAAACCACTCCCACATTGGCACCCACATATTTACACTCACACCCACACCCACACACCTCAGTCCAGCCCACACTCACTCCCACAACTGCACCCACACATTCCAAACCTAACTTCATCCACACCCCCGCACTGACATTTACACATCCTGACTCACCTGTGGCTTGACCAACCTAACTTCATCCCCACCCCCGCACTGACACCCACACATCCTGACTCTCACCTGTGGCTTGACCAACCAAACTTCATCCCCACCCCACCCTTGCACTGACCCCGACACATCCTGACTCTCACCTGTGACTTGACCGACCTAACTTCATCCACACCCCCGCACTGACACCGGCACATCCTGACTCTCACCTGTGGCTTGACCAACCTAGCTTCATCCACACCCTCGCACTGAAACCAGCACATCCTGACTCTCACCTGTGACTTGACCGACCTAACTTCATCCCCACCCCCGCACTGACACCCACACATCCTGACTCTCACCTGCGGCTTGACCAACCTTACTTCATCCCCACCCCACCCTCGCACTGAAACCGACACATCCTGACTCTCACCTGTGACTTGACCGACCTAACTTCATCCCCACCCTCACACTGACACCGACACATCCTGACTCTCACCTGTGGCTTGACCAACCTAACTTCATCCACACCCGCGCACTGACACCCACACATCCTGACTCTCACCTGTGGCTTGACCAGAGGCCACGAGGAGGAAGGGCTGATCGGTGGGGCGCTTAGGTCCTGCAGCAGTGCTGTGAAGCGCTCCTCTGCAAACGCAGCATCCTCACGACCCTGTGAGGTGGGTGTGTAAGCAAACGCGCGAGGACATGAGACACAAGCAGCAGCAGCAGCAGCAGCAGCAGACGTGGTAGCAGCAGTAGTGCACAAAAAGCGCTGCTTTGCAAACGCAGCATTTCCACGGCTCTGTGAGCTGAGTTTGTGTGTGGGTGCGCAATATATGCGACATAAACAGTAGCAGCAGCGGAGGAAAGAATGTCGCTCTGCTATTTGCGAACCCTGCCTGCCCCCACTTAAACCCCTCCCCCAACCTCCACTCATCCTCCCACCCATCCATCCACCCACCCCCAACCACCCAATACACAAGATGTGAAAATGCACTAAACACACTACAACACCCTGCAAGACCCACCTTTTGTTCTGCTCGTAGGCCCTGCAGTACTTCCGCAAATACAGCAGCCCTCACGCCTTCCTCTGGCACAGCCTGCAATCACACAAATCACACTTTTGCACATTTGCCACACAGTTGCCTCAGCAAGGGAGAGGGGGCACACACTCTTTCAACCCTGTGTTCTGTATACCTAGATTTGAATTCAGTTAGGTTCATTAGCAGCACCACACACTCTCTCTCTCTCTCTCTCTCTCTCTCTCTCTCTCAACAGTTTATCACACAGGTTCACTGAAATGCATGAACAATAGCAATGAGGTGTACGTCCGGTGTGCCAGACCTTGTGTGTGCACAATGCACACACGTATCTAGCAGGAAGTTCTCTCAATGCACGTGTATACACAGTGTTCCGGCCATCTGATGAGCACATCATATCTACAGGGGGGGGTTAGTTAGAGGGAGGCAAAGGTTAGCTAGAGGGAGGCAAAGGTGAACTAGAGGGAGGCAAAGGTTAGCTAGAGGGAGGCAAAGGTTACTTAGAGGGAGGCAAAGGTTAACTAGAGGGAGGCAAAGGTTTAAACTAGAGGGAGGCAAAGGTTAACTAGAGGGAGGCAAAGGTTTAAACTAGAGGGAGGCAAAGGTTTAAACTAGAGGGAGGCAAAGGTTAACTAGAGGGAGGCAAAGGTTAACTAGAGGGAGGCAAAGGTTAACTAGAGGGAGGCAAAGGTTAACTAGAGGGAGGCAAAGGTTAACTAGAGGGAGGCAAAGGTTAATTAGAGGGAGGCAAAGGTTAACTAGAGGGAGGCTAATAATGGGGAACGGCAGGCGGTTGCAAGCACTACCGGTCTTTCACAACCGAAAGAACAACAAAGGTGCACGCGCGTCTTGTGATGTCCCTTTGCTGAAAAGCTTGTGATTCATTTGCTGAAAAGTTTGTGATCCCTTTGCTGAAAAGCTTGTGAACGGACTGCGCTGGTGTGGCTATGGACGAGACGCTACTCCTGTCTCACTGTTCTTCCTGCCCTTGTTGGGACCAAAACAAGCCTTGCTCAAGCCAAAATGCTATAGGAGCATTGATAAGAAGACACAGCAAGACTGAGTGTGGGAATACTCACCTACCTACACACGCACCCACTCAATCAACCACGCACGCACACTTACCTACTCATTCATCCACACACACACACACACACACACACACACACACACACACACACACGCGTACCTAATCATTCATCCACACACACACACAAACACACACACACACACATACACAAACACAAACACACAAACACAGACACACCCACTCATGCATCCACACACACACACGTACCCACTTATTCACCCAAGCATCCACCCACGCACACCCACAAGCGAACACGTGCCTACCTACCCACCCACGCAATTCCAAGCAACCACAAACCCCACCTGCACTTCCAAGGTTGACGCCAGCTGCTGGGCGACTTCCTCGTAACGTGAGCTGGGGCTGGCCACTTGCCTGCGCAAGTGCAAATGTGATGGGGATGTTCCGTACACGTGCACGCATGTTGTGCATAATTGTTATGTGCGTGCGTGCGTGCGTGCGTGTGCGTGCGTGTGTGTGTGTGTGTGTGTGTGTGTGTGTGTGTGTATGTGTGTGCATGTGTGCGCATGTGTCTGTTATATGTTTGGCGTGCAGTCCTACCATGCATCCATCATTGGCTCTGTTTTCCCATTTTTAAAGCAGCAGCTCAACAGTGCACCATCCTAAAAACCTGTGCACATACACATCTGACATGCACACACACACACACATTAATCCTCATGCACAGTCATGCCTTTGCCACTTCCCGCGCCTGCAGCTGCGCATTGACACACAAACACACACAACCAAACATGCAAGCGCACACACTCACGCTCATGCGCGAGCACATGCAAACGTACACGCACATGCAAACGTACACTCAGGCCACTCACAAGTACAGCTGCTTCAGCCGTGCCTCGGCCACCTCCTGTGCTTGCAGCTGTGCGGTGAGCAGGCTGTCCAGGTAGCTGGCCACGATTTCACGCCGCTCCGGCTCAGTCACTGCCTGCAGGAAGAGAGGGCAGGCAGAAGCACACATAGGGACACGTCGACACAAAGACGGCAGGGGTGCAGGCATTGCCTTCAGGAAGAGAGGGCAGGCAGAAGCACACACACACACATACACACACAGGGACACAACAACACAGTGACGGCATGCTCACCAGGTACCTGGGGCCCTCTTCAATTGCAGCCACCAACCACATCATCACAGGGGGCCCATGCTCAACACAAACACAGTCTTCATAGCCAGCGCAGGTTGCAAAGCAAACGACCTGCACACCAGGTACCTGGGCCTTCTCCTAATGCATCCACCAATTACCCCAGCATATCAGTGTCCATGCTTAACACAAACACAGTCTCACAAAGCCAGCGCAGGTGGTAAAGTAGGGTTTGACCTCACCAGGTATCTGGGGTCCTCCCCAAACGCAGCCATCACATCAGCGTACGGAGTCTGTGCCGTCATGGGCGGCTGCTTTGAGGCAAGCATGCGGCGGAATGCCTGGCCGGCGTTGCGGACGCGGCGCTGAAGGGAGTTGCAAATGTGGGTATGAACAAAGGTAAAAGTCTACGCTGGAAATCACCAGCGTGCATTAAGGAAAGGCCCTCTAAAACCTGAAACCCGAAACCCTAAGGGTATGAGTTTATAGGTGATGAGGTAAAAAGGTGTATAAGTGGTGAGGTTTATAGGTGATGAGGCAATGAGGGGAGGCTTGCATGGTAATGGTGCTGAGGGTTGCAGATGTGGGTGCAAAAATGAGGGGAAGCGTGTGCGGAGGTGGCGCTGAGGGGGGGTGTAAATGTGGGTGTAGGTTTTTAAGCTGTTAGAGGATGGGCATAAAAATGTGATTGAGGGAAAGCGTGCACGGCAATGGCACTGGAGGGGTTGCAGATGTGAGTATGAAGATGTAGAGGCATGAGGGGAGGCTTGTGCGGTTGTGGTGCTGAGAGGTGCAGATGCGGGGATTGGTTTACAAATAACGAGGGTTTATTTAAAATTATGGAAAGCGTGTACGGTTGTATGGTCCAAGAGAAGGCGGTTCAGCAGTGAGGGTGTGATAATCATGAGAGTGTGGGCATGAAAAGGAGGGGAAGCTTGTGTAGGTGATTTGCCGGAAAGGGGAGTTTTGGTGGCGTGGGTACAGAATGTAGGGCACGTAGGGTATGGAGATGAGGGGAGTCTGGTTTGGTTATGGTGCTGGAAATAATAGCAGACGCGGGCATGAATATGAAGCTTGTATGGATAAATTGCTGGAAATAATAGCAGATGCGGGCGTACAATGGAGGGAAAGGTCATACGGATTTAGTGTCGGAAAGGGTTGCAGACATTGGCATGGAAATGATGCTTGAACGGACGGCGTGCTGGAGTGTAGATGTGGCTGTGCAAATGTAGTTGAGCATGTATGGACTGAACAGCACAGCAGTTGCAAGTAGAATGGGGTACTTGTGAAGGCGTCCTAGCTCACGTGCGTGAGCTCCTACATTTATTAGATGTCGCACAACACACACATACACACACACCGGGGTACCCTTCGTCCTAGCTCACGTGCGTGAGTTCCTACATTTATTAGATGTCGCACAACACACACATTTACACACACACACATCCGGGGTGCCCTTCGTCCTAGCTCACGTGCGTGAGTTCCTACATTTATTAAATGTCGCACAACACACACACACACACACACCGGGGTGCCCTTCGTCCTAGCTCATGTGCGTGAGTTCCTACATTTATTAGATGTCGCACAACACACACACACCGGGGTGCCTTTTTCTTCGTTTTGACAGCCTAAATCGCATTCGTTTACGTGTCGGCCAAGCGCAGTCTCACTTTCCACCGGCCTTTCACTACCTTAGCATCTGTGTCTGCTCGCAACCGCGTGCTGGCATCTTTGTGCACCTTGGCATCTTTGTCTGCTCGCAACCGCATGCTGGCCTGCTGAGCTGCTATAACACTGTACTTTGTTCAAGCCAACCTCTGACTTGCGTGCCCATCTTGCCTCAACCTTTGCTTCCGTGCCAGCTTGCTTCAACCTTTGCTTCCGTGCACACCTTGCCTCAACCTTTGCTCCCGTGTCGGCTTGCACCAGCCGCAGAAAACCTCTCACCAGCCACACGCTATGTTGCTTCACACCAGCGCTTACACCAGCCGAAGAAAACCTCTCACCAGCCACACGCTATGTTGCTTCACACCAGCGCTTACACCAGCCGAAGAAAACCTCTCACCAGCCACACGCTATGTTGCTTCACACCAGCGCTTACACCAGCCGCAGAAAACCTCTCACCAGCCACGCGCTATTTCGCTTCACACCAGCGCTTACACCAGCCGCAGAAAACCTCTCACCAGCCACACGCTATGTTGCTTCACACTAGCGCTTACACCAGCCGCAGAAAACCTCTCACCAGCCACGTACTACGTCGCTTCACACCAGCCTGTCCTTACCTTGGCTTCGGTGTCTGCCTCCATCTGCTTGAGCACCTTGGAAGCGTCAGCGGCCATTCCCAAGGCAACCTGCATATCGCGTGCATGCACAACCAGTGTTGTGCACCTGACGCTTGACGGCGTCAATGGTAAATGACGCTGACGGCGTAATTTATGTCAAATTGACGGTGAAAATAGTATATTACGCCGTCAATCGTCAGAGTTTAGTTATGGTAACGCCGTTATTTACGATCGTTATTTACGGTGCTATTTTTGAATGACGCCGCCGTATGTGCACAACACTGTGCACAACAGGCTTTGGTACGAGACCCATGGCACTCCTGGCTTGCCATGGGACACATGCACAACAGGGTTTTGTACGAGACCCATGGCACTCCTGGCTTGCCATGGACACATGCACAACAGGCTTTAGTATGATTTCATGGCACTCCTGGTTTTCCATGGACGCATACACAACAGGGTTTCGTATGATTTCCATGGCACTCCTGATTAACCATGGGACATAGACTTTGTGTCATCCTTGGTCACCCTTTGACCGCCTGCACCAATGGCACCAATGGCACTAGACAGAGGCCATAACAGAGGGCATTGCTCATTCTGT
>Ga0307942_1002434_pt1:12500-15116 | contig 15116 bp, 24 predicted proteins | sample OrgLakmetagen175_FD_201846 | JGI IMG/M metagenome (GOLD analysis project Ga0307942, IMG submission 201846) | Saline water microbial communities from Organic Lake, Antarctica - #175 | ecosystem: Environmental > Aquatic > Non-marine Saline and Alkaline > Saline | place: Antarctica...
GTGCTTACGTGTGTGTAAATGTGTGCGTTTGTGCAAATGTGTATGCTTGTGTGTGTGTTTCTCGAGTGTGTGGCTGCATACTTTCATGGTCATTGAGCATTTTATAAGGGTGCACGAACTTTACAGGCCAGACCAGACTGCATCTGCTCACAAACACTCCAACAAGAATTAACATGGCTCGATGATGGGGACTATTATTATTTCCTAACCCACACAATCAATTCACACACATACACACACTGCAGTAATGCCAGACAATTGCTCACACGTATTCCGCTCAAACAAATGTCTGTTACAATTGCTCACACGTATTCCGCTCAAACAAATGTCTGTTACACAGGTATTTCACAAGCTTTTGCAGCCATCGTTGCTCCAAACACACAAATGCACACACATGCATACACGAGTGCACACACAAACAAACACACACACAAAACAACACGCAAACAACAGAACACTCACACTCACACACACATACACACACGTGCGCACACACACAAATGCACACACACACTCACACACATACACACACACGAGTGCGCATACAAACAAACATACACACCTGTCTGTTGCGCAGGTCTTCCAGGAACGCCAGCTTCTGCTGCATCTCCTGCCACAGCGTTTTGGCAGAGCCCCCTTTTACCTCATCACTCTCTGCATAGTGTTGGAGGGAAGCGTTCATTGCAAGAGGAGTGCGTATGACGAATGCGTATTGGAGGAACGCGTCCATTGCAAAGTGTTCATTGCAATTTGCAATGCGTATGAGGAGTGCGTATGAGGAGTGCGTATTGGAGGAAAGCGTTCATTGCAATGTGTTCATTGCAAAGCGTTCATTGCAAAGCGTTAATTGCAAAGCGTTCATTGCAATGCGTATGAGGAGTGCGTATGAGGAGTTGTATTGGAGGAAAGCATTCATTGCAAGCCTACAACAATATGATGGGTAAATCGCAAGGAACCCAATCACATTGGGTAAATCGCAAGGAACTCAATCACATTTTAATCCTGACTGAACATTCCTGAGCATGCTATACCATACAAGCAACCTCATGCCGGTCCCAAAAAAGATAGAGATACACACTGTGTCATCAAATAGTGTGTTGGCATCGCAAGGCAGAAGGCTTGACCCTAGGATGCATAGGTGTGTATCTTCGACACATACACACACAAACACACATACACCAACACGTACATACACGAAGACACACATACACACAAACACACATACGCCAACACGTACATACACGAAGACACACGCACACGAAGACACACACACACACAAACACACATACGCTAACACGTACACACACGAAGATACACATACACGAAGACACATACACACACAAACACACATACGCCAACACGTACATACACGAAGATACACGCACACGAAGGCACACATACACAAAGACGCACATACACATACACGAAGGCACACATAGACGAAGACACACACATACACGAAGACACACATATGCAAACACGTACATACACGAAGACAAAAGCACGCATCCCCCCAAACCCCAACACATACACACACGTACATACACACACATCAGGAGTACACCATCAAGTACATCTCGTCCTGTCATTTCTGTCTGTCCTGTGTGTAGCACCTGAGATGCTCCTCATTGATATTGAGCATGGCCACACTTTTCAGTGATGCAGGGCCACAGCCTTGATATCAATGAGGGGAGGCCCCACCCCCATCTTGCGGGGAGAGACGCCCATTTTGGGGGAGGCATCCCATCCCCATCTTGAGAGGAGAGAACTCCCATTTTGGGGGAGGCATCCTTTCCCCATCTTGAGGGGAGAGACGCCCATTTTGTGGGAGGCATTCCATCCCCATCTTGCAGGGAGAGATCCCCATTTTGTGGGAGGCAACCCATCCCCATCTTGAGGGGAGAGATCCCCATTTTGTGGGAGGCATCCCATCCCCATCTTGAGGGGAGAGACCCCCATTTTGTGGAAGGCATCCCATCCCCATCTTGAGGGGAGAGACCCCATTTTGGGGGAGGCATCCTTTTCCCATCTTGAGGGGAGAGACCCCCATTTTGGGGGAGGCATCCCATCCCCATCTTGAGGGGAGAGACCCCCATTTTGGGGGAGGCATCCCATCCCCATCTTGAGGGGAGAGACCCCCATTTCGGGGGAGGCATCCCATCCCCATCTTGAGGGGAGAGACCCCCATTTTGTGGAAGGCATCCCATCCCCATCTTGAGGGGAGAGACCCCCATTTTGGGGGAGGCATCCTTTCCCCATCTTGAGGGGAGAGACGCCCATTTTGGGGGAGGCATCCCATCCCCACCTAAAGGAGAGTAAGCCCATCCCCCGTCACACCATGAGGAGAGCAAGAAACGCCTCAGTTGAACCACAGTGTATGTGGAGAGATCTGCAGTATAACGGAACCAAAGAAGCCCTCCCTCTCTTCAATTGATCTAGGAGTGGCTGCAAAGTCTGTGGGCAGCATTTCCTCTCTGCAACCGCCTGACCCACAACTTTCAAGCGCGAGCAGGCAGAGATGAGAGGAGGCCTCACACCTCAGAACTGACACCCCTCCCTTGACAGAACTGACACCCCTCCCTTGACAGAACCGACACCCCTATCTTAAGAGAAGGG
>Ga0307942_1002437_pt1 | contig 15112 bp, 20 predicted proteins | sample OrgLakmetagen175_FD_201846 | JGI IMG/M metagenome (GOLD analysis project Ga0307942, IMG submission 201846) | Saline water microbial communities from Organic Lake, Antarctica - #175 | ecosystem: Environmental > Aquatic > Non-marine Saline and Alkaline > Saline | place: Antarctica: Organic Lake...
CCCTGAGTGGCATCGTGTTGTTGTTATGGGACCGAAGGGGCAGATTTACGAGATGCCGATGCCAGATGCCGGATGCCAGAATTCCGAGATTTCAGCAGCGGTGCCCCCCGCATCCGCGAGCACTTCACGAGGCAGAATCCCAGCCCAGCGTAGGTGTAGCAGCATGCAAAGCTGACCCGGCAGGAATCCTCAGGGCGTAGTCGCAGCGCTCGCATGGGAGAAATTGCCGACCTAGCGCTCAGAGGGAGGAGCATGCAGGAAACGAGAGGCACCTGCACAGGACTACAGCAAGCACAGCAGCAGCAGCATCTACACAGTCATTGGACACCTGCAGCAAGAGGGCAGTGACAAGGCTTGAGTGGATGCAGCTGTTGCTCAATTCATCTACGCTACAGGCACCACCTTCTGGGTTGTGGTAGCAATAAGCAAGTGATCATGCTACGTTCTGAGGGGCTTGGAGTGCCTCTGGGGGGCCTAGGAGTGCCTCTGGGGGGCCTGGGAGTGCTTCTGGGGGGCTCTGGGGGCCTCGTGGCTGCAAACTTCGTTAAGTGCCCAAAATCCTATTATACGGAGCAATTTGAAAAATACGGTTAAATACGTGATAAACACGATACGACGTATAATAAGCCTACGCCGTATGACCCATCCCTGAACAAAAGTAAAGGCAGTAGTGAGAAATTTGAGGTGAAGAAGAATGAGGAAGCAGGCAATACAAATTTATGGAAAATTTTGCAGTGAATTTTGTTTGCCAGGGGAGAGTAGGGTGCAAAATGTTGGAGCCAAACCATACATAAATCATATTGGTTGTCACTTATGGCATTCCACTTAATGCAACTTGATGTCATTAGGCAGATACGTATGTGCCGTCCGGGCATTCCAACACATAGTTGTAGTAAGCATCTTTTAATTTTTAGGCAGCGGGCAACCAAGGAAAAAGGCAGGTAAGTGAGAAAGTGTCAACGAGGCTGTATCAAACCAGGTGCAACCCTGACTACAGGACCAGCACAATTATTGCGGCAGTCCGTAACGGCAGCCTGTCTGTCATGCATAAATTTTCTGGTCTTGCTGGTAAAAACAAACTCTGACATTCACCTGCAGTTTCCATACGGCTGGTGCTTCAGAAAGGCCAGCAGGGGTTGCAGCTGGCCCACGCCAGCGGAAGGGGAGGAGGAGGTTGGAGTGCCTAAGAGTGAAGCAAGAGTGGGAGCAATTGAGTGCCTGCCACTCCCTATTCTTTAATATATACAACGCAACTCAGCCAGTTCCATGCGGTTTGGCCAGAAGCAGCTGCCTTCAGATCTTATGAATAATATGTAGGGTTGGTACAAGGTAGGTGGTAATGGTTGGTAGGACCATATATATACAGTGTATGAAGGGTATTTTTGGCGTACGGCACTTTTGGCAGGGAAATCGCCAAATATTTTGTCATATACGGTGTATATATACTATTCTGGCCAACCTGGGACAGCCCTAATAACATACTATGAGATCAGAGCCTGATGCAAACTAGCAGGACACAGCAAAACTTGGATATTCCAACAGATCATTTAATTCCTATATTACCGGTCATGACCCAGCGTCTGTCTGCTTGCAGCGCACACGCAACATGCAGGCGGTTGGTTTCAGCAAACGTAGATCCAAGCATGTGGCCTTCATCCAGTATGATACGCAACCAGTGCACCTGAAAGCAGGGAGACAGTCCATTCCAAAGAATGCGACAGAGTGAAATTACGGTAGTCGTAAAATATGAAAGATAAACAATTGTTCAGACAACCTGACAACTGTGGCATGGAAATAACAGCACCGTCCCTACAGCAGGCACCTCTGGTTATAATGGCTTGCACGTGCGTGAGACACTACACAGAAATTTACCTGCAAAAGCGCGCTAGGGCTGGAAGTCCGGCTGGAGGTCTGGGAATTCAACTTTGGTGCCTGCAAAGCTGTACTGAGCCGCGAGAATGTGGTGATGGCCTGCAGAACATGGAGCAAGCCAAGCCAAAGCATTTACAGAACATGCTTTTACGTTCCCGAGCTTTACCACCTCACTGGAGGGAATGAACTTACCCATGTATACAGTCAGGGTCAGCAGTAGGCAGCTATCCTAGCTAATAACTCCTAGTCAGCAACTTGGCGAAACATCTTAAACACTTACAATGTCGTAGCTCCACGCCAAGTCTTTGGGTGTAGGCTCTGCAACCCGATCATTGGTGAGCTCACAAACACGCAGGGCCTGGCTACTGGTGTGCATCTGCACGCATGTGAGCACACAAGGTGTGCATCGTCAGTACTTACACGCCAAGAAAGGAGTAAACATTGGGCGCAACAGAACAGGAAGAGACAAACTAGGCTGGCAGTAATCATAGCATGAAAAACAGATCAAGTCTTAATATGTTCGCGCTTTATAGCCCCTCGGCACAACAGAGGTACAGATGGAAAGACGTGAAAGGGGCAAAGGATTCGAGCAAGATCAGCCGTACCTTTCTCCTACATCTTGAAAGCTTGTAATGCTGTTATGTTTAGCAAGTCTTAAAGTCAGGCAACACGAGCTGATACGTCCCATAAGCAAGTAAGCATTGTCCCCACCACAACATCTACTTCAATGAATTCGAGAAAGCAAATTCATAAAGTATAACTTGTGTCAGTACTGACCAGGATCTGCTGCCTCCAGTGAGGAACAAGCATGGTGTTGGGAACAATCACCAGGGTGGCAGGGGAGAGATATATATGGCGTTCGTTGCACTGTTGAGCCACAGCAAAAAAACCTGTGCGTGCAAGTACGATTGGGCAGCTGAATGCAGGAAACATGTTCCCCTTTTCAGGTTGTGCTTCAAAAAGCACCCCCATTGCTTACGAGGATGGCACTCTCATGCCGCTCGGCGTGTGTGCATCAGATCAGCCCAAGCCAATTTATGAAATAGGAAACAAACATGCACAGGCCTGTGCAAATACGAGGCAAGACTATTTCAAATAAAACACGCAACAAATCATAGCCAATGCAAAGGGCACAGAGTACCATAGACTTCACTATCATTGCCAACGAGCACCCTCCTTCCAAGGACCCAGCCTCCATTATAATTTTACGGCCCCTTTTCATTTCAAGATGATGCTGTCATCGTCCTTCAATTAGCAAACCCTAAGCAAACCTGATCATACAGTAAACAGCGTTTGCTCTCTTAAACGCCAGGAGTGTCTCTGTCCTCAACTCTGGCTTCCTGACACGGAATGTGCTGCGCATGGCAACACCAACACCACGTCAACCACATATCTAGCACACACACAGTCAGTGCTCCACGCAAATTGCGCCCATGCCATTCCCACCAACAGCAACAGTGCATACAAATCAAACGCACATCATAACCCAACCCCTGCACCCTACCTTGTTCCACAATGTGTGCCCAGGCTGCCCGCAGGGCCTCCACATCAAACTCCTGCAACCACATCTCTGGCGCCTGCACCCACGTGTGGCGAAGCTGCTGCACGGTGCCACTGCTCTGACCTGCACTGTTCTGTTGCCCCTTGCCTCCACCCCCACTGCCACGGCGCTTGGGGCTGACCAGCCCCTTACCAGACACGCCCCCGCTGCTTCCGCATGCCTTGGCTTGCTCTTCCTCTAACGTGTGCAAATTGAAGACCCGGAACAGGTCCTCGTAGCCCTCTGGATGTCGGGCATGCGCACAAATGCGAACACCTTGAACAGGGCAGGATATGGGCATCCAATTGGTGTGGTAAGGTAGCAAGCAGCAAGGCGTCGTTCGTGCACAGCCTTCTCATCACCTTATCAAACCATTTTCAAACCTCCTCGTTTAAGTAAGGCAAGGGCATGAACTAAAGAGATGAAGTACACAAAGGCACGGAGCTAATACATAAGGGCCAATCTTGCTGCTCACCTCCTCTGCCCATCTGCAACTGAGTGACGTCTCTCAGCTGTATCAGCCACTTGATGGCATCCTGCTCTGCAAGAGGGTTGTTTTGGTGCCGGTTGCTGCAGTTGCTGGGTAGGTGCTTGACAAGAGCCTGGATGAAGGGAACGGAGAGGGCTGTGAGAACTGAACAAGTGGCTCAGGTTTACCCACTGTGCTGTGTGACATGTGAAGAAGACGTACGTTTCAGCTGTGGATTTATTAGTCACATACGGCCCTTTTTGTATGGGCAAGAGACATGGTAGCCCCCTTTTATTTCTGCAGGTCTGCCATTCCAAAAGTTGGATCTGAATGAGCGCCTCAAAATGAGCTGTAACTTCACTAGATGCAAGGTTCCCTTTAGTGCTGGCATAGGCCAGGCTGTACAGCTCAAACTCCAAATGAGATACAATTCAGCAACATCTGATGCACGGGCGTCATTGGAATGCCGAAAGGGTGCCGAATGACGCGCTAAACATTAAGTTTGGAGCGAGTGACCCTGTGCACAAGAAACATTACAAAGAAAACCAAACAGCAAACCTCATACCTTGACAAAGAAGGCAACATTGCCAGGCTGGCAGCGAGGTGCACCAGGGAGCACAAATCCCTTTTCCTGCATAAGATGTTGAAGAATGGTATCAGACACCGCACTTGCTTGGCCCGTCTGCATATCTGCTTAGTGGTAGAAGTCAGCCATGCCTTGCAGGGAGATGATGTCTTAGCAACTGTAAAATTTATGCGAAGCCAAAGCATTATTAGGTGCTCTTGTGAAAAGGGGTGGCGGCTGCCATTCATTACAGCAAACTGCATACCTGGCCGAGCGTTATTAAAGGCCCTTGCTGCTTCTGCTTCTGCTGCTGCTGCTGGCGCTGAGACAGGGTACCTTCTCCCTGCTGCGTTCCATTGGCCTCAGGTCCCTCCTCAGCCTCCGGAATGGCACAGGACCGGAAAGCAGGGTCAGGGTGCATGTCACAGAACCACGGCTCCTCCTCGTTTAACTAAGAGGCAACCAAAACAGGCAAGGTGTGTTGAGTGCACATTTGAACCCTTTAGGTAGCCAAACCAAAGTGCATCACCTCGTTCTTGCAGGGATGCCATTTTGACAGATGCACGAGCGACGGTTATTACTGATCAGCCATTGAAACTGGCAGTCGACTTGAACAGCATGCCAACCCAACGCGGAAATATGGCAATCAAGAAAACGTGCCTTGTGATCCAATGGAAGCTTCCTCCATTTGTCACAGGCATCGCACTGCACGTGATAGCCTTGCAAGGTTTGAACGTGGCTGCCCTCCTGGACATCATGCTGCTCGCATAAACCTCTCTTCCCCTGCTGCTGTTGCTGCTGCTTCTGCTGCTGCTGCTGACTTAAAAAGGGATACAGAATGGGTTGAATGGGTTGCTGCAAAGGGTGCTGAAGTGGAACAGGGGGCTGGAGCTGAGGGGGCTGAGGCGGATGGATGTCATGGAGGGGCAGTAAGGGGGATGGTGGGTGTAGAACTGCAAGATGTGACTTTGAGATTGGCTGCTGCATCTGGTTTGGGTTAAGCAGCTCTGTGCTTGGTCGAAAGATACTGGATTTGTCTGGGCTGAAGTCCTGCTTTTGCCGTTTGGGTCCTCTCTGACAAGGAAGAAAAATTGGCAGCGTGACATCTCCGGGCAGCTGTGAAATTAGCTGCTGCTGCTCCTGCTGTGAATATTTGAAAGAGTTGCAGGCCAGAGGTGAAGGAATAGGGCATGGCAATGCTGCTGGTTGATTCTGTAGCTGCAACTGTTCAAGGACAGACGAAGGTCTCCTCTGTGCTGCTTTTTTGGCTGGTGCCGGTGGAGAAGCGGCTGCAGCCACAGCTGCTGCGTCTGGACGGCAGGGGGATAGCATAGCAGTCAGCCGATTATCCTTTTGTGCGCACACAATATGAGCATGGTAAACCAATATATCAAGGGGGATGTGTTCTACAACAAATGGCTTACGGCTGCAAGTGAAGCCTAGAAGTTAATTCTAGCTCAATCAAACTGTGTTGCTTACACTACATACCTAGTCGAGGCGCAGCAGGCGCCCCTCTGCTAGATCTGCGTGCGCCTGCTTTATTACTTCTGCTGCTTCCACCCTGAGAGGGGCTAGCTGCGGTTTGGAGGGAGTCAAGTGTGTAGAAACCTACTTTTCTTCCTCGCTCGCCTTGGATCCAGACCGCCTGCAAAGGGAGGGAGGTATAGGTGATGCAATGGGTCAAAAAGTCCTGAATTCCTGCCGGAAATGAGGTCAGGAGGTGCTCAGGCTCTTTGCTGCCCCCCTAATCCTAAGCTTGGGTGCATACCACCCAGGCTTGTCGAGATACGCCGTACTTCAGCTTTCTTGACCGTAATTACGGTACCGTACCGTAATACGCCGTACAATACGGTGCAAGTATGGTCCGTTTGAAAAGACGGTGTCCGACCGTACAGTACGGTGCCACCGTACAGCACGATGTTGACCGTAATTTGGCCGTTTGGCTCCAATTTCGACCCAAAACATTCCTTGTCTTTTTGCAACAACTAGGTATGAATAAAACACAAATTATTAACCAGGAATCAAGTACTGCGTCCGACTTTTGAGTGTCCATGCAAGCCATCGCTGGGCCCTTCCCCCGAGCTGATGCAGCCCCGACCCAGCCTCAGGGTTGTTCAGGGACGCATTGTGTGGCGTCAGCTCATAAGGGGAGCATGCTGGAGGTGGAAATGGGAGGTGTTTGGGGCGGAGAGGCCTTTCTGAGGCCAAAATTGCACTGGCAGTGCCAGCCCCCGAGCTGATGCAGCCCCAACCCAGCCTCAGGGTCGTTCATAGAAGCATTGTGTGGCGTCAGCACATGGGAGGAACACACCGAGGAGCGAAAATAGGAGGTTTTGGGGCGGAGAGGCCATTCTGAGGCCATTTTTGCACTGGCAGTGCCAGCTTGGCACCGTACCGTACACCGTACCGTATTTTACCGTAATTACGGTAAAGTACGGTGTGATAATTATGGTAGTACGCCGTATTTTAACAAGTACGGTGCGTACCGTACAGACCGTCATCGTACCGCACCGTACAACTCGACAAGCCTGATACCACCATTGATCATTGCTAAAACAAGATTGAGCCAGAATAAAAAAACATATATACCGTACCTTTTTGATAACACCCCGCACAAATACTGTTTTTTGCCCTGCGTATATTTATATTATTGTAATATATTATTTGTTTTTATACCTATTCTTACCCTACGGGATTGTGCAGGTTTTGTGATTTCAACCCTTTCCGGGTCGCTACTGGTCATGAACAGTTGCCCCCCGCCCCGCCCCCTGTCCCACAGCACCAAGCAGCCTGAGCCTCAGCAGCAGCAGCAAAAGCAGCCCCAGCCCCAGCACTGGTTACTCCCGATGGTGAATTCAAGTACCGGTTTCCAAACCGCGGCGACAGCCGAGCAGCAGCTGGCATCGAACAGTCCGAGCCAGCAAGCAAAAGCGGAACAGGCTGAGCTGCTGGCGGAGGAGGCAGCCATCAAAAGGCCAATTGGCAGGCCATAGAAAGGTTGCTACGGTCTCACAGTTTGGTTGTGGGGACAACTCAGGGGCACAGCTGTTATGCACAGGGGCATTGGCACACATGAGAAGGGAGCTGTGTGGCAGGGGGAAGCTGTGTGGCAGGGGGAAGAAGAATGAGAGGAAGGCGTAGGGTTAAAGAGGACCAGCACTTACGCATGCAGAGCAGGTTAGAGCAACCCAGCAGCTTAAAGATGAGCAGGTGGGGCAAACGAGGTCACGCACCAAGGCTGCCTGCACCTAAGCAACACCACCAGCACACACAAGCAGCAGCAGCACACACGAGCAGCAGCAGCAGCAGCAGCAGCAGCAGCAGCAGCAGTAATAGTGGCTAGTAGAAGCAGTTCTTGGGAATGGCATAAATTAGCAGAACAGAGAGCTGACCACATGCGAACAGCATGTTTGCTTCCCTTTGCCCATTTGCGGTGTTCTCTTTCATTGAGGTTGTTTGTTTCACGTGAGCTTATTGGTGCTACAGGGCTAAAGGCCCTGCGGTGTTGATGCGGGAAGGGCAAAACATATATTTTTTGGGGTGCGGGGAAGGTGCGAAATTTTACTAAATATTCCTGAAATTTGGGGTGCGGGATGAGTACAAGAAGGTACGGTACACACATACTAGAAGATATTCATATTAAATTAACTCTTCTTAAACTGTTGAAAAGCACCTCAGTAGGAGTATGGCAACAGCAAAGGAAATAATAGGGGTCTGATCATTCTAGGCCATTTAAAGCTAGAGCCTAGCATTTATCATATTATATTGTTGTGTTTGTTGGGGTATCTAGTAATATGAGGTGAGAAGAGCACAATTGTAACATGTCCATGGACGATGTCTACGGCCTGTGAGTAGAGGGTTGATACAGTGATAGACCCTAACACACATACCTTTGATCCTGCTGGTGGTCGTGGCGTGCTGCCTTGCGTCTTGAGGATGAGCGCCAATGCCGTAATGGTTTTGCCAAGCCCCTGCAGCACAAATCAGAAAGCAAGGTGTGTTGGCGTTACCTAGCAATCAAAAGACAGGAGCATGTCTCAGATGTTGCTAGGAGCTTGCAACAACTTGAGCTAAGGTACATCAAGAGGCGTACATTTCCTGGAATAACAATGCAAGCGACGATGTACATGACATGTGCCTCCACACACATAAATGCGGTCCTGCAACTCACGGGTTCATCGCAAAAAAAGCCACCCCTGAAAGATTCCAAGTCTGGTGGTGGATCCAGCTGCAGCTCCCCTGTTGCCTGCAATTGGTGAAATTGGCGACAAAGGGTGGCTGTAAGGTTAGATGGCTGCCCCATTAAATGTACGTGGAATGAGATGAAAGCCTACATGCAACAGCAACTTTATTTGTGGCTACAAGTTGTGCCGCATGTTATTTGTCATTTCCCAAAACTACATGCTGTAGACGCACACACAAAGGTGAAAGATAAGGCTTCATGACAATGCTTCCATAAAAGGGCTTGCAATGCTCCTGGGTGGGTATAGGGTTCAGCATGTTCTAGAGCTCACACAACTAACCAGGTTGGCAAATATTGGAAGGCCACTTTGCGTCACCAGCTGGCGAATGAAAGGATGGGAAGGGGAAGTGCCAAACAGGCCTCTGCCAGTCTCCATGGCCAGCATACGGCGCACGGCAGCACGCTGTGGCCATACAGCAGAAGTGCAACATGTTTGGATTTCCTGTTGGCTCGCGTCCAAGCAGAAACCTTCAAAGTGCATTATATGATTATATGGTGTGCAAAAAAGGAAGAGCTTGCACTGTAAAATCAAGCATCATCTAACCTGGTGGGGGTATAGAGATAAGTGCAGGCCAGGCGCCACATCCTGGGCGAGTGCACGCATGTAGCAGCAGGTGCAAGACAAGCGGGCCAGATCGCGCGGGCAGTCGAGGTGCTTGGCAACCAGTAGCTCCATCACGGATTCCGGCAGCATGTGAAGAGTTGTGGAGAGCTGAGCGGGGAGAGAGGCGGCAGGAAGCGGATCTGGTAATAAAGAGGGAGCCTGCGTTGTGTCCAAAGTGCTGAGCTGCAGGTGAAGTTGGGGCACTGCCGGTGAGGTGGTTCTAAACCCTGCTGGCTGGTGGGAAGGTTCGGTATGATGCTCATACAGCATGGCAGGACGCACTGGGTCTGAGGTACAGCTGGGCAGCTCCTGGAAGATGCGCTCCAAGCTGCGGAGGGGGAGTTGTGAACATGGCAATGCCTTGAAAAAGGGCTGTCGTAAATGAATGAAGAGGACAGAGGTAAGCACGGTGGCTGAAAGGCAAAATAGAGCCATCCAAACAGTGGAGCCTTACACCTAGATTTAAAAAAGAGGGAGCAGCAGCGGTGAACTAACAATATATAAAAAGCTGTTTCTACCTGAAAGCCATCTGCGCAGCAGGTTTGCACCTCAATTCCTCGATGAGTGTGATGGTCTGCCGCCATTGCGACCAGGTACCCTGGTCTGTCAGGCCAATGCCTCCTGAGGCTTGATGCTCTTTCTGCTGAGGCACTGCTGAATTGGCTTTCCCTAACTGCTGGTCTTGTGCGGTTACCCGCTGGTGTTGCTGAGAGCCGTTTTGGCTGTTTCCGGAAAAGTGCCGCGAGGCGTCCAACGGCACCAGAGCATTAAGAAGTACCACGGCAGCTGGGCTGGGGCGCCAGCACGATGTCCTCTCCCACACGTCTACCGGGATAAACACCTCTATGCAAGCGATGCCCAACGTATCTCCCGGATGCACATGCAGCTCCTTTGCAGCAAAGCTTACGTGGAGCTGCTTGGCCTAGATAACAAGAAATGCAAGGAAGAAATATATTCCTGAGGACTGTTCAACGCAAGTGGTCAAAACTGTACAAAAACACGCAATTGACAAACACCTAAGTGGCCAAAAGTGTACAAACTTAACACGCGGCAAAAAACGCACCGTGCGCGATAAAGCATCCAGTAGCTCGGCGCTCCACTTGCCGTACGGCTCAAGCTTCTGGCCCTCTGAGCCACCTCTGCGATTATAAATGGTTCACGTTTGTGCATGTGCATTTGCGTTCCTGTGCGTGCGGGTGTGCGCGCACAGTGCGCATGCGTGTTTCTGGACTAAGTGGAACTACGTGCTTCATGCCTGCATGCGTGTAGGAAGAGGCCTCCATCTTCCAGCTTAAGTTCAACTTCATGGGGAATGGAAGGAGGGAGAGAGCATCCAACGTAAACGTGCCCAATATGTTGCATGGACTTTTCTGATTATTTTGCTCTTGAAATTTGCCCGACAAATTCCTACTACCTACTTCCCCGAAATGTTTGCTGCTAATCGGCAGTGGGTAAAAATTCCACATTAATCATCTGATTTTTCCACAGTCCCAGACCCAGCCAAAATTGGACTCGGGAACCCTTTGAGAATTTTATATCTCCCTTGATACTGCTCTGTTCGAACTAAAAATAAAATAGTGCGTTGGAAAGCTGAAAGCGCAAGCCAACTGCCCCTCAATATTTTTGATGGACTTGTGCGGCGGACCAGCAGCCTTGTGCGCGCCACGGCTAGAAAGGGGATAATAATGCAAAGTCTATGACCCCAGAAGCCCAGGCATGTGCTTTTCTGGATTCTGAGCATTGCTTTGAGGTGAAATCTGAGGAGGCAGTTTTGGCATGAAATGCAACCCAGCACTCACTTCAGAGACACTGGTTATTCTCCGGCCTGCGTCTAGCTCTCTGAAGCCAGCCGCTCCATCAGATCTCCCATTATCACAGTTGTTGTTAAGGTGTATTTTGTGTCTTGTTTTTGTAATCTTGTTGAACAAGATAATAACAAAAACAAGACTTGTTCAAGCCTTTTATTGCATGGCAGTGCAGTTTAGTAGCTAGTTGGTGCACTTTTTGCGTGCGGATGCCCAAGTTTAGTAAAGGAGTTATGGTGTACTGATTGTAGATTGTGCCCCCGATTCCAAGAAGTATAACATGAAGTGTGACTTGGTTGTTTTGAGAGATGCCTCGAAGGCTCCTTACTTCTATTACTTTGGACGTGCGACAGCAGGCGTGGGAGGGCCTCGCCATCATCTGTCCCACGCTCTGCTTGGCCCCGGAAGCTTTAGCAGCCATGATTCTTGACCATTTCAATATTTGAGCACAGATTTAGAAAGCTGAAGTTTTAAGCTTTCCAGCGATGCCCTCAGCTTGCGGAACGGTGCAGTGTGTGGGGAGCTTTCCACATTCGAATACTTTTTGTCGTGGGTTTTGGCCAGAAAATCTCCTTTCCATTTTAGGCCGTCACAAACTTGGTCACAAACCACGGGACCCAGCTTTAAATTGCCGACGTTGTTTCAGATGAACCAATCATCCTAGTGCTTTGCTGTATGTGTGAGGTGTAAAAGGAAGACAAACAAACGGAAAGTGCCTGCCAATTTGTTTTCTATCTGATTTCAATTTCGCTCTTTATACACAATTGTATAGTCTTAGCCAGGCAAGTGCTGGTTCAGAGTTCACCTAGCAGCAGGGCCCACCGCAAAAGAGTGATAACCAGACCATGTTTGATGTTCCAGACCCTCTCATTGTTCGTTGTGCATGTGCTGCTCTTCACACATGAGTTTATGTATAACAAGATTTGCCTCCCTTATGCTTGATATCCTCAGTGCGACAGTCCATGATTTTTATGTGCCCAAAACTCAGATGTTACCCCTTTTTGAATTTTTTGCGGTCGGTTCGTCCTGGCAGATACTTGATTTTTTACTGATATTATTCAATGCTGCAACGATTTTGGAATTACTCTTACGTCGGAATGTAGTAGACCGTTACCAGCCTGGCTTACCAGGCTTACTACTCGGTTACCAATTCCTGGCTTACTGGTAACCACCGCAAAGTAAGCAGTGGTAAGCGGTGGTTACCAGTAGCCATGGTAACCGAGGTAGTAAGCCAAGGTTTGACATTGATTTATGTTTACCGAACTGCTTACTGCCTGGTAAGCCAGACTTGTAAGCCTCGGTTACTACATAGCTTACTGGTAACCAAAGCAGTAAGCCATTAAAAATAATGGCTTACTAGTAAGCCAGACTGGTAAGCCATATTTGGCCAAGATCTGTGCTTACAGAACCGCTTACTGGTAAGCCAGATCAGTAAGCCTCGGTTACTACATAGCTTACTGGTACTGAAGCAGTAAGCCGATAAATTAGCTGGCTTACTAGTAAGCCACATTGGTGAGGCATGTGTGGCAAAGACCTGCACTGCTTCTGGTAACCGCCCAGCAAGCCTCGGTGGTTTAACGACCGGCTCCAGAGCTGTCGTTGGCGATGCCCTCTTCCCGCCCACTCATCTGCAAGTACACCCAGCAGTTTGCAAGCAACCTTGCTCGCTCAGTGGGAGCGTTCTAAAGCGCCCTCTCAAATTCGCACAGAGTAACAGCAGTTGGTCAAACAGGCAGCAGCACACCTCCGGCTTCTCAACACCTGCACATCAACAGAGCAGTGGACTGGCATACAAGGTGTGGGGTAGTGGAGGGGGGGTTGCGCAGGCAATGCTCGTGTGTGTGAAGCTTCAGAAATGAGTGTTGCACAAACCCTAAGTGGGTTACTTTTAATACATCACCCCTAGTGAAGACGTTGGCTTGCCAATGGTGTGTAAGTCCTCCAATATGTACCTCCAATATGTACTCCAACATGTACCCCAACATGTACATCAACATTTTGCCATTGGATGCCCATACTAAGCTGGCACTTCGTAACATTGGCATTTAAGAACAATGCTCTACGGGCACAGATAATGAAGGCTCGTCACTATGATGCCATGAGTGAATGCCACATGTGAAAATTACTAAGAAATTTCATCCGGTGTCTAGACATCTCCAGTGGGAGAATATGCATATGCTGGCAGATGTTGAGGATTATGTTAGGCATCGTGATGCCTGTCAGGTTTAACAAAGCAAGCACAAGTCGTATGCAGAAAAATTGCAGCCAGGTGGCAGGTGGGAGCGAGCACATCATATTGGACTTGATATTGAAGCTGCCAAATATAGACAGAGGTCATGACAATATACTGGTCTTTGTGGACAGGCCGTCTAAGTTGGTTATCTGTTATTCCCACAGTTAAGGCACTAGATGCAATAGAATTTGCAAGACTCTTCAGAGATTAGATCCTGCGGTTGCATGGCATGCATGGATTCAGTGGTGTCAGACAGAGGTCCACAGTTCAACAACCTGTGTTGGAAAGAAGTGACAACATAACAGCATGAAGAGGAAGCTCTTTAGTACATTTCCTCAGACATGTGGCCGGACAGAGAACAAACCGCTCTCTGGAGGAAATGTCGTGGGCGTATGTGGAACCAGATTAGACAGACTGGGAGCATTTGGTGTGTGCAAAGTTTGTCATAGATTGTGGAGCCTATGAGGAATGCTCACACATTATTGGAGCCTAGGAATGCTTCCTAAATTATGGCGTACACACTTTCACACCACCTAAGTAAGTGAAAGCCGGGGCCTAAATCCATAAGAGGGACTTGTGATGAGATGACAAGGCAATACAAGGTAACAAGCTCTTGATACGGTAATTCCACAATCAAATGCTTCATCATATACATAAGTTGGTTATGTGAGAGGACTTGGCACATGTTGGAGCATAGTACAGGTCTTTGATATATGCCGGAAATAAACAAGGGCAGAATGCCACCCAGGGTGCAGCCCTGGAGGCTGGACCAGGTGGGGGGAGTGTTACATGTGTACACCGTGTACGTCCTCACTGTTAAGGTGTACAACTAAGTGGGGGCTATTCCAACAGTGATCTGTGAAGGTGATTTAACCCAAGAAAGCAAGTTTAATCGAAGTAGCATAACATGCCACCCTGTTGCCTTAGCTGTTGGAAAGAAAGGCAAGTGTTGTGCACTCTCCGCTCTGAAAGCCGCAGTCATGCTGGCTAGTAGTCACTGCAGCGTTTCTATATTTTGCTGCATGGTTGCCTTGGCAACTTTCCATCTCTCCTTGATCATGATTATCATGATTACTGATCAGGCTGTGCTCTGCGTGTTAACGTCCTACTAGATCAGCAGCGCAATACATCTGTGAGTTACTGCCGGCTTACTATGGCTACTGATCCATCCGAGTAAGCCAGATGGCTTACCAAGCCGCTTTCCAAGTACCAAAAAACACCTCGGTTACTAAGCAAGCGATGCACTGCCTACCAAATTCTGTTGGATCAGGCACATAATACATCCGTGGGTTACTGCTGGCTTACTATGGCTACTGATCCAGTAAGCCAGCTGGCTATACAGGCCGCTTTCCAAGTACCAAAAACTTTAGTAAGCGGTGCACTGCCTACCAATTCTGTTAAATTAGCAACCTAAAGTATCTGTGGGCTACTGCTGGCTTACCAGGCCGTCTTTTGAATTCTTTTTTTAATTCTTTAAAATTTTAGTTGGAAAGAACCGTTACCGATCGCTTACTACTCGCCTTCCAAGTCAGAAACCCAGCCGCTTACCGCCCACTTACTACCTTGGTAATCGAGTCAGTAAGCCTGGTAAAGCTAGGCTGGTAAGCCAGCTACCTTACCTTCTTATGATGACAGTAAAAGATGAAAGAATAAGAAAATAGAGCCACTGTACTCGTTGCAGTGGCTCTCTCAATTTTTGTCGGGTCTGGCGACCTGTGTTGGTTATGCATGGTTATCAGGAGACCAGCCTCGCCGTCTCCTCTTCACGTGGTCCTCGCGAG
>Ga0307942_1002439_pt1 | contig 15106 bp, 19 predicted proteins | sample OrgLakmetagen175_FD_201846 | JGI IMG/M metagenome (GOLD analysis project Ga0307942, IMG submission 201846) | Saline water microbial communities from Organic Lake, Antarctica - #175 | ecosystem: Environmental > Aquatic > Non-marine Saline and Alkaline > Saline | place: Antarctica: Organic Lake...
GAGTTAAGGCAGTGAGACTGCCGAACTTCCCTGGCGGAAATGTCCTGGAAAGGGGCTGTGTGTGGGCAGAGCTCCAACTCGCTCTGTCCAGTGAACTACTTTTGCAGGTTGTTAAATTCAATCAATATTAATTTAATGAAGAGCTCCTGAAATCAATTAATGCCTAAGCTCTAGGTGGTGTCTAGCAGTTTGGTGGTTTCAATGCCATGCCAGTAGTATGAAGGTTAAGCATAGTCAGAGACTCGATTCTGGCTTAATTTAACTGTTATCTGTGTTGTTATCTGTGTTGTTATCTGTTGTAATAGTTTGGTAGCAGATAGTGGAAATCAGGCCAACATATCAGAACCTGCCCATTTTGGGTCTCAGTTGCCCCCCTTTGGTAATAAACCTAGATCGTAAAACGTCTGAAACAGGGAGAGCATGCTGCATTTGTTAATCAGATCTCGTCAACCCTCTGCTGGTCAATGTATTCAGCAGGTCCAAGGATTCAGTCAATAGCTAACAAGGTCGGGAAGGTGGGAGGGCAAATCAGGGTAGAATTTTGATCCTCATAATGGTCCCTGAAATTAGGTGGAGGTACTTGGTGCACATCTCCTTAGTTAGCAGGGTGGTGGCTAAATGTTATGGCAATAATGATAGACATGTGGCTCCATTTCCCTTCGTAGCAAAATGCCCAAAATAGCCAGTTTCCGACCCCTGCATCAACATTATGAATACCTGAAAAGCGTAGCTTTGTAAAACCGGCTGTCAGCACTTTTTTGCCGGCAATACCAGAATATGGGGTTTCACCTTGTAAAAGGCACAACAGAGGAAGAGGCTCGGATCATGTTAGCAGTATTATTGAGGGTTTACATGCGTAAATGGTAAACGGTGATGTAGCAAATATTGAATACAGCAGCCGTTTCTATATCTGGAAGCAGTTTTCGGTCTCATTCTGCTACTAGTTGAGCCAGCAACTCTGTTGATGGTGTGCATGAAGATGTTGCCCCCAGGGTGGATAATGGTAGCTCCAAAGCATTCTGTGTCGGTAGAGGAAGAAAGAAGCTCAATGTCATGGTTATTTCGCTGCCATGCAGGATGGCAACCTCATCTTGCATGGCACTACCGTCAGTGTGCGTCATAACTTTGCAGTATTGTATCTCAGCCGTGGGCTCTGGGTGACAATTACTCCTGCTTGGTATTGTGCAGACATCTTGGTATTGTGCAGACATCCTTCCAACCGCCAGTCCCTATAGAAAACCCCTAATCTCCTTATTAAATGAAAGAGTTGTAATCACCACCAGTATGGATCAGGAAAGGATGTTGTTATGTGTCCTGCATCAGGATGATTGTCCACACAGTAATTATTTATGATTGGGTGTGTGTTGCATTGTTATATGGATGTCTTTTGGCTTCATAGCCTGGAGGTAAGGATTGGCAAGGCTATCTGTTCGGTTAAGGAACATCTCAACATCTCCTTACATTAGTATAGGCAGATCTAGTTTGGTACGTATTGGTGTCTTGGTGAGAATCGTACACTTTTTTCTGCTGGTTCCTTCTGCATATAAACTTAGGGTGTCAAGCATACATGCAACAGTAGCGGCAGCAACAGCAAGAACAGCTTAGCTAGCAATTTGGGCAGTGCCGCAACTTTGGCTGTCTGCGGAGTTGGAAAAAATCTGAAGAAACAACAAATAGGATCCCAATCCCCTTGCCACATCAAAAATCATCACAAGTACAGCAAGCAGACAACACAACTCATATTCACACGTCTATGCCAAGTACGCCTGGTTCAGGGCATCAATAAAACTGTGTCTCGCCCTTCTTCGTTTATTTGAAGACTGCCATCAGTGTAGGTCCAGTCCCGCCAATCTTGAACTTTTCGGATCAGGTTTGGGCTGGATCTGTGTTGGATCGCTTTGTCAGAGCACTGGAGTTGGTCCAGGGTACTTGTTGTATCTTTTGGAGGCCTTGTGGGGTTGACGAAGGTGGTTGTTGGCTAGTCCCTTACTTTATTATGGCCAGGAGTCTTTTCAGTGGTAAGTGCAGAGGGGTAGGGGTCGTTATGGATGTATTTGATTTCCCACTTTGCCTCAGGAATTTCTTTGGCAAGATATTTTAGCCAGTTTTTGTTGCAAGCGGATCTCATTGCAAACTCGGTTTTTTCATGAGTGCTATGATCAGTAACTCTGAGGCTGCGGAGTAGGTTCCTTGTGTGGCTGCTGTAGATGGTGCCTGTTGCTTCTAGCAGGATGGAGTGGAGGGTTTTGCGGTGTCCGAGTAAGTGAGGCATTAGCAGCTTATGTTGTTCTCGTGCCTTTTCTGCTTGTGTAATAGGGGAAGTGCCTACACAGGTGCTTAATTTTTATCGAGTGTACATGGCGTTTGTTTAATTGTATGTCTCTTAGTTTCATAGCCAGGGGTATGGATTGGCAGGGCCATCTGCTAGTTATCACGGGTAGCTCTTCTTGTATTATCGGCAGACCTAGTTTGATACGTGTTTGTTGGGTTTGTTGCGGCGTGGTTGCTGAGTCGGAGTAACTATGATTGCATCTGGCTTGCTTGATTTCCACCGCTATAGCGCATTGAAATTGGAAGGTAAGATACAGGTTGGAATCGTTCCTACCTGTGTCTCCTCGGAAGAGTGTATAATGCCTTGTTGTACCATTGCACGACTCCCTACATCTGGCTAGCAGGTAGGAACTGTGCACCTTGTTGGATCGCATTCATAACATATCTTGCCCAGCAGTAGTATGCCTGTTAATAATCACTTACTTTATTAGTTGTCAAGAGTATCGGGTAGATAGGCAAGCTGGGGGAGGGTCTTCCACCCTTTCTGGCCAGAAGATGGACGAGTTGGGATGGATGTCAGTGTTAACGTAGATATCATGGCCACTTTTATTTCCCGCAGAGCACTTTGCTATGGCGTCAGCGCACTTATTCCCTAGGATGCCAGCATGAGCTTAAACCGTGTAGAGATGGATGATGTCTATAGACTTCTGGATGTGGTGAACGACGGTTCCTAGGAGTTTGGTATGCCTGTGCGCCGGGGGTAGAGGATGCTACTTCTTATTTGTCGTAGTGCGCCAGCGCTGTGTGCCGCAATATGGGTGTATTCATTGATCAAAGCAGCAGCAATTCTTGCTAGCTCGGCTCTGTTTATGGTTATGTTGATGCATTTCCCTTCAGGATTAACTGTGGTGATTTTGTTGGATTGAGGGTGGTAGATTCCAGCTCCAGTTGACTCAGGAGATCCATTTTCTTTGTTTGTGACACAACTCCCATCGTCTGTGAAGGCCCACCCTTTCGAATTTCCAAAGGGCCTTGACTTCCAGCAAGCGCCTTTGTTGTATATGATGGGAGGGGACCTGGATGTGTAATGTATCGCTCCTGTCGCTGATACATGCATTGATAATTGTGTTTCTTGAGTCTTTATGGAGCCTACATATTTTTGCCACTCTTTGCAACATCCTTTTAGTTGGCGGTTCAAGAAAATCCAATAGGTGGTTTAAAATTCCAGACTCCTCTGGTGACAAGTCTTTTTTCCTAACCAAAATGGATTGTTTGTAATAAGTTGCTCCCTTGCAGCTTTGTTCCAGACTACTAGGATGCGCACGCCCCATGTTGCTTTTGGCAGAGGTGGTGTTTTGCTTTGCTTGTGACATGCAGAGGAGTGGCATGCAGAGGAGTGACATGCAGCGCAATTTAATCTTTGGGATGTTTCCAAGAATAGTGCAAAGTGCAAACATTTGTGTTGTTATCGCAGGCTTTGTGAAAGGGGGTTGGTGCTGTTTTCCATCCAGTTTTGGAGCAGCAAGAAGATAGCGGTTGCCTTTTGGATCTTCAGGGTGGATGCGGTTGCATATTCACTACTTTGAGCATGTGCTTATTGTCATACCTCGGGTGGCAGCAGATGGAGAATCCAGTGAACTATATTGAGGTCTCCGCATCTGTTCTGGAACCAAGTACTCTGTCTATCTCTTGGATGGGCTTTCCAGAACTCTTGGAGCTCAGGGGTGAAATCTAAAGGTGAGGCCATTCTTTCTTTTGCGACCAGGGCATGGTCACGAGAAGCTTTCGTGTAATGGGTGGGCAGAGCCTGATAGAGTGAGCATTCAGCCTTGGTATTGTTGTCTGTCATTGAGAGTCGTGGGAGTTGGTGAAGTTTCTGTTGCAAGGTTACGTCAATTTGCCAGCCTGGAAAGAGGGGCCAGAAATTCCGCAGAAGCAAGTCATGGAATCCTGTACACAACGAATCCCAAACTGTTGGGTTTCGTTCCGTCCGGTTCTTTTGTCACAAAGCACGAGTAGTATTTTTTTAATTCATAAACCGTCTTATGATCCGGCTCGTCGAGGGCCAAATTTGAGTCCTGTTTACTTCCACGGCGGCCTTCGCCTCCCCCATGGTGTTTATTCTCAAGGGAAGCACACCTTCAGTTGCTGCTGCCCACAGAGTGTAGATTCACTCTGTGTGTGAGTCTGTGAACTCAGCATCATGTTCACACCCGGCGCTCAGCAATGGCCGCAAGGGCAGCAATCAGGACCCTGGGGGCTGGTCAGCCAGCAGCCTCACGTCCAAGTGAATCCATTCATGCAGCCTCAACAGCAGCAGCAGCAGCCTCAACAGCAGCAGCAGCAGAGCGTATTCATGCAGCAGCACTCCTCCTTGCCTCCCCAGCACCAGCAAGCGGCCATGGCTATGTCGGTCCAGCAGGCCCAGGTAGTGCCTGTTTACGCATGCAGGAACTTCCACAGGCGCTCATTACTGAGTGCACCTTTGAATTGCTTTACGTGAAGAAAAATTGTGGGCACTCGTCCTCACTCAAACTGCGCCCAATCCATACTCCTTCTTATGCATGATGTATCTGGCATGCATGCCTCAACTGTGCACTTACCCGAACATGCAGGCTGGTTTGCAGCAAGTGCAAGCTGTACACCAGGCTCAGCACATGCAGCATCAGCAACAGGCCCTGGCCATGTCTGTGCCCCAGCAGCTCCCCTCGGTGTGTGTGTGTGTATGTGTGTTTGTGTGTGTGTCTCTGTTAGTCCGTCTGTGTGTGTGTGTGTGTGTGTGTTCGCGTGCGCATGTGCGTGACAACGTGTGTGCACATGCGTGGAGGGATGTGTGTGCGCATGATAGTGCTCTTAGTTATGAGGGCTCCTAGCATCCTAGTAGCTGCATGTACGCTTTGTGGAAGACTGAAATTGAACTGCGTGTAATATGCAAAAGTTGAAATATATCAAGGGCTATTTTAGCCTGCTACGGATATGCCTAAGCCTGCACTTGCATCCCTTACAGCACGTCTGCTCACCCCTTAGGCTAGTTAAATCATGCCTTTTGAACTGTCTGCTTAAACATACTCTGCTTGCAGCCAGCATTCTATGTGTGTCTGTGTGCGTGTTCTATGTGCGCCTGTGTGTGTGTATGTGTGTGTCTGTGTGCGTGTTCTATGTGCGCCTGTGTGTGTGTGCATGTGCTCCCGTGCGTGCATGCGCCTGGATGTTTGGCTGTGCATGAATGCACTTTGCTGCACATAGTGCTTATGTAGCCTGCACATCTGCACATGTGCACGAGCACATGGGCAGTAACAGAGCCGCTCACTACGGCCCTTGTACGGCCTCTGCTGCATTTCACAAGTATCACGTGTGCGTGTTAATCTGTGCAGGCTGCAGTGGCAGCAGCTGTTGCCATGGCCCCAGTTGGCACCTCCTTAACCCCCTCCGCTGCAAACTCGCTGGTCAACGCCTCGGCGCAGCAGAGCATGTCCATCGGCAGGTGTGTGTGCGTGTGGGTGTGAGTGTGAGAATGTGTGGGTGTGGGTGTGGGTGTGCACGTGCGTGTGCGTGTGCGTGTGCGTGTGCGTGTGTGTGACGTGTGTCTGGTGGGGGAAGGGGGGTGCATCGTGTGACTCACATTTTCTTTTGTACATGCATGTGATTGAGCCGTCTACACCTACACAGAGGGCAGTGGCTTGTTATTTGATGCTTATTACTTTGAAAGTTGAAGTAAAGAAGAATGGTTGCGCACGCGTGTGCACACTTCTTGGGAATTTGCAACACACTCATTCTGTGTTCGCAATGGTGCGAGCAGGCCCCATGCCATGAGCATGATGATGCAAGCCAAGGAATATGGTACATACACGCGTACCTACTTGTTGAAGTCTTGCAACACACTCATTCTGTGTTCGCAGTGGTGCAAGCGGGCCCCAAGCCATGAGTTTGATGATGGGCCAAGTAGGAATGGGTATGAGCGGTGGGCTTGGAGGGCCGGGCAAAGTTAGCCGGCCTGCTTGGCCTCCTTCCCCTTGGCTGGCCCCACCCTGCAACGGAAGCGGCCAAATGGGGGGTCACGGAGCAAGTGGGCAGGTGTGTGCGTGTGTGTATGTATATGTGGGTTTCCTTGTGTTCATGTGTGCACAGGCGCCCGCGCGCGTTTGCAAGTATGTGATTACGTGGTTTAGTGGGTGCCAAGATGCATCCCTCATTTTGCCGCTTTAATAGGAGCATCTCAATCCTGCCGTGTGTTTCATTGGGTATCTGTGTGTGTGTGTGTGTGTGTGTGTGTGTGTTTGTGTGTGTGTGTGTGTGTGTGTGTGTGTGTGTGTGCAGTGCACTGCGGCAGCACTGGCGCTATGGCAGCAGCTTTGGGCAAAGCATCTTATCTGCCCCCCCCCGGTGTGGTGTCGGTGTGTTTGTGAGTGCAGGGTACGGTGGCAGCACTGATGCTCGCAGCAGCCGCAGGAGCGGGTCAAGCTGCGTATCGTCCACCTGCTCCTTCAGCCTCTTCTCACCATGTGGGAGGCGGCAGTGCATTCCGTACAGGAGCAGGTGTGTGTGCGTTTATTTTATGTTTATGTTTGTGAGTGCGTGTGTTTATGTCTGTGCGCGTGAGCACGTAAATTGCGTATCGTTTGCCTGCTACTTCTGTCTTTCCATGTCATGAAGGAGGGAGGGGGCAGTACATTTTGCACTGGAGCAGGTGTGCTTAGATACGTGCATTTCTGTGTGTGTATTTTTGAATGTATGTGTGTTTGCACCTGTGTATGAGTGTGAATCTGATGGGTTGCATATACTCAGCGCTTAGCAACTGCACAGCACTTATGTCCTTGCATGGATGCCAGTAGCACCTCAGAGCAAGAGCAGCAGCAGCAGCAGCAGCAGCAGCAGCAGCAGTTACGCTTACTGAGTGTATGATGCACAGCAAGTGCACAGCAAGCATGTCCTCTACAGCAACCCCAATCCTTGACCCTAAACCCTCACTTTTCGTACTTCATCCTACATCACATACACACAGGTGGCACCCTAGAGCAGCAGCAGCAGCAACACTGGTTGAGTGGCGCGCGCGAGGCGTACAGTGCAGGGGATTTTGTGCAGTCGTGGAAGCTGGCCCAAACGGTGTGTGTTGATGTGTGTTGCGTGGGCCAGACAGTTTGTTGGTGTTTTTTGGAGATAATTACGTGTGTATGTTAGTGGCCCTAAAAGGTTGTCTGAGTAGTGCTTGTACCTATGTGCTTTTGCGTGCATATGTGCGTGCATATGTGTGTGTGTGTGTTGCAGTCATAGAAGCTGGTTAGCCCAGACAAGTTGCATGCTGTACATTTTTGTACATCTCCTTCCCAGTGTGTGCTGAGGCATGGCCACTCGTAGAAGCGGCTGAGTGTCAGCTTGCGACAGCTTGCGACAGCTTGCGACAGCTGTGCGACAGCTTGCGACAGCTTGCGACAGCTTGCGACAGCTATGTGACCCTGCAGGCTGTGATCCGCGTGCACAGTGTTCTATTGAATGCCTCCCTCTGTGTACACAGGCTGTGGCGTCCTTTCCAGAGTGTGCAGAGGCATGGCTGCTGGTGGGGGCGGCTGCGTACCAGCTAGGAGATGCTGCAGGCTGCGTGGCTGCTTGCGACAGGGCCATCATGCTGGACCCCAACCTGGCGGAGGCGTACGGCAACATGGGTATTGCGCTGCAAGCCACGGGGCGCATTGATCTGGCCATTGTGTACTACCAGGTGTGGGTGTGCGTATGTATGTGTAAGGGTGTGCATCTATGTATGTATGTATGTAAGTGTAAGTGTGAGTGTATGCATGCATCTATGTGTGTAAGTATGTGTAAGTGTGTGTGTGTGATTGCTTGAATTAAGTGTGCCGCAACCCCTCCACAAGCATTGCTCGGAAGCCTGGCTATCCCGATACCAGGTGCTTCTGATACTAAATATACGATCAGAGGATGGTTGGAGGCGTTGGCACCAGTCTCTTGTTCACCCTTGTCCAATTCTTTGTGTGCAAACTCCACTGGTGCCAACGCCTCCAACCATCCGGCCCCAGAGCCTGGTTATGCGATCAGATTTTTTACAATGTTTTACGATTATTTATGGATTAACAATTGCCGTGCTGCTTCTTTCCCTGACTGTACAATTATCAACCTGCGTCTCGAGTGTCTGTGATGCTGCACTGCTACTGCTCGTACTGTACATTGTAAGGTGCCCAATTCATGTACAACACGTTTTTTGCAAGTATTTGGGCTTTGCAAGGCCAGCCAAAGTAATCCATACTTTGCAAGCTTTGGAATATTTGGGCGTTGCTGTGTGCTCTGCTCCCTTCCTACCTTCATCCATTAGCAGGTTTGCAAGTCCTTCAGTCACCTTTATGGAATGGCACAAATGTTTCGGGAAGATAGAGCAATAATGCGCACATCAATAGAGGTCAAATCCAAGGCCTGCAGACTCTAGCCAAAGATCGGCTTTCTAAAGTGTTGCAAGGATCGGAATTCCGTAAATCATTTTTGTGTCAACATTGTGAGGCGCCCAGATATTCAATGATTTGTTTGCGGCACCTCCAGCACCAGTACCGTAGTGCCTAATGCTTCAAGCAATTATGCGTACCTGACTGAGAGATGAGCTGCCCCCTTGTCTACTTGTGGGCTGACTATGCCCACACACATCCTCGCCTCCAACACATGGGTCACTCTATGCTACCTTCCTTCATCCTGCTCTATTTTGAACGCTCTCCAATGTGTCAAGGCGTGCGCCTGCTCTAATTTGAACGATCTATCATCCTGCTTTATTTTCCACTATAATAACGATCTACCATCCTGCTCTACTTTGAACGCTCTTTAATGTGTCAAGGCGTGCGCCTGCACCCTTTGCCTCCGCGTCACGCATTGCTCTGCGATTTGAACACAACACCTGGTCTTCGGTCTTTTGCTGCTTCAATTTATCAAGTCCGCTCATTCCAGCATCATGCACATCTGCACATCTGCAAAGCTCCATGCCGTTGAACAGCTTCCTAGGGCGCTGATGTCAACCCAACTTCCCTTATCTCTGACAAAATCTGCGTGATGTCAATCCAAAAAATACATTGTTCTATCACTGAGCCCTGAAATCAAACGATGCTGTATGCATGGCATCTTCACGCAAGTAATATCATCCCCATTTCCTGTCCGTTATGCTTTCTGCCATTGTTTGGCTGGGCGCTGATGTCAACCCAACTTCCCTTATCTCTGACAACATCTGCGTGATGTCAATCCAAAAAATACATTGTTCTATCACTGAGCCCTGAATTTAAACGATGCTGTATGCATGGCATCTTCACGCAAGTAATATCATCCCCATTTCCTGTCCGTTTTGCTTTCTGCCATTGTTTGGCTAGGCGCTGATGTCAACCCAACTTCCCTTATCTCTGACAACATCTGCGTGATGTCAATCCAAAAAATACATTGTTCTATCACTGAGCCCTGAAATCAAACGATGCTGTATGCATGGCATCTTCACGCAAGTAATATCATCCCCATTTCCTGTCCGTTTTGCTTTCTGCCATTGTTTGGCTGGGCGCTGATGTCAACCCAACTTCCCTTATCTCTGACAACATCTGCGTGATGTCAATCCAAAAAATACATTGTTCTATCACTGAGCCCTGAAATCAAACGATGCTGTATGCATGGCATCTTCACGCAAGTAATATCATCCCCATTTCCTGTCCGTTTTGCTTTCTGCCATTGTTTGGCTGGGCGCTGATGTCAACCCAACTTCCCTTATCTCTGACAACATCTGCGTGATGTCAAATCCAAAAAATACATTGTTCTATCACTGAGCCCCAACACCCTTCTACTGGTCAATGCAGACCTGAAGCACACAGTTATGTTAAGAAGCTGTACCCATCCACAGATACGCCATTTCTCCTTCTTAGGGTTTAGGGTTAGGGTTTCCTCGCCTTCTCATTTGCCTTGCCTTCTCATTTGTTGCATGCACTGCAAAGAAAGTGTGCAAACACATTCCATGAGGCTGTACTCTACACGTGCACACACTACACGTGCACACACTGCACGTGCACACACTGCACACGCACACACTACACACACACACACTGCACACACACACACACTGCACACGCACACACTACATGTGCACACACTACACGTGCACACACTGCACGTGCACACACTGCACACGCACACACTACACGTGCACACACTACACGTGCACACACTGCACGTGCACACATGGCACACACACACACTACACGTGCACACACTACACGTGTGGGAGCTGCCGCACAATGATGCACACACACATGTGCTCGCGCTCCTCTGTGTGCTGTGCTCTCAAGGTTGCGCTTACCAATGATTTAAAACTTTTTCGTTTATCATAACGCATTGCAGCAGCGCCTAGCGCCGTTATTGCACACACTGCGCATTTATGTCCTGCAGCATGCTCTCCGCTGTGCGTCACTTTCAAGGATGCCACCACAAGAAGATTGTCTTTACAAATTTTTACAAATACAAACATGCACGCACACAAGTGTGCGCAAGCACACACACATCATATACACACACACACACACACACACATCATACACAAAAACCCACATACACGCACACACAACAACACACACGATGCACACCTTTTTTGCAGTCTGCATTGCGCTTAGCTCCACGCTTCACAGATGCGTACAACAATCTTGCTGGGGCGCTGGCATCCAGAGGGGATGTGTCAGGTGTGTGTTCATGTGTGTGTTTGTGGAGTGTGTGTGTTGTGTGTGTGTATGTGTGTGTGTGCCTGCATGTGTGTGTGTGTAGTGTGTGTGTCGGTTGGAAAGGGAATGGGGTGTGGGGGTGCATATGAGCTTGCCTCTTGACTCGTAGTTGCATAGCAAAAGAAGAATAAAATGAAAAATAACACACCCACACGTGCACACAGATACATACACAAACACACACGTACTCGTGCACACACGCAAACATACACACACACCACGCAGGCGCACTGCGTTGTTACGCGGCTGCCTTGGAAGTGGATCCCAAGCTGGTACACGTGCACAGCAACATGGGAGATCTGTGGAGGACACAAGGTCCTGCAGGCTCGGCGGCTGCTGCACACTGCTACTCCTCCGCGCTCGCCTTGCAGGTGCGTGTTTGTGTGTGTGTGTGTGCGTGTTTGTGTGTGTGCTGTGTTGGTGTTGGTGTGTGCGTGTGTGTGTGCTATGTTTGTGTGTGTGTGCGTGCGTGTGTGTGCGGCTGTGTGTGTAAGAGGGACAGCGAGAAATATTGTGTTCATGTTTGCTTCTGAACGAGCAACCGTTCGACCGGCCCCTCCTTCACTTCAGCTTGTAACAGTGCCTCTCAACCTGTTTCTTCCACACATGTTTGCGACTGTTTTGCAGGTCCTAGCCTCACAGAGCATTTGTACCCAACCCAGGCCTTGCCCTTCACGTCATGGCTCTCACTTGCCCCTTCAGACAGTTTCAACTCCCCTACTGTATCCCTCCTCACCGCCACTCCATCTCATCTAATCTACATCTCAAAAACCACCATTTTATACACATCCTAAACATCCTTCTACCTCCAATTGCCTCCCTCTGCCTTAGGTCACGGCCCTCCTAACCTCATCACCACCTCCCGTGTATGCCTTGTACATCTCATTTATGCAAGTCATTCATCACCATTTATAGTTCCGCTTCTTACAACCCTCCTATCCTTGCCACTACCCGTCCATTGATCCACTCATCTAGATCAAACCTCATCCATCTATCCACATCATTCACTCCCTTTTACATTTTTTCATGACCCTCCTATGCTCATCCCTACCTGCCACCACATCCCCTTACATCTCATCCACCTCATCCATTTCTAATTTTCGTCACAATCCCCCTATGCCGCCCATTCTCGCCCTTATAATCGTGTACTCTACATCCCATCCACTCCCATATTTCGTTTCCTGTTCATCCACCACAGCCTTCCTATGCCCCAGCTTGGCGTGGTTTGGGCGACCTGGCCAGAGAAGGAGGCAACAACGCACACGCCGTGGAGTGCTACCGGGTGCGTTGTGTGAATACTTGCAGGAGCGTTTGTATATGTGTTATCAGGTGTGTTGTGTGAATACTTGCAGGAATGTATGCATGTGCTATCGGTTCGTTGTGTGAATATTTGCAGGAGCGCTTGTGTGTGTAATTGGGTGCGTTGTGTGAATATTTGCAGGGATGTTTGTATGTGCTATTGGTGCGTTGTGTGAATACTTGCAGGAGCGTTTGTATGTGCTATCGGGTGTGTTATATTAATACTTGCAGGAATGTTTGTATGTGTGTGATTCGTAAGTTAGGGGGTCAAGGTTGACTTGTGTGGATTGGTGTAAGGGGATATAGTATAAGGTGTGTGTGTGCTTATGGGTGTGCGTTTGTGTGTGTGTGTGTGTGTATCCGAGTATGCATGTCTCTGTCATGGTTTGCTCTTTACGTAAACACAGGCAATTCTAGCTGAATGAGATGGTGTTGGGGTACATATTTGAAGACTTGCACACCATTGGCAAGCCAGCGTGTTATTGGTAAGCCAACGTATTTGTTTGCCAATGCTGTGTGAGTCCTCTGATACGTATCTCAACAAGGGGCAACAACGCACAAGGGTGTGGTGGTGTACAGACAAAAAAGAACGTTACCGTGCACTACTTTTCATGGTTGGCACAAAGCACGCAAGCGGTGTATTCTTCTGATATTCTGGCCAGAACGGAAATATACGATGTACTCTTCTGATTCTGGCCACGCAAGCAATCAACACATTATGCACGCGAGCAATCGACACATTATGCACGCAAGCAATTGACACATTATGCACGCGAGCAATCAACACATCAGGCACGCGGGCAATTGACACATTATGCACACGGGCAATCGACACATTATGCACGCGAGCAATTGACACATCAGGCACGCGGGCAATCGACACATTATGCACGCAAGCAATCGGCACATTATGCACGCAACCAATCGACACATTATGCACGCGTGCAATGGACACATTATGCATTATGCACGCAAGCAAGTGCAGTTGATTTTGCAGCCACAGGCAGGGAATGCAGGCATGCAGTGAGACAATTACAGTTATATACACGTACTGTATGTGTATACATATACTCATATACATACTCTCGTACACACATACACACAGTTATATACACTAAATACACACACAAGCAGGGAATGCAGATACACTGCATGGTTTAGGCGAAACAAACCGTCCTTATTTTACTTACACACACACACACGCACATACACCCTCCCAGGAAGCGTTGCGGTTGCAGCCAGGCAATGCAGACGCGCTGTGTGGTTTAGGAGCAGCGTGGCGGGCGCTAGGGCGATGGGTAGAGGCTGAGTCTGCCCTGACAGCAGCTGCTGCTGCACGCCCTCATTGTGCACTCACGATGGCTGCGTTGGCAGGTGCGTGTGCCTGCTTGTGTATGTATGTGCGTGTGCATGTAGGTGCGAGTGTGTGTGCATGTGTGTGTACGAGTGTGTTTGTACGTGCATGCGTGTTTGTAATATGCTATAGCGTGTTAATCATGCTTTCATCTTTCTGTGCATGTATCCTTATGCATATGTGCATGATCTGTGCACGTATCCTTATGCATATGTGAAAACCATGACAAGAGGGTTCAACCAACCAACCTGCATTGCAATAAGGTGGAAAATTTAGCCCTGCCTTCAAGAATTTGTCAACAATTACATTCACACTCGCCCATAGATACACACAATCACGCACGTATGCACACACGCTCATACACGCATATGCACACACACACACACACACATACACACACACACACACACACACACACACACACTCGCGCACAGGCGTGCTGTCCGATAGTGGGAAGCTAGACGCTGCAATCGTTGCGTTTGGGGAGGCCCTGAGGAGAGACCCTGTGCTAATTGAGGTAGGGCAGGATGATTGTGTGTGTGTCAGTGTGTGTGTGTCAGTGTGTGTGAGTGTGTGTGTATGTGTGTGTGTGTGCCTTAGGGGTAGCCCATGTGTTACGCAGCATTCATTGTACGTGTACAGCTTTTTCCTCTCAACTTATAATTGCTCGACTGGGAGGGGAGTCTGTGTCCTCGCAGCTGATGTTGTGGTGGGTTTTGTGCTTAGCACAAATTACATTCGTATTTTTCTTGACAAAATCTCAGTGTGATGCGTGGAAATATGTCATATAATGTGTGGAAGTGCGTCGGTGTGATGTGTGGAAGTGCATCAGTGTGATGTGTGGAAGTGCATCAGTGTGATGTGTGGAAGTGCGTCAGTGTGATGTGTGATGTGTGAAAGTGCATCAGTGTGATGTGTGGAAAGTTATGCACTTTCATTTGGAAGTGACCTCAACTGTACCACACACACACACACACACACAGACACACACGCACACACGTGCACCAACAAGCTCTAACAGCTTATGAAGAGTAGAGCTGCATGCACGTAGAGTACAGCTACGCACAGGTGCACCAACAAGCCCTAAACAGCATAGTAATTTAGAGCTAACAAGCCCTAACAGCTTATGTAGAGTGAGTTGTAGGTAAATTGAACCAAGTTCAATCCACTGTCAACACGTAAAACACACAGAGGCACACACACACAAACACGCACAGCTGCGCTCAATCACTTCTTCAAACAACACACAAACACGCGCACACACACGCTTGACAGCACGCACACACACACACATACACACACACATTGCAGGCTTACAACAACTTGGGCGACGCGCTTGCGGGGGTGGGCCGACTTCAGGAGGCAGCCACAGCTTACGCCACGTGTATTCAGGTCAGGATGGGGGGGGGCATCGAGTTGTTGAGGACAGCCGTGGTTGCTATATACC
>Ga0307942_1002451_pt1 | contig 15088 bp, 13 predicted proteins | sample OrgLakmetagen175_FD_201846 | JGI IMG/M metagenome (GOLD analysis project Ga0307942, IMG submission 201846) | Saline water microbial communities from Organic Lake, Antarctica - #175 | ecosystem: Environmental > Aquatic > Non-marine Saline and Alkaline > Saline | place: Antarctica: Organic Lake...
GTCCTTTTCTGCTTTGATTTCTTTAATCTTCTTAAATATAAATAGCTTTTGTTCAACGTTAACCTGATCATTTTTTAGAATTTTAGGCGCAATTTCAATAAAATTATCAAACTCTTCTTTCTCAATATAATCCTTAGCAAGAACAAATTTTGCCATTCCATTATTTGGGTTTTTATCGTATAATTCTGCGATGAGTTTTACTGCTTTTTCCTTTTCTCCTCGTTGTTCATAAAATGCAATTACGTTATTTAATACTTCCTTATCAGTTGGATATTCTCTCTTTAAACGCAGTAACATTTCTTCCGTTTTATCGAACATCTTTAATTCTGAATACAAATCTGCTTTCATAATCATTAATTCAGGAACAATTCCTATTTGATTTTGAAGCGTATTCAATTCATCAATTGCCAATTGATAAGCTTTATTGTAAATTAAAATTCTACTGTAACCATAACGAAAGTCTGCATTTCTTGGTTCGCGTTTGCACATTTCTTTAAACAAGATTTCTGCTTGCTCGAAATTGGCCCTTTCAAAATGCATGTAGGCCAGCTCTTTCAAATAAGCGTTGTTCTTCTTATCAATGTTATAGGCTTTTTGAAAGTTTTCTAAAGCTTGCGCGACATTATTTTCTGCTTTTGCAATTTCTGCTAAGCCATAATAAACGGCATCATCATCTTGTTTTATTGCTAAACAAGCTTGAAACAGTTTTTTGGCTTCGCTATAATTACCCGACATTTTTTCCCGAACGGCCTGATGAAATTGTTCGATGTACGGATAGTTTTTAGATGAAAGCGCTTCAATATCTTCTAGCGCTTGTTCTTTCAGAGATTCCTCCTTCCCTTTTTGTCCGAAAAGTGGAGCCAAAGGAAGCAGTATTAAAGATAATATGAAGACTATTTTTCTCATTAAATATCCATTGAGGTATAATCTCCAATACTTAAATTTTGTTGCGTTTTTCTAACATTCGCATGATTTCCAATCATTGAATTTTTTAGATTAACGTTTTCTACCGTAGTATTCGCTTGAATGATGGTGTTTTTAATTACACTACCATTTACTTTTGAACCTGCTCCGATAGATACATGTGGCCCAACAACGCTGTTATTCAAAACAACATTCTTCCCAATAAAACATGGTGGAATCACTATACTATTATTCATTATAGCAGAAGCATCAACCAATTCAATATTTTTCTCTTTGTCAAATTCCAATACACGTTGATTGGCATTAACGGTAACGACTTTGTTTCCGCAGTCCAACCATTCGCTCACTTTTCCAGGTTTAAAAATCTTACCTTTTTCAGTCAATCTTCTTAATGCATCAGGCAATTGATATTCTCCACCTTTAATTATATCATTATCGATCAAGTAATTTAACTCCGTTCTTAAGTCGGCTCCTTCTTTAAAATAATAGATTCCAATCATTGCCAAGTCTGAAACAAAAGTCTCTGGTTTTTCAACGAAATCGATTATTTCATTCTTTTCATTCATTTTTATAACTCCAAAAGCGCTCGGATCTTCAATTTGCTTTACCCACAAAATTCCATCATCTTTTGGATCGATTTTAAAATCAGCTTTAAATAAAGTATCAGCAAAAGCAACTACAACAGGCCCTTCTAGTTTTTCTTGGGCACACAAAACGGCATGTGCTGTTCCCAAAGGTTCAGTTTGATAATGAATGCTTCCTATAGCGCCAAGACTTTCAGCAACTGCGATTAATTCTTTTTCTGCTTCAACACCAAAATCACCAATTACAAATGCAATTTCATCAATTGGTTCACTACAAACCCCTGCAATATCTTCTACAAGTCGGTGAACAATTGGTTTTCCACCTACAGGAACAAGTGGTTTTGGTACGGTTAAGGTGTGTGGTCTCAAGCGAGAACCTCTTCCCGCCATTGGTACGATAATTTTCATATTTATTTTTTTCCGGTGCTTCCAAATCCGCCTTCTCCGCGGTCGGTTTCTGTTAATTCATCAGTTAATATCCATTCTGCTTGCTTCACTTTAGAAAATACAAGTTGAGCAACTCTGTCTCCGTCTTCAATAACAAAAGGTTCGTTTGAAAGATTAACTAAGACAACGCCAACCTCTCCACGGTAATCTGCATCGATGGTCCCAGGACTATTTAAAACAGTGATTCCATGTTTGATTGCCAAACCACTTCTTGGTCGCACTTGCCCTTCATATTTTTCAGGAATTTCTAAGTATAATCCTGTTTTTATAATTGTACGTTCCAAAGATTGAAGTGTAAAAGGCTCCTCTATATTTGCACGTAAATCAACACCAGCAGAAGCTTTTGTTTCATATTTTGGTAAATCGTGTTTCGATCGATTAATGATTTTTACTTTCATTTTTCCTTTTCTGTTAATTGTTAAAGACTTGATGTAAACAAATAGTGTTAATTACAATTTTTTACAGTTTCCAAATTTAACTTTTTTTCCCGAAATTCATTGTTATATGTAGCTTTTATTACTATTCGAGAGTTTTTTTAATGGTAAACTGTTAGCGTGGTTTATTCTGTATTGTCTTGGAGAAAAGCGTTATCAATTGTGAATTATTCCATCCTTACCGCGTTAACCGTTAATTATTAAACCAACTCCTATCACATTATCAATTGTGAATTATCAATTATCCCACCCTTATCGCGTTAACCATTGACAATTAACCATTAACAATTAAGTTGTTTTTTTCCAAAAAAACAACTTGTTATAGTACCTCTGAAACACTTCAATATATTTCACGAAATAGGTAAAAACCATTATAAATCCTATTGCGCAAACAATTGAAAACCAAGGCGAAATACTTTTATCGATGTAAGTACTTAGACCGAACCCGAACAATCCATTGTACAAAACGATGACATGTACGATGTAGATGGATAAGGTGTTTTGACCGATTTTCAGGAATAAATCATAATTCCAATTCACCAATTTGACTGTGGTAATAATCACCCCAATAAACAAGAATAAATGACTTAAAGCATATACGGAAAATGTAGGTAAAAGATAATGTTCATTTCCTGAAATAAGTGTATAAAGAATCAATGAAAGACCAAGGACTCCAAATGCGATAGGAATACTCCAGCTTTTTAGGAAGCCTAACTTTCTGCGATAAACAACACGTAAATAGCGTTTGTGTTTTCCAAGGATAATTATGATGGCTAAAACCCAAATCACTTGACCAAATCGTGCGAATAAATAACCCAATCCATAGAAGGGTTCTATACCAGGAATTTTAAGAAATACAGGTTGAATAAAACCTAAAATGTAATCAGAAAACAAATTGAGTATTAAACCAGCTATGAAAAGAAACAGCGGAAATTTATTTGTGTAGACTTTATCGGGGTTTTTGCTTACATACGCTCCAATCATTGCACCAAAAGAAACAAATCCCACCCATGGGAATAAGGCGAAAATGGATTTAAAAGGACGGTCATCAGAAGAGACAACAAAGATGTTTTCTATAATCGGATGAACTGATGAGAAATCCAAAGCATAGATTGTTGGTCGCAGGATAAAGCCTAAAGTTCCAAAGATTCCAAACCACCAGGTCAATGGAACCACTTTTATTAATCGATTTAATCCGTAAAGTAAAATAACAGTGATTAAGGATGCTCCGATACACTGTAAAACGTGGAAAATATACAAATATCCACTAAAAGAATAAGAACCATTTTCTATTAATCCTTTAAACAAATAATAAAGATTCAACTGTAAGGCGTATCCCCAAAGCATTAATTGAATCCCACGACTCAATCCTTTTTTAACGCGTTTATTTTTGAAAAAAGGTTCTTTTTTACGCACCAAAAGATAAGTAAAAACCAATCCTGAGACAGTAAAAAACAATGGTGCTGTCACTCCACGGGTAAATCGCCAAATATCATAAAGAAACAAATCATTCCCTCTGTGATTTTCGGTGAGCGCCATCACAATAAAGTGCCCCTCCAACATCATCAATATCGCAATAGATCTTGCGATATCAATAAATACTAAACGATTTGGAACACTGCTCTTTGCTAACATTTTTCTTTAAATAAAGTGCGAAGGTAAACTGAATTAACTGAATTTCGCAACCGCCTTTGGTTTTTCCATCCAAAATATCATTCCAACATATAGAAGTACAAACAGATTGTGCACTACAAATTGTAAAATCCCTGCTTCTAAATCTATCCAAGTGAATACAACATAGATGAGAATAGCAACGATACTGTACAAACCAAACTTTCTTAAGTTGTATGGGATTGGATAATGTTTTTGGCCAAGTAGATAAGAAGCGATCATCTGCGCTCCGTAAACAATGAAAGTCGCCCATGCGCAAGCCATGTAACCGTAAATTGGAATGAAAACAAAGTTTAATGTCAACGTTAAAGCTGCTCCTCCCATGGCGATGTAAGCCCCGAATTTAGTTTGTCCGCTCAGCTTATACCAAATACTTTGGTTGATGTAAATTCCAGAAAAGACGTTCGCCAATAGAAGAATAGGCACAATTCTTAGTCCTTCCCAGTAGTCAGGGTTTGGAATAAAATATTTAAAAATGTCTAGATTTAGGGACACTCCCAAAAAGCTCAAGAAAACTGCACCTACGAAGTAATTCATCACTTTTACATAGGTTTTATTGCGGTCTTTACTTTTGGCTTGTGCAAAGAAAAAAGGTTCCGCCGCATAGCGATAAGCTTGTAAAAATATCGTTACCAGCATGGCTAGCTTATAGCTTGCACTGTAAATTCCAACTTGAGATTCTGCAAAAGTTAACGCCGCTTCATTAGTCAATTCGCCAATCGAATGTTGATAAGTGAGGTGCTTCAATAAAATCCTGTCAACTGTTTCATTGATGATAAATGCAAATCCAGCCAATGCCAACGGAAAACTGTACTTTAACATGGAACGCAATAATTTTGTATCCCAAATCCATTTTAAGTTTAGGAAATCTTTGTAGAGAATTATAGGTTTTATTAGCGAAGCAATCAAGTTGGCAATTAGAATGAAGCGAATTCCCACTGCTGCGTTTTCTGATTCAGGTTGAAAGACAAACAGCATTAAAATTAAATTTAATCCGATGTTAATTCCAATTCCCGTTAGTTGAATGGTAACAAATTTTTTGGCATTTTCTTCGGCACGTAATTTTGCGAGTGGAAGTGCAGAAGTAGCATCAATGACTACAATAATTCCAAGAAGTATAATATATTCAGGATTGTCAGGAAAAAGTAGTTTGTCTGCAATGGTTCCATTGAAAAGAATGACCATCAAAAGAAATAGAGCGTTAATCGCAACTATGCTCAACATAGAATTCCTGAAAATCTTGTCTTTATTCTCCGGGTTGTCGGATAAAAACTTGAAAAAAGCGGTTTCCATTCCAAACGTCAATAAAACCATTAAGAAAGCAATCCAAGCATAGAGTTCAGAAATAACTCCATAATCTGAAGTCTTCACAAAAACCGTCACATATAAAGGAACAAGCAAATAATTCAACAAACGCCCCACGATGCTCGATAAGCCGTAAACCGCTGTTTGTCCTACTAATTTCTTTAATGGGCTACCCATAAAAATCTTATAATGTAAAGTTTTAACTATTTGGCTAAATTATAGTACCGTCCCTATTTTCGTATTGTGAAAAACCCATAATCGGTATCATTCAATTATAATATGACCGCTAAGTTAAATGGATTCTTTGAAAAGAGGATTTTATGGGAATTGTTTTGTGTTTTTTGTAATGGTTGGTTATTTTGTATTGTAAGATACATTTTGTAATGTAACATAACTCTGTCCTCCCCCTTTATCCCCCTCCAAAAGGGGGAGGTGATCCGAACCAGCTAGTAAGTTTGTACTAAAATATCCATAATTATTTTGGTTTTTTGTTCATACATTTAACAAATCTCAATACTAAAAATTGATATTAAAGTTAATTTATAAGCAATGCTCATTTCAGAAGAATCACTATTATCTGCGGACAAAACTTGTCATTTATTCTAGTCTGCTTTGTTAATTTAACACTTTATTCTTGAAAGTGCTTAGTTAATAAAGCAAAATGGAAGAATTACTCTTAGAATTTCAATCGAGATTGACATTGTTTCAAGTAAATTACAAGCGTTATTTATTTGACAAGGTCGATTTGTCCAATAGACTTATCGCTATTAAAGGCGTTCGAGGAGTTGGTAAAACGACGCTTTCATTACAATTCGCAAAATTCAATTTTCCTAAATCAAGCAGGCTATATGTGAGTATGGATCATGTTTACTTTTATGAAAACAATCTTTACGAAATGGCCAAAGAGTTTGACAACTATGGAGGAACACATTTACTATTGGATGAGGTTTATAAATATCCTAATTGGTCAAGAGAAATCAAGTTGATTTATGATAATTTACCTCGCTTAAATGTGGTTTTAACTTCTTCTTCTGTTTTAGAATTATACAAATCAGAATCAGATTTAAGTCGCCGAATGGTGAGTTACAACTTGCATGAATTGTCTTTTAGAGAATTTTTATTCCTCGAAACTGGAATAAAAATCCCTGTTCATACACTGGATGATTTAATTAAAAACCATTCTGAAATATCGGGAGATATTCTCCAACAGTTTCAACCTTTGCCTTTATTTGAAAAATACTTAAAGTTTGGAGCTTACCCTTATTACAAAGAAAACCAGCAAAGCTATTACCATAAAGTCATGAAAACAATCAACTTAATGATTGAAGTAGATGTTATGGCAGTTGAGAACTTGCGCTATGAAACAATTGTAAAGTTTAAGAAGTTACTCAAAGCTATTGCCACGAGTGTTCCGTTTACACCAAATATTTCTAAGCTAAGCGAGCGCATTGGTTTATCAAGAAATTCATTAGTTGAATCCATAAAAACATTGGATAAAGTTGGGGTTATTCAAGAATTATACAAAGATTCATCAGGAATTGGAGCATTAACAAAACCAGAGAAATTGCTATTAAATAATACAAATTTGATCTATGTTTTAGCAAGTGAAAATGCGAACATTGGAAATATTAGAGAAACATTTTTTGTAAATCAATTGTCTTGCAATCACATGGTAAATCTAGCTCCAAAAGGAGATTTCTTAATAGACCAAAAATTCACTTTTGAAGTAGTAGGAAAGAACAAAACTAAAAAACAAATCGCTGGAGTAAAAAATGCTTTCATTGCAAAAGACAACATAGAAGTAGGTTTTGGAAATATAATTCCGCTGTGGATGTTTGGATTGCTTTATTAGATAAGCAGTTTTAGGTGTTAATTGCTTTTTAAAGAAAGCACATTGTAGATGTTTAGCATTAGAGTCAACAAAAAAGAAGAGATCCCTCGTCGTTGCACTCTGTCGGGATGACATGATTTGGGTGGTGTAAGGTAAAAAAGGAGTAGAAAAATAATATTGCGTTGCAATATTATTTTTCTACTCCTTTTTTAATTTTTAAAACTTTCTAATTGATTCAGGAATAGTATTTTTGAATTATAAAGTTCGAAAACAAGACACGCTTAATTTTGAAATCCAAGGAATTGACTCTAGTAAATGCGGTGTTCTGAGCTTGCCGATGGAACTGCTTTCAAAATTAAGTGTAACATGGATCTGTCCGTCCTATTGACGGATATTGGCTTTATAAACAAAAACTATTTGAAATTCGGTTTTCTCTTTTCCACAAAAGCTGTTGTTCCTTCAACAAACTCCTCCGTTCCAAAGCAATTCCCAAACTCATTCACCTCAACAGCAAATCCATCAACACCATCTGTATAATTCGCATTCACAGCTTTCATTGCAGATTTAATAGCGTTTCCGGAATTATTACAAATCTTACTTGCAATTTTCTCAGCCAAAGCCATCAACTCTTCTTGTACAACAACATGATTGACCAATCCCCATTTTTGAGCATCTTCTGCAGAAATCATTCCCGCAGTAGAAATCATTTCCATTGCCTTTCCACGACCAACCAATTGCGCCAAACGCTGTGTTCCACCGTAACCTGGAATTACTCCCAAAGAAACTTCTGGTAAACCTAGTTTTGCGTTATCGGAAGCCACACGAATGTGCGAAGCCATCGCTAACTCTAATCCACCACCAAGTGCGAATCCATTAACTGCTGCAATAACTGGCTTAGATAATTGCTCAATAAAATCAAACAATTTCTTTTGACCTTGAGCAGCTAAAGCTTTACCATCAGAAGTACCAAAATCAGCAAACTCCTTAATATCAGCTCCTGCAACGAAAGCTTTTTCACCACTTCCTGTCAAGATAATTGCACGTGTTCCTTCATCTTCATTTGCCGCTTTAAAAGCTTCGTGCAATTCCTGGATTGTCGCTTTGTTTAAGGCATTCATTTGCTTCGGACGATTCACTGTAATGTAATGAACGCGCTCCTTTTGTTCTGTCGTTATATTTTCGTAATTCATATTCTTTTTTGTGCTAAAATAAGAAAACGTAATCAATTACGAATAATCAATTACGAATTACGAATTGTTGTGATGCGCGATAGGCATGATGGAACGCGGATTTTCACAGATTTAAAGAAAATAAGATTATATTCTTCCTTAGTTTGTGCAATTCTTCTTCTCAGCGATACTTCGCGTAACCTCCTTTTTTCTTTGCGGTTAAAAACTATTACTCCATGTGAAACCTCTCCGAAATAACTACTTTTACAGCTCCAAACATCCAATAATGAAAAACAACATTACCATTCGTTCAATCCAACCCAAAGACAATCCATTCATTGCGAAAATTATTCGTACTGCTTTGGAAGAATATGATGAAGCAAAACCAGGAACGGTATATACAGATCCAACAACAGATGAACTTTATCAGACATTTTCTGCAGCTCCTAAAAGCGGTTATTTTATCGCCGAACTAGAAGAGAAAATAATCGGAGGATGTGGAATTTATCCAACCAAAAATCTACCTGATGGTTATGCTGAATTGGTGAAGATTTATCTCCAAAGTGAATACCGCGGAAAAGGAATCGGGAAACAACTCATGGACAAAAGTATCGCTTATGCCAAGGAGCAAGGATACACACATTTGTATCTCGAATCATTTCCTAGTTTAAAAGAAGCGATTGTTTTATATGAGAAAATTGGTTTTGAAAGAGTTGCTGAGCCCTTGGGAGATTCTGGACATTTTGCTTGTGATGTTTGGATGGTTTTGGCAATTTGAATTCCAACTAGCTTTATAATAATTCGAGATCAGAAACTAGATAAGTGTTTTTCTAGGAAAATTACTAAAATTAGCATCTGTTAATTATGTTCTTAAAAGCTATTATAGTAGCGATAAAAGGTTTTAAGAACATAATTAGCTATCATGATAGCGTTTATTAATCTATATTACCTATCTTCGTATTCAAGATTATAGAAAGAAATGGGAGAATACGGAGATCAAAATACACCGAAAGAAGTAATGATTCTTTTGTCAAAAAACACTGCTGCATTAAGAAAAGAGCAAAAAATGACGCAAAAGGAATTGTCGGAAAGGTCAGGAGTGGCTTATGCGAGTGTTCGGAAATTCGAAACGACTGGTATTATCTCTCTGGAATCATTGCTGAAAATCTGTGAAGTACTCAATCGTTTGGAAGAATTTGAAACCATATTGCTTCCAGATGAGTTGGAACGAATGAAGAAATTATTTGATTAATAATTATGGCAACAACTAAACTTGATGTTTTTATACATTTTTCTGAACAGGAAGAACTTGTAGGTCAGCTCGTTTTGAATGGGCGAAAAACAGTGTTCAAATACAATGATGCTTATTTAAAGACAGGAAAAAACCTCTCACCCAATCAATTAAAATTTGATAAAACTCCTCAATCTACGCAACAAAAACCTTTCAATGGACTCTTTGGCGTATTCGCCGATTCTTTGCCAGATGCTTGGGGAAATTTGCTCATCAAAAAACGGCTGAGTGCTGATCAAATTGCCATTGAATCACTCAATACTTTGGATTATTTGACATTTGCAGGAAAGAATAGTTTGGGAGCACTTCAATACAGACCCAGTTTAGATGAAGAAAATGAGGCATTAGAAATTAATCTTGATTTATTGAATAAAAATATTTCCGAAGTGCTCAGAGGTGAAAGTAGTTTAGTTATCGATGAACTATTCGGAAAAGGAGGTAGTCCCGGAGGAGCACGACCAAAAATTTATGCTGGATATAATCCGAAAACAGACTCAATCATCAGTGGTATCGAGAATCTTCCAGAAGATTATGAACACTGGATTATCAAATTTGCAGCAAATGAAGATTCAAAAGATATTGCCACTATAGAGTTAGCGTATTATAAAATGGCTTTAGCATCAGGAATTGAAATGGCTGAGAGTAGAGTTTTTAATAGTGACGAGGGCAATAGTTATTTTGGAACCAAAAGATTTGACCGGATTGGTAATGATAAGCTTCACATGATATCAGCTGCCGGACTTCTTCATGATGATTATGAGTACAGCACCATGGATTATGGAAATTTAATTTTCCAGACAAAGAAGTTAACTAAAAACGCCCAAGCTGCTGAGCAAATGTTTCGACGAGCAGTCTTCAACGTTCTTGCACATAACCGCGATGATCATTCTAAAAACTTTGCGTTCCTAATGGATGTCGATGGAGTGTGGTCACTTGCACCAGCTTATGATTTGACATTCTCCTCCTCTTCCCAAGGATATCACAGTACAGCATGCGCTAAAAACTATGTAGATCCAGGAAAGAAAGAATTACTGGAATTGGCAGATGTTTTTTCAATTAACAAAGCAGAAGAAATTATAGATGAGATAAAAGACATTATTGAAGGTTGGAGAAAGTATGCCGGTTTATCTGGTGTTTCTGATGATTCGATAAAGACTGTTGAGAGGAGTTTGGAGATTATTCGTGGGAGGTTTTAGGTTAATCGGGTTTCTTAGATGACTTTTTAGGCGAGTTATTAATTTATTTTGAAAGTGATTTTCAGGTGAGCAAGTGGAAATGCAGAATGTAATATTAAGTGGTTTTTTCATCATTTCCCTCCTTAAAATGACATTTATGTAAATATAAGCATGTCTGGATGTGCTTATTTTGACAAGTTTGAAGATTATTCGTTTAAGGTTTTAGCTAGGTTTATAGAATTGACAAACTTTTATTTGGGAGCCTTTTCTGTCTGCGTTTTCTAGTTGCTTCTTTTCTTTGCTGCGTATTTTTATAAATTCCACGAGCATTCCGTTGGTCGCTGTGGGATTCATAAATACTGTGCAAGTTCAACCAATTTAACTTTAAAAGTAGAGTATGTTTTAGCCTTGCTGGTAATACCGACTTACTTATAAAGAAGTCTAGATTGCAAAATCTGGATGACATTTAGAAGTTACATCGGTAAAATTTCAGCAAGCTATTCATCTCCGCCAGGGCTTTGGGATTAGGCTTTGATTTTAACCGTCACTTTATCGGGAAAAATAAAATAGAAAATATGTTAGTACTAATTCGAGATTAGTACCTTAAATAGGTATCTTTCTCGAAAAATTACTAAAGTTGACAGTAGCAGACTACATAATAAGATGTTTATCAGTTGAAGAGTACTCGTTTTCAGTAAATGAATTACAATCTGTAATTGATAAAAGTGATGTTTCTATAAAAAGAGAGCTATCAAGATTAGTAGCGAAGAATTCAATCGTAAATCTTAGAAAAGGATTTTATTTAATTATTCCTCCTAGGTATTCTAAACAAGGACAGGTTCCTATTCAACTTTACATTGAAAAACTTTTCAAATACCTCAATCGCAATTATTATTTAAGTTTTTATTCTGCCGCTAAATTTTATGGAGCAATTCACCAACAAGCGCAGCGAGAATATATAATAACAGAAAGACCAAAATTGAATGACATAAAGAATAACACGCTGGATATTCGTTTTTTCACAACTTCAAAATGGTCGAATAAAAATATTTTAGTTAGAAAATCAGATGCTGGTGTCTTTAATATTTCTAGTCCTGCTTTAACTGCTGTAGATTTAATTCATCATCAAACTAAGCTAGGCGGAATAAACAGAATGTTGGCCATTTTGGAAGAGTTAGTAGAAGAAATTTCCCAAAATGACATTGATGAATTATTGACTTGGTATCCGAACAAAAGTACCTTACAACGTTTTGGCTTTTTGCTTGAAGAAGTAAATGCAGACCAAAAATTAAGCAATCAAATAAAGAAACACCTAAAAGAATCTAATTTCTTTCCTATATTACTTAGTCCAAAAACAGGACAAAAGCCTGGAGCTGTTGACAATTTTTGGAAAGTAGTAATAAACATTAAACTGGAAAGTGATTTATGATTCCTAAACCACACATAGCAAAATGGCAAGACCATGCTCCATGGAAACAATTTTATCAAGTTGAACAAGATTTAGTAATTAGCCGTGCTTTAGTAGAGATATTCTCAGATGATTTTCTCAGAGAAAATCTAGCTTTTAGAGGTGGTACAGCTTTACATAAATTATATTTGAATCCTGCAGCCAGGTATTCAGAAGATATTGATTTAGTTCAAATTAAAGCTGGACCAATTAAACCAATTATGCAACGTGGATAAAACGGTTCGTTTTGTGCCAGTCATTTCGGTCTGATGGTGCCAGTCATTTCGGTTCAAATTGTGCCATTAAAAACGGTTCGTTTTGTGCCACTTTAAAAGATTAAGTAAGATTATCTTGTCTAAAAAAAGATAAGATATGGCAAATAAACTTGATCCTATGGACTTAAAACAGATTATTACTTTGTATTTAGACGGTTATAGCAACCGTAAAATCGCCACTACTTTAGGCGTTTCTCGCAACACCGTAAACACTTATATGAAGCGTTTTTCAGCAAGTGAACACGCTTTGGAGAAGCTGTTAGACTTTGATATTGAAGCTTTAGACAAGCTATTTACTTCTTACACAACCATTGATACAAAACGTTTGGATGATTTGATGGTGTATTTTGAGAAGGTGAATAAAGCAAGAAATCATCCTGGCTTTACTTTTCAATATCACTATCATGAGTACGCTCAAACAGCTGACAATGCTTATAGTTACACGCAGTTCATGGAGCATTATCGACGCAAGTATGCTAAGGTAAAGGGCTCTATGAAGCTTGAACATGAGGTAGGAAAAGAAATGTTTATTGATTTTGCAGGAAAACATTTGCATATTGTTGATAAGCAAACTGGTGAACTTATTGCAGTAGAAGTGTTTGTAGCTATATTGCCCAGTAGTCATTATACTTATGTGGAAGCGGTTAAAAGTCAGAAGAAAGAGGATTTAATCACTGGCTGTATTAATGCTTTAAACTTTTATGGCGGTGTGCCTAAAGCCATTGTGTCGGACAACTTAAAGTCCGCTGTAACAAGAGCTAGCAAATATGAATCAGATATTAACCGAAGTTTCAAAGACTTTGCTAGGCATTATAACTGTGTGATTAATCCTACCAGGACTTATGCTCCCCAAGATAAAGCTTTAGTTGAAAATGCGGTACACCTTGCTTATCAAAGGATTTATTACCCAATGCGCGAGATGACTTTCTTTACTTTAAAAGAGCTTAATGAGGAGATAAGACTTAGGTTGACAAATTATAACAAGCTCTTATTTGCACGAAAAGAAGTCAGTCGTATAGAGCTCTTTCAAACCATAGAGCGACAATACTTAAAACCTTTACCCACTGAACGCTATCAAATAAAGGACTATAAAAGAGCTAAAGTTCAAAAGATGGGCTATGTTTATTTTTCTCCTGACAAAAGTTATTATAGTGTGCCATACCGCTACATTGGAAAGCACACTTTAATTCATTACACCCTGAATTTTGTAGAAGTCTATTACAATCATCAACGCATTGCTTTACATGAACGAAATCCTTCCAAGGGTATTTACGTCACAAATAAAGAACACCTAAGCAGTACTCATCAAAAGTATCTTGAATGGAGTCCTGATTACTTCAAAAACAAAGCCTCTGCTCATGGAACTCATGTTGTTGATTGCGTGGATAAAATACTGACCAACACAGAATACCCTGAAATAGGATATAAACGAGTTATGGGGCTTTTACAGCTTTATAAAGACTTTGGTTCGGGGCGGTTAAATGCTGCTTGCAAAAGAGCGCTCGAAGCTGATATGGTATCTTATCTAAGAATTAAAAATATTCTTAAAAACAATATGGATAAAAACTCATTACTAAATCAAGAATTAGAACAGAATAAAACGCATATCCCTAAACATGAAAACATAAGGGGATCAAAGGCTTACAAGTAATTATTAATTTAAATTATCAATGTTATGAACAACAATCAAACTATCGAGAAGTTGCAACAAATGCGACTTGGAGCAATGGCTTCATTGCATCAACAACACATTAAAGACAACCGAATAGAGTCGGTAACAGCAGACGAATATTTAGCGCTATTAACCGATCACGAATGGGAACTTCGGCAGAACAGAAAAATAGAACGGCTCATTAAACAAGCTAGCTTCCGCGAAAAGGCAAGCCTTGCAGAGGTGAACTATACCCACAACCGTAGCCTAGATAAAAATATGTTCGCCCGGCTTGGAACATTAGATTTTATCAAAAGGAAGGAGAATATTATTTTAGTAGGAGCCTCTGGAGTGGGGAAGAGTTATCTTGCTCAGGCCTTAGGCTATCAGGCTTGTTTAATGGAGAATAAGGTGCTTTACACTAATACTGCACGTTTATTTAACAGTCTCAAACTATGCAAGATGGATGGTACTTATCTAAAGGAGCTTAAAAAGTTGATGAAATGTGATCTACTAATATTAGATGACTTCGGACTACAATCCTTTGATAATGTTGCAAGAGAAGTACTCATGGACATTATTGAAGAACGATATAACGAAAAATCAATTATAATATCCTCTCAAATCCCTGTTTCTGCATGGTACGAAATCATTGGAGAGGGGACAATAGCAGATGCTGTCTTAGATAGAATAGTAAACTCTTCTCATCGCATAGAATTAGATGGTGAATCTTTAAGAAAACAAACGCTTTAAATGTTAATTATTAGAAAATATTCATATACTTGTAGCATCTTTTAAAGTGGCACCATTTCAACCGAAAAGGGTGGCATGGTCACTCCGAAATAGCCAATCATTACAATTACTTCAACACTACTACGACTAAG
>Ga0307942_1002455_pt1 | contig 15078 bp, 12 predicted proteins | sample OrgLakmetagen175_FD_201846 | JGI IMG/M metagenome (GOLD analysis project Ga0307942, IMG submission 201846) | Saline water microbial communities from Organic Lake, Antarctica - #175 | ecosystem: Environmental > Aquatic > Non-marine Saline and Alkaline > Saline | place: Antarctica: Organic Lake...
ACTGTATACAGAAGTGACTTATTTCAATGCAGGAAGCTGAATATTTCTAATTTGCGCATAGACTTGAGATTCAGACATCAGGCAGTTTGGAGAGAGGCACATGGTCAAGATCCTTGCTCTTGTTTAAAAAAGTCTGTGGCTTATCACAACTGGTTTGCTCTGACTGAGAGACCGGTTTCTGATGCTCGTGCACCATTTGTCTTGCCGGAGTATTTGAAGATGGCTTTGAGCAAAAGTGTCATGATGAGGAACGTAGCTCGGTTCAGGATTCGAGGACATGGGTTGAAGTGTGAAACTGGTTTATATGGCAGGAGTCCGGACAGGAGTGCACGTGTTTGCAATTTGTGTGAAAACGGGGATTATATTCAAAATGAGAAGCACGTCAATTTTTCATGTATCGGTACCGAACATTTACGGCACCAGTTCATCTGCTATTTGATAATATTTTTTAAGGTGATATCAAAGGTTTCGTTTTTCAACATAACTCAGAAGTTTACTAATTAGTGCAGCTGTCGATCTTTTCGATTGATTTATTTGTTGGGACCTATAGGTTGAGCAGCCATGCCAGGCTGGAGGCCTTTGTAATCTGTAATCCAAACTAAACCAAATTGGCTCGTAAGCCCCCAAATTGCTAAGCTCCAAAATTTTCATTTTATGAATCTGTATGTTGTTGAAAAACTGGTGCTTAGCAATTTGGAAGCACATACTACTCAGTTTGCTGCGGCGTGCAGGTCCACCTTTTATCACAAATTCTTCATACCAGATCATCCTGCACCAATCTGGAGTAATTTTAGTGGTAGGATCCTTGATAGAAAAGAATAGCATTGCAACAAAAATGAAAGGAAAGGGCTGAGTGGTTGATGTTTATGAGGACTTGAGCCATTTCCCTTGGAAATGAGATCACCACAGTAGGGTTTACATGTACCATGTGTGCTCAATCCAGTCTATCTCAGCACGCAAAGCGACCCACATAAAACTAGGCACATGCTCGGGTAGCTCTCAATGCCAGCTACACTTTAGGCTAAAATGGTGCCGATTGAATGAAGTGGCTGTGAGTGGCTGCCTTCTGAATGCACATTTTCAGGCATTCCTCCGTTGACCCCCTCTGATAGTATGCAGAATGAAGGATGCAAGCCCTGAGTGAAAGGCAAAGCAGGCACGGTTTGTTCCACGGAACCGTTATTATTTGATTTTGAGGGTAATACATCAGTCTACAGACCAGTAAACAAAACCTTAAAACAGTCAAGAAGTACAGTAACATAGCACCTAGTCCCATTTGTGCTTCTCTCAGAAGCGTGTAAGCATTGATGGCGCAGTGCCTCCTCTTATTGTTCCACTTTGCGAATTCTTGCTTGTCCGAGTACGTCGCCCATCTTGCATGAGCCCACCTCTGCAAGGACAAGCAAGCATGTAAACAATCGTATGCCAAAGCTTACTAGCCTGTCTTGAGCATAATTTCGCATATACCTGCAAGCAGTGACCTGAGCAAATGCTGCACCAAAGTGCTGGACTTTGAGTGCTCATTCCAGCAAACATTCAAAAATATATCATCTAAAACATCTAGTCCCTTATTAATGAAGGTGAGCGTCGGGACTTGCTCACTTCCTGCCTGCCGAGTTTCTCTTATATAAATATTCCTGATCCTCTTCGCACATGTGCGCCCTCTTACAAGAACGACTTGACTCAGCTTGACTGCATATGAAATGCTACAGCCAAAAAATGCTGCCTCTTTGAACAGGAATGAAAGGATCCTATTGATCCAGCTATTTTAAACCTCTCTCAGTTAGATTCCAGGTTTTTCACTGTCATTCACAACGGCGTTATGGGTCATTTGCCCTGAAGAACTCAGATGTTATCAGACGCAAGTAGCCTCTGACGTGCGTGCTGAGCATTCCCTTGCCTTGGCATCTACACTACAACTTCCAGAGCAACCAAACAATTAGCGCGATGAGTCCGAGTATTACAGATGCTGGGTTTAAGTCTGTCTCTGTGAAGGCAACAGGGGCACTGATGATGCGTGTCCTCTCTAAATTGCATGCTGATCGACAAGATCTGGCGTCTGTTGTCTGTTATTAATATATCGAAGACCTAGTTTCAGCGACAGTCTCGGGTCCCTTATCATTGTGCCTTGTGCTAATTCCTTCCTCCAACCTCAGGAAAGCTGTTCCTCAAGTCGGACAAGTTTTTTTGTAACGACTCAAACATGCCCTGTGCACGGACCCAGCACAACACCAAACCCCACACCTGGGAACAAAAGAGGCCAGCTGCTGCTCTGGCCGCCACGTCAACATGTCTTTGCCGAGGTTCGTGGTGCCGGGCACCGGATTATTATGAGCCCTGCTGCTCACCCTGTTGGAATCATCCAGCCCCTGCAGTAAAGCATTAAACACAAAATTTTAGCGTGCTTGGTCATACCGTACTGCGCTTGATTGTTTTGCGAGTAATTAAATAATTATTGAGGCCCCTCGCAATAAGTCAAGCCGAAAATAAATAAAGTTTTTTCAGACCTCGCAATACTTAGACTTTTTAATGCGGTAGTTTCTGGGTCCCCCCAATGGAACCCCGTCGCCCTAAGGGACAAGCACTATTTGACCTAGGTTGGACCAAACGGAAGCGCACAGAGGACGATGGTCCCGCTCGGGTGCTCATCATCCACCTCAGGCCTGATGTGCAGCAGGCAGTAGCAGCCAGGGATGCAGCCATTGCAGCCAGCATTGCATCCCGCCCTGCCCCAGTTAAGAGGCGTGTGGGGAGGCCCAAGGTGCTTGCACCATTGGGGGTGCAAGCCCCTCCAGGAGAGAGGCATGTGTGGGCACAGCTGCAACTCAGGTGGAGTGGGGGGGAGCATTAGGTGCGCTTGCATCTGCACTTCACAGCAAACGCAGCAGCAGCAGCAGAAGCCCAGAAGCTGAAGAAGCAGGCAGTGTGGGTTAGGATGCACCTGCAGGGTCGCAGGGGGAGGGAGAGGGTGGTGCTGTAAGTCTTTGAGAGCAACGCCCTTCCCCCTCAGAAAGAAGTGGAGCCAGTGGGAGTTTGCTCTCTCCATTGAGGATCGGTTTGGGAAGAATGGGAGGGGCGCTTCAGCCCGCTACCTTCAGCAGCAGGTTTGGGAAGGGCGGCGAGGGAGGGAAGGGGGTGCAGGAGAGTCACTTGCGCTATTGGCAAGCTTATGGAGTAGCAGCGCCTCCGCACTGGGCCAGCACAGAGAGGAGAGCACAAGAAATCCCCAAATTCGCAAAGTTCGCAAATTTCCTTAACTTTTCAGGGGCCTCGCAAAAGCTTAATGCTTGCAAATCAATTATTCTAATTATTTTGGCACCTCGCAAAAAGTAGGCCTCGCATTACTAAAAGCGCAGTACGGTATTCATTGCCTGTAAGCAGCAGTAAACATGGGTTTGACTGTCATAAAACTGACGAGAATCACAGCAAACCTGCTGTACCAAACGTACTGTGAGACTGTGATGCATCCAGGCATGCAGCATATGACAAAAATCACAGCAAACCTGCTGTACAAAACGTACTGTGAGACTGTGATGCATCCAGGCATGCAGCTTAAAAAGCATTGGTCACTCCTCTATGGGGTAGTGCTTGTCTAGGGTGCAGAGGTTAATGGCTACCTCAATACTATTACAAGCCGACTGTTTCGCTAGTGTTTTACTAGGGGTGGGAGCGGAATTGTGGGAATCACAGAAATTAGGTTTAATTCATCCCGCAGGATGAGATAGTGCACACTTGTTCCAAATGGGCCGCAGGTTTTAAGTTGATGCAGATCAAAGGCATGCAGGTCAAAGGCACGTAGAGCAAACTGTGTCAGTTCACAACAGAAGAGCACCTCAGTACTCAATTATTAAAATGGCTCCTCTTTCTTATTTAATGTGGGGAGTGAAATCCGCGCCTGCGTAGTGTTTCTTTTTTCCCCTCACAATAGGGGTACTTGCAAAAAAATTATAACAGAATCAGACAGCATCACAATTTTTTATTGGAAATTAAATCAGGGGAGCACCCATCTAGTTTCCCCCCGCTCATGAAGTGCACGAGTGACCTTGCTTGACGACGTAAGACAGGACCCAAGACTTGAGACAATGATTGGCTGGATGAGCACGTATACCTTAGCATCTACAAAATCAGCTGGCAACAGCTGAGCCTGTTGAGGTACATATCGGATCCTTTAACCGAGCGTATCGAGATTTCTGAGCACAAATCTTTCAGACCTGTCCTCTTTTTGCTTCCCCCCTACCCCTTCCTCTGCCTTGCACCCCCTCACATCCACGCTCATACTTACACGCACGCACACACACACACATCTGTAGAACAAATATACTTGTGTTTGTGTAAGGATCACGCAACATACGCAACATACCTTAGAGTACACTTGCTGCTCAACTTCGGAGATGGGCCGGTAGGTGAGGTGAGAGTACAGGTTGTCTGTGCGTGGAAGAGCGGCATGGCCTAAAGGGGGGGTGATGGGCTTCTTCTGGGGCCGCTCGCCTGTGTCAAGGCCTGCCGTGGTTGTGTGCGTGTGTGTGCGTGTGTTAGCATGTGCATGTGTGTGTATGTGAGATGGAGAGTGTTTGTGTGTTGTGTCTGTGTGTTTGATATGCGTGTGTGTTTGCTCGTGCACATGTCAGACAGCGCTGCTCAGCAAACAGAAATCAAGGCCCACAAAATCACGATCAAATGAATGTACACTGGCTTGTATGAGGTCAAATGGGATCAAATGGGATCAAATTAGGATTATCACGTACTCTGTGTCAGCGAGTCAGCATGTCAGCAGTCATGGCATCAAAAGCATCTAGTCATGGTGGTTGGCTAAGCATCTAGTCATGGTGGTTGGCCAACCACAATGTAGACCTACAAACACCGACGATCTCACAATGTGCCCAGCTTCACTTTTTGTGCCACTCAGTGCAAACGAGAAGCCCAATGCTGTGCACAAAGCCACAGCACACCCCCCACCCACACAACGCACACACCACGTACACTCACATAATCACACACACAGCACACAAGAATGGTTGCAGAAACTCACTTGCTGTTCCCTTGATGACTTGGTGTACAGTGTCAGAGACTGGAGGGGGCACTTTGTGTATGTGCGGCCGCCTGAGGTCACTCCATCCCTCTGGAATTGGCCGGTTATAAGTGGCCCCCTGCAGCACCTCTTGAGCAGCAATTGCCCCAGGCACGCTTCCCCTTCCCTGTGTGTGTATGCATGTGTGCTCATGTGTGCGTGTGTGTGTGCATACGTGTGAGATGGTCCCCTGTAGCACCCCTTCAGCTGCGATTGACCCAGGCATGCTTCTCTTACCCTGTAGAGGGAGAGAGCGTGTGTTCTGTGTGTGTCTTTGTGTGTGTGTGTGTGTGTGTGTGTGTGTGTGTGTGTGTGTGTGAGCTTTTACGATGAAGAGGGAGGGAGGTCTGTCACGTAACTATGATCCATAACTGTGTACACACATAGCACAGAAAATATCACAGGTTGTGCATAGCCAGTCCAGCTTTTGAAATCAAACATCCCCTTGAACTTGCACCATGCCAAACAACTTACCATGTTTGGAGTCCCCCCTTGTTCCTGCACCATGTCAATCAGCTTACCATGTTTGGAGTCATCCCCTTGTTCCCGCACCAAGCATCACTGATAGGGTCTGCTCCCTTCTTCATCAGCTCAGCTCGCCGTGGGTCGGTGACGATACTCTGTTGTATGATTTCCTGTGCAAATGCAAGGGGCACAGCAATTGATTCTTTGCTCTTGGAAAAGAGCCAACACTGTTGAAAATCTAGCTAGGAACTCACAGGATGGTTTTATGTTGCGTGCATACACACATGCAATGCAAGCACGTGCATGCAAGCTTGCACACATAGTACAGGACAATAAACACACCCACACACATAGCTTGCACACCATTACAGGACAATAAACACACCCACACCCACACCCACACCCACCCACCCACACACACACACACACGCGCACAATGTCACATACAGGCACATTCACGCAAGTACATGCACAAGCGCATGGAACGCATGAACAGACACAAAGGCAGGCACACCCACACTATTACCCACTTTCAAGCAGCCCCTGCCTCTGGGCGGCGGAGGCGGATGAGCCTTGCCACTAGCTGGGTCAATTCTAATGTTTCCTATCCAACTATCCTCTTCTGGCCTTCCTGTAGTTCATAGCCACAGAGCAGATGCACTCGTGAGCATGTGTGTGTGTGTGTGTGTGTGTGTGTGTGTGTGTGTGTGTGTGTGTGTGTGTGTGTGTGTGAGAGAGAGAGAGAGAGAGAGAGAGAGAGAGAGAGAGAGAGAGAGAGAGAGAGAAAGATGTCAGTGCTCGTTATCACATGACAACCGTAAAATGAAACATCACTAATTCGTGAAATTCAGGTGAACAAGATGAATTGTCATTGGAACCCTGTGGATCTGAGCGACATCTGCAAAACACTTCTCTTTAAGAGCACACTCACGTACCTGGGTTTCGTCGTTGCATGAGCTCAAACAGATCTCGCCGGCCCTTTGCATCTGCACCTCTAGGCACCGCTCTTCTACCCTGCGTAGCGAATGCAATATGTGTGTGTATGGGTGGTGGGGGGGGGATACATGTGTGTACCTTCATCTGTATGTCAATGTGTAAGAATGTGCACGGCACCCTCTAACCCTGCGTTGTGGGTCACGTGCAAAAGTACTTACTGCGACTAGCGGATCATAATTGTTAGGAAGCCTTTCTAGTTAAAGTCCATTCGATCTGCTTCCATGCTTACCCACTCTTTACTGACATTGAATCAAAGTTACAAATACACACACCAACACCAACAACCAATACACACACACACACAAACAAAGATCGGTGCACACCACACGCAACACGCAACGCACCTTGCGAGGATCTATGCCAGGGTTCCCCATCCAGCAGTCCAGGGAACCTGCCTCCGTGCCAGATAGCACCCCGTACAGATCTCGCCTTCCATTTTCTCGAGCGGGTATCGCCACAGACGCCTTGCCTTCTTGCACTGTTTGAATGCCACGAGGGTGTATGGTGCCTGCGTACCCGTCCTGCTTCAGCAGGCTGGTGTCTCCCCAGCCATGCATGGACCATCGTGTGCTCGTGACTCCCGGATCCTGCATGAGCAGTGTGTGTGTGTGTGTGTGTGTGTGTGTGTGTGTGTGTGTGCGTGTGCACGTGTGTGATCCAGTGTGTAACTACACAAGTGGACCGTGATCTGCTACAGGCTTTTGCATTCCAAATCTTGTGCCTTGAGAAATTTGTGTGGTAAACGACAACCATGCGTGCATTTGTATACAAGCACATGCACACACACACTAACAAACGCACGCACACACACACGTGCGCGTATACACACACGCACACACACACACACATACACACGCACACACACGCACGCGCACACACACACATACACTCTCACTCTCACACACACACACACACACACACACACACACACACACACACGCAGACATACACACAACACACACATACATACACACACACGCTCGCGCACACACACACACACACACACACACACACACACACACACAGACATACACACAACACACACATACATACATATACACACACGCTCGCGCACACACACACACACACACACACACACACACACACACACACACACACACACACAGATACACTTACCTGCACCAAATGTCTGCGAAGTGAGCCGTCCGGTGCAGGGTACTTGTCTTCCAACGTGGATGTCCTTGCAAACCTGCATTGGAAAAGGATCCTCTAAGGCCACAAGAACATGTATAATGCAGCAGCTTTTGTACATTGCTCATTATACTGAGCAATGTACAGCACAAGAGGTCTTGCAATCTTCGAAGTGCCAGGTCGGCCTGCATACCGCAGGGGAGCATGTGCTTGGCTCGATAATGTGCTGAAACTCTTGCATCCTCTGGTTTCTCTATAGGATTGTAAATCTTGTGCCCAACTTCGAGGCTCGTGATTGTTGTCAGTCATTGGATTTAATTACTAAATTTTATTTTTACCCAAATCTAATGAAAGTCGTTAGACAAAATAGGGGGAACATCGAGGGTTTCAAAATTTTCAAATTTTGCTGATGCTGAATTAGCTGCTCACTCCGAACAAATTTTCACTTCCAACAAACTGAGGAAGCTAATTTTGTAGATTAAAAGGTATGCGCCATCCCAGGTCGAATGCAATTGTAGTCCAAACTACCGGAAACTGAGAAGGAGAATGACAAAAATAATCACTGTGACTTCCTCACAGCACTCACAAATTAAGATCAAATTAAAATCCACACAGAACACCGAATTTCCATCGACAACGGCATGCAGAGAAGGCTTAGACGCAAGCACAGGGGATATCAGTCCGTGGCTCCTCCTTATTATTTCTAAGGATTTCTAGCCACGCCGTCAGAATCTGCAATAGCGTTCAGCTTCCTGCATGCGCTGCTGAGTGGACTAAGGAACTGTGGCCAGTCCAACTAATAGCCGGCTTGCCGCAAACCGTCGGCTAGCTCCTGGAGGGTCGGAAAGCGGCCCACCTCTAACTTAGAGAAGATCTGTGAGGTACAGAAGGGGCAAGCATTATGCCTTACAAGCATCATTGCTAATTAACAGAGGCGTGGAAAAATACTCGAAATTTGAAGACACAAGTGTAAACAGGGCCTAGGGCCCCGGAGATCAACAATTATGACAAAGGACGACACATGCTATGCAGCATGATACACACAGCATAGTAGCTTAGAGAGGGTTCCTTGTCAAATGCTTTATTCACGTACAGCACAGTTTAGAGACGCTAGTACGCACCAGCTGGTCGTTGCTCCATATCTCAAAGGCTGAGGTCTGCATGAGGCTGTTGTGTATCACGTTGCCCACAAACCACTGTGTGCGCATGTTGGTGCATGTGTGCGTGAGCGTGTGCAGGTGCGTGACCAATTCAGGCACTTTGTCAGGTGCGTGAGCATTTTAAGCACTTCACCAAATGCGTAGATAATTTAGGCCACTTGCAAGTGCGTGAGCATACCAGGCAATATACAGGTGCGTGACCGATTCAGGCTATTTGCAAGTGCGTGAGCATATCAGGCAATTTGCAGGTGCACGAGCATTTCAGGCACTTTACCAGGTGCGTAGACATATCAGGCCATTTGTAGGTAAGTGAACATATCAGGCAAACTGCAGGTGCACGGACATTTCAGACACTTCGCCACGTGCGTGACCGATTCAGGCACTACACCAGGTGTGTGACCGATTCAGGCACTTCGTTAGGTGCACAAGCAGGTCAGGCACTTCACCACAACTTACCACCATGATGCCTGCCACAAGGCGCTGGTTTGCTATGTGGCTGGCGTACCTGCAAAGGGGCAAACACATTACCGGGAAAGGTGAAGTGGTAACAGGGGCACATAAATAATAATGGTAAAACATGAGCTCCAGATTCCGAAATACCCGCAAGTTGTGATATACAGACACCAGGCAGGGAAAACATTTTTGCGTACACAAATGCATTCTGATTAAACTTTTGCTGTGGTGTACCTGGACTTGGAGCACGAGCTGCATGATTTGTGCTATGCTTAGGCTCGATATTTGAATGGCATGCAAGTTCCGGTGTCAAGTTTACAGATTCTTTCTGTCAGCAAAACAAGGGGGACGGACTCAACCGTCAAACGAAAAAACCCACACCAGCGTACAAGATAGAGTGTGCATGTGACGCAAATTTCCCTGGCACATGCCTGCTCTGAGTCCTACGAATCCATTCAGACTGACAAAGGAGAGGATGCTTGTACCAATGCTGATTGCATTGATGGATCAAGGAAGCTTCTCAATCAGGAGGGCGCAAAGCAACAGCAGGGCTGTGGCTTCTGTGTCCTCGTGTCTCTCAAGGCTTGTTCGTCAACTCATCTTTTTAAAGACAAAACAACGAGCTATTGGGTGCCCTGTACCACCGTGGTTTTTCTATTGGCCTGCCAGCTGTGCCCTTATTCGTGCGTTGTTTGTGAAAATTGGAAACGCGGACAACGCACTGCTGCTGCTTCAACCGTCCACTACTTTCACAAAAGCATACCCTGCCTACTACCTCTCCCGATTGATTGACCAACTGATCGGCATGACGCCAGGGCATACTTTACTACCAACCGTGCAGTCAGTTACATGCGCACAGGTGATATAAGACAACTGGTGTTATCGTTTTCGTCCAACCACGCACCAAGCAGGAGTAGGGATGTTGACGAACTCAAAGGCCTTGTCTCCAAGGACGATGAGGGCAAGCAAAACGCCCTGCACATACACAAGAGCTTTGGCGCCAAGCTCCTGTGCGTGTGCGTGTGTGTGTAATTGTGTGTGTATGTGTAGCATGTGTATGTGTGTGCATGTGTGCTTCCTACGCAGTAAGAGGATTGCCTGAACTTTAGCATATGGACGTAAAAAAGCCGTTCAACTGTGCGACTCATGGAGCACGGCTCTTCAACATGTGTGGCAACTTCTAGGTAGGTAGCAAAAACAAGACCTTGAAGGATATGGTGTTAGTGGTTCTGCCTGCATAATGGAGCCAGCAAAAAACAAGTTGAACAACTTACCTGAGCGGGTGGCGGTGGGTAGGTAGAAGATGTCACTTCCAAAGAAGGGTACCTGTGTGTGTTTGAGTGTGTACGTGTGTGTGTATATAGAATAGAGATGAACACCTGCTGCAGCAGGTACTTTCAGTGTGTGTATGTGTGTGTGTGTGTGTGTGTGTGTGTGTGTGTGTGTGTGTGTGTGTGTGTGTTCATTTGTGTGTAAAAGTGTCTGCAAACCCCTGCAATTATTTGTGCGCTTGCGTATCCGAGACAGCTAGCACCTGCAGCACAACCGTTAACGAGTTTGATAACTTACCGGCTTCTTATGAAGTCGGCCACCTGTTGGAAGGCTCCGCTGGGAACAGAACGAGCATGGAAAGTACGTGAGCATGCGTATCATTTTGTGTGCATGTTTGCGTGTGTACGCGTGTGTCATGCATGTGTAAATATGTGCATGTGTATGTTTCTGTGCGTGCGTGCATGCATGTGTGTATGCATGTGCGTGTGTGAGTGTGAGTGTGAGTGTGCATGTGCGTGTGTGAGTGTGCGTGTATTTGTGTTTGTGCGTGTGTGTGTGTGTGTGTGTGTGTGTGTGTGTGCGCGTGTGCGTGTGCGTGTGTGTGTGTGTGTGTGTGTGTGTATGTGTGTGTGTGTGTGTGTGTCGCAGTGAGTGTGTGTACGTGTGTGTCTGCATGAGTGCGTGTGTGCACGTGCGCAAGTTCAAGTGCGTGCCTTTACTCTCAATAGGTATATGCTTACCGGTATCCTCAGGAGGTGCAAAGTTGTATGTTGATTACGTTGCCCTTGGTCTCCTCCGCTACCTCACTTGCCATAACAGCCCCGAGCAAAGCAAAGAGAACAAGGAAAGCACGCATTTTGATTTTGTTTAAAATAGCCTATAAAATGTGTTTAAAAGTAGCTACTCAAATTCCCTTTTAGAGCATGGAAGCTCCAAATGCAAAGCATCAAAGGGTAGAAGATGCACCAGAGTTGCCCTACCTTCCAGATGCACTTGTAGAGGTACGCTAAACACACACACACACGCACACACACACACACACACACACACACACACACACACACACACACACACACACACACGCACACACACACACACACACACGCACACACACACACAAACACACACACACACACACACACGCACACACACGCACACACACACGCACACACACACACAAACACGCATACAAACACACACACACACACACACTCATATACACGGACACACACACACATATTTACACATGCACAAACACACACACACACACGCACACACACACGCACACACACACAAACACACATACAAACACACACACACTCATATACACGGACACACACACATATTTACACATGCACAAACACACCCACACACACGCTCACACGCACGTGCATACTCACCTACACACGCGTGCACATACAGGCAGTAGCCAAAGACCTTTCTGGTTTGGACACTCTAAATGCGCGGCTCGTGTGCAAACGCTGGCATTCTATCGTGTCCCCTTTGGTGCACGTGGCTATCCTCTCCCCACGCCATGTTTCAGAGGCACCAGAGGCGCACAGGTGGGGATTTGTGCCGTGAGGAAAGAACACGTAAGTCCATGCTAAAAAAATTGAGAAGTGAGTTTGGTAATTCCTCAGCCCTCGCCACGTGCCAAAGGCACCAGAATTACATACCCAGGTGGGTGTAAAGAGAGAACACTGAAGTTATGAATCAAATCCATGCTGAAACACACCAGTATGGTTTATCCTTGGCCCAAGCCGTGTGCCAGATGCCAGAGGCATCAGAGGCGCAATAAGGTGTGGAGTGTATATTGTGTGATGGGAATGCAAAAGATGCTTAGTAGAATTTCATGCTGAATCAATCAGTGCGGTTTCAGAACGACCCTGAAAACCCGTGCTTCCATAACACTCACGCTAGCCAAGTCTGACTTCAGCCTGACTGGCTGAACTCGAATTGACTGACCTCAGGATTTTCACCTCTGTATCTAGTGGTGGTCTGCGCGCAGCATTTGAGAATGAGCAAAGCAAATATAACGCAAGCAAGCTTTGTCATTAAATCTAGGCACAGGGAGAGTAGGGAGCTAGGACTGGAGCAGTCTAGGGTCAGCCAGAGCCATTTACATATTTCTGGCAGGAAAATCACCAAATATATGGTCATATACGGTGTATGTACGGTTTTGGCCAACCCTAAGCAAGTTATACGAGATATGAGGCATTATATCATGAGGCTCAATATCAGAGCTCCCCGTTTTTTACAGCATAACTAGGTCACACACACACCTACTTGCACAGCACTCTTCCCCTCCATGTACGCACACATAGGTGAACATGTACGCATGCACAACAAGCACACATGCACGTAATGTGTACATGCATGTACACACACAACTGCATCAAGTCTAAAAACATATTATCAGGGCTTTCACTTGTGTGTTCATGTGTGTGTGTGTGTGTGTGTGTGTGTGTGTGTGTCAGCTTGCGGGCGAGACGCAGAGTACGCTACAAAACCTGCGGTCAGCCTTATACGCGACTTGATCTCAATTTGGTTACCAGCCTAAACTTGAGCAGCATCTGCCTTTGAGTACTCCACAATATTTTAGGTCGGCCTTATTTATACGACTTTTGATCTCAACATGGTCACCAGCCTAAATCTGAGCAGCATTTGCCTTGGAGTACGCCAAATATCTCAGATCAGCCATATTATAAGAAACAATTTTCTGGAGTAATTTTTTGCCAGGGAGCTTTATGCATTATGCACGGTACCCTGCATGCCTTCCAAATCCGATGCCGAAATCCCTTCGGCAAGGGGGATTTCCAGCAGACACAGCGGCTGAAATATAGCACAATATAGCGCTATATACGCTATTAAGATACCTCATATAGCGCTATACGCCGATCCCTAGCCATATATGGGACTTTGATCTCAACATGGTCGTAGCCTAATTTGAACAGCATTTTCCTTTCGCCTATTTTGCAGTCAATGGCTGGTACGTACTCTGCCTGGGATCTCCACGCTGCAGGTGGGTTGTGTGCTCGTCTGTGTAAAAGCATGTGTGTAACAGCATGTGTTCTCGTTTGCGTAAAAGCATGTATGCTCATCTGTGTACAACATGTGTAAAAGCGTGTGTGCTCATCTGTGTAAAAGCATGTGTGTGACAGCATGTGTTCTCGTTTGCGTAAAAGCATGTGTGCTCATCTGTGTACAACATGTGTGTAAAAGGATGCGTGCTCATCTGTGTAAAAGCATGTGTGTAACAGCATGTGTGCTTGTTGTGTAAAAGCATGTGTGCTCATCTGTGTACAACATGTGTATAAAAGCGTATGTGCTCATCTGTGTACAACATGTGTATAAAAGCGTATGTGCTCATCTGTGTAAAAGCATGTGTGCTCATCAGTGTAAAAGCATGTGTGTAACAGCATGTGTTCTCGTTTGCGTAAAAGCATGTGTGCTCATCTGTGTACAACATGAGTGTAAAAGGATGCGTGCTCATCTGTGTAAAAGCATGTGTGTAAAGGCGTGTGTGTTACAACATGTGTGTAAAAGGATGTGTGCTCATCTGTATAAAAGCATCTGTGTAAAGGCGTGTGTGCTCATCTGTGTGAAAGCATGTGTGTAACAGCATGTATGCTCATCTGTATATTAATATGTGTAAAAGCATGTGTCCTAAGGCAAATGCTAACGCCTTTATGTACACATATGTTCTTTTGTGTCTATTTGTACTTGTAAAAGTGTGTCGTTGTATTCTACTTGCACATGTGTACATGTGTCATCACAGAAGGTACCGGTGTACATGGATTATGCCTTCAATCTAAAAAAAAGAAATCCATGAAGGCAGTGAAAACCACTCCCCCCATCAATGGAGAAGGAGCCACTTTGGTACCGGGTACTGCAAAACTCCTCCACCACAAAGGAAAAGAAAGAAATCGATGGAGATCAAACACATGTGCTCTTTGCTCGACCAGACCAATTGACCTCGCGACGTATAGCACACAGGAATGTGAGCTTGTATGCAAACATATAGTTACGCAAAAATGTGAGCTTGTAAGCAAAGCGCATAATTACACATACGTACCAGTGTACGTACCTGTACATACACACAAAATAACACACGCATGCACTTGCGCTCTTACATGTGCCCTTTTACACAAACGCTAACATTCATGCATGCATCTACACATTAACATGATAAAACGCGATGCTTTTGTCAGGTTGTACTGGACGCCAACCGCACACCACGCAACCTAGACCCAAAACATTCATGCATGCATCTACACATCTACACATTTACATGATAACACACGATGCTTTTGTCAGGTTGTACTGGACGCCAACCGCACACCACGCAACCTAGACCCAAAACGTTTGGAGAGCATGCTGCTACCATTTACCTCATGCACCAGCCTGAACACTCTGAGCCTTATGTTTCGCACAAGGTGAGTCTGAATGAAACGAAGGGAGGATACGTGCAGGTAGGTACATGCACTGAAGATGGCGACCTGCTTGTTTAGC
>Ga0307942_1002456_pt1 | contig 15077 bp, 24 predicted proteins | sample OrgLakmetagen175_FD_201846 | JGI IMG/M metagenome (GOLD analysis project Ga0307942, IMG submission 201846) | Saline water microbial communities from Organic Lake, Antarctica - #175 | ecosystem: Environmental > Aquatic > Non-marine Saline and Alkaline > Saline | place: Antarctica: Organic Lake...
CCCACACACACACACTCTCGCCCCCCTCACTTGTTTTGCTCCACCAGCTCTGTCAGTGATCTGAACGTGACCAGCCTGCTGCTAATCACGCCACTACTGTTAAGGAGCTGCTCAGCTGTGACGTGGGCAGTGCCAGGACCATCGCGCGCAATGGGCTTGCCTTGTAAGCGGTGCACTTCATCCAGGACGTGGGCGACCTGTGTGTTTGTTGGGAGGGAGGGGAGGAGCAGGAGTAAGTGAGGCGTTCTAACAAAAATGGGTTGCGCATGCACACGCGCACACACACACACATATGCATACACACATCCATGCCCACACACACATATACACATCAAACACACACAGATACACACATCAAACACACACGCACACACACAAGACACACACAGACACACACACATCAGCCACACACACACACACACAAACACACACACACACCAACCACACACACACACACACACACACACACCAAACACACACACGCACGCACACAGGCACACACACACCTGTTGGCCTTGGTCTGCAATTGTCTGATGCAGAGCGCTGCTCTCTCTGCTGCAGCGCTCAATCTCGCTGCGTGCCTGTGTACAAGCACAGGTGCTCTTTTCTGTCAACCTTTCTGTTCTGAATGCATAAGCACAATTTGCTCTGTGCCTATATAAACACACACAATCAATCTCGCTACGTGCCTGTGTGCAAGCACGTGTGCTCTCATCTGTTGACCTTTCTTCATGAATGCATAATCAAAACTTCGCCCAATGCCTGTATATAAATACACACAATCAATTTCGCTCTGTGCCTGAGTGCAAATATGAGTGCTCTCATCTGTCGACTTTTCTCATTAATGCATAAGCAAAACTTTCTTTGCCTGTGTTTGAACAAGTCAAGCACTACATTTTGCTCCATGACAAAGCTAGCAAAAGTGCTCTTGTTTATTAACACTTATGTATGAATGGACGAGCGGTCAATTTTGCTATACACGACTCGTGCATTAAAACTTCGACAGAACAAATAATGTAAAAGAGATGTTCTTGTCCGTGTATGAACACATGCCCTTGTAATTGGATAAGTGCTTCACTTTAGTCAATAAGATGAGTGCATCACTTTGGATCACTTTGGATCACTTTGGATTGGAAATTGGATAAGTGCTTCACTTAACTCGATAAGACAAGCATTGACACATTCGTCCATCAAAGCTTCAACTATAAAAGCGGTGTAAAAGAGGTGTCCTGCAAGTCAGAAAGTTCAGCGTTCTTTGATGACGCGCAAGTCAAAAAAGTCAAGTGTCCTGCAAGTCAGAAAGTCCAGCGTTCTTTGATGACGCGCAAGTCAAAAAAGTCAAGTGTCCTGCAAGTCAGGTCAGCCATTCCTGCTAAAAGTTTTGCCCCAAAGCCGAAAAGTAGATTTAATTATCCAGAATCCTTAGTTACATACATTTAAGCACCCCTGCACACTCAGTTTTTGGAGGGAGGTGCCCAGGTGGGCAGGGTGGACCTGGATGGAAATCCCTGCCAAAAAGTGGATTTCCAAAAGCTCCTGCCCGGTGTCAGAAAAAATCAGGGGTGTTCTAAATAATATTCCCGACATTTTGGTGAAGGTCCGGGGGTCTGGGGTGAAGTTCCGGTTTTTGACCCCCTTTGACCCCACTTTTGGCAGGGAAACCTGCCAAATCTATGAAATAATGACACAGTCCAAGTCGTCCCAAACCAATTTTTGCAGGGTTTCTGCCCATTACAGCCCACCCCCAGCATCCCAGACCATAAAACTTGGCGAAACACCCCTGGGGATTATACTGAACAACTCCTGCTACTCAGATGGTGTCCAAACACCGTGCTTCCATGCTTTTCAAAAAATGCACATTTTTGCAAACAAGCCCACGCACTAAGTCCTTTGGAGCAAACATTTTGCCCCCCTTTTTTTTGCCCATTGGGTAAGGTTGGTCCTAAAATGTACCTGAGAACAAAAAAATGGGGGAAATTTGTGCTTGGACAGACCATCAAACTTGGCAAAACACCCCTGGGGATTATACTGAACAACTCCTGCTACTCAGATGGTGTCCAAACACCGTGCTTCCATGCTTTTCAAAAAATGCACATTTTTGCAAACAAGCCCACGCACTAAGTCCTTTGGAGCAAACATTTTGCCCCCCTTTTTTTTGCCCATTGGGTAAGGTTGGTCCTAAAATGTACCTGAGAACAAAAAAATGGGGGAAATTTGTGCTTGGACATGCACTTCTGCACTCATGTCACTATAGTGAGCTAATTTGGCAGGGAAACGGCACAAATCCAGCCCCCCACTCACACCCTTGACCCCAAACCCATTTATTTTTATGCAGAAGTGTTACATCTATGTATAGAAACCGCTGTGTGACCTCAAATGTGTATTTTAGAAGTGGGGCATTAACTCCCCCTTTTTTGGGTGGGCTTGGCTGGCCTGACTGCAAGTCAAAAAAGTCAGCGTTTACTGATGACCTGCAATGGGCTGTCTTTGCATTTTCATGGTTGCTAATCATGTAATTCAAACATCTGTGCCCACGCTTGATCATTCACATATGAACATACACACAGGCACCCACGCACACCCACAGACACACATGCACGCACATGTGCGCGTGCACCCACGCACACCCACAGACACACATGCACGCACATGTGCGCGTGAACACACACACACACACACACACATGCACACAGACCCACGTGCCCACCCACGCACCCATACACACACACAAAATACACATACATACGTACACACACCTGAGACAGGCGCTGCTCCAGCAGCTGTTTGTCCGCATTGCTCTGCTCGATGATATCTTGCAGCTGAGCGTTGGTGTCCTCTAAGGAGCTGCGCTCATCAGACAGGCGAGCCATGGCACTCGACTGCGGCAACACACACACGCACATTGCACCGTGCGTCTCTACATTCAAGCCATTAGATTAGGCCACGCACTTGAGAAGGCACATTGCAGGCAGTCTGAGTTTCCATCGAAGAAGGCACAGTTCGGTGTATGATTTGAGTTAAGCATCGGTGTCTTTCAAGGAGCTGGGATCGTGAAGAAGGCGAGCCATAGCGCTGGAATGCGACCACACAGCTCAGTGTGCAGGCCAGCTTACATAAGGTGTAATGATAAGATGGGCGGAGCAATGGTGTTTTAACAAATGGAGCTGCGCTAATGTGAGAGGCGAGCCATGGCGCTTGTAGTCACAGATTCTATCGCCATACTCACACTCACACACACACACACACACACACACACACACACACACACACACACGCATACATATGCACAAACGCAAGCGCACGCACACACACATGCACGCACACACACACGCACACACACATGCTCACACACACTCACACACCTTGTTCTCCACCTCCAGCGCGATCTGCTCGATGAAGGCCTCCAGCTTGCGGACCTGCGTCCGCTCCTGGTGCCAAGCCTCCATCACACGCGAGTACATAGCGTACAGCTCGCTCGCTGTTTTGTCTCCTGGGAGGCCGGCCACGAAGGCTGAGGGGGTGAGGGGGGGTAAGCTGCCACCTGAGTACGTTGAAGGCTTGACGGAGGCTGCAGCTGCGCCTGTGGTTTGGATGCAAGCAGGGATGAAGAAATGAGGTGACCAAATAATTGTAAGAAAGACGCTAATTTGTCTCCTGGGAGGCCGGCCACGAATGTTGAGGGGTGAGGGGGGATAAGCTGCCACCTGTGTACGTTGAAGGCTTGACGGAGGCTGCAGCTGCGCCTGTGGTTTGAATGCAAGCAGGGATGAATGATACGATGACTGTTAACTGAAAAAGCTAAGCGCTGTCTGTCAAGTATAGGATGGACGGCTTGACGGAGGCCGCAGCTGCGCCTGTGAATTGAACGTAGGCAGGTATCAAAAATGAAAATACCGTGCATTACAGAAGTAATTGCTATGTGTCAAATGTATAGGGTTGGCCAGAACCGTATATACACACCGTGTATGACCGTATGTATGGTGATTTCCTTGCTTAAAATACCGTATGTACACCGTAAATACGTCTAAATAAATGGTTCTGGCCCACCCTACAAATGTGGCTGCAACAGCCAATGCAGGCTGCAGGAGTGCTGGGCTCCGGTGCGTGCTGGGTGTGCCGGTGTGTACGTACATGTGTGCATGTGCACATGTGTGTGTATGTGTGTATGTGTGTGTGTGAGTGTGTGAGTGTGTGAGTGTGTGAGTGTGTGTGTATGTGCACGAGTGTGTGTGCATGTGTGTGTGCATGTGTGTGTGAGTGTGTGTGTGTGTGTGCGGTCTCCATTTTCACCTGCTATGGTGGCTGCAGCAGCCACATGGGGTGCGGGAGTGCTGGGCACTGATGCGTTGTAGGGACCCCCAGGGGTGGGCAGGGGGCTGCCTGTGGCATTTGCCAGCATGACTGCAGGTGTGTGTGTGTGTGTGTGTGTGTGTGTGATGAACAAATGACATACTCAGATGCAACAAGTTATTGCTGGGCAGGAGCCTGCCTGTGGCACTTGCCAGCATGACAGCAGTGGAGTGCGTACATAGAACACAAAAGCTTTTGAAGCATAAGGAGTGGGCAGGGGGCTGCCTGTGGCACTTGCCAGCATGACTGCAGATTGCGTGTTTTGGGCAGAGGGGGGGTGTTGGGATGTACGCAATGAATAGCTGCTTTTGGATCAGGGGCTGCCTGTGGCACTTGCCAGCGTGACAGCAGCAGAGTGCGTACATAGAAAAGATGGGCTTTTTGAGCATAAGAAGTGAGCAGGGGGCTGCCTGTGGAGCGTGGTCGCGCTTGAGTGCACGCATGGGGGTGTAAAGAGCGATTGTGTGTTACAGATTTACAGAGCTTAGGGCTTTCTGAAGAAGGCACGTGGAGTGGGAAAGGGGCTGCCTGGGGTGTTTGTAGGAGAAGGGTTGATTGATAGCTAGGGTTGGTCAGAACTGTTAACGTACACCGTGTATGTCCATACGTATGTATGGTATTTTCCCTGGTGAGAGCGGGTGAGGATGAGAGGAATGGGGGTGCATGAGCCTCTTTAAAAGTGACCGGGCCTCAGTCGCTGCACATCTTCAAGCACACAACATTGCACCTCAGCACACTGTCTCTCTCTCTCTCTCTCTCTCTCTCTCTCTCTCATAGTCTCTGTGTGGCAAGTGGATCCATGCCTCTCTACGCACATATGTACTACACACACACACACACTCACACACACAAAAACACTCACACACATACACATACACTCACTCAAACACACACACACACACATGCACACACACACACGCACACACACACACCTGCCAGTGCCCCCACATCCCCATTTGCCACCGCCTGTGATGCAGTTTCTTGCAGAGCGGTCAGCTGTTGGCGTAAACGTGCCTGCGTGCGCTCCAGCGCGACTCTCACCTCCTCACCCTTTGCCTCCGCTGCTGCGCGGATGCGCTCTGATTCCTGTACGTGAAAGCGCGTGAATGAAAGCGCGGAGGTGTGAGACGTTGGTATGTGCCTGTTTTTGGTGGCCCTTTGCCTCTGCTGCTGCGCGGATGCGCTTTGATTCCTGTACGTGAAAGCGCGTGAGTGAAAGCTCTGATTCCTGCAAGAGAAAGCGCGGAGGAGTGAGACGTTGGTATGTGCCCGTTTTTGGTGCCCCTTTGCCTCCGCTGCTGCGCGGATGCGCTCTGATTCCTGTACGTGAAAGCGCGTGAATGAAAGCGCGGAGGTGTGAGACGTTGGTATGTGCCAGTGTTTGGTGCGTGTGAGGGTATATTTGTCCCTCATTCCTTCGCCCCTTTGGCTTCTGCTGCTGCGCGGACTTGGCCCAGCTCTTGTACGTGCATATGTGCATATAGCGAGGGTTGGCCCAAACCATACATTAATAGGTATATACGGAGTATACACGGGAGTATATACGGTATTTTTGGCAGGGGAATCACCATACATACGGTCATATACGGTGTGTATATACGGTTCTGGTTAACCCTACATATAGCATTTAACACGAGGATTTGAGTCCACATGTAACTCAGGGTTGTTCAATTCGTTCTTGGGGAGCAACGGTTCGATACAGATCGCGAAATCGAACTTTGACCAAACCAAACTGAGCAACCCTGCTCATATGTAGAAGAGCTTGGGTTTGAAGAGCGGGGCATGCCGGGGTGTGCATACGTCAAAGTGTCAGTGCCGAAGTGTGAGTTCAATTCATCTCCCCTTTGGCATCTGCTGCTGCGGTAACACGCTCAAGGGTTCGATAAACTTCGCGAATTCTGCATTTTTGACTGTGCATGTGTAGGGTGGGCCAGAACCATATATTTATACGTGTTTACGGTGTACATACGGTATTTTTAGCTGGGAAATCACCATACATACGGTCGTATACGGTGTGTATATACGGTTCTGGCCAACCCTATGCATGTGCATTGCGTGGATAAGTGCTTGTTTGGGTGTGCATTCTCTTGTATAGGTATATGGTTGCGAGTATCACACAGTGATTCATCTCTACCCTCTATGCACTGATACAATTCATACCTCACTTCTGCAGTGCGCACGCGTATGCGGTTTTCTAGGTTGTTTTTAAGTTCACACTTGTGGGGAAACACATTCTTAGCTAGGTTCACACACACACACACACACACACACACACACACACACACACACACATTTGAGCCCACAGTGACATACAAACAAAAACACACACGCCCACACCCATGCCAAAACACACTAATAACTCATACCTGCAAATCATTCGCCACGTCCGACATCTGCTGCTGCAGCTGAGCTGCATGTTTCACTGCCTCCTCACGCGCACTGCTGGCTTCCTCTACCAGAGACTCGTACTGGCTGACCTGTGCGTGTGTGTGCGTGTGTGTATGTGTGTGTGTCACTGCCTCCTCACGCGCACTGCTGGCTTCCTCTACCAGAGACTCGTACTGGCTGACCTGTGCGTGTGTGTGCGTGTGTGTATGTGTGTGTCACTGCCTCCTCACGCGCACTGCTGGCTTCCTCTACCAGAGACTCGTACTGGCTGACCTGTGCGTGTGTGTGCGTGTGTGTATGTGTGTGTGTCACTGCCTCCTCACGTGCACCGCTGGCCTCCCCTACCAGAGACTCGTACTGGCTGACCTGTGCGTGTGTGCGTGTGTGTGCGTATGTGTATGTGTGAGTGTGTGTGTCACTGCCTCCTCACGCGCACTGCTGGCCTCCTCTACCAAAGACTCGTACTGGCTGACCTGTGCGTGTGTGTGCGTGTGTGTTTGTGTGTGTGTGTGTGTGTCACTGCCTCCTCACGCGCACTGCTGGCCTCCTCTACCAGAGACTCGTACTGGCTGACCTGCTTGTGTGCGTCAGTGAGTGTGTGTGTACGTGTGTGTGAGAGTGTGTGAGTATGTATGCAGAGGAAAGCAGCCACTTAGAAAGAGTTCAACGCATCCACAGCAAAGATGTGTGTGCAGGTGACACATAACACATGCACCCACACCCACACCCACACACACACACACACACACACAAACACACACACACTCTCACACACACCTGTCGGCTGTAGTGGGCCTCCACGTCTACCAGCTTGCCTTCAGCTTCAGAGGCGTGCCTGCGTGAGTGTCCATAGGCGTGCGCGTGCGTGTATGTGCGTGTGCATGTTTGTATGTTTGCGTATATGTGTGTGTGTGTGTGTGCGTGTGTGTGTGCAAACAAATGTGCTTGTGATTACGTGTGCATATGTGTGAACTGGCTGCCTGTTTTTATATGCCCAAATGTGTGCGTGACTTTGAATGAGTTTATGCAATCAAACCCCTCCCATACACCCATACACCCTCACCCCCACCCTCACACACACACGCGCACACACACACACTCACACACACACACTCACACACACACACTCACACACACACCAATATACCCACGCACTCTAAGACACAAACCCACAATCACACACACACACACCTGCGTGCCTCTGCCAAGTACTCCTCCAGCTGCTTCACACGTGCGGCCAGGCTGTCACCTCGCGCGCGCGCAAGCTCAGACGCGTGCTCAGAGTCACTGAGCTTCTGACGCAGCGTGAGCACCTCACCACTGGCAGACCTGCGCTCCTCTAGCAGCGCCTGTGTGTGTGCGTGTGTGTATGCGTGTGTATGTGCGTGTGCGTGTGCGTGTGCATGTGTGTGAGCGTGTGTCTGTGTATGTGTGTGCGAGTATGTGTGTGTGTGCGTGGGTGGGTATTTGTGTGTGTATGTGTGAGTCGTGTATGAGCAAAATACCACACACGTGTGTGTGTGTGTATGTGTGTGTGTGTGTGTGTGTGAACGAGCAAGTTGTGTTTGTGACTGTGCGCGTGCGCCGTGGAGGGGACGCTGCTGCATGGGGGCAGGGATAAAATACACAGGCACATACCCATTCACAAAACACAACTATCAAGAATACAGGCACACACACATATACACACACCTTGGACTTGGACTCCAGCTCTTCCTCCAGGTACTTGACCTTGGCCTCATGGAAGCGCACGGTCTGCAGAAACATATTAAAAGAAGGTTTTACTTGGCACCGTAGAAGCGCGCAGCTGGCGCAGTACAAATAATTGGTATTGTATTGTACAAACAATTGTTATTGTATTATGCAGCTGGCGCAGTACACATAATTGTTAATGTATTATGCAGCTGATGAAGCACTTGTGTGCGGCCATTTGAACTGGCAAAGTGTTTATACTATTATTTGACTGCATTTGATACTTAAGACACACCAAACCCCCTATAGCCAGCTCCTGCCACCATCCACACTGCCACTCAGACAAAAGGAGGGTGAGGGTAGTCAATGGACAACAGCAGTGTGAGGAAGCATGCGCACACATACACACGCGCACGCAGCATCAGGCAGCTGCAAAGTAGCCATCAAACGCATTTGCTGAAGTATGTGCTGAGATTACGGCTGTCAGTGCCATCAGGTGTGCTGTCGTATGTGCTTAGATTATGTAAGGGCTGTCGGTGCCATCAGATGTGCTGAAGTATGTGCTGAGATTATATAAGGGCTGTCAATGCCATCAGATGTGCTGTAGTATGTGCTGAGATAAGGGCTGTCAGTGCCATCAGGTGTGCTGTAGTATGTGCTGAGATAACGGCTGTCAGTGCCATTAGATGTGCTGTAGTATGTGCTGAGACAGGGGCTGTCGGTGCCATCAGGTGTGTTTTAGTATGTGCTGAGATAACGGCTGTCAGTGCCAGTAGATGTGCTGTAGTATGTGCTGAGATGGGGGCTGTCGGTGCCATCAGATGTGCTGAAGTATGTGCTGAGATAAGGGCTGTCGGTGCCCTCAAAGAACTGTGGGATTATGGTAATGCCAATTCGATGGTACAGAACTGTGTGTCTGGTGGCCCTGCTAACCACACCTGCTCATATCTAGTTGGTCAGGCCATGCGGCTGACAAACATTTTTGGGAGGGCAATCTCACCATCGTTATTTAGCAACAACACGCGCACAAGCACACAACACACATGCGCACATACCAGCTGCTTGATCACCACATCAACGGGCCAATCAAAAGGCCTGCACATGCCTTCGTAGGATAGTATGGAGAACCCGTGTTTTACTGTCATGTTGCAGTACTGAGTGTGGGTTGGCCCTGCTAACCGCACCTGCTCGTATTGAGTTTGCTGCAGCTCGAGCTGCTTGTGGGTGTCGACATCTTTCAGGGCGGTCTCAAGCTCAGACGTCTGCAGCTGGAGCTTGTCCCTGCAGTTTTGGAAGTGTGAGCAGATGGTGTTCGTGAGCGTGGCAACAGCAAAAAGTGGCCCACAAACAGCAGCTGGAGCTTGCCCCTGCAGTTTTGGAAGTGTGAGCAGATGGTGTTCGTGAGCGTGGCAACAGCATAAAGTGGCCCACAAACAGCAGCTGGAGCTTGTCCCTGCAGTTTTGAAAGTGTGGGCAGATGGTGTTCGTGAGCGTGGCAACAGCATAAAGTGGCCCACAAACAGCAGCTGGAGCTTGCCCCTGCAGTTTTGGAAGTGTGAGCAGATGGTGTTCGTGAGCGTGGCAACAGCAAAAAGTGGCACACAGACAGCAGCTGGAGCTTGTCCCTGCAGATTTGGAAGTGTGAGCAGATGGTGTTCGTGAGCGTGGCAACAGCAAAAAGTGGCACACAAACAGCAGCAGGAGACCGTTCCTACAGTTTTTAAAATGTGTAAGCAGTCTTGGAAATGTGCGCGCGAGGTTGATGACAGCAAAGTGGCAAAACAAGTTTGGGCGGGGGGTGGATGCCTGGAGGAAAAGGCGAACCAAATTATAACGTTGAGCTGAGCTTGAGCCTCGCAAAGAGCACGCACGCTCCATAGCGTTCGTGATGTGAGAGTAATTGTACAGTCTGATGAGCTTGCATCACTCATTGGTGGTCGACGCTAATACTTAAGCACCAGCTTCCACCATCTCTCCCTCGGCAGCACGAGTAGAAATGGGCTGGGACGGCTTACACTACAGAACATATCAATTTACCAGAGCGCAGAAGGGCACACCCGACAGTGGCAGTCACCGCCCACGATGAAAACAGTTGCGCACGAATGACGCTCGTAGATGATACGTGCTCAAAGGTGGCAAAAACACGGCAGCAAACACAAACTGGGTAACGATCATAGCTGTGAGACCTGGAGATCTGGATGGATGACGAGCTCACGCCACCCTCAGCACGTAGCAACATACCAGAGCACAGAAGGGCACGCCCCACAACCACCAAGCATCCTCCCAACGACAACCCCCCAAATTTGCCCACCGAAACTGTTAAAGTGGCCAGGCCCGACGACCACCGAACTTCCTTCGGATGATAACCCCCCAAACCTGCCCATCCAAACTATTAACACGATGAAGAGTGCAGCAATTGCATATGACTGCAGCCGGCACGCACCGGGCAGCGCTCAGTTGTGAGATCTGGAGGCCCTGGGAGTCAATGAGCTGGTCTTTGGTGGCGAGGAGGCGTTGGAGGTCTTCCCTCTCGTGGCCCACTGACTCTAAGGCACGCTGGAGGTCTTCGACCTATGGAACCAATGCGAATGTGGGTTGGGTCTTAGAGGAGAATTCTGAATTACTATGCTCAAAAGATGTTGTCCCTCTTGAGATGCACTGAGTCTGGGGCACGCTGCAGGCCTTCACCTGTGGATAAAAACAGATGTAAATCAGGATCCGCAGCAAGTGCATTGCGTAGTTATGCGTACACGCTCAAAAGAGGTCCTCCCACCACCCATGTTGAAAAGTATTGGTGACATTGGTGTTCATTAGCATTCAAAGATGGAGGTTTCTAGGTACAGCAACACGTCTTTCATGACGCACACGGCAGGGCATGCATTTGACATGGCGCACATCCACAGAAACGTGACACATGCACAAACAGACACACACACACCTTGTCTTGCCGAGCACGCAGCTCCCTTGCTTGCTGCCCAAATTGCGCATGCTCCTGTGCACATGTCAAAGAACATGCGTAGCTTGAATGATTTGAGAGGGTGCATGTGTGTAAGTGTGTGTGGTTTTTGCGTGTGTATGTGTGTGTGTGTGTGTTGCGTGTGTGCATGTGCGTGTGTGTGTATGTGTGTGTATGTGTGTGCGTGCGTGCTCTTGTGCAAGTGCATGCGCCTTTATGCATTAATGTGTGTACGCGCATGCCATTCCAAGTGCTTACATGCGTGAGCGTTAAGTACGTACATTACATGTTGTCTATGTGTGCACGTGTTTCCAGCGACTGAGCATGTTACAAGCATCCTGCTGCTCTGTCCCACGAAGAATTGTGTTATGGCCTGCATGAATCCTACCTGCTGTCCCAGCTGCAGCTGTTGCTGCAGCTGCTCCAGCTGCTCATTGCGCGCCTGCAACTCCTCCTCCCATCTGCTCTGCTGGAACTCAAATTCCTGTGTGATTTGGGTCAGAGAGCAGATGTTACGGCACACATCCTGCATGATCAACCACGCTTCCTTCCCATCCTACACACTTAGCAATGCTAGCCGTACCTGAGCAGCAGCATCATACGTGAGCTCTCTCTCTGAGACCTGCAGGAGTCACACACACACAGGAAACTGTTGGGTCTTTCAGGTCCAGAACACTGATTTCAAAGCGATGCAGGTATCAACATTGAGAAGAGCTGTGTAGCTACGTGCCTTGGCCTTCTCCACTGCGAGCTGCTGCTCAAGGAATGCCACCCGAGCTTCAACTTCCATTGTCGGGGATTAACAGCTCAGAAATCAAGACATCAGCATTTCCTCTGTTGTTTATTCATTTATTTTTTTACTATTAAATCTTGTGCAGGAAGACTTCACATTGGGGTTGGGGTATTTTGGTCTCATGCTGCAGCCTCAACATCAACATTTGCATAACCCTGGGCATTCAGCTGGAGCTGCTCCTGCACTTGTGCCCAAAGCTCTTCCTCGGCACGCTCGCGGAGGGGGCAGGTTATACCCGTGCACATCACGCTCGTTCTCCAAAGCGGAGCTTGTGGCACACAGATGCCCTTCTACAGTTGCCATGGCAGCCAGTGCAGGCAGAAAAATGGATCCCGAGGTATGCCTGCCAATCTAGCAGGGTTCCACATGCATGCTGTCAATTCATGAGCATGCGTTTGGAGCAAGCCATTCCATGCTGTGTGTGCAGGCAGTGCGAGCGAATGTGAGCCAGGCGGCAGTAATGCTTGAGGAAGTGCTGAATGATATCCTGCAAGAGCTCCTAGTAGACCAGGCGGCCTCCTACTTGACAGAGGAAAGCCCGGAGCTGAACGAGCTTGAGGTAGGGGAAAGTCTGCATGATTGGCACGCGTGCGCATAGCAAAGTTGAATATTTAACCTGTACACTAATGTGCATACACATGCACGCACACACACATACACACACATATTAGCACACACACATGTACACACACATTTGCACGCACACTCACGTCTCACGTACACACATTTACGGGCATACGCACACACACACACACGCACACACACAAGCATAAACACATGCACGCACGCACGCATACACACATACACGTATACACGCATACAAGATACAAGCATATATGTGCGCTAAAACACACACATACCAAGTACACATACATACACGTGCACACGCCCACACAAGCGCAACATGCGCATACAGACACACAAACAGACACATAATAAACAAACACACATACTCCCTCACATTCAATATGCAGGCCGTTCGTAATGCTGTGATTCAGCGCATCGAACTCCTGGATGCCAACTTCCTGGCGGCGTTGAATGGATACATCCAGGTATGCATCAGAGAAGCGTAACAACTAGTGTGTTAGGTAACTGGCAGGTAGTGTAACTTAATTGAAGCATCACAAGCAGTTGGTACAGCAACACTTTTTTAATGCTTAAGCAGGCTGGCTTAAGGTTACATTTTGACGGGCACGTATGAGTTAGAACAACTTAATGCGCGAGTGCTGGAATCCAGCAGGCTGTTCTGGAGTGCGGACGCAGCTGCTTATGCCCAGGCTGATTATGCGATGCACCAACTCATACAAAGCACACAGTGTGTGGGCCATGAGCACTGGTTTAAGCTCAAACATCCATTGCAGCATACTGTATGTATTGTATAACTTGTAATTGAGGTATGGTTCAAACTATCGGTATTAACAGATTTCAACATTGTTGTGATGCTATACAACCAGATTTGTGCTTCACATAGCTATGTGTGTTGTGGCCTGTGAGCAATAGCTCTCTGCAGCTGTCACCTTGTGTAGAAGCCAGCTTCATTCAAATCTTACGCCTTTCCTGCCTCATGCAAAGCTGCAGCGGTTCGCACAACCTGCAACGCGCGCTTTGTGCTCAACACACACGTGTTCTGGCCCAGGAGCAATTGCTGTAGCTCAGGCATCCGTGGCTCTTAATTGCAGATTTTTTTGTTTTTGCGCTTGCACATATGCATGATCTGGCTCATGCGCAGATCAGCAGCACGAGGCCCAATGACGGCATGCTGAGCCTGCTGCTGGCCCTGCGAGATGAGGTGCTGCGTCAGGTGTCGATGCGGCTGCCTCCTACAGCCAGGTGTGGTTGTTGGCTATGTGGTGTGACTGTGCTGATAAAGTGGTGTCAATTGGGTTGTGTCAGGGGCGATGCGGCTGCCTCCCACAGCCAGGTGTGGTGGTGTTGGTTGCGTGGTGTGACTGTGCTGATGTGGCGGTGTCAATTGGGTTGTGTCAGGGGTGATGCGGCTGCCTCCCACAGCCAGGTGTGGTGGTGTTGGCTGTGTGGTGTGACTTTGCTGATATGGCAGTGCTAACTGGGTTGTGTCAGGGGCGATGCGGCTGCCTCCCACAACCAGGTGTGGTGGTGTTGGTTGCGTGGTGTGACTGTGCTGATTGAGTGGTGTTAATTGGGTTGTGTCAGGGGCGATGCGGCTGCCTCCTACAGCCAGGTGTGGTGGTGTTGGTTGCGTGGTGTGACTGTGCTGATGTGGCGGTGCTAACTGGGTTGTATCAGGGGCGATGCGGCTGCCTCCCACAGCCAGGTGTGGTGGTGTTGGTTGCGTGGTGTGACTGTGCTGATGTGGCGGTGCTAACTGGGTTGCGCCAGATGTCGATGCGGCTGCCTCCCGCAGCCAGATGTGGTGGCGCAACTTGTATGGCTGATCGGCTGCTGCCAGCCACAAGTGAATACATTAGAATAGATAGGTCGGAAGAAAACAATTGTGCTGCTGAGAAAGGAAACAAGAGCACAGGCTTGATGCAGTGAATAGACTGTTGAGGGTGTTCTGTGCAGCTGTAAAATCTAAGATGATTCGACATCAAACTGCGTGCAGTTATCCGTAAAAGGTTATGGATACACTGTCTGTGGCTTACGACTCCAGACACCCTTCCTCAACAAAATAGCCAGGCATACACAGGTGTGATTGCTCCTCCTGTCGCTTTACAAGAGCTAGAAAATGCAGCACTGCAGCTGGTCTTTAGACAACCACTGCCACACAGGCACACACAGGCGTGCTTGCCCCTCCCCTTGCTGTGTGCAGGGTGATGGATGCAGCACTGCAGCTTGTCTCTAAGGACACCCACTCATATTTCCACACAGGCACACACACACACAGGCGTGCTTGCCCCTCCCCTTGCTGTGTGCAGG
>Ga0307942_1002460_pt1 | contig 15070 bp, 17 predicted proteins | sample OrgLakmetagen175_FD_201846 | JGI IMG/M metagenome (GOLD analysis project Ga0307942, IMG submission 201846) | Saline water microbial communities from Organic Lake, Antarctica - #175 | ecosystem: Environmental > Aquatic > Non-marine Saline and Alkaline > Saline | place: Antarctica: Organic Lake...
GCGGTTGGGAATAGGCTGAAGGGGTGGGGCGGGGGCTTGGGAGGGAGGGGCCTGATAAGCCGGGGGGCCATGCTCCTGAGTTGGGGGCGGTGGGTTGGGAGGGCAGTGCACCTGTGTACAGGGTGTGTGTGTGAGTGTGTGTGTGCGTGTGTTTGCTTGTGTGTGTGCGTGTGCGAGTGTGTGTGTGCTTGTGTATGGCTTGTGTGTGTGTGCTTGTGTGTGTGCGAGTGTGTGTGTGCTTGTGTGTGTGCGCTATTGAAGGTTCCTGTTCAGCCTGGGGGTCTTCCCACGCCTTGACAAATGCCGATTTGACCTTGCCTCTTACATTTCGCCTCACCCCCTGAAAAGGGCACACAAAGACCGGGACCAGGCAGCGCACAGCATCCTACTCAAATTCCTCATACTGATGTCACGAGATATGCTGCAAGATATGTCATGAGATGTGCAGCACGATATGTCACGAGATGTCCTGCACTACTTGTGCGAGATGTGGTAGCCCTTCATGCAGCCTGTGCAGGTGAGGGCTTTATCCCCCCCTCGTTCCTTACCCGTCAAGATGGCAGAGGCAGTAGCTCTCAAGGGCAGCATGTGGCTGATGCCTCCTCCTGCATCTGTGAGTAAATATGTGTGCGTGTGTGCATTGTGTGAGTGTGTGTGCAATATGTTTGATAAGCACGTGCCGCTGCATGCTTGCAAAAAAATAAATTCACAAATTTGCGAATGATTCAGAGAAAGTCTTTGTGCTTTTATGAATGCATGTGTATGTGTGTGTGTATGTGTGTGTGTGTGTGTTTGTGTGTGTGTGTGCATATGTAAGGTAAACGTCAGTGCATATGAGCGCTTGTGTGAGTGTGCAATGTGCATGTCGTGTGTAGCGCGTGCGCACTCACGCACTCATGCAGGACGGCGCGTGCATTGCTTTGCGAGCAAATCCTGCCATGTGGCATGTGTGTCACGTGCGTTTTGCATTGGTAAATGTGCATGCATGCGTATCAGTGCGCACATGTATGTGTGTATATGTATGTATGTATTTTCGTGTGTTGCACCTGTTTGAGAAGGGTATGGTGAAGGTGCACTCCCACTAAGGGCAATGGTGCCACTGGGGGACGGGCTGAACTCTGGTTGGCCAGATAAGGCGGGAGCTGAGGAAACGGAGGACGCTTGTCCCATCTTGTCGCTCCCTTCTGGCTGATGCGTCTGTTGCAAGGATGCTTGTTGTTCTTGCTCCTGCTGTTGCTGCTGTTGCTGCTGCTGCTGCTGCTGCTGCTGCTGCTGCTCCTTCCCCTCTTCACTCTGTTCCCTTCCTTGAAGGTCTTCTTTCTGTTCCTCTTCTTCTTCCCCCTGTGGTTGACCCCCTTTTCCCTGTGCTCCAGGCGCGATGGGTTGCGTCGGTTCTGCCTCAAGTTTGCCTGTGGGGTGAGCTGTTTGGCCAGTGCCGTCCTGCTCAAAGGGAGAATGGAGCTGCGGAGAGTCGCTCTTAGTGGTAGAGGGGCTGCCGTCTACTGCAACAGCAGGACCCTGCGGGGGGGGTGGCCTGCTTCCCTGTAGGTCTTTCTGTTCCTGCCCATTGGCTGCCTCATCATTGCTGGCAGCCTTTTCCTTGTTCTCAAGGGGGGCCTTTTCCCTGTCCTCGAGCGGGGCCTGCAAACAGGTTGCGGGATGTGTGCCTCATTCAAGCAAGCACAAGATGCAAGCATGGATGTTTTGAGGTCTGCCAGTGCTGCGCATGTGCCTGGGGACTCACATTCACTTGCTCCTGTTTGGGACTTGAGACTTGGGGCTTGGGACTTGGCGCTGCGGAGGAGCCCTTTTTCTTGGCATCAGCAATGTCAGTGTCAAAACGCTGAGCCTTTTGCTTAGGGGGTGCACCACCCCCAAAACATCCACAAGGCATGGCAAGTCAATGCCTTTACAGAGAGTCAACTTGAAAGTCACATTACTATTCTATATTTGGTTGGTAGACTTAGTTAATCTGGCGAATTTGATGATTCTCCACCGGTCAAACCAATCGATTTTAACGTAGATTTATTGGTTAATACTAATCGACGGTTAAATTCTCGAAATATCCACGTATATGTGCATTAATCCCTGCAGCTTTACAATGCAGCTGAATTTCCACCATTTTTGCTCACCCCTTCTCTCTGCCTCCTCTCCGGCAGCATATCATGATAATATAATTCATTGATCAGGCTGCAGGAAATCGAAATGGCGGCTTTTGAGAGGTCAAAATTACAGAGGCTCATCAATTTGGCCCAAAAGAATTGCAGGGCCCTGGTGTTCAGACTTGGCTTGGATCAAAGGGCGTTTTACACAGTGGTCAAAATCGGGAATTAAATCAGCTCATTCACATTGGTTTCTGGCATATGGCGAAAACATTTTTGGGGTCCAACGTGTGACCGCAAATACTTTCGTCAAAAAGTTTTCCACCCCCGAAGAAGTACGGAATTTTTATGTGTAACCGCCCCCTAATGCTTCAGTAAATATTACTTATGAAATAGTGGATTAGCCAATGATGATCATGAGAAGGAGTTGCTTCTTGCACCTGCAAAATAATGTGGCACCAGAATGCCAAGGCAAAAGGAAAAAAGGGGAGAACGGACAATAAGAAGAGGGCAGCGGATATTTTACCCGGCATATTTCAAAATGAGAACAGGTGTAGCGAACCGTCACGCACCGCCATCCGCCACTTGATAAAACAATAAGGGAGAGGTAAATTATAAATTATGGATGGCTGGCTGCGGTTGTTTAACGCTGATACGAGGTTAAAGTGATAGCTTCATTAAAAAAAAAATTAAACGGCTCATGAACCTCTTCCCCTCCTCCCTGCTGTAGCCTTGATATAATGCTTCAGTCGGGCTCAATCAGCAAAATAAAGAGATGGTGCATCAGGGCATTTCCCCCCGTAGCATTTCCTTCCCCCTCGTAGCACTTTTTGCCACTCGTTGAGCACTTTTAACCACTCCCCGTACGAGGGGGAATCAAGATTTTGATACGAGCATGCCTTTGAGTGGATGTACACTGCACTACCCTCCCAAATAATTTCTGATTTTCTATGAGGCATCTGCCACAGCAGCTGGAAATGCAGGTCGGTCAATTGGCTCCTTCATGGACCAGAAATGGTGCCCACTGCCAGAAATCGCACAGCACACAGAGGCAGGACACTTAACAATTCTGATGTATTTTTGAGGATTTGAGATTAACACTAACCACAGCTAGCTCACTAAGAAAACTTGATTTTCTTTCCCGGTGAAAGGCCTGTGTATTTGCTTTCTTGGTTTATTTTACTCTCTGAAAAGTGTATCAAATGAGACAAATCACATCATTGGATGCTCGGACCCTGTGGGCGTTATAGTCATCATTTTCAATATTGAACTCTACCAAAGATGCATCTCTTCCCCCCACCTTTTTTTGGAGGAGCCCAGCATGGTACCTTTCCTCTTTTGCCTTCTCTGTCTGCCCTGGCTTTCTTCTCCCCTCGTACGAGTACAGCATGCGTGCTGTGCCCGGCATAGGGAATCTCCTTGGGCGTAACTAATTAACTAACTAACCAACCGACCAACCAACTAACTCTTGTGTAGGCAGCATAGAACAGAGACGGAAACAATTTGCATGCAGTACTTGGTCAAATGGTCTAGGGAATGTCCTCAGTGTGCTGTGTACTGGGGAATGCTACATGAATCCTGCACCTGCCCTGTCTTCCGTCCTGAAACACATCCGTTTAAAATAGTGGTGGGTTCTCATTGTATGTTTATAGGCTTGAATTTGGCAATGATGTTGTTTGTTACATAGGCTAGTAATCTCCTATTCCGGGCACAGCAAGAAGGGAGAGGATAGAACGAGCAGGTAAAGAAGGCAAGAGGGAAAAGGACCTATCCTGCCAGAGTCCCCCCTGCCTCCGTCGCTGCATGTCCTGGACTGCAGCCAATGTCCTAATCTGGAGCGCCTGCCAGAGCCCCTGCCTCCGACTTTGCAAGTCCTGAACTGCAGAGCCTGCTGTCGACTGAAGAGCGAGCCTGCCCGAGCACCTGCCTCCGACTCTGCAGATCTTAACTTGCATGAACTGTACTTCACTACAGGTCGCTGAAAAGTTGGCGAAGCCGGTATGCACTAGCACGCTGCAAAACTAAGCTTGGTTTGGATTGCAAATGTTAGTGACTGAACACGTGTGAGCATACATGTAAGTGTGTGTATGTGTGTGTGTTTGCGCGCGTGCGTGCACATGTGCATGTGTGTTTGCACCAGTGTTGTCATCTTACGCCGTAAAATGGGAATTTGCAAAATCCCAAAATAATTGCACCGTAAGTTTCGTACCGTAACGGCGTAATACGCTGAAACCGTCATTTTGACGGTGGGGGGCACGTTAGGGCGCATTAACCCACATACGTCTACCAACCAACCAAAAATGCATACCAGAGCACATGGTTTATTATTGCATACGCATCATCGAGTGAAATATAATCGAATCATCGGATTTTGATACATTTTCGTGAGCGTATTTTGGATTCAAAAATCACCGCTTATTAATATTCATACATATATACAAGGTATCCAATTTTCTCCGATGCGAAAACTTCGGTTCTCCCTCGAGACCACTAGGGGTTTTTGTAGGTTAATGCGCCCTTAGCCTTATATCTTTTTTGCAAGGGAGCGGTATATCGCTGACCGCCAAGTGCTCTGCACCTAAAACGGAGGCGCGGAAGAATGTAGCGATATGCGTGGTATTCCTATGGAGAGATGGAGAGTATACTGTATAATCGCTATAATTCGCCTCATGGCAAGACTAGACCTTTTGTTACATCTTGCTTGCTTGCAGGTTTCCTCGTGTTTGGTAGTTTTACATCTCTGTTTTGGCGCCAAGCGAGAGCACAGCCCAGCATGGGCCTCCCCTCCCCCCCTCTCACGCCAGTGGGAGCACCAGAGCATGTGTGCTGAGACTGGACGTGTGTTTGGAGTGCTTTGGAAGCTGAGAAACATGGACTGTGAGGGCTGAGAACCAGGCTAGAGAGCGCCAAGGATGTGCTGCTGTTCAAATATTCTAACTTTCTGGAGGGTCTCTCAAAGGCCTAAGACTCGCAAAAAATTATTGAAATTATTTTGGTGCCGCAAAATTCTAGGGTCGCAATATCAAAGGGTCGATACGGTAGGTTCCGCCGCAACATTCACCACAGCCCAGCTTTTAATGTTTATTTTTGCGTTTAAAGTTATTCAGCCGATCTTGGCTTTCTACCTGGCATTGTGGCAGTGGTGGAGCAGCAGTTCACGAGGCTGTGTGTGCGAGCCCTGGGCATCATGCCTGCGCGTCCATGCATGTACACATGGCGGACCAGCTCCTTCCCTTGTCCTTCCACACAGGCATGAAACTCAGAACACGCTCGGCTTTGTGGTCCTCAACAGGGCCTACCCCAACCCTCCCCTCTTCTCCAGCCCCTCCCCACCACACGCTTGCACTGTACAACTCGTCCACTCCTCCACCACCTGATCCTGCCCGCTCATCCAAAAGGGCCCGATTACAAAGCACAGAGCCACTGCCAAGGAAGAAGGGAATACCTGTGCAGGTGGGTTATCGTATCCCTTGCCATTCTCTTGCTGGTCGTAAATCACTGTAGCAAGGAGTAGTCAGGCTTCTCAACACATTCACATGCGCTCATGAGCCGCATGTGTGCATGGAGGCTTGCTTGGGCACATGCGTGCATGCGCATGTCCTTGTGTATGTGCTCGTTTTGCACTGAGACGAACGCACCTTGTATGTGGCACTTGGCAATACTGCTTAGTTAGGTGTACTTGCTTGCACACATGTGGGTAAGCTTGTCCTATACACCCTGGATGTGTTGAGCAAGAGGAAGGGTGAGGGTTAAGCATGCAAGCATTTGTGTGAAAGTGGAATGGGCTTCCATGGGAAGGCCGCCTGCATTCAGACAAATTGCTAGCCATGCTCCAGTTGTAGTCCCCTGCAAGGAAATTGAACCCATGCAGGTGCCCGCAACCCCCCCACTGTGGGTCGTCTCTAGCACCAATTCCTCCGGTCCACGGGCATCTGCGCGGGGCATACACACATAATCCGTGCACCATGAGCAGGCGCTTGGCGTGCACTCTGATTTTGGGCACAGTGTGTTCCTGATCCACAGATTGATATGGCAGCCATTACAGGGTCAAGACTAACCCTGCGCAACTGCTCTTGGAGATGAGAGTAAGCGATACAGATGAACAAGTTCACACGCATGCATGCTCATTGCACTGCTCTTACAGCACTGCAGTCACATACATATATGCATGCATCCCTCCAGCAGCTGGTGAGGTGTGGGCCTGGCAAGGAGCCGTGTGCGGTGTTTGCCCGCGGTCTAATGTGTGCAAATGTCATAATGAGGGTGTTTGCAGTGCGCAAGCCCTGCAGTGTGCAGGCAGGCTGCTGCAGGTCACAGTAAGTTGAGGTCCTTCACTCTGACCACTCTGGCTCTCAGCAGCTGCACCATGACTTGCATGCATTGGCATGCACTGGGGGGGCGGCCTGCCTGGTCACTGGTTTAGTTGGCCCGTGCATCTCCTCCCAAAACCCGCACACACCACTCAGATTCCCGCCTCAAGCCCTTGGAAGCCCACATGGGTGCAGATTCCTCAGAGGGGTCGGTAGGGCTCACAGCCCCCTCCATTGTGCTGAGTGGTTTGTCACTCCCAGCATAGTCTCAAATTCCAAGTAAACTAAATAAATTTCTAGCACACCCTGTCAGTTGTTATGCATTACACCCATGTCATGCGAGAATGATAACACCTATACGTGTACCATAATTTTACACATATCATCTTCGCATCTGAGAGACCAGTCTATGTTTTTCTGATTTACACCCATACATGATGATGAGTGTGGAACAATTCGATGGCATACTGATGATACAGTTTGATACACACAGAAAAGAATAATCTGGGTTTGGTTGACGTGAGGGGGTGTTATCATTCTCACATGACATGGGTGTAGGCAGTTGCATAAAGGCGAGGAATGGGTCATATCCAGGGCCAAGTCAACCTTGGCATTGAGGCAACACACATCTGCTGACCTGCTTGACATGTCCCATTCTTCACAGCAGGCTGAGCCTCAGCAGCCAAAGCCCCAGCAGCCAGCGCCAAACACCTTCAAGGAGGAGGACGTCCCTCCCTTTGAGGTAGCCCAGGTCTTTGGGCATTCACAGGAGAGCTACAAGGACTTTAAGGAGCTGGTTTTGGGACGACAAATCCCTCCCCAGGTAAATCTCAGTGCCTCGAACAAAAGTGCCGTGTGTAAAGTTCAAGCTCTTTTAGAAGTTTGTCTGTGTCTTTTTTTGTAGAACCAGGAACGAGAAACAGTGGGTGTGGGGCATTGGCAAGCTTGTCAGTGCTGAAAAGTGCTGGGTCAATCACAGTTGCTTTTTACCAACCCGCGCTCACAGGATACCAGTGACTCTGACCTGGCCAAGAAAGGCCACCCCAGCTGGCCTCGCTACTATCTGTGGATGGCGCTCGCAAACACGTGAGCATGAGCACTACACAAGATGATCTTGTGCGGATGCTCTGCCCAAGTACAGGGGAGGTTACGCTTGATGCTGTTCCAGTCATGCGGGCGAGTGACAGGTCTGCTGAGTATGAAACTGTGCGAGTGGGTCTCCCAAATCCCTCACATATCCGCATTGTGAGCGATCCTGAGGTGTCCTTTGCTGTCACCAAGAATGTGTTGCCTGGTGGCCAGTCCCTGTCACAAGTCTCACTGGCAGTTGCTAGTAGGTTTGGAGGCCTTGCACGCAATGCAAGCAAGGTTGTCTCCTGGATTGACAGGTCTCACTCTCATGGGGAAATGAGCCACTACTTAGACAACTTGTGGGTGGTGACAGGAACAACACAGCACGAGCGTTTGCTATGCTGGCACAAGGGAGGAGGTGTGTTTGTGGCACTCCATCACTGCCCAGGCACTCAGCAGTGGCTAGACTACAACCATTTCTTGAATATGCTGGAAAGGGGGTATACCTCAGTAGGGTGGGGACAGCTCCAGGGAGAATAATGAGTCTGCACACCTCTAACGAAAAATCAGCTTTATGGTTTATGAGATAGGTATGCACCACTGGCATGAGCTGAAATATTAAGCATCCTTTTTCCAATGCAATATGCAATGTGTCTGTGTGTGCTTGGGACGCTGGCAGTGCGCATCATGTACACTCTCAAGCTGCCAGCCACCAGCAAAGCCACCAACCCCAGACAGCATCGACCCAAAGACCTCAGCAAACCTCGGCGTGACATCCACCTCGTCGAGATCAAGTACTGTGAAAACACCAGACCTCAGAACCAGCTGAACGCCGCAAAGGAACAGCACTAAGACATTGCAACATTCTCCCTCTAAGGAGCCTCCGTTACTCTCCACATCATCCTTTTGGGTGTGGGCGGCACCATCTACAACACTCACACTCTGAAGCCTTTCAAGGAACTGGGTCTTGATTCTTAAAGAGTAAAGAAGCTTGCCTCCAAGCTTCGTGTGCGCTCTGTGAACTTTTCTGCTAAACTTGTCCATACCAGACGTGCCCTTTCCAGTACTATTATCAACTCTCATTAGGAGCCGGTATCAGGCCAATCCTGCAACCCCTCTTGATCCCCATTGATTTTCCCTTTTCTTTTTGCGGTGGAGGAGCTTTACGGTACTCGGTACCAAAGTGGCTCCTTTTCCTTGATTAATGTGGGGATTGGCTTTCACTGCCTGCGTAGTTTTTTCTTTTCTTTTTCTGCCAGCATACTTAGATAAATCATGTGGTTGTAACATGCCAGGTTTGCGAGGTGTGCTGCTAGCCAGTTTGCCTTCATTTTGTGGGCAGTGCAGATAGAACTTGCAAAACAGGGCCTTGACCTGATAAATTTTGCTAAGGAATTCCTGCTGTTCGTCACGCCCAATCGTTGGCAGCGACAAATTGTGTGACGAGCAGTCAGTTAATTGACAGTGAGATTCTTGTGTCTTGTGCAATAAGCTAAAATCCACTCTTATTGATAGCCTTTATCTTCTAATTTGATGGTTTTGGTTGACAACATGTGAGCATTTAAATAGTTACCATTAGAGGGGGTTATACTCAAGAGACAGTACCACGTGAGGTCTCTGATTTGTTTGCCAAGTCATATTAACGTAACCACAATGAGATGACAGGTCTGTCTGAGTCAATGGTTTCGGCTTCGGGAAGGAACAGCAGTGTGGGAGCAAGCCAAAGATGAGTGGCACTAGTAGACACACGCACGTACGTGTTTGTGTGTGTTGCGTGTGTGTGTGTGTGTGTGTGTGTGTGTGTGTGTGTGTGTGTGTGTGTGTGTGCAAAGAGCGCACAGGCATGAGCCAGAGAACTGGTAGAAGCATTCTTAGGGACTACAGCGATGCAACCCATTCCTCTGCTGGATTTTTTTTTCCACCTTGGAGGCCGTTCTTGGTCCAAAGGCGCAACCAATTTTCGTGGACGTGCTGTGACCCATACTTTGCAGTGACGGTGGTTTGATCTGACATGTTATCTCGGTTCCCTCCAAATTGACAAAACGTGCATGTAACGCCTTTTCTCGTCCTTTTGCCGTTATCATACCTAGTACAGTGTATTCATCCCCCCAAAATGCTAACTAGAATTTCAGGGCATGCTCATGATCGGTAATTAGTCCCGAAATAGCAGGTAGTCCACTGATCGAATGGCTAAACCTTTTCGGCACCGCCTTGAACAGACAAATTTCAAATGACAAATGACAAACCCCAGATTCAAGCTTGATTGTCACACGACCCATAGGCATCTCGCTCGCAACAATTTAATGTCCACTGCATTATAACAACAGTCAACTTGGTCGCTGCCAACAACATTTTCTGGTGTTTTTGTAGGATGGGGACATCTGCGTAGCCCTCTCTTCTAAGGCACTTTCTAACGTGGAATTTCTTCTTTTATTTTTCCATGAGTGTTTGGCATTCAGACAGTAACTCCTAGGCTGTGAAGTGGCTCGTTTGTACAGCTGCCGCAGATAGCACCCTGCTGCTCCAAGTAAACTGGTGCGGAGGTTTTGTGGCTAGTGTGCGTCAAAAGCTACTTACGTTTTTTTAAAGCCTGTTCTGCTTATGTTATCAAGCCCGCTCCTTGTGCACGTTGTTGTAAATGCACATACCTAGAGTCAAACTGTATCTAGATAGTACTGTGCTTTTAATACCATTTGGCCTTCAGCAGCAGCATCGTGCCTCGTACTTATCAGTTTCATACACGTCATTAGATCTGCTGCAGCCTGGCAGATTCTAGTATGGTGTTGCTGCCTAGCTGGCAGTTGCTGGCAGCTGCTGGAAGATGCATGCAAACTGGTGGACCTTCTATACGATTGCAAATTCACAGAACACTGAACTACAGCACGTTTTTGTTTGTTGTGAATCAGTACCACTACTGCGTCAAAGAAGGTCAAAGGTTGAGCAAGATGTAAATTGCGTACTGTGGTATTTATTAACAGGTGTGTTTAAAGGCCTGTGTGACCCTTAAGTGCGTGACCCTCGTGCGCCGTGTGACGTGTGCTTGCATTATTACCTGTTCAATTGCCACATTCCTCGTTTAAATGCATGCAGGCCAGGCCCACAGCTACAGCGTGGGAACAGCTGGCCCACGCCTGGCCCTCACAGCTCTGAGAAAGGAAATATGGTCTAGTCTTCGTTCTCCTGTTTGCCAAATTCAACGCATAAAATGAAAAGGCTTGAGTTTTGCTGTAGATATATCCGTGTGTTGCTCTCTAAGTTATACTACAATCTCCAGCCTGTCTCCTACAACGGAGGTTTTCCCCTCCTTAAGCAAAAAAACTTTTAAAAACTATTATTTACCAAACCCAAACCTCGTACAAAGTAAGTCAATTGTCGCTAACGATGACGTCTACTACTGCCCTGCACTCCACCGGGTCGAAGGTGGCCCAGGCCATCATGATGTTCATTTCCTTGGCAGGCGGGGTGAGTTGAATGCGACGATGGACTGCCCACACCGGTAGATGCAAGCACGCGTTAACGATGAGGAGTCGTCGTGCTTATTGTGTAGTATGTGGTCGTCCGCCTCAGCAACATACAATAATAAGCAGCAGTTAGGCGTGGTGGCATGTCTGCATGGCTGCTGCATCTGCCAGCTGTGTATCGGGTACATTCGCATCAATGACAGCACTTGTCTAAAATCACATCAATCAAGGCTCATCATTATGGTGTGACGCAATAATGGCTGTCCACGGCTACCTACAATGCAGGCAAAGTGGCAATTTCTGTCCTGATTGGAATGTAGTAGGATTGCATAAGTTGACAATTCAGGCCATACAAAGACAAATGTGCATCACGCATCACACGCAGGTGATGGTCATCGGTGGCCTCGGAAACGCAACTGACATCTGCCGGAAGAATGCCAACGCATTGTTGTGAGTGCTCTTGCTTACCTACTGACTGTTTGTAAGCCTTGAGTGCTTAAGTGCTACAGTCAGCAGTTCATGATCATGGTTGCTCCTGGTTGAAGGAAACCTTTAAGTGATCTGATCGGTGCCGGCACGCACATGCTGCGCAATAATGAGTCCCTACTACGGAAACCACGCTGGCCCACAATAGATCTCACTTTTGCAATTTAGCCTGACTACTTTGTCGTATCCTCCCTTTATATTGCAGATATAAGGGAGGGGCAGGGGTTTCTGATGAAGTCAAGACAGGCCTCACCATCGTGGCCATGAACCACTTGCAGCCGTTCCCCACTTTTGCGGAGCCCTCAAATTCTGAAGCTGCTTACGACTGTGGTGGGTAGGGTCTTTTCCTCCAAATAGAAATGGAGGTGGGATTTAAGTAGAACTCTTCCCAAAACAGGGACTCAGCGTTCCTCGGAAATACTGAATAAGTTCTTAGCAACTCAGATGCAGATTCGGTGGCTCGTTATTTTGATACCCTTACACCTACCTGGGTGTACCTTTCCGTTCATTCAACATCCTTACGCTTTCCTAACATACCTTGCTCATGCCATAAAGAACGTATTCTGTGTTTGCAGGTATCCACGTGTCTTTGGACTGGTGGGTTGTTGCATTTGAGGTAAGTGTTAAACTGTCTGTTAAATGCAAGTCCATGGTAAAACATACAATTTCTGTGCACTGGTGATAACTGATGTACTAGAAAGGGCAGTTTCCAAGCAAACCTTTGGCAGTATGCTTTGCGCTTTTCATTTCAATTGAATTGGTGAATGCTACCCATGCACAAATTTCCTTGCCCTTTATCTTTCTCCAGGTCTTCACCATCATCTATGGAGTGCTAGCCACATTTGTGCCCTTCTTCCATTCAAAACATAGGTGAGCACAAACTTGCTTTGGGATCGTGCTACTTTGAATTGCTTTCCTCCTCATATTTAGGTATAAGCTTGTGAATTTCGTGCTACTTTGAATTGCTTTCCTCCTCATATTTTGGTATAAGCTTGTGAATTTCTTGAAGTCAAAATGTCACTCACACACACACACACCCCTTCAACCGCAGCGTCATGAGCATCTTTGCCATCAACATCACCCTCGTCACCCTGATCACAAGCATCTACGTGAAAATCGGTTACATGTAAGTGCAGTAGACGGATGTTATGCATTTAATGTTGTAATTTGCAAGTCATTTTGTAGCATTTGCTCATAGTCACGCACGAGTTCCATATTCAGATTTCTTCATGGGAACCATTAATACTTCAGCAATACTCTCTGGAATTAGGCAAGGCGCTCACTCTATCGTCCTTTGTGTGTGCTCTCTTCCAGGTTCGATGGAGGCGAGCACTCAGACAACGAGATGGGACAGTCCACCAAGACAGCTGCCGCTGGAGGGATTGTAATTCTGGTAGCCAACTTTGTGTACCTGTTCTTGTTTGGAGCGGAAGAGCTAAACATTGATGAGTCTTCTGAGGTGAAAATACAGAAGGCCTGATAGATTGATGATTTTGTAGATCTGAACCACAACTCAGCAAGATGCTGCCAAGAATAAAGGTTCTGACATAGCTATCAATTTTGTACAAAGAAATGGACTGTATGGAATGAGATTTTTTTTAAAGCTGTTGTTACCTGTTTTTTGAAGATAAGAAATAACCGTTCTGTTCACTGCTACCGTTCTGTTCAATGATGTATTATCTTACTGTGTATCTTTTGTTTTCCCACACTTGGTTTCAATTTGTTTACACGCTTTGCATTTTCATGTTGATCACTTAACGCTTCCTTTCCTGGGTCATTGTAGCGCTGGCGAGGTCATAAATGGAAATTATAATCTTGAACAACGCACAAATGGTTACAATAGTTACAATTGGGGATGACATTCAGCCAGGTTGTTTGGCTGATCGGTTGTTGACTGGTCTCGGCGAGCCACAAATAAATCCATAAAGAAAAAGAAAAAAGTCTATTGTTCTGCTGGAAAGGAAGTCATGAACAAGTTAGTTGTTGACCTGTTGCAGCAAAAAGGGTTGGGCTGCTGAAATTTCCTCAAAAAAAGGTGTAAACAGAAAGGAAAGCTGTTTCCTCAGCTCACAAGCTCGATGGTCTTGGCAAAATAAAAGAGCATGCACCTCGTTCTGAACATTCTGAACAACGCACAAATGCGGAGGCTTCCTACTTGTAGGTGAGGGTATGAAATGGTCAGGAATCCGGGAAGATGGTAACCAATTCGGGCAAAGAAAGAAAGCTGATGCGTGCGTGCATATGCAAGTTAGTGTCCGTGTGTGTGTGCGCCTGTATATTCGTGCGCGTTTGTATGTGTATGCATGTGTGAGTGTGTATAATGTGTGTGTGTTAATTCATGTGTGTGCACGTTTGTGTATACATGTGCTTGCTTGTGTGTTACAAGGTTTACAAAGAAAGGCCTTCAGTCAAGCAGTGTGACTGCTAGCCTGCTCATAAGACGCAATTAGTTCATGGAGTAAAAAAAAAAGCTTACTATTGGCTCAAGAAAGTAAACACATCGTAAGTCCTGTTGAAGGAGACAGAGAGAAATCATGTGGGGATCGGCGCAGTGGAAAAGAGCATGCTGCTCATCTTGGACATCATCTGTATCACACAGATCACAGGTGGGGGAATTACTTTGATTCCATGTCGCTGTCTCAAAACGTAGGGTTTGAACAATAAGTCTAAAACGAGCTGTACTGCAAATGACATCACGAGGCCGCAGGTTGAGAAACATGTATTTTGGAAGGATGTAAGGCGAATGAGTGACCAGAGCCCTTTCTGTAGGAAGAGCACACCATTGGTGATAAGCAGAGCGTTTGCTGTTGTGTTCTCTCAGATGAGTTTCAGAATGAGGTGTCCAGTACTCCAAGTGTCTCTGCCTGAGGAGGTCTACGACAAAACGGCTGAGATCAATGGGTTCACCGTTTAGCAGCTTCTGTTTGAAGATATACGATTGTGTCAGACCATCCATGGCAGAAAGAATATGGACTGACCAGCAATCATTGGATAATGTACTCAGCTGCATATGAGCATGCAAGACCTTTTTCATTGTGTAGCTGTTGGATTTAGTCAAAAAAGTGTACAGCCGCATTGCTGCGAAACCAATTGAACTGTGGGGGTTCCAATCCACACTCTCGCATGACATACCATGAAGGCGTTGTTTGCTAACCCCCAACATCCTTTTTAACACTGCTAACAGCAATTTCTGAGGGGGACTGTCCATCTCTTTGCTTTGTTGTAAGTAAGGAATGGCCCAAATCTGACTCGCCTACATTCCAGCAGGAATAGTGTATGTCTTGAGAAGCCATATGCACGCGTGTAGCCTGTTAGAAAGGTTATGTTTCTGGACAAACTCTTTGGCTCTGAACGTGCCTGCCGTGAGTGTTTACGTGTGTTTGCATGCGTGTGTGTGTCATGTGTGTGCGTGTGCGTGTGCGTGTGCGTGTGCGTGTATTCGTGTGAGTGTGCGTGCGTGTGCGCGTGCGCGTGTGCGTGTGTGTGCGTGTGTGCGAGTGCGTGTGTGTGTGTGTGTGTGCGTGTGTGTGTGTGTAGTGCGTGCGTGCGTGCGTGCGTGCGTGCGTGCGTGCGTGAGTGTGTGTGTGTGTGTGTGTGTGTGTGTGTATGTGTGCGTGTGTGTGTGTGTGTGTGTGTGTGT
>Ga0307942_1002462_pt1:0-5000 | contig 15069 bp, 20 predicted proteins | sample OrgLakmetagen175_FD_201846 | JGI IMG/M metagenome (GOLD analysis project Ga0307942, IMG submission 201846) | Saline water microbial communities from Organic Lake, Antarctica - #175 | ecosystem: Environmental > Aquatic > Non-marine Saline and Alkaline > Saline | place: Antarctica: Organic...
CTAAATCACGATGCACAACCCTACTGATCTAAATCACGATGCACAACCCTACTGATCTAAATCACGATGCACAACCCTACTGATCTAAATCACGATGCACAACCCTACTGATCTAAATCACGATGCAAAACCCTACTGATCTAAATCACGATGCACAACCCTACTGATCTAAATCACGATGCACAACCCTACTGATCTAAATCACGATGCACAACCCTACTGATCTAAATAACGATGCACAACCCTACTGATCTTAATCACGATGCACAACCCTACTGATCTAAATAACGATGCACAACCCTACTGATCTAAATCACAATGCACGACCCTACTGATCTAAATCACGATGCACAACCCTACTGATCTAAATCACGATGCACAACCCTACTGATCTAAATCACGATTCACGACCCTACTGATCTAAATCACGATGCACAACCCTACTGATCTAAATCACGATGCACAACCCTACTGATCTAAATCACGATTCACGACCCCACTGATCTGAATCGCTAAAGTTGACCTAAAGCTGACCACGCCTGTATGTGCAGGGTTGGCCAAAACCATACATACATATGCATATACGGTGCATATACATTATTTTGGCATGAAATTACCATACATACGTTCCTGTATGGTGTACTTATACGGTTCTGGCCAACCCTACACATACATAAGCACGTCGCGTGTTTTCCCTTCTTGTCAGACAGCCAGGGTATTGACCTTAAGTAATTTTATTGGCTCTACCTTGACATACATGTCTGCGTCTCTAAGTAGAAGATCCAGGGTCAGTCGGCAGGAACAGGAAAAAAACGAGGTACCTAACCAGCCTGTCCTAACCTAAATTAACCAAACCCAACCTAACCAGTAAACCGTCCCAACAGTTTCCCTGCCAGTGACTTCATGTGCACACTGCTTGTACATAGACCAAGAATCCCCCTCTCTTTCTCTCAGTTTCGGAATCCCTCCCTCTCTCCCACTTTCCATCTGCATCTCCATGCGCTGGCTCCTCCACATGAGGCAACATGAGGCAGGAGCACTCTCCATGCGCTGCTCAACATGAGCCAACATGAGGCAGGAGCACTCTCCATGAGGCAGGAGCACTCTCCATGCGCTGCTCAACATGAGCCAACATGAGGCAGGAGCACTCTCCATGAGGAAACATGAGGCAGGAGCACTCTCCATGAGGCAGGAGCACTCTCCATGCGCTGCTCAACATGAGCCAACATGAGGCAGGAGCACTTTCCATGAGGCAGGAGCACTCTCCATGCGCTGCTCAACATGAGGCAACATAAGGCAGGAGCACTCTCCATGAGCCAACATGAGACAGGAGCACTCTCCATGAGGCAGGAGCACTCTCCATGAGGCAGGAGCACTCTCCATGCGCTGCTCAACATGAGCCAACATGAGGCAGGAGCACTCTCCATGAGGTAACATGAGGCAACATGAGGCAGGAGCACTCTCCATGAGGCAGGAGCACTCTCCATGAGGTAACATGAGGCAACATGAGGCAGGAGCACTCTCCATGAGGTAACATGTGGCAGAAGCACTAAACATGAGGCAACATGAGGCAGGAGCACTCAACACACGCTGCTCAACATGAGGCAACATGAGGCAGGAGCAGCACTATATACCACCGCCTCCTCCGCACTGCCACTACCATACCTTTCTTTGGCTTTTTCATCATCAGTGTCAGTTCAGTGTCTGATTCGGGCAACGCAACCTGCTGAACCTGCAGGTTGCACACAGCAAAAAAAGCGGTTTTATATTTTTATTTTTATTTATATTTTCTGATGCACAATGAGACTCAAGGGAGCGGCTTTTGTGAAGCCCGTAGGAAAAGGCATCGTGATCAGTGCACTTGAAGCTGTACTGGCCGCTCTACAGCAAAATCCAAGCTAGGACGCTTTACGAGCGAAGGGAAAGTTCGGATGCAAAGGGGAGAATATATGAGGAATTCTTTTCCTCATCTCTATCTTATGAGGTCAGATATTTTGATTATAAAGTCAGATATTCTGAGTTTGAAGTCAGATATTCCGAGTTTAAAGTCAGATATTCCGAATTTAAAGTCAGATATTCCAAGTTTAAAGTCAGATACTCAAAGAGCGAGTTTTGTCACATGCCCTTAACAAAAGAAACAAAGCAAAACCTTTCTGGAGCTCCGAACCGCACAACAAAGATTTGACAGAATGACACTTCAAGCGTCTTCATCACTGCTTGCATCATAGGCACGAAATTGCTCCTCTCCTCCCCTGCTGCTGCTGCTGCTGCTGCTGCTGCTGCTGCGCTGTTGATGCTACTGCTGCTGCTGCTGCGTGCCCAACCTTCACCTTGCCCTTGCTTGGTAATTCAAAGTATCGGCTGTGATGCATACCAGCGTGCTTCCAGCATTTGTTTGCCTCAAAATTTACTAAGTTATATCGACTTCATTTAGTTCCGCCAACCACCTGTGTGACCTTTTCTGCGGCTGCCGCTGCTGCCACTGCACGCCCAATTTCCACCAGATGTCTATCTTAGATACACCTCATTACAATTTAATCAAATCATGTCACTCACATGTGAGATCTCTCTTGAAACTGCTGCTGCCACTGCACGCCCAAATTCCACCAACTGTTTGCTTCAGATCCACCTCAATAGTATAGCCTGATTTAATCAAGCCACTCACCTGTATGACCTCTCGCACTGCTGCTGCTGCCACTGCATATCCAATTTTCGCTAATCATTTGCCTCAGATCCAACACAATGCCACTTGATTTGGTTGTGCAACCCACCTCTCGTACAGCTGCTACCGCCACTGCATGCCCTAGTGAAAGAAGGGAAGAAGGGTGGTGCTTGAACAGCTCTTTGCGCCCAGCATTCGCATCCTGTGTGTGTGTTTGTGTGTGTGAGTGTGTGTGTGTGTGTGGTTGCGTGTGTGTATGTGTGTGCGCGTGAGAGAGATTAAAAAATGTGTGTACAAGCTGTACGGTGCACCGAGGTTGCAAAGGCACGAAAGGAGAGAGTTTAACCCTAGGTGCAGCCCTGGTGGCGGTGGAAAAAGGCACATGATTGATGGGGGGTGGGGCTTGTTGTGCTTCTGTTGTGCCCATCATCCTCATCATGTGTGTGTTGTGTGTGTGTTGTGTGTGTTGTATTGCTTCTGTTGTGCCCATCATCCTCATCATGCGTGTGTGTGTTGTATTGCTTCTGCAGTGCCCATCATCCTCATCATGCGTGTGTGTGCGTTGTGCTTCTGTTGTGTCCATCATTCCCATCAAGCATGTGTTGTGCTTCTGTTTTGCCCATCATTATTATCATCATGTGCGTGTGTGTGTGTGTGTGTGTGTGAGAAAGAGAGAGAGAGAGAGAGAGAGAGAGAGAGAGAGAGAGAGAGAGAGAGAGAGAGGGAGAGAGAGAGAGAGTGTGTGTGTGTTGTGCATCTGTTGTGCCAAGCCTCAAAGTCCTGTGTTCATGAAGTCGAGCAAGCAAGCGATGACCGGGAACAATTTGCAAGCGAGCTTAATATGATTACCTTAAGACGTGGTGCGTGGCTTCACGGACGTTGCGTACAGAGGCGCAGGAGCGCGTGCTTCAGGTGCTCACATTATGAGTACCCTCGTTCATCTCACATGCAAGATTACCCATACAGGTGCTAACACGCATGCACAAAAAAACAGCAATCACCTTGAACACGTGGTGCGTGGCGTCACGGACGTTGCGTACAGAGGCACAGGAGCGCATGCTTCAGGTGCTAACATTATAATTACCCTCGTTCAGAGCACGTGTAAGCTTACCCATACAGGTGCTAACACGCATGCACAAAAAATCAGCAATCACCTTGAACACATGCTCCATGGCGGCACGGACGTTGCGTAAAGTGGCCGAGGAAAAAATGCCCAAACGATACCTGAAGGTTTTTGAAGGGTGAGCAATGACGTGAGGAGTGATTACGTACCTACGCATTGATATATACACAATGAGTATGACGTGAGGAGTGATTACGTACCTACTCATTGATATATACACAATGAGTATGACCGTAAATTTGGTGATTCCCTTGCCATAAATACTGTATATACACTGTATATATATGTATATATGGTTATGGCCAACCCTACGAAGCAGTGGTGCGAGAAGCGGTGACCAACATGAGTGTGAAGGGCAAGCGGTGTGTAAGGCCTGCTGTGTGTGAGCTGCCATGCGAAAAATGAGGTGGCCTTTATAAGCGGAGCAGTGAGTCACATGAAGCACGATTAGCGTGTGGACTGCAACGTGTGCATATGCTGTGGACTGCGACGTGTGCATATGCTGTGGACTGCAATGTGTGCATATGCTGTGGACTGCAACGTGTGCATATGCTGTGGACTGCAACGGTGTGCATATGCTGTGGATCACATGAAGCACGAGAAGCGTGTGGACTGCGACGTGTGCATATGCTGTGGACTGCAATGTGTGCATATGCTGTGGATCACATGAAGCACGAGAAGTGTGTGGACTGCAACGTGTGCATATGCTGTCGACTGCAACGTGTGTTTAATGCTGCAGTGTGAAAGTAGAGGTGCATTTTGAAAAAAGAGCAGTGTATCACATGACGTGAGTGAGGAGGGCAAGCAGTGATGTAATCAGTGTTGTGAATTTACGGCGTCAATCAGAAATGGCACCGTAAATTACGGTGCTTAAATGACGTCTACGTCACATAACCGTAATTAACGGTGAAATTCATACTGACGGTGGGGAATCGTAAGTAACGGTGCGGCGTCAGGAACTCAGTGGCTCAGAGTGCCAACTCAAGCTCCGAATTCCCCACAAAAAACATTTGCGATTTGCGATATAAATATAAAATGTCCTCCGGTAATCAGGCAAAGAGGGCTCGTGTGGCCCTGTGGCCCTGAGTCAGTCGAGCCTGGCCTGGCCTGGCCAGCTGCTGACGGTTTCCCACCTTAAATTACTAATTCCTGACGGTTTCCCACCGTAAATAACTAATTCCTGACGGTTTCCCACCGTAAATAACTAATTCCTGA
>Ga0307942_1002462_pt1:7500-15069 | contig 15069 bp, 20 predicted proteins | sample OrgLakmetagen175_FD_201846 | JGI IMG/M metagenome (GOLD analysis project Ga0307942, IMG submission 201846) | Saline water microbial communities from Organic Lake, Antarctica - #175 | ecosystem: Environmental > Aquatic > Non-marine Saline and Alkaline > Saline | place: Antarctica...
ATTGTATTCATCTGGGGCTGTTGGAGCAGAGCACTTTTGCAATTGCGTCACGATAAGTCACTGCACCCCGCACCGCGTGGGCAGCTGACTGAAATGAGTCCATGCAAGCACTACTGTCCCAGACACATTCTGGAGTAGCGCGCACACTCGGAGTAGAGGGTATTGGACCACGATGTCTATGCATGAAATTTTTTATCATGCTGCATGCTGTATACATTGTGTTTGGCTGATCGGTGCATCTCATGAAGTGCGCGGATGTGGTTGTGTAGCATCCAAGCATGCAGTCCTACTCCGCCAAGCTCGTGCAGATCGTGCAGAGGAGCGTGCTGGTGATGCTGAAACGTGAATGCTATCCTCTTGCTAGACTCTTATAGATACGGGAAGCAAGTTATTTGGAGTTTTTTGTCCCAAACATGATTAGCCACTTGAGACCGGCTTATTATGTCACAAAAGTGTCTAGATCAGTACGGCGCTACTATTGAGCAGGCATGGAAGCTCAATCAAAACTCCAAGCAAATAATAAAGCCTTCCAAAGTTTATCGTCTGTAATTTGCATTTGCACAGAAGTCATGGAGGAATGATCGATAGAGCTGTTGGGAATAATCTAAACATGCACTCGAACAGGTACAATTGCGATCACGCACGTACTGCCAGGGGTTGCATAACATAACAGGCCGGTATTGCAAATGAATGTAGTGATAATATAATGGAGGGAATACATAAAAGGAGAAATGTATGATAAGAGGGTTAAGTAACAGGCAAAGGTCATCATCAGTCTCAGTATGTTCGGTCGATGGGCTGGAGCAGCAGCAGGCACAATTCACTGATCAAGAGCAACTTTGTTAATTTAAATCCTCTTGAATGTATTTGGTGGCATGTAAAAGTTGCAGGGCAAACCAGTGGAGCTTGCACCTATGACGTGGAATTATGACAGCCTGCTCCCTGGCTGTGGTGCGGATGTCGTGCGAGCACAGCAACGTTGGGCAAAAGCATCTGCAATGCCAAGCAGCATCAAACTTTGCATTTGCACAAAGCCAAGGAATCTTGATACAGCAACGTTAGGCAAAAACATCTGCAATGCCAAGCAGCATCATTTTTTGCATTTGCACATAGCCAAGGGGTGTGGAATGTCAATCTGTTTTAGGTGACGGCAGCTCCCCTGTTATAGGTTATAAGTTATAGCTCCTGCTAAAGCTGTTATAGGTCATAGCTTTCCTGTTATAGCTCCTGCTTTAGCTGCTACAGGTTTCAACTTCCCTGTTATAGGTTATAGGTCATAGCTCCTGCCATAGCTGTTATAGGTTATGGCTCCCCTGTTATAGGCAAAGGCAGCTCCCCTTGCATTGGTGGAGGATGGACAGTTTGCAATTTCAAACAAACTTTCTTATATTTATGCAAATACTTCCTCACACGTAAATTACGACATAAAACAAAACGTTAAATTACTCATTGCGTGCTCCGCGAAAGAGGACGGATGTCCATTTTTCCTGTTGGTTTAGATGCATCAAACCATTCTGGAACAGTTTACTCTCTTCAAACAATCCTTTTCTTGAGAAAGTTGTGCGGGCTGACCTTCTAATTGCAAATAGAAGTGACACGGACTAAACTTACCAGGTTGTGCACGCACTCCAAGATTTCCCTGCGTCTCAGCAGCTTTAGAATGCCATAAGATCTCGCGAGTCTATCAATTTGAAACAGTTTGAGCTCACTGTGCGCAGACATATCATTGGGAGCTGGAGAGAACTTGATAATTTGACACCACATGATAATCACCGTTCCAGCAAAATTATGAGGACTTATCACACACATTCTGGTGTACCTTTGGGGAATGCTCCTGGCCGACATAATGACAGAAATAGAAATCCCAAGCCTGTGTTGCCTCTCTACCTTTGCTTGAATATTTTCAACAATCTCAGCCGTGCACTTTCATAACTTTCTGGTCCAAATAATGCGTCATAACAGGAATAGGAGGCCTTATGAGCTTAGGATGTGTGACAAATAAGATTGGCACTCTGTTCAGGATGAGAAACACATTTTGCTGGACTGTCCGCATCAACATCTTGTTAGCCTTTGCACACAGCACCGTCAGCTGTTCTTCCCACCTCGATATGAAGACAGCCTTGTCATGACCAACAGCTGTATCAGTCAAAGTACAAGACAGATAGTGCCACCAACTGGCCACGCCAGTAGAAATCACGGAAAAGTATCCTATCGTTAACGGACCAGATTACCCTGAACCAAACATATGCCTCTGCCAGACTTAAGGCTGACAGCCCAACTCGGTTGATGACTTTTTTGAACCAGTCAGGTATGTATGTTGTGGCCTCTTTTGTGGCTGAGTGCCTAGACCTAAAACCCCTTGATTTCGAGCGCCTTTTTGGTTTGGTTATAGGCATTTTCTAAGCTTTTGCTCAGATCCCCCAGAGGCATATATAGTGATGTAACCTTACCTAACCTTACCTTACTGCTTTGCTCTTCAACAGTGCGTTCACCTGATATCAACCCAATCGGGATCATACGCTATCGCAATGGAGCATGGCATAAGCTCAAACATGGACTGCAGACACAATCTACAGATGTGTAAGGGGATATTATATTTCAAGGGATATTTTAAGGGATATGTGCAAGGCATAATGATGGATATTACATTGGCTATGGACTAAGAACAGAAGACGCATTTAATCCTTCTCAACAAGTGCGGTGACCTCAACAATGTTTTGTAGCTCCCACTCCGTGCGGATGTGACATCACCACCTAGTTGTTTTGTGCTTTCCTTCTGAACTTTTAAAACAATGAGGTGGGGATGCTGCCACGGTACTCTTTATTTTGCCGTCCCCCTCCCCCCCGTCCACCACCACCTCCACCTCTCCTGCCTGCTCCCCCTCCTCCCTCTCCGCCTCCTCCGGAATGATGTCTACCCCCCCCGGCCTGTCCTCCACCTCCCCTGCCTCCTCTTCCACCCACAGGATGGAAGCGTCTAGATGCATGGGTGGATTCTGCATCTTCTGCTTGCAGCTGCTTATTGGCAGCCAGGGTGAGGAGCTTCATCTGTTTGGGCAGCATGTGTGGATGTAATATGTGTGTGCATGTGTGTGATGTGTACGTATGTATGTTTTTGTGCGTGTGTTTAAGCGTGTGTGGTGTGTGCATGTGTGTATGTGTGTGTGTGCCTGTGTGTGTTTGTGTGTGTGTATGTGTGTGTACGTATGTAAGTTTATGTGTGTGTACTTAAGTGTGTGTGCGTGTGTGTATGTATGTATGTATGTATGTATGTATGTATGTATGTGTGTGTATGTGTGTGTGTATGTGTGCGTGTGTGTGATGGATAGAGGTCACCCCATGTCTTTGAGTTGAGGCTTGATGGTCGTCTCACTCTGCCAAACACATCTAGTTACAAATTCAAACCCACCCACACCCACACCCAATCCCGCGTCCGCATCTGCGTCTGCACCCACACTCACATCCACACCTTATCCTACTCACGTGTGCTCAAACCTGCACACCACCTCACACACAATCATACACATCCATAGCCATCCACACCCACACACTGCCACCCACACCCACACACCCACAGCCATCCAGACACACCTGCTCTCTCTCTGCTGCCTCCGCATCGCTGCGTGCTTTTACTGCTGCTGCCATTGCATTGTCTGCTGGCACATGCAGCTCTCGAGTTCTGTCGTCTCTACCCCCTCGCTTCATAAGCATCCGGAATGTTATGCCTGCATCGTGCACGCCAGCCTCCTCCTCTTCGTCGCCTAGATCATGGTTGTGAGTCAAGAAAGAGGCATGATGGGAAGAGGGTTAAATTGGTCAAGCATATTGGGATATTCAATATGTTATGCCTGCATCGTGCACGCCAGCCTCCTCCTCTTCGTCACCTAGATCATGGTTGCGAGTGCAAGAAAGAGGCATGATGTGAAGAGGGTTAAGTTGGTCAAGCATATTGGGGCATTCAACTGTGTTATGCCTGCATCGTGCACGCCAGCCTCCTCCTCTTCGTTGCCTAGATCATGGTGAGTGCAAGAAAAGGGCATGATGGGAGGAGGGTTAAGTTGGTCAAGCATATTGGGACATTCAATATGTTATGCCTGCATCGTGCACGCCATCCTCCTCCTCTTCGTCACCTAGTTCACGGTGAGTGCAAGAAAAGGGCATGATGGGAAGAGGGTAAGCATATTGGTAAGCATATTGGTAAGCATATTGGGACATTCAACTGTGTCAATCCTGCATCGTGCACACCAGCCTCCTCCTCTTCGTCACCGAGGTCACGGTGAGTGTAAGCATGATGGGAAGAGGGTTAAGTTGGTCAAGCATATTGGGACATTCAACTGTGTTAAGCCTGCATCTTGCACGTCAGCCTCCTCCTCTTCGTTGCCTAGGTCATGGTGAGTGCAAGAAAAGGGCATGATGGGAAGAGAGCAAAAATTGGTCAAAAATACTGGGACATTCAATATGTTATGCCTGCATCTTGAGCACTATTCATCGTGATGTTTGATCACAGTTTGTATGTGCGTAAACTAATGGGTAGTATGTGCATGGCATGCATTTTGAAACATCCAGAATGTTATGCCGTTATGCCCCTATATGCTATGCCCCTACGTTTTGCCCCTATGCTATGCCTCTACGTTTTGCCCCTATGTTATGCCTCTACGTTTTGCCCCTATGTTATGCATTGTTATTGGTGGTCTCTCACCTAGGAGCACCACCGAGTGGGCTAGTTCGCTGCGAAGCCAACTACACAGCTGGCGGTTCAGAGGCCCTCAGCCCCAACCATTAGCGAGGTGATATTACAAATACTAAATAATATAATTAGCCTAGAACCTGGCAGGTTCAGTGTTCAAAAGGCAAGGATGAATTACCAACACTAAGAATTCCTAACTGCAACCCAGACGTTGCATGTTATGCCTCTACGTTTTGCCCCTACGTTATGCCCCTACAATTTGCCCCTACGTTGTGCTGACCTCTTTGACTTCATCACCTATATTGTATTAAATCAGCAGCTGTGGAGAGCCTATCATTGTGAGCTGCAAAGACTTCATTACAATACGATCGTTACTTGCTGCGTATGAACTGAGAAGAAATACCACTTTCTCTTTGTCACCTAAATTGAGTTGGGATAGCACAGCTTATTTCATCGTAAGCAATACATAACTCAGTACGTGGAGCTTGCCTTTCCTCGAGCATCCACTGACACAACAATGTCCTGTGCACAATAGTCCTCCTTTTCGTCACCTTCATCGTCACCTACATCGTCACCTACATTGTCACCTACACATTGTCATCTACACATTGTCACCTACATTGTCACCTACCTACATTGTCACCTACATTGTCACCTACCTACATTTTCACCTACATTGTCACCTACATCGTCACCTACACACATTGTCACCTACATTGTCACCTACACTCATTGTCACCTACATCGTCACCTACACATCGTTACCTGCATCGTCACCTTCATTGTCACCTACATCCTCACCTACACATTGTCACCTTCATCGTCACCTACACACTGTCACCTACATCGTCACCTACACATTGTCACCTACACATTGTCACCTACACATCGTCACCTACATCGTCACCTACATCGTCACCTACACATTGTCACCTACACACTTGTCACCTACATCGTCACCTACATCATCACCTACACACATTGTCACCTACACTGTCACCTACTTCGTCACCTACACTCTATTGTCACCTACACTCATTGTCACCTACATCGTCACCTATACTGTCACCTACACTCATTGTCACCTACATCATCACCTACACATTGTCACCTACATCGTCACCTACATCGTCACCTTCATTGTCACCTACATCGTTACCTACACTCTATTGTCACCTACACTCATTGTCACCTACATCGTCACCTACACTGTCACCTACACTCATTGTCACCTACATTGTCACCTAAATTGTCACCTACATCGTCACCTACACATTGTCACCTACATCGTCACCTACATCGTCACCTACACACAATGTCACCTACACTCATTGTCACCCACACTCATTGTCACCTACACATCGTCACCTACTCATTGTCACCTACATCGTCACCTACATCGTCACCTTCACACATCGTCACCTACATCGTCACCTACACACATAGTCACCTTCATCGTCACCTACACACATTGTCACCTACATCGTCACCTACACACATTGTCACCTACATCGTCAAAACCTACATTGTCACCTACATCGTCACCTACACTGGCACCTACATCATCACCTACACATTGTCACCTACATCGTCACCTACACATCGTCACCTACATCGTCACCTACATTGTCACCTACACACATTGTCACCTACATCGTCACCTACATCGTCACTTACACTCTTTTCACCTACATCGTCACCTACACATCGTCACCTACATCGTCACCTACACTGCCACCTACACATTGTCACCTACATCGTCACCTACATTGTCACCTACACACTGTCACCTACACACTGTCACCTACATTGTCACATATACACATTGTCACCTACACATTGTCACCTACACTCTTTGTCACCTAAACATTTTCACCTACAAATTGTCACCTACACTCTTTGTCACTTAAGCATTTTCACCTACATTGTCACCTACACACTGTCACCTACATTGTCACATATACACATTGTCACCTACACATTGTCACCTACACTCTTTGTCACCTAAACATTTTCACCTACACATTGTCACCTACACTCTTTGTCACTTAAACATTTTCACCTACATTGTCACCTACACTCATTATCACCTACACATTGTCACCTACATCGTCACCTAGATCGTGTTGAGTGCAGAGCTTGCAGATCTAGCGTGTGCTTGTTATTGTGATATCATCTCTTTGGGATCATACACACTATTTTATCGTGCCCACGTGCACACTGATCCCCTGAGCGAGCACATTGTTTCCTTGTGCGTGCACAATGATCCCCTGTGCGAGCACATTGATCCCCTGAGCGTGCACATTGTTCCCCTGTGCGAGCACATTGATCCCCTGTGCGTGCACACTGATCCCCTGTGCGAGCACACTGATCCCCTGTGCGAGCACATTGATCCCCTGTGCGAGCACATTGATCCCCTGTGCGTGCACACTGATCCCCTGTGCGTGCACATTGTTCCCTTGAGCGTGCACACTGATCCCCTGTGCGTGCACATTGACCCCCCTTCTTTTGGCTAAATTTGGAATGAAAAGGGGCACGATTCCGGTAGAAAATTCGGTTTGGTGCCTACGCCGAGTCTCAGCCTGGGAGGTGCCGTGGATGGGCCTGGGGAGGCTTGTGTAAAGTTTGGTGGGAGGAGGGAATGCTAGGGGCTTGCGCCACCACAAGGGGGCCTTTGCCAAAAAGGCTGTGCTGGTAGAGTCAATAACACACTTAGCGTAAAAATGGGAGAGAGTATTTAGGTATCAGCACATGTAATCATGATCTGCACAAAGGTGTGCGTGTATGTGTGTGTGCAGGGAGGGGGAGAGGGAGAGGGAGAGGGAGAGGGAGAGGGAGAGGGAGAGGGAGAGGGAGAGGGAGAGGGAGAGGGCGAGGGAGAC
>Ga0307942_1002463_pt1:0-7500 | contig 15068 bp, 15 predicted proteins | sample OrgLakmetagen175_FD_201846 | JGI IMG/M metagenome (GOLD analysis project Ga0307942, IMG submission 201846) | Saline water microbial communities from Organic Lake, Antarctica - #175 | ecosystem: Environmental > Aquatic > Non-marine Saline and Alkaline > Saline | place: Antarctica: Organic...
CCAAACCGACCACCACCGCCTCCACCTCCACCTCCACCCCCCCACTTGTTGCGGGCACCGCCCCCAAAGCCTCCTCGCATGTTTGCAAGCTCCGGGGGCACAGGTTGGCCGGCTTCAGACATGACCTGTGCAGTGGAGAGAGCACGACGTGTAGTGACGTTAAGACTTGATAATTTTTGTTTGCCCGAACAGAAGCATCTATTTATTGGTAAGTAAAAAAGGTTTCCTCGTCCCAACTTTTTAAAAGCTGCTCAAATCCAGAGCATTGCTCAATCCACCCATTACTATCTTTGCCACACTTAAAAATAATAATAACCATGCACGGTTCTGATTAAAAATGCAGCACAGATGCATGTTGGCAATAGTAAAGGTGCTTATCAATCAGCTTTTGAGGTTTTAGGACGCCCTCAAGCACGGCCCTGGGTTTCACACACAGACCTGCCCAGCAGTCATTCATTCCTCATTAATGTTCTGATATACATTGTGACCGCATATATTTGAATTCCTTTTTTGCAAAGCATCAAACTTGCTGAATTTCATCAGTTTACGCTTATTGCAATACTACTGCGTTCCAAAAAAAGGTTAAATTGACAGGCTCTCTGCTCACCTGCGACAGTTCCCGTGCGTGCTTGGAGTCTGCTTCTGTAAAGAAGGTGAAAGCTTCGCCCGACTTGCCAGCGCGGCCGGTACGACCGATACGATGGATGTAGTCTTCAACACCTGCAAGGTGCAACAGCGTTAAGGACACAGTGAAAAGAAAGCAGAGAAGAATCAAAAAGCATAAAAGGATACAAATAAAGAGAATATAAGAATATAGGGCTGGCCAGAACGGCAGCACTATGTTAGCTTCAATTTTAAGATTTCCCTGCTAAAAACTGTGTATACACTGTGTATATATGCCACCCTTGATTCAGTAGTTAAGAGTTTGGTTGGTGCATGGTTAGCAACCTATGGCAAGGGGAGTGACTGTCCAGTGTTGTCTGCATAATGATGTTCCTGGGTGCATGGTGCGTCTATATTGCTTTGGGTTTCAATTATTGTACAGAAATAAGTAGTTGGTGGCGTATACCGATTAAACCTGGGAATTTCATATACCGATGTGTACCTACCATACAGTACCATAACGAATGCGAGTGATGAACAACCCAATTAATAAACCCCAAGGCGACCAATGCGAGGGGGGCAACACTTATTTATAATTAACACAATGCAAGCCTACGCGAGGGCCTTCTGGCCCTCTGAGCCGAACCTACATGTATATGCACGCGCGTGTGCGCACGTACGTGCGTGCATGTATGTACGATTGTGTACGTACATGCGTTGTGTACTTGTGCGTGCGCATGCTGGTACGTGTATGTGTTCGTGCATACGTATGCATGCGTGCGCATGTGCGCGAGCGTGCACGTACGAGCGTGTTTGTGTGCGTGCGCGTATGTGTGTGTGTGGGCGTGCACGTACGTGTGCGTGTGCATACGGTTGTGTACGTATGTGTGTGTATGTATGTGTGTGTGTGTGTGTGTGCGTGCGGGTACGTGCGTGCGCATGTGAAGGGATGGAAGACACCCTTCCTCTTGGTGTCTTTCCTCCCCAAGAGGACAGCCTCCCAAGCTGTTTTTCCCCCTGAAGGGCGGCTTGGGAGGCTTTCCCGGCATGTCCCCATTCATGCATAAAATTTATTAAATAACCCCAATGCGAGCTTCGCGAGGCCCTTGTAACTTAGTTGTTTTATGTGCTCACGACACACTGCAAGGGGGTGAAAAATGTTCGCGGTACGCGGTGATATAAGTACGGTATACAATATAGGATACCATAACCAATGCAAGGCTCAGAAAAAAATCAACTAATTAATTAAACCCCATGCGAACAATGCGAGGGGGGCAACAGCTAATTAACACACGCAATGCGAGCCTGTGCGAACGCCTTTTAGCCCTTTGAGCTGCACGTGCACGCGAATACACGCGCATGTGCATGCATATGCACGCGTGTATGCATGCGTGTGCACACGCGTACATGTGCACGTGAAAGAAGGTACTTGTCACAATGCTGCTTTTCCCCAGAAAGCCCTTTTGCTGCTGATGCCTGAGGTATGTCTAGGCCTACCAGGTGGACTCCTCTTTGCAACTGCATCCTGCTCTGCCTTGCTGTCCGGTTACTGGGCTTAAAGAAGTTGCCCATAACAAGCAATTTGTACTTTGGGAGGCTTTCCCAGCCCCTTCCTGTTTATGCTCACAAAAATAATGATCTTTTCCAAATGGAGCTTCGCGAAGCCTTTGCACCTTAGTTGTTTTGGGTGCTCACTGCGAGGGGGTCAAAAACATTTACAACACGCGGTAATATAAGTACCATACAATTACCCTTGTAACAGTATAAAGGGGTATATCCTGATGTGAAAACACCCAGTGCACCCCCACAGGGAGGAGATTTCACAGAAGGGGGCAACTGGGGAAATGTCCAGAAATTCCTTTTCTGCACTCAAAAAGCAGCCATCCACTGACCCTTTATCCGATTGAGACGTCATTTTCCTTGAATTAAAGCTGGCATTACAAGCTACACGAGGACGGCAGATACACCAGTCAGTTATCCCCTCGACATGGGTCCCAACCCTCCTAGAACTGGGATTCTTAACATTGGCCTTGCCAAAAATGTCCCAGGCATCACAGGTCGTCTTTCAAACGTCTTGCTCAGTTGCTTGGTCGAGGTCGTACAAGGAGGAAGAACAGCTGAGAAATGTGCAGCATGTCCCAGGCATCACAGGTCACCTCAAAAACATGAATTTCTTTGGCCCATACGTCAGTGACCATATGTATTGTAATTAATACGAATACTTTTTTTGTCAGGCAGCAGGCCTCGAGTTGGCTGGCTTTAAACCTACTCAAGCCAAAATCGGCAATTCCAATTTTGCAGGCGGTATAACAAAATTTTATGTTTCGGTTTACCGTGTGTCCACGATCAAAAGCTGCAGAGGGAGAGGCAGCTCAGGGAGCTGGCAGAGGAAGAGGCAAGGGGTGAGGATGTGAAGGGGCCCGTGTGGCACCGACGCAACTCAAAGAACAGAGCAGCCCCTTCAGGCCCTTCCTTTAAGGCATCCAAACACAGTGAGTGAAGATGGGTTTAGCAAGTGGGTATGAGAAGGTTGCTTCTCTGATTTTTAAATGAGGATAAACCTCTCTTCCCCTGCAGCTGAGCACTGTCCAGCCTCCTCAGCAGCAGCAGCCATCAATGGGGGGCGCTTGAATTCACAAAATAACTCCCTACAGAACCCTCGCGAAATCTTTTCATACTCAAATTAATCCCCTGACCCCTTCCAAACTGAAAACGAAATTTTAATTCTTGGTGTCATGGATTGATCGTGAACACACGGTACTAGTATAGTACATGTCTGACCCTGTGCTGATCCCTATGATTAAGATAGTGTGCAATAAGTAAAAAGTTAAGCCCTTTCTTTTTTGCCATCTGGGCCACGCCTACAAATGTTGCTCAACCGTCAGTAAACCGTATTACATTCAAGGCATTGTTGTCACAAACATGACCTGTCTGCGTTTAATACCATGTTGCACAGGCGTAGCAGGCACGGTTTCATATCAGCAATCTATGTGGTCATGTGCAACAACAGCATGTAGACCTCAACCCCTGGACTGAGCGACGACCTACGCTATGAGAAAATCAGAAATACCTGTTGGAAAGTCATAGTTGATGACTGCATGAACGTTTGGAATATCCAAACCACGTGCAGCCACATCTGTGGCCACTAGAATGGAGATCTGGCCCTGTGGAGCAAGAAGAATGGACATCAATTAGCCAACAAGCTGAAAAGTGGGTCGTCTTACAAGAACGCAAACACTTGCACGGACACCTGCAGAGGAGTGCAATTGACTAGAACGGGTGTACAACGTTATGTTTGAAGTTCTGTACATGCACCCTGTACAAATCTATGGGGCTGACCACCCCCTGGCTCCAAAGACCACGATAAATTAGGACAGAGATTGGCCAACCTTGCCTAAATTCATCAGACCAGTAGGTGTTGCAGGGCTGAGCCAATAAAGAATTTTATGCACTAAGCCTTGCCAGGCATTATAAACAACAACCCACTCCCAAAAGAAAAGCTGTTCTGCCTTTCTTGCCATTTTACTGGAACGCATACTTCTCCTCAACCGTGACCCTTGAAACAGCGGGCGCACCGTTTTGAACTGGTTAAGCACAAAGTCGCGCTCCTGCTGCCGCTTGTCTCCGTGGATGGCTGCAGACCGAAATTCGCGGGCTATGCTGTGGCTGAGCTGGTCGCACATGCGCTTGGTGGTACAGAAGATCATGATGCGTTGGCCCACCTTGGAGCGCAGGATGCGCTGCGTTCACAGGGACAGGTACGTGTATCATAGTAGCTTTTTAGACAAATTAAATGGCATATATAGGGAGGCAATAGATCATTAAGCATAAAAACCCTAACCCAGGCTGCACCAGTGCTGCACGACTGATGTGGCCAACATTAATGACAATGTTCATTAGGGGGACGGTCTACTTGTTACAAATTACAAACCTACACAAGTTCTAGATATTTTGCTGTGTCTGAGCTTCACCACCACCAGGGCAGGTTCATATCCCAGCTTGTGGGTTGCAGCACAATAAAACAGGGCATATTCCGCACGTGCCACGTGGCTTTGAAGGTCAGGCGCAAGAGGGAGCGCATCATCCCTTACACCAAGACAGCAAGGCAGTTACGCCAGCGAGCAAGCGCACCTACCTGCAATTCTGGCAGCTTCTCGTAATTGTTCCCCATGACCTTGACAACCTGCGAGATGGCCTTGTTGGCCACCAGCTTCTCCTCCACACCACCGATAAAGATGCTGACAGTGCGGGGACCCACAAACTGGGAGGCAATTGCCTTGACCTCCTTGGGCCAGGTGGCGCTGCAAGTCACACGAGTGTTGAGAGTGTGTACGTGTGAATGTGCGTGTGTGTGTGTGTGTGTGTGTGAATGCGTGTGTGTGTGTGAATGCGTGTGTGTGTGTGCATGTAAGAAAGAAGGTTGAAATCAAGTAAGTGTGAGAGCGCGTGCGTGCAAAAGTGTAGATAAATCACCATTGAGGCACAAAACAGAAAATGCAGGGGTTGGCACCATTTTGTGCAAGTGCCTGGTTCTGGAGCAACCGTTGGCACGCAAACATCACACATAGAAGAGAGCGCGCCAGGTCTCACCTGAAGAACAAAGTCTGCCTCGTGCGGGGGATGGTGCGCACAATCTTTTGGATTTGGGGCTCAAAGCCCATGTCCAGCATACGATCTGCCTCATCCAGGACGAGGTAACTAACGTTGCCGAGTCGGACCTGGGAGTATCAGCCAGCATCAATGGTGAGTACGAACGCTTTGATGACAGGCGTGGGCAGGAATCTAGAGCAGGCAAAAGGGCACAGAACACCAGGGCTCAGGCCCTGGTTACATAAGCACAAGGAACGGGTACTGCAGCAGAGCTAACGTACCAAGCCAGCTATTTACAGCCAAATCAGGGGGACGGATGGACAACGGTGCATGTGAATTAAGCCATACAATTTTTGAGGGAAACCACCAGACCAGTGCAAGCCATTCATAAAAAGCGGAGCAGGTATGCAATTCAATTTCAGCAACACACTGCTACGAACAGCAGTCAGGCCCCTGCTTCCAGCTGGGCTGGTACAGTCACAGAGAGCACAGATGGGAGCGCCCCACACCTGGCCGGCCTCCAAGAAATCGTTCAAGCGCCCTGGGGTGGCAATCACAATGTGCATGCCCATGCTGAGGTCCCGTAGCTGAGGGCCTTTGGGGGCACCGCCATATAAACACCTGCACACACGAGAGCCGCCAGGGGAGCGCACACACACACAACACAGGCACAGGGATTTAAAACGCATGCAGAATTGAGCATGCTTGCACCAACCAGGCACAAGCTTGTGCGACAGCAATGCACCACCTGATGTGTGTGAGGAAGGATGGCATGAAGGACAAGGTGCAACACAACACTTGCATCCTCAAAGCACTTAGCACATGCCCTATAAGTAAGGGCACATCTCTGCACGCAACGCCATCCCCTAGGCACAGGCAGGCAGGCAGACAGGCAGACACAGCACAGCCATCCCGCAGCCTTGGTAAAGATAGGCAGGGGTCGAACACGCTGTACTGCACTGACCTGAATTGCTTGCCGCGGCCTGCAAGGACGAGCGCGCACGCACGGCACATGAGGTCAAAAAGGGTCGCCCGCAGCGTGCACGTGCTTGCCACGCCGCCCCGACATTAAGGAGAGCTTACAGAGGAGACAACGCGCGCTCACGCGCAAGAGGAAGGGCTAAAAGGAAGGGGAGCGAGGAGCGAGGGGGGCTGCTGGCACACAAGCCGTGCAGCAATCACACACGCCAGGGCTGCCAGCTGCAACACGACACAGCGTCACTCTTTTGCTGGTGTGACTGAGCATCAGCATCAGCATCGCTGCCTCAGTGGCAGCAGCCAGCAGCACGCACATGTGCTCCTGCATGTCCTTGCCTGCACACTTCCACCCTCCTGCCCTTGTCAAGCTACTTATGCACACGAGGGGCCAGTTCTAAGTTGAATGGCTGAGCAAGCCACAAGACACCCGACTAGCTGCTATAGCAGCCAAGCGAGCTACAGCAGTAGAAAGAGAAGTGTGGGGCTGCTCATCAAGTAGCACGTATACGCTAACAGGGGTTGCAGCAGTCATTGCTGCAGCAGAAAGCAGCAGGTGGTGCGTGCTGCACAATAACACACCAATGCTCTGCTAACAAGTTTTTTGCCGTGCTTTTCTTTCCCATGCCTTTAAGCATCAATGCAGAAGCCCGCAGCAGAACATAGTTCTCCAGCCACGATCCCACAAAGGGTACTGCAGCCTAATCAGGACGGCAGAATCGCATGCAGACACAGAGAGTGCTGACCCTGGCGGCGGCAGCAAAGGGCTGCTGCCAGCGGGGCAGCATAATTGGGGTGTCTGTTGCCTGCCGGTGACTGACTTCTTTGGATCCGGCACAGGCCGGTTGATGGAAATCGAGCGCAGTGCAAGACGACGAGGGAGGGGACGATAACTCACGTGATGCGCAGGCCAGATGACCGGCCAAACTTGTCTGCTTCAGTCTTAATCTGATTGGCTAGCTCGCGGGTGGGGGCAAGCACGAGCAGGGTGGGGCCCATGCGGGGGTCTTTGCGGGTCTCCTTGATGTGCATCATGCCAGGAATTAAGAAAGCACACGTCTTGCCGCTGCCTGTCTTGGCGATGGCCACAAGGTCGCGGCCACTGAGCGCCACGGGCCAGGCCTGGGCTTGGATGGGGGTGGGGAAGGGGAAGCCAGCCTTGCGGATCTGCAGGTTAACACAGTGTGTGTATGTCAGTGTTTTTTAAGGTTTTGGGGTGTGTAGCATATTTAGTCTTAAATGCTACGCAGGGTGCTCTGGCCAAAAAGGTGTCCTTTCCCAAAAAACGGCCTAAATTTTGGCATGTGTGTAATGTAATATGTTTAGACACCT
>Ga0307942_1002463_pt1:12500-15068 | contig 15068 bp, 15 predicted proteins | sample OrgLakmetagen175_FD_201846 | JGI IMG/M metagenome (GOLD analysis project Ga0307942, IMG submission 201846) | Saline water microbial communities from Organic Lake, Antarctica - #175 | ecosystem: Environmental > Aquatic > Non-marine Saline and Alkaline > Saline | place: Antarctica...
GACTGAAAGCACACGTCGTGCACCTGTACCCTAGATGGGTGCTTCCCAGGGGGAATGGCACATTAATTTGCATATCTCGCCAACCACTTAGTCTTTTTGCCCCATTTCTCTTGCGGTATCTTTTTATCATTATAAGGACTTCAAAACACCAAACATCACTCAGTTTGGTGCGCTGGCTGGTCAGATACAGCATATGGCTGCTCAAAAAGTAGGGTTTACGCCGCGGCTGCTGAGGCAGGTGGCCCTAACTTTCCCGTTTCAAGCTCAGCTGCACTGAAATCTACATACCAGAGCTGAGCTTGAAACGTGCAAATTAGGGGGCCCATACCCTAGGAGCATGCAAAAACAATACCTTCTTTGGCCTGAGATAACCCCCTCTGAAAAAATATTTCCCAGACCCCCTCACGAACTAAAATTGAAAATTTAATTTATTCTTTGAAAGAGTGGTCCCAAAGTATTGTGAACATGCGGTATATGCGCTGTGAAAACCGTATATACACGTATGTACCGTGTAAAAAGCGTATACATTAAAATTGGACCACCTCAGATTTATTTCACTTATGGGGGGCCAATTCGTTGCTTACAAAGAGCTCTGATCGCGTACCTAATTTATATCTAACAAAATTTAAATGATTGGGAAGCTATGCTTGCCCAAAGAGGCCAGATACACAGCTAGTTATGTGAGCTGACAGCAGCCTTTCTGCTGCTATTGCTTTGAGGGCGTAGAGGTGGTGGATGGTGGATGCTCTTCAGCCAGAAGTTGCTGGTGCTGTACTTGCTGGTTGCGCCCATCAGCTTGCCACCCCCACCCCCTCCTCCTTGACGCATTTGAGCATGCAGACCTCCTCATTCTTCTTCTCTACAACCACAGGCCATATCTCTGCGCAAGCATATCTCTGCACCCACTCCACCATTCTGTGACCTGAGACATGCATTTCACAACCTGCGTGCCAATCCACAACCTGTCAGTCCCCAAACTGACCAGCATATTCAGTGTGAGTTTGGGGACGGGAGCAGCTGTGGTCGCGAGTGCAACACAGAAACTGTGCTGCGACATTCAGGGAAAACCACACCGCTTTTTACACAGGCCATCGATAGGCCCCGATAGGCCCCATTTAAATTTAATTTGACGCGTATAAATTGGCAGCAGCGCTGAGAGGAAAAAACGGGACTAAACTCGCTGCAGGTATGGAGTGACAGACTTTTGTCTTTTCCCCCTTTGTCCCTTGTGTGAGTGCCTTCCACTCGCCGGCATTCCCAGTACCCCTGCCCCAAATTTGACATTGCAGCATTGTTATGTAACATGTATAATGCTTACATCCTGAAGCAGAGGTCGATCAGGGCAACCTCAGAAATACACCTTTTCCCTGCCAAAGTGGGTGCAAAATACGCAGCGGGTCCCATAGAACCCCCCAGAATGCCAAATTTCCAGCAAATGTCAATGATTTAGATATCACATCACGTATTTAGCATTCAGAAAAGGTATAGGGGGCTTTGGATTGGGTGGAGAGCTGAGTGAGACTAATTGGGTGGGTTCTCACGGGGGCGACCATATATGGTTGTATATACGCGGAAAAATTGATATATTAATTATTTGTATAACCACGCTGATATACGTATACCTAGGGTTGGCCCAAATTTGGTCGTATATGGGATTTTCGTATACGTATATACCGTTTGTTTACGATCACTTCAAAAATTAATTAATTATTTGGCCAGAAAACGAAAATTTTTATTAATTCTTGGAGGCCTCTCCGAACTGACTTCGAAGTGATAAATTAATTATTTATAGTAGTTTTGATGGTGAAAATCGAAATGAGCTCCAAGCGCCAGTGTGAACCCCCTGGCCGGGTTCTTGAAGCCTCAGCCACAGCTTCAGCCTCAGCCACAGCTTCAGCCATAACGAACAGCAGTAGCAGTGCACAGGCAGCATTCGCAGGGGGGCTCTCGAACTCAAAAACTAATTCCCGACAGGGCCCTCCCGAAGTGCCCTCGAACTCAAAAATTAATCCCCAGACTCCCTCACGAACTGAAATCGAAAGTTAATTAATTATTTGAAAGTATGGTCACGAACTGATCGTGAACGAACGGTATACGCCGTATATGTACGTATATTCCGTATATTTGAAGTATTGACATCTTCATAATATAATTTTTGGGGGTCATTTTGTAGCTCTTGATGAGCTGTATAAACGTATCCAATTTAGTTGTGCCAAAAAATCAAAGGTTGGGAAGCTATGCGTGCCCCAAAAGAGGCAAGAACACACAGGCACACACGGTCACTGTCACGAGACCCCTCTTCTTCCCCCGCCCCATCAAATTACCCTGTTTGTGTATGCACACGTGTGTGTGTGTGTGTGTGTGTGTGTGTGTGTGTGTGTAAAGAGGTACATGCATGCATGCGTGTTGTTGTGCGTGCATTTGCGCGCGTGCATGCACGTGTGTGCGTGCGCATGCTTACGTGTGCGTGTGCGTGTGCATGCTTCCGTGTGTGTGTGCGTGTGCATGCTTACATGTGCACAAATATGCGTGTGCGTGTACTTGCTTATGGTTGTATGCATGCGCGCG
>Ga0307942_1002464_pt1 | contig 15067 bp, 19 predicted proteins | sample OrgLakmetagen175_FD_201846 | JGI IMG/M metagenome (GOLD analysis project Ga0307942, IMG submission 201846) | Saline water microbial communities from Organic Lake, Antarctica - #175 | ecosystem: Environmental > Aquatic > Non-marine Saline and Alkaline > Saline | place: Antarctica: Organic Lake...
ATATACGATGTATATACGGTATTCCTGGCAGGGGAATCACCATATATACAGTCATGCACGGTGTACATATACGGTTCTGGCCAACCCTTCACATGACACGTGCCGCCCGCAATTGTGTGTGTCATTGTACGTTTCAAACCGTGCATCATTGTGAATTTTGAACTCCCCTGCCAGAGAGTCTGTATGACTGTGTCGCTGACCATCCTTTTTGTTTGTTCCCTGCTAGCTGAGCTCCTCAGTGGATCAGAGTGTGTATTGTCAAGGACATGACTTAACATCAAACTCATACTGCTCAAGTATCCCATCAGCGAGCATATTGTACCCTTTAATTGCTGCATTGCACATGCTGTAACACAGCAAGACATGCTCATTACGTCGCAGTTCACATCATATGTATTCCACATCATATAACCAGTACAGGCGACCCTGCAGCCTGCTTTCGTGCAGCCTATTCGTTTGGACATTGTTGTGATGGGTGTGCGGTAATATGAGGAACATTATTACGTCTAGTACTGACCTGCTGAGCCCAACATTGTTCCTGTAATGTCGCCATCGGTTGTTTGCGCAGGTGAAGTTGCGTCCTGCCTGGATTGCGAACCACCCCAGACTCATGTCAGGGCTGCGTGCACGCTGGAACTGCTCTGAGCGTGGAGTGCGGGTGTGTGTATGTGTGTTATCGTTGGGTTTGCATTTGTGTCATGTCATACGAATGTCTTCAGATCAGGTTGTGGATTGTGTGCACGTTGGAATTGCTCTGAGCCTGAAGCGCAAGTTAGTGAGTGTGTACAGGATTCTATGTTTGGGCTTGTTATAAGCCTAATGCAAGTATTCAGATCAACATGAGGGCTGTGTGCACTCTGGAACTGTTCTGAGCGTGAAAAGCGGGTGAGAAAGAGTGTGATGGTTTGGTTTGTATCACATTTATTGCGCGCATATGAGTGGAGAGGCCAAGGCTTGCTTGTATGCTAGAGCTATGGGGGATGTTGAGAAGCAAGTGTGGCGCGCATATTTGCACTAACCTGCCTGGTTTCAAATGTCGCTGATTAAAAAAACAAACATACGAGCCACACTCGCTCGCGTTGCTCCTGCCCTGCACGTTCCTGTGTTGTGATTAGATGCAATGTGTGTTTTAAAGTCCTCAGGAACCTCGAGGGGCTCCTGCGTGTAATTGTGTGTGTGATCTCTGCTTTGAGCTTTGAAATGAATGGGAGGCGAATAAAAGACGTGTTAATGTGTAGCCTGGATTGCTAACAAGGAATGTGGTCCAAGTGTCCTGGGAGGGGATAAGGAAGAGAATGTCCACACTGTGATTCTACGTCTGAAGCTTCCACTGTGCATCCAGCTTGTCAGCTCCTTACTGCTGCTAGCCCATTCTGTGTGTCTGTCAGCATGTTTTTGGATCTCAACTGTGTGGGATGCGCTTGTGCGTGCATGCATGCACCTGACACAGGAGGTTCAGCTTTTGCTCAAGGCTAAAGTTCAGAGCTTAGTTTGCATGCCTAGCCAGTTTCAGACCTTTGCCCAATGCACATCAGAATGTTGTGTACCATGGCATGCGTGCCAAGCCCAATATTTACATGCTTGCGTGTGTGTGTGTGTATGTGTGTGTGTGTGCATGCAGCTGACTGCTTTTAAGTAAGCGTGCGTGTGTGCATGTGTCTGTATGCAGTTGACCAAGGAGGACCAGCTGCCACGCGCACAGCTCCTGGAGAGCAAACGCCTAGCCAAGTGCTTGCTGGCTTACGTACGCCACCAGAGGGAGGATGCCACCATTTTGTTTGACATCATCTCCATTACCCTGGTGGGTTCATCACCTCTTGCGTACGCAGGTCCAGGCAGCCTTTTACCTCTCGCTATTTTGAACAGGGCCATTTTGAACAGGGCCATTTTGAACAGGGCCTTTTACCTCTCGCTATTTTGAACAGGGCCAGTGCACGCCCTCTGGTGCATTTTGTGTCGGGAACTTACCTTTATCACTTAGACTCCAAGCCCTAAGCCCGAGGTGCCTGGCTCGCATTTGCAATAGCAGCAACGTGTGTAGCTGTTTGTGTGTGGTGTGTACATGTGATGCAAGCACACGTGTGCACGTGTAATGCAAGCACGTTTGCGTGTGGGGGTTGGTCTGTCATTCAGTCGTGGTCTGTTTCATTCAGTCATGCTCCCTCTGCACACAGCATGGTTGCGCTGGAAACTGGCCTTCAACCTGGGATGCACTGCGAGTGATTTGTGCGGAGTAGGTTGGCTTCAGCTTCCTAGTCCTTGAAATCAACCACAAGCGGTGGCTTGACGCCATAGGTCTAACAGTGCAATATGTGTGTGGCCATACTATGTGCAGGAACGGTTCATGGTGAGCTTTGCCTTTCTAGAGGACTAGTTTTGCACGAGCACATGTCCTTTGTCTGCACTGATAACCTAGACTGAAGTGTTGTGGCAACAATGCTTTGTGCAGGTCCGATCTATGGTGAGCTTTGCCTTCCTAGAGGACTACTGCAGGCACGGCCTGGCTGAGCAGTGGAGTGTGGGCGAGAAGCAGCAGCTGATGGTGCAGTACCTAGAGGCGTTCAAGGAGAAGCGTTACAGCCCGGATCACCTAGAGAGGATCATGCAGGTGTGTTTGTATAGATGTGTGTGTGTGTATGTGTGTCCCGTGAGTGGTGTGGGTTTTGGTAGGTTGTTGGTGTTGGCATGGGAGTGGGTGTGGGTGTGCAGGTGTGTATGCAAGTGCAAGTGCAGATGTGGGTTCCCTAGGGAGTGGTAGTGGTTGTGAGTTTGAATGTGGGCATGCTCAGTATCTGCTTGTGTAAACGGTGGTGGTTGATGCTGATTTTATCGTGATGATGAGTTTCTAAGTGCTGCACCCGGGCCTTGAAGAAAAGTGAACATGTATGTATGATAATGCTCCTGTTTGTGTGAGACTCATGGTCTTCTCTTCCACCGGCCTGCCTCCCATTTCCCTTGCCCAACCCTACAAAACGCAGATCCTGATCATGACCACTCTCGACCACGCCTAAGAGGGCAAGCTAGACACACAGCTGGCATCTTATGTGTCTTGATATACACACATACCACACACACACACACACACACACACACACACACACACAAACGCACACACTCACACATTCACACAAGCACAAATACACACATCAACCCACCTGATTCCATACACCACAGATCCTAATCGTGCCCACCCTCAACCACGCCCTAGAGAACAAGCAGGAGGGTGTGCTAGACATGCAGCTGGTGTCCAGCATCTCCACAGACCTGTTGGGCCTCCCAGACGTAGCCCCTACACCAGCAACCCATGCTGCAGCTTCTTTAAACGCAGATGAAAGCATACAGCAGGTCAAAGTAGCTGGGCTCAATCTGAAGGAACTGGACTCGACGCAGGTTTCTGGAGCTGATGTGGTGGGTGTGGGGATTCGTCTTTTGGATGTTAGAGAGCTGGTGGTGGTCGTTTGGTAGGTTTGGGTGTAGATGTGGACTGCGAGGGAGCTATAGTATGGTCAGTGATGTGCCAGTACGCCGTACTTTCATTTTCAGGCCGTTTATGCAACATGGTACGGTCCAAAACCGTAATATACGATCAAAGGAAAAATACGGTCCAAACCGTACAAGAACGATCGACTGTTTTTTGCCTTTTTGTAGGGAAAAGGGAGATCCTGGGTTCAATCCCGGTCAGAGCAGCGTTCTTTGCTTTTTCACCTCAAATATTTTGTGCTTTTCCTCGTAAAAAATGCATCTTAATTTTGTGTTGCTGTAAGTCACAGCATTTGAAAAAATGAGCCGAAATGACCCTTTGCAAAAAGTAGACAATTTCCAGCCTTTGGCACCGTACCGTAACCGTACCGTATTTTGCCGTATGTATATATATGTATATATGTATGGTCTGACCGTACTGCATTTTACCGTATATGTATGGTCTGATCGTACCGTACCATACCGTGACCGTGCACCGTACTGGCACATCTTTGAGTATGGTTATTTGAAACAAGGGTGCTGCTGCTGTGTGTATGCGTGTGTGTGTGTATGTGTGTGTGCCTGGGCCAGCAAAAGCTTGGAACATCATTGCGTGTAATGAACATGTGCATGTTGTATCATTTCACATGCAAGCATGCACGCAACCATACACATGCAATTCCATACACGCATTCACACACACATACACACACACACAAGCACAGAGTGACAGCATGCAAGTGGAGGTGATGCGCTTCACTACCTCCATCCTCGCATTCACACACACGCATACACACACATACACACACACACACACGCACACGCACAGAGTGACAGCATGCAAGTGGAGGTGATGCGCTTCACTACCTCCATCCTCGCATTCACACACACGCATACACACACACATACACACACACACACGCACAGAGTGACAGCATGCAAGTGGAGGTGATGCGCTTCACTACCTCAATCCTCAAGCACCTGCCCGACCTGTTCAGCCCCGCTTGCCAACGCCTGCTCATTGCATATGCTTGGAAAATGCTGAAGAAGGAGAGTGCCGCAGTCACCAGCCAAGCGTACCTGCTCATCGCGCACTACATGCACCGCTTCCCCACAGGCCATGATGTGGCCATGCAGGTATGTAGGTGTGGGTGCAGGTGCAGGTGGACCAAGTGCTTGCCTGTTGTACTCCTGCACATTGTACTCGTGTAGGGTTGGCCAGGACTGTATGTATACACCGTATATGACCGTATATTTCATGATGTCCCTGCCAAAAGCACCTTACATACACTATATATATGGTTCTGGCCAACCCTATACACGTGTGTTCTCCTGCATGCATCCTCCCAACTCGGTCAGTCGTTGCACGAGTGCTCAAGCCTTCTGCATGCGTCTTGGTAACTCAGTCGCGTGAGTGGTCGTATTTCAAAACGGTACGCCAATATTACTCTCATGACGTATCGAAGAATTATTATGATTTTATATACACTTTCTATTCTCTGGAGCATTTGTCGTGGATGCGCACGGGTTTGAATGCAGTAGACCCACAGATTGTGCACAACACTTTGCACTGTATTCTCAAAGGCTGTGTCACGGCCTTGCAAGTGGGTACGGGTGTGTCATGCTTGTGTACGTATTGAACGACGTCCACGCGCAATGTGCACCGGACCCTCTCAGGTTATGACATGGCCTTTCTGGTTGGTGTGTTTGTGCATGTGTCTGCATTGGGCTACCTTTGCGTGTTACGTGGGCTCGCCTCTCACAGGTATTGGCATTGCAGTGCTTGCAGGAATTACGTCGTGTGCATGAGTGTCTGTGTGTGCGCAGGTGCTTGCCTCCATGCTCCAGTGCAGGCATCAAAGCCCATCCTTTCTATGCCAGGCGCTTGTATCTGTGTGTCTGTGTGTGTATGTGCAGGTGCCTGCCTCCATGCTCCTGTGCAGGCATCAAAGCTCATCTTTCTTCCTATGCCGTGTGTCTTTGTATGCGCAGGAACTTGCCTCCATGCTCCTGTACCGGCATCAAAGCTCATCTTTTGTCCTACACCAGGCGCTTGCGGATGTGTGTCTGTGTACGTGCAGGTGTTTGCCTCCATGCTCCGGTGCCTGCAGCCCGACGCAAAGAAGACCGTCCTCCGTGAGGCTATGGATTTGGTGCTGCCCATGCTCGTCAGCACCGAGACTGGCGCGCACACTTCTCTCAGCAGTCGAACAAGCACCCCTCTAAAGCAGCAGGCACAGCAGAAAGGTGTGTGTGTGAGTATGTGTGTACACATTGCTTATGCGCACACCGCTCTCAGCAGTCGAACAAGCACCCCTCTTAAGCAGGAGGCACAGCAGAAAGTTGGGCGTCTTCATGTGCTGTTCACATGTATGGTTGTGTGTGGAAGTTAGTGCCGGGAGTCTTCCTCGGCAGCTGCGCCAAACTTTGTCTGAAGTAGGCAACACAGCAGCTTGATGATGTGCTGCTTGATGAGAAGGGCACAAGTGTGTTTGCTAGCTTGCATGACACGCACAACACGTACAATCTCACAACACATTTACACGTGCGCACAAACACACACACACATATATGCACATGTACGCACACAAACAAATACTTATACCATGGACACATGTACATACGCAGGTGGAGAGGGCGCCGGTTCTGGAGTGGGTGAGGGTGGTGAGGGTGCAGGTCTAAAGTCAGGGGGAGAGGCAGAAACAGAGGCAAGGAAAGGCCCTGGCTGGGTGCGTGTGATAAAGAAGGTGCTGACAGAGGAGTCTGCATCGCTTGCGCACGTGGCGCACATGTGGCAGGTGGGTGTGTGTGTTGTGAGTGTGTGGGTGTGGGTGTGGGCGTGGGTGTGGGCGTGAGTGTGTTGGTATGGGTGTGAGCACGCGTGGGTGTGGGGTGTGGGAGCGAGTGTGGGTGTGGGTGTGAGTGTGAGTGTGGGCGCGGGTGTGGGAGTGGGTGCAATTGTGGGTATGTGGGTGGGTGGGTACGGGAATCGGTGTGGACATGATGCAGGTGAGTGTGTTTTGGGTATGGTTTGTTAATTAAAGTGTTTTATCATCAGGGGCATTTCTCAATCATGCTGCTTTTGGTCCTATTAATACAGCTCTTGGGTCCAAAGGGGTTAGGAAGCAGTTTTTGTTTCAGCAGCAGCGTGGGATGGTGGCAGCTTGATTATCATTGGCAATGGACGGCAATTTACTGAATGCAGCTGCAGCAGCCTGCTTCTGCACACAGTATACTATATCCGTGACATGAAGAGGTGTGTGTGCTCACATAGAGAAAAGGTCTGAGTATCAACTGCCGATGACGATCTAAACAATGACGCACGCACGCCCGAAAGGTTGCTTACTCCTAGAAAGCAACGCCAGTGGCACCGCACAATGTGCAGGTGGTGCTGCGCCATGCGGACCTGTTCTACCCTCAGCGCGCGCACTTTGAGGCAAACATCGTGCACTCCCTCACCAGGTGCGTGCGTCTGTCACCTGCGTAGGTTTGCGCTATTTGTTTGCTAGCTAGCCTAGACCAAGCCATACTCTTGTGTAGCATGATCTGCATGGCAGTGTTGTCCGCATCATCGTGCACTCATCCCTCACCAGGTGCGTGCGTCTGACACCTGCATAGGTTTGCGCTGTGTGTTAACTTGCCTAGGCCAAGCCACATTCTTGTGTAGCGTGCTCTGCACGGCAGTGTCTTCATGAACGTCTTAGAGTGGAGGAATAAGCAGGCAGCAAACCCACTTCCTCACTCTAATTAACTTCACCCCCTTTTGGGGGCTACTCTCGCACTTCAGCGTGTTGTCCCTGCATTTTGCAGGCTGCCTTTAAACAAGGCCATGATGTGTGTACTAAACCGCTGCCGTGCTCTCTTTGGTGCTGCTGCATATGCCCAACACTCCCCGCACTTAACACTTGCTGCGCACGCACGCGCACACACACACACACACACACACACACAAACACACGCACACACATACTCACACACACATGCACACACTATGGAAACGTCTACTGCGCCTCAGCGCCTCAGCACTGGAATACCATGTCCACACACCCCAGATCTCCACACACTGTGCCTTGCCCTCGTCATTCTCTTCCAATATACGTACCAACAATGATGCATATGCAAGACACGCAGCATGCATCAGCTCTCAAAACGCCAAACAATCACAAAAACCTTGCAGGCTGGGTCTGCAAAATGGCACGACCTCTGACAACCGGAAGCTTGCCCTTGACCTGTCTGCGCTGCTGATCAGTTGGGAGAGGCGCACCCAAAACATACACGGCAAACCGCAGCCCCGTCAGCCCTCAGAGAACGGTGTGTGTGTGTGTGTGTGTGTGTGTGTGTGTGTGTGTGAACGTGTGTGTGTACGTTTGTGCGCATTTTAATGCAGGTGTATGAATGTGTTTTTGTGCATGTCTGTGCGGTTGTCAAGCTTGCATGCTGAGAGCTTTCCATGTGTGTGTGTGTGTGCGTGTGTGTGTGTGTGTGTTCTTGCACTGTGCACGTGCTTTTCTGTGCGGACGTCCAGAGTATGTGTTAAGAGGACGGAGCCCGTCATAAAAGCGTGTGCACACATTTTTTGTGTAGGCATTAAGCGCGCGCGTGAAGAGGACGGAGCCCTCCCAATGGGCAGTCCCGCTGCAGAGCAGCAGTCCAGCAAAGCTGTCAAGACAGAACCGCAGGAGACAGCTGGAGCTGCTGCTGCTGCTGCTCAAGTTCCTGGGGCTGCAGGGGGTCAGCCACAGGGAGCAGCAGCTGGCCCTTCTGGCGCTCCTGCTGCTGCTGCCTCTGCCTCTGCCGTTGCTGACGGAGCTGACCCTGCTGCTGCTGCTGCTGCTGCTGCTGCTGCTGCCCCTGGCGGAGCTGCGGGTCAGCACCAGGGCGCTCCTCGTAGTGGTGGGGGTGGAACAGATTCGACAGCGGAGGAGGGCAGTGGGTGGCGAATGCCAGCTTCATTACAGGTGGGGGCGCTTCAGGGATTTAAGATGTTTGATCCAAAGGAGCTGCGTGGTTATCACTTAAAACGCACCTGCTCCCATGCTGCGGACCACATGCATGCTAACAGCAGTGGCAGATGCTGTGAGAAATTGCTCAGGATTGTGCTACCTGATTTTCAACTGCTGAGGCTGAGGCTTCGTTTGCCCAACTGTGCAAGGGCAGTGTGCAAAGCCAATAGGGGTCTCTTGCCACGCATGCACTCATGTGTGTTTTATAAAGAGTAACCATGATTGCTGCCACTCAAGCAGCATGCCAATAAGTGTTCACATTGCAAGAGTAAGCAAGTTATAACGTAGATGCAGAAATGTAATGTTAGGGGATGCACACACGCATGCACACACTCACTGACACACAACTACACACGTACACACAAACAGTAACACACACATACACACCCGCACACACACACGTACATACACACACACACACATACACACACACGCCCGCACACACACACGCCCGCACACACACATGCACACACACCATGCATGTCAAAACATACACACAGGATCAAGTGGCCAACGTGCTGGTGCGCCTGGCATTGCTTCTCATCAATGACAGTGCCAGTCCTTCCCCTCGTGATGATGAGGTTGGCCTACAGCAGCAGTACGCGTTAGGCATGCTCGCACAAGCAGCCTCTGTTTGGCCCACAGTCAACGTCAAGGTGCGCTCACGCATAAGGGTGCTCACAAAGCCTGTGAGTGTTCCGCACTCCCTGTGCCACGTGTGTGTGAGTTAACAAAGTGTGCGAGATAACAAAGTGTGTGTTAACAGGGTGTGGAAGAGTATGAGATTGGGCTGGCTTAGAACTAATGCGCAATGGTGAGCCTGCCCAGCATTAAACGTCAAATACCGTGGAATGTGAATGGGGTGAAAAGGGCGGGGGTTCAGACGCTACGCTGGTTGTTTTCCCCCAATTCTAAATTTTCACTCTGCTGCGCTCTCTCTCTCTCTCTCTCTCTCTCTCTCTCTCTCTCTCTCCCTCTCTCTCTCTCTCTTTGTGTCTCTCTCTCTCCCTCTCTCTTTTTGTGTCTCTCTCTCTCCCTCTCTCTCTCTCTCTCTCCCTCTCTCTCTCTCTCTCTTTGTGTCTCTCTCTCTCCCTCTCTCTCTTTGTGTCTCTCTCTCTCCCTCTCTCTCTCTCTCTCTCTCTCTCTCTCTCTCTCTCTCTCTCTCTCTCTCTCTCTCTCTCTCATATATATCATATCATATCATATAAACACCATCATACACACATCGCTCACACATGCACCTCCCCTGCCACTCCCTATGTGCGCAGGTCGGCTACCTTGAGAAACTGATCCCTTCTCACATGGCCTCAGCCGCGCAAAGCGCCCCCCCACCCGTCCTAGGCCAAGTGGGCATGGCCTGCCCACCTGCTCCCCCTATGCTTACCACCGCTCTGCGTATTGTGCACTCCTTGGTGGATGTGCGTGCACCACACTTACTGCAGATCGTGCATTCCCAGGTGTGTGTTTGCTGTGTGCATGTGTGTGTGTGTGTGCATGTGTGTGTGCGCATGTTGTGTCTAGGAGAATGTGTGTGAGTGTGAACCTGGGCACTTCTTGACAGACTTGCCCAGCTTGCACCTGCTGGTGATGCTCGTGCTCGCCCCGGTGCTTGTGTTGGTAGGTTGTGTGTTGTCACGATTTGTACAAATGTGTGTATGAGCATGCTTACACGCATAAGCTGGCATATTCCTCTGTTGATGCGCGCACTATACAACACAGCTCCCCCATCGCTTGCTTTGTGCCTTATAAGTTTGAGTGCGTGCATGTTTGTATGCACGCGTACATGTTTATAAATAGGCGTTTTCATATCTTTGGTGTGCAAACTGCAAACTGCCCTCAATTGGTATATGTGTGTGTGTATGCTTGTGTTTTTACGTGTGCTGCAGGTGGCAGTGCTCATTGCGCCGTGTGGGCAGACCAAGAGCTGGGCCCATGTCAAAGATTTGTGTGAGATCGTGCGCTTGGTGTGCTCTTGGAAGATTCCCGAGGGCCAGCCTGGGCATATTGAGGTGATGGTGCTGCTGTGTATACCTGTGCAAGTTCATCCATTCATGTGGCCATTCACATGGGCATCCAGGCCCATAAAATCCCAGAACACACACATGAACACACACACACACACACAAGCACACAAGCATACACACAAACACACACACACACACACACAAACACACCATAGATGCACCATAGCATACCACGCGCACACACACATACACATACACACACAACACGCATTCCCAGGTCACCAAAGTCTGGGCTGATGTGGAGGCTTACGTCCTCAACCAGATCACCCTGGCCTCCAGCGACGTAGGGACTAATAACATGCGCATCGACCTTGCACCCCACCCTCAGCTACTCAGTGGGCTTTGCTGTGCACTGGCGGTGAGTGCTGAAGGATCTCTGTGTATGTAGTGTGTGTATGTGTGGTTTGTGTGTATGAGAGTGTGTGTATGTGTGGTTTATGTGTATGAGAGTGTGTGTGTATGTGTGGTTTATGTGTATGAGAGTGTGTGTGTATGTGTAGTTTGTGTATGAGAGTGTGTGTGTATGTGTGGTTTGTGTGTATGAGAGTGTGTGTGTGTGTGTCCTGCATGTACACATACTGAGTGTAGACCTCACTCAGTACATGCAAGCTGACCCCACGCAGTTGTGACACAATATTTGCAACTCATCTTCTTCTGAGTGTGGTCTAGGTTGTACGCGCACTGGGGCAATCATGTGTCAAAGGGCTGCTCTTGAAGTGCGTACATAGGAAATTGGCTATGGCGCTGTCCAAAACCTGCGGCAGCTATCGTACACTTTCATATTGCACCAAACTCCAAATGCATACACGTGCACATGCTCACCTACATGCGCACACAATCACACACACAAACAAGACACACACACACACGCACATAAATAGACTCACACACACACAAACACAAACACACACAAACACACATACAACGCAGCTCCTGGAGACGTTGGAACCCCTCATGCAGCCAAACCACATGAACTCCTACATGACACTCCTAGTGCGTGTGCTGTGCAAAGCGGTGAAGGAGGTTAGCCAGGCTGCACAGGTGGGTGGTGCTCGGTTCACCAAACGCATATATCTATGCTGGGGTGTGAGCCAGTACTTCTTAAGTGAAACACACAACTCGAGCTAGTACTTCTTGAGTGAAACACGCAACTCAAGCCGGTACTTTTTCAGTGAAACACAAAACTTGAGCCACAATTAGTGAGTAAAGCACGCAACTTGAGCCGGTACTCCTTGACTGAAATACGCAACTTGAGCTAGTACTTCTTGGGTGAAACATGCAACTAGAGCTAGTACTTCTTAAGTGAAACACGCAACTTGGCGTGCATGAATAAGGATACCATGAAAAAAAGGCTTTACCCCATACTATGTAGAACAAATGGTTAAAGGCAACGGCCTACGTATTGACAACTCAGTGTGCATGAAGGAAGAAGTGTGAACCAATGCACGAGAAAGGATCGGTCAGTAGCATTAGGAAAAGGCTCTCGACTGCTGCTTTACCGTGGGCCGTAGTTGACCCTACCTCAGTGTATTGTGTTCGAAGTTGGGTATGGAAGATGTGTCAAGTTTTCATGCGGCCCAACGTAATCCCCAACCCTCCAGGCAGATTATTTGATTGCGCCTGGCAGTAGGACTGACCATGCTCAGAGGAAAAGGAAAGAATAAGAGAAACTTCGTGCAAAAAAGAGTATCTACAGACTGCGCTTGTGTTTATCTTTTAGCTCATGATGAACGGACCATGCCATTGGCTTGCATGGGATTCAGGAGCAGAGTTAATGGACCATTGCATGCACAGACCTGCAAAGCACGCGCACACACACGCGCAAGCACAACCATTGTGGAATCATATTTTTTGCGCAATGTGGCTACTGATCAAGCGCGATGCAGATAGGGAGAAGCACGCGCGCACACACTTGCATCTACAAACGCGTAAACTTATACGCAAGAACACACACACACACATACACACACATGCATGTGCACGCACAAACACACACAAACTCAAAAACACACAAACACACACACAAACACACACACACACACACACATTACACAGTTACAAGCCCAAGCTCAGGCACAGGCACAAGTCCAACCCCGTCGCCCCATTACCCTTTCTACTGGTACGTGCCGTCAATCCGTTTCCAAACTACAGTCTATTCCTCACTGGTCTGGTTCCAGCACTTGCTGACCCACATGACTACACACCCACCTTCCAGCACTCGTTGACCCACAGAGCTGCACACCCCCAGTAGTAGTAAACAAGCGTGTTGGTTGTGTGTGTGGCCCTTTTGACACTTTTGTGTTGTACTGCTCCATGGGTGACATGCCGCCCCATATGAAGGAATTTTAATGTCAATTGCAACCCTAAGCATACTTGGAACTCTGACTGCAAGTGAATTTCCAACTTCAATGTCACATCTCACGGCTGTGCGTTTTGACCCTGACCAGATATAAACCTCACACTTCCCTTGTGGAAGATACCACTTTTAGGCTACATTGTGAAACTTCACAGATGCTGCTCGAAGCTACACAATGTGGACGTAATGCTTTTCTATTTCATGTCGTGTGATCGTATCTTTTGGTGCTCAGAGCTACACAATGTGGACGTGTGGACGTAGAACTTCACTGATTCATATGGTGTGAACGTATCTTTTTATATAAAATAATGTGTTAAACACAACATTCTATGCTACGTCAACCATTGAGGGGCAGACCTATAGATTATCAAACCTAGCACGGGCCTGTATGATGTGTCCTTCAAATTTTCCTGCTCATACACAACACCTCACACACACACACATACACAGTCACACACACACCACCCTTTGTTTCTCAGGCACCATAGAGGGCGGGCCGGAGTACTCAAGCCTGGCATGGGCCATTGCCGCGAGCTTTCGGCTGATAGCACCGCGCGTGTTGGCCATGCACCAAGACCATCGCAAAAACGCGCTGTCCTCTGTTGTGAGCGCCTGGAGGGATTTTTTGCCAATATCTTTGTACAAACTGCTGTTGCTGTGTCCTTTCTGTCATGTGTTTAGGGCTGGCCAAAACCATACATATATACGGTATTCTTAGCTGGGACATTACCATACTTACGGTCATGTATGGTGTATTTAAACAGTCGTGACTAATTGTACTTGGATGCCTATTGCTGTGCGCCCCACTAGCACCAGCTCTGCATTAAGAGCAGCCCCATGCTGCGCTGACCGCTTAACTCATTCTGTTGTGTTCGTTCGTTGCATGGATGCCTCATCGCTGTGCGCCTCACTAGCAGTAGCTCTGCATCGAGCATAGCCCCATGCTGCGCTGACCACCTTGCTGCTTGAGGAGGGGTTATATTAGTAGTGTAGCTCTAACGCGCACCGTTGTGTGCCTCTTGAATCTGTGGTCACTAGCTAGCTAGCACCAGCTCCATGGCAAACTGCAAGCGTTACTAACATGCCTCCATGTGAGACCTGTATGTGGGTGCGGGTGCAGGTGTGTGCGTGTGTGTGTGTGTGTGTGTGAAGGGTCATAGGTTGAGGCACCTCTTTCTTTTCTCCTCTGGGTCCATCACTTCACGCTTGTGCTCGTCAGCTTGCTTGTATTCATCTAGTGCACACGTGGTGTTTTACTGGCACCTTTTCTTGCAGGTGGGCCTCCTTATTGGCGTCTCCACTCGCTACTTAGACCCTGCACTCCACATCGAAATCCTAAAGGTACGCACACGGTGTACAAGCGCATGCGTGCTAAGATCCACAAGAACACTCTCAAGCTCACCAAGGCAACTCATAAAAAGGCAGGGTTGATGTTCGAAACTTGGCAAAGAAAGACATTATGCTGTGCAGCTTGGATATGATTGCATGTTGGCAAGACGTGTGGTTGCAATGCAGGCAAACGTGGCCGAAAGTTGTCATCCTTAAGGCTGTGTCATGTGCTCCCTATTTCACTGGTGTAATTGAGTTTAATGCGTGGTGAGTATTCAACGAGGTGCTGCCATGTATGGACAGACAGTATTAAGTGCATTCTTGCTGCGCTCATTTCTTAGTGCCGCAATTTGTAAGCGTCTATCAAGGCACCAGCCCACACATCCACACACAAGTGCATGCATGCGTGCACTTGCATGCACACACGCATCCACGCACATGCATGTACACACACACACACCACAAACGCGCACACACGTACACACACGTACACAAACACCTCAAACACACACACAACACACACAACACACATACACACACACTTGCAGGTGATTGGGCGATGGCTCGTAGACCCCTATCCCGACCAGAAGGGCCAGCTATCCTTGAAGGAGGGGGTGCTCCTGTGTCAGAGGCTGGGCATGCTTGAGCGTATGGTGGCCATTGGTGACCCCACGTTCAGGGCCGCGTTTGAGGCTCAGTTTCTGAAATTGATACAGAAGCTGTGCAGCTCGCCCAACATTGCGCCGGTACGTGCGAGTGCGTGGGTGGGTGTGAATGAGAAGTACGGGCCTGGGTGTGGGTGTGGGCGTGGGTGTGGGTGCGTGAAGGGGGGGTTGAATCTGGGTGTGGGTGTGGGTGCGTGAAGCAGGGGGGCGAGTCTGGGTGTGGGTGTGGGT
>Ga0307942_1002465_pt1 | contig 15066 bp, 17 predicted proteins | sample OrgLakmetagen175_FD_201846 | JGI IMG/M metagenome (GOLD analysis project Ga0307942, IMG submission 201846) | Saline water microbial communities from Organic Lake, Antarctica - #175 | ecosystem: Environmental > Aquatic > Non-marine Saline and Alkaline > Saline | place: Antarctica: Organic Lake...
CCGAATCAGACTCATTTATATATCAATCGGTAGCTTTTGATCTCAGGATTCCAATTATGTAGTTATTAATTCAATTGACCGGGGTAATCCAAAAGTTGTGCTTTCTGGTGCCTCCTGCATTGATCTTTATTTATTATAAGGACGTCAAAACACCAAACATCACTCAGTTTGGTGCGCTGGCTGGTCAGATACAGCATATGGCTGCTCAAAAAGTAGGGTTCACGCCGCGGCTGCTGAGGCAGGTGGCCGTAACTTGCGTGTTTCAAGCTTAGCTGCATTAAAATCCTTGAAATCAGTAGCAGAGCTGAGCTTGAAACCTGCAAGTTATGGCCACCTGCCCTAGGAGCAAGCAAAAAATATACCCATTTTTGGCCTCAGATAACCCCCTCTGACATTTTTACTTAAACCATCATTGCCCGTGGTACCGCCTGACCAGGTCCTGCTGCCTGCCATGCGTTTTGCACTCCGTCCAAGCTGCAAAAGGGCGTCAGATGGGACTTGCGTAGAGATAGCTGCACTGGAGAGGCTATACAGGATTTTTGAGCGCTGCTAAAAAAACAAGATGCGTACTCGCTATATCTTTAACTACTATATACGTTATAAAATTGTTATCAGGCCTCAAAAGTGATCAGTCAAATTTATTTCTTTTCCAACCATAAGCGTAATCTCTGCGAATACAGACAGACAACAAACAGCTGGCTTAAAACCTCCGGGAACAGCTGAAATGTGCTTAAGCAGCTTTTTCTACTGCCTTGCTTCTTCTAAGACACAACCAGATCTGGTGCTGGTTGCTGTTATCTCTGCAGCATGAAACTAGTGAGCGCAGATGGGATCTCACAGCAGCAGGAAGCGGCGACTAAGGGAGAAGGGTAGCACCTCAGCAGCACTACCAGCCACCAGCAGGTCTGCCTATCATGATGATTCCAGATAACGCACCGACCAAAAGGCTTCGGCAAACCTCACAATAAATCCACCTTGCTAAGCAAGGTCACGCCCTGTCCGGCCATAGAACTTAATCTCCGGGACCAAATGATGTGTGCTATTCAAAAATACAAGCTATTTAAGTCTTTTCTAGAGCCACGCCATGGAAGACTTAAAACCATTTTGGCATGGGGGGCTCGCTGTATGCGGCTGTTGAATACTTAGGCGATTTATGATTACAATGGTTACAGAGTTTACAGAGTCTACAGAGTACAATGTGGGGTGACCTTCAGCCAGGTTGTTTGGCTGATTGGCTGCTGACTGGTCTCGGCCAGCCACAAATAGATTTGTAAGCTCAGAATTAGAAGAAATGTTAGTGCTCTATGACGCTTTTGGCTGGCTATGCAATTCTTCAGATTACCAATACAGCTGAAACTAGGAGTATTAAAGTGGCTTTTTCCACCCCGCTCCTCAGACAAAAATAGGTTTATATCCAGTTGTCCGGATGCTGTACTGGTTGCTCCCATCTCTGCGAAAACAAAGAAGCAACAGACTAATGAAGGGGGGCTGGTTCTTAGGAGTGGCAGGGGGCAACTGAGGGACACCGGGAGCACTTCTACAGCACCGCCAGCCGCCACCAACAGATCCGCCTTCCCCAGACATCACCGACCCAAAGATCTCAGCATTCTCCAGCGTGCCATCCACCTCATTGAGATCAAGTACTGTGAGGACACTAGACCTCAGAACCAGCTCAGCGCCGCGCAGGAACAGCATACAGGCCTGTATCGTACTCCATCCTTCAAGGAGCCTCCGTTCCCCTCCACATCATCCCTTTGCTTGAGAGTGGGTGGCACCATCTACATCAATCACACGCTGGAGCCTTTCAAGGAGCTAAGTCTTGACTCACAGAGAGTTAAGAAACTTGCTTCCAAGCTTCATGTTCATCTTGTCAAACATGCTGCCCAACTTGTCCATACCAGACGTGCCCTTTCCAGTACTGTTATCAAATCTCATCAGGAGCCGGTTTCAGGCCAAGCCCGCAACCCTCGTGATCCCCTTTTGGTTTTTTTCTTTTCTTTTGATGGAGGAGCTTTACGGTACCCGGTACCAAATTGGCTCCTTTTCCTTAATAAAAGTGGGGTGTTTTTTCACTGCCTGCGTAGTTATTTTTTATACTACTACTTTGATACTACAACGTGATAACCTAGCAGATGGCGCTGCCAATCAGAACCCCTTGGCTATGAAACCAAGAGACACACAACCAAACAAACGCGATATAAATTTAATCGAAATAACTATTGTGTAGACACCTCCCTTACTCAACGAGCAGACAAGGCACGAGAAGAGCATAAGCTGCTAATGCCTCGCTCACTCGCTCACTCGGACACCGTAAAATCCTTCACACCACCCTGAGGAGCACATGCACCATCTACAGCAACCACACAAGAAACCCACCACATAGCCTCGGAGTTACTAATCTACATGCCACATGCACTCATGAATTAAGCCTACATGCAATCAGATCCACAACAAAAAACTATACAGATGAGATGAGATAGAACACAACCCCCCACAAATACCTGAGCAATACTCCTGGTGGTGTGCAGGCTTCTGCATCCCAACCACCTGATCCCCACTGAAAAGCCCCTCTTATCTATATGCTCCAGGTGGGATGTTGCGTGTCTTTGCATCCATCGGGTGGTGCAGAACACAATACAACAACCTTTTTTAATTTTTGCCGGTAGTGTATACACTATCTGCGTTCTTTTTCTTTTCTTTTAGTGCTCTGCGACAATCTATAAATGCTCTGATTGACAGCTTCTATGATACAAAATCAAGACACGGCAGGGTGTCACTAGCTATGCTCCTGATCTCAGTCCCCATGCTACACTAAAAATTATCTCAGTATAGCATGCGGACAAGACAACTCATAAACATGCACAAGCACGCCTGGTCAAGAGCATTAGTAAAAACGCCCTTGCTAAATGAATAAATCGAACTTGTCAGTAATCAGCACTGGCAGTAGAGTATCCCTTAAGGTTACAGCTCCCTCTTCCACATTCTTCAAGCCAGTGCAAGTCAAAACACGGCCCCTCATGGCACTGGTGGGCATCACGGTCGGCATCAACTTGCAGAGCAAAATGGTACACACATAATGATCGGTACAGAACTATAAAGAATTTATGGAAGTGACTGAAAGAAAGTTGCTTGGGATAGACTAACAGGTAGGTAAATGGAGAGACGTAACCTGCAGAGGCAGGAAAGGTAGCGATACGGCTGCTTGGCCACAAGAACAAGGAAGTCTGCATCTGTGCAGAGGAAGAAATGAATAACAACACTGCCCAGATCACTGCGGTATAGAGCTAGGTGTATAGCCAAAGGTGCTCAGCCAATCATCTGGCATGCCGTCTAGCTTTTGGCAGATTGGGCAGATTGGTGGGCCTTCCATATGGTTGCAACAGTTTAGCAAGCCAGAAATCATAGTTACTCCGACCCAGCAGCTACCGCAACCCATACAAAACCAGCAAACATGTACCAAACTAGATCCGTCAATAATGCAAGAAGAACTGCTCATAATAATAGCAAACGGCCCTGCCAATCCATACCCTCTAGCTATGAAACTAAGCAAGAGACATCCAGCCAAACATACGCAACATACCTACACCTGATCAAAGTTGAGTATTGTGTCAACACTTATTCTATCCAACAAGCAAAAAGACACAAAAACAACATAAGCTATTAATGCCTCGCTTACTAGGGTAACGCAAAATCCTCCATACCAACTTACTAGGAGCAACAGGCACCATTTACAGCAGCCATACAACAAAAAAAATCTCTTCACAGCTTTAGATTAAAAGGTCTGCACATGCCGCAGCACGCACGCGAAAACTAAGGTTACTTGCCGTCAGATGCCATCAGGAGATCCGCAACAAAACCATTTAAACCAGACGGCACATTGAACGCTACCCGCAAAAATATCTGAGCAGTACCCCTGCTGTTGTGCAGACTTTTGCCTCCCAACCACCTGATCCCCATTGAAAAGCCGTTCCTTTTTTATTCTTCAGGTGGATGTTGTGTGGCTCGATATCCATTGGGTGCAGAGCACAAAACTATATTCTTTTTTCCCATGCCGATAGTGGGTACACTATCTGTGTTTTGCTTCTTTTTATTCCTTTTTTCCCACCTTAAAGACTCTACCTCAGAACCAGCTCAATGCCGCAAGGGAACAGCACAGGTTCTCTGTACCAAGGAGGCGTGTAGGAGTGCAGATCCACGTGTACTCAGTCAATCAAGCTCCTGAGCTTGTTCATATTAAACGAAAGTCTTTAGCACAATCAGGAGCCAGTTGGAAAACAGGCTGTAGTCACAAAGGTTACAATGCATCCTGGTTATCTGGTTGGTATTTTAGTTTTTTCCCTTTCTGGCCTGATGACGATCAGGGATACACAAGAGGTCATCGCTTTTTGATTATTTAATGGATATGTCATTGCCAATGCAGCTTTTTGCAACCCAGTGGCCAGATTAGGTTAATCATACATGTTTTACAGACCAGCCACTACTCCAGATATTCAAAGGTCTAAGGAATTGGACTAGCCCAACCTAAATTTCACTTTATGGAAACAATCCATGTCATATATAGCTTGTAGATAACTGCATTGCATGTTTAAAGTGGCTTTCATTGATTCTGGCACAGGTACTAGGTGTTCAGGTAATTTGGGGTAGAGTTGTAAGGCAACTGCCGAGTTCAGTGTGTAACACAAACTCCAGTTCTTGGAGTGAAGCAAGTATATTTACTTGTAAATAATCCTCTGCCATCTCATGATGCAAACATAATAGAACGTCTGCTCAGCCCATCAGCCTAGCTGCATGGCCTGGCCCGGAGTGGGTCCTGGGCTCGTTGCTTGTGCATTCGCTGCTGGCGGGTATAGGGACCCAGGGAGGGCGGGGCCCACAATATCTGCAGGGGAAAAAGCGTAACAGAGTAGGCAGGAGCATTTTGGACTACACATGAACCCGTGGCTCATCAAAAACGGCAATGATGGGAGGAACATATTCACTTGCATTTTCTGCCAACCACTTGATATTGTTTCCTCTGCTTTTACATTGACCTTCATAATGTAAGGCAGCCTTCCACTACACAAGCCTTACTAAGACTTTCAAAGCACCAATATCACTGGATTCGGTGCGAGCAGTAGGTGCACTGCCATGAAGGTATGGCTGCAAAAAGTAGGGTTCACGCAGTGAATTTTGAGGCATGGCTCCCCAAATTAGCTTCAATCTATGCATTAAAATGTGCTCTCCGCATCACGGCTGTCTGCACCTTGCTATTTGGGGAGCCATACGCCGGGAGCATGAAAAAATGTCCCTTTATATTTGGGCCTCAGTCTCCCCCCTCTGGCGGCATGCGCCCCTGCTGAAAAACTGGGCCCCAGAATCCTTACCTGATGGTGTTTCAGCAGCCTGTCCTGCCTTTCTAGCTTGCTGCTGTGCCATCACTTGCTGCGCCTGTTGCTGTGCCGCTGCCATCGTAGCTTGTTGCTGTGCTACTGCGCCCATTGCAGCCGCTTGTTGTTGGGCCGCCGCTTGTTGCTGGGCTGCCACCTGTGCCGATTGCTGCTGTGCCGCTGCCGCCAGTGCAGCTTGCTGCTGGGCTGCAGCCTGTTGCTGAGCAGCAGCAATTTTTGCTGCCTGTTGTTGCGCAGGATCTGAGGCGTTGCTGACATTTGGCTTGACAGCCTCGGCTACCTGCGCGAGGGGAAGCGCAAATTTGAAGGCAGCAAGCGTGATATGTCTGCAGGTCAGGTAGATCTCCTAGGCAGCAATGATTGATGATGCATTATTGGGAGAAGAAAATATCACGCCTCCTTACAAAGTCAGTGACAGGCGGAGGCATCGGTGGCAGAGGCGGAGGATTTATTTGAGGAGGGCTTGGAGGCGGGGCTTGCTGTGCAGGGAATCCGCCAGAGGGAGGTGAAGCAGTAGTGCTAGCAGGGCGCAGGGGCTGGCCTTGTTGTGAAGGCGGCGGTCCACCAGAGGATGGCGGTGCGGGAGTGGTCTGGCCTTGAGGTGAAGGCCTTTCGTCAGCGGCCTGACGCGGAATGGATGATGGCTGCGATTGAGGCTTTGGCGTTTGATTCTGCTCGATCAGTGGCTGCTGCAGCTGATGATCAGTAGCTGCTGCTGGTGGGGCTGGTCCCTGTGCAAACGCCGCTTCTACTGCATCATGCGCTCTTTTTTTGGCTTGTTCCCAGGAGTCCTGCATGCTCTTGTGTTTATGGCGATCTGCAATCTATTCTCGGTTGGATTTTAAAAAATTAAAAAGTACCAGTTAAAAAAAGACTATTGTCTTACGAAACAAGGCTCTTCCCGCCCCACTACCCCCCTGGAATATTTCTTTATTTTTTATTTAACCCATTGTGAAAGACGGGAGGTGCTGGCATTGGCTGTGTCGCAATCTTTATTAACAGATATTTTTTGAATATTCCAACCGAGAAATATAGATTGCATATCGTAATAAATTCGATACACACACGTGGGAACAACACAAAAAAATCAAATTTAGTAAGTTAGTTAATAATTTTACGTGAAAATGACGGCCATGACAGCCTCAGTGTGGGGGAAGGCAAGTGTAGATTACCTACTAGATCGTTCGTACGACGAGCGCCCGAGCCAGTGAACATCTGTAGTGAGGCCTGCGAATTTCTTGTCTGCAAAACGCGCTAGAATAAATTCTACGGACGTACGCAGGGAAAGCAGGCGCTAGCCAACGTGCGCCCCCTTCGACCCGGGGAGGAGGAGTGCCAAATATGCTTCAATTTACCAGGGGTTTGCAGGCTCCGAGGCTGTCCGTGCGAAGGCTCTGTCGTCTGCCTGGTAAGAGCAACAATGATGCTAAAGGCTTGCGTGCACACCTGTGCATCTGCTGCTGCTGCTGCTGCTCGTCAAGATGTGCTTAGATATGGCATCCATTTTGCAAGGGCAATCCTCCCTCTTTCAAATCTCACCCTCCACGCAAAATCACAGGCATGCGTGGAAACCATGCGGGCAACCAATATATTCAAGGTAACAATGCACACATACACACACACACCTGCTGACTTAGTTGCGCTCCTTAAAAGGGATCCACATGCAAAGCTGTCCCGCCATGATGACAGCTGCGCCCCCCCCCCTTTATAATCTCGCAGGCAAACAAGGGTGTCACGTGCCCGCTCTGCAGAGGGTATATAGAGAGCTACGAGCTTATGGACAGGTAAATGCAGGTTCAGCCACGCTGCCCCCGTTTCAGCTGCGAAAGCGTGCTGCATTAATGCTTAACCTTTTCTGCCACACCTCAATGTCTTGTTAGGGATGACCCTAATGCAGCACAGATGGATTACTTGTTAGCGGAGGCCAATCGTGCAGCCAAGGTAGCAGCAGCCGCGAGGGCAGGTGTCGCTCTCAAAGCAGAAGGACGGGTGCGCGTGTGTGTGTGTGTGTGTGTGTGTGTGTGTGTGAGTTTGTGTGTGCGTGTGTATGTGTGTATGCGTGTGTGTGTGCATGTGTGTGCGTGTGTGTGTGTGCGCGCGTGTGCGTGTGTGTGCGTGTGTGTGTGTGTGTGTGTGCACGTGCGTGCGTGTGTCTATGTGTGACACTGCATACCTATCATGTTGACCAGCATGATGTCTTCTGTACATTCCTGCGTAAGTACCCAGTTTCTCAATGTTGCATGCGGAATGGGTCCCTTGGTCACTGTTCATGCACATGCAGGCCAACCAAGGGTTGCGAGGAGATTGGAGTTGTAGCGAGTGTATGACCAGCAACGCATGGTGAGGATGGACTTTCTACCCATGAAGTATATGTCCTCGTCTACTTTTCTGCAATTGTTACGTTTGTGTTTGTCAGTTTCCTTACATAAATAGAAAACAAAGCCAATATAAGCGCTCGCAAACCTTGCAGGTGGTCCCCAAAATGCTTAAATTGTGATAGCTCCGGGCCCGGCCTGTCTCCCACACAGCCTGTGAGTGATTGGCACCAATGCAAGGAGGCATTCCAGAATAGGCATGCTGCATGCACAGAAGCACAGACTAGCTAGCCTTGCCTTCTCCTCTGTTGTACGCATTGACTGCATTTCATGTGGTTCTGTCACAAAACGCCCATTTGTTTATTTACAGTTGCAGCACTCTTGCTCTCCAGCATGACAATGCACGTGCGCACGCAATCACACACACACACACACTCTCTCTCTCTCTCTCTCCTCTCTCTCTCTCTCTCTCTCTCTCTCTCTCTCTCTCTCTCTCTCTCTCTCACACACACACACACACACAAACACTGTTGTTCAGTGTCATCACAGCAATCTAACATTTATCACGCCTTGACATCACTTTGTGCCAGGGTGGCGTGCGTCCCACAGAAGACGTACGGCAGCAGATCATGACGCTGCACCATCCCATCATGCAAAAGGCATTTCTTGATATCTGTGTGCCTATTACACAGCAGAACCAGATTGGAGAAAGTGAGCGCCGGTGTTGGCTTGCTGCTGCATAAATGAAGTCATGGAGTATCTGTCCAGCCCAGTTGCCATTCGTCGCACGTTGTCAGAGCCTCCTGTATGTTTGCATGATTATGCTGCACTACCGTAGCCCCCGACGTGACCTTTTCCTCCACACCTACAAACCTAAACACAGTTGAAGAAAAGAAAATGATGGGGAGCCTGAGACAGAAGGGAGCAGAAAAATTGCTGAAGCTAGCTGGCGCACTTTGTGGTAAGATACAATTGGATACGTGAATGCAAATATGCAAATACACGCCAGTATAGCACACACAATCAGCAGTAAAAAACTGGGAGTCCTTCAGTATGAGTGTTCTATAACTATCCTTCCAGCTATCCACAACCCAGTGCGTCCCAGCTCGGGCATTGCCGGTGGCTTTTCCACTGGCTTCCTCTCGGGCTGTTCCTTGTAGCTGCTCCTGGCTGCTCACACATGAAACATCAACATTCATAGTTGATCAGTTTGTATCTGTAAGCTCATTATTCGATTGCTTTCATGGAGGGCTTCATAAGTTTCTGACTTTGTTACCATGAGAGATGGAGTCTGGAGTTGAAACGGCTGAGTGTGAGGTCTTCATGCTGCATTTTAGAATTATTGAAACGGCTGAGTGTGAGGTCTTCATGCTGCAATTTAGAATTCAGGCAAATTTGACACACATACACACACGCGCACACACAAACACGCACACACACATACACACACACGTGCTTTTGTATCCAAACTTACAAATGCCTTACATGTGACAGCGATGCCAGGCATTTTGCTTGCGGGATGAATCAGGCTGGTCATTACTCTGCCAGTCTATTATATATGGCATGCTGTAGTTCATAGAAGCCGCTCCCTCAACAACAACATACCTGGGAACTTGCTCATTGCCGCTCGCAGATCCCGTCTTCTTTCGAGAATGCGCGATGCACATCCATGGCAACTTCACTGTCCAGAATCTGATCGAAGTTTTGGCTCGGATACACCGCCTGCTGTCTTACCTAGCTCCACAGTCTGCGCAGCAGTACACGGCAATAGAGCAGTTCAAGCGCAAATTCCGTGGCCTAGACCCCTATAGTGAGTGCCAGTCATTATTACGTTTATGCAACACCATGTGTATATGTACAGCTGTACTGGATCTGTATCAGGGAAATCATCATGTGTACTCTGTTATATGTATAGAGAACACATACAGTTCTGGATGACCCAATTATTTCGCATTTTTAAGTGCTTGCACCTTGTGTGTAGGATAATACCAATGTGTTGCTAATTTTTTTGCAGGAAAATCTCTCACCATGTTTACACACAGTTCTGGCCAACCCTGCATGTTTTACACTTGTGGTGCTGTGCTTCTCTCTATGTATGCATGAGAGCACGCCAGGGATGTTTTATACGGAGTGTTCGTAAAATACCCCGCATCGTATTGAACGCGAATTTAATTGTATTGAACAAACCGGGCCGTATTATACGATTGCAAATTTTACCATTTTGGGGCGATTTTCGGCCTTTTAAGGCAGTTTTCCGCCCAGAAACGACCACGCAGCGAGCTCGCAATGCCATTGTATAGTAATAAATGACGTATGAATTACTGGAGAAGAATTGGAAATGTTTGGGTGATTCTGGGACGAATCGGGTCCATTTTGGGTCAATCATCGGCTCTCTTACAATTGCTTTACGATCGTATTATACGCACATTGCGTATTTATCGCGTATTTAATCGTATTAAACGTCCCAAATGACCGTATGAAACATCCCTGGAGCACGCAATTGCAAGCCATTGGCTGCGCACAAGGCGATGCTTGATGCATGAAATATGGGCCGAGTTGTTTGATGCAGTATCTGAGAGCTTTTTCGCGCTTCCATTCACCTGGTAGCAGGCGCAAGAACCCTGCTCTTTCATAAAAAGGTTGGTTTGTGGAAGTATACAAACGCCGGCAGACAAGTAGCACCCTATTGACTACAGGAATTGCAAAACCTTTAGCAAACCTTGTCTGGAAATACATGAACTTGAAGTAAGATCAAGTGCCTTTCGTTGCTGTGGTAAACCCCTCTACCAAACAAGAGGTGAAACAAACACAAATACATTTGTGTAATCCCGACCAGGTGGCAATTTGAAGCTTGACGAACGAGCTTCAACATGCTGATCAGTGATGTGTGCCAGTACGCCATACTTACTTATACTGTATATATGGTCTAACCGTAGCGCACCATACCATAACCGTATTATACCGTACCAAACCGTTCCGTACCGTACACCGTACTGGCACATCACTGATGCTGATCTGTAGCGACTGTCATGAAGGTCTGCTGTACTGTACTGTATCAAATCTTTTGTCTACCCCTGAGTAGGATAAAGCAGGGTGTCTCCTGTCGTTAAATTAAGCGCATCAGCAAGCCAGGAGGCATGCTGATGATGTTCCTCTCTCACAAGCACAAAAAACATGTGAACTGCGCACAGCGCACAGCGCTGGCCAGAAATATGCAAATACAGTATTACGTTGATATTTTAGCAGGGAACGTAAAAACACGTACAGTGTTTGCTAAAACTGCCCCTGTCTCTTCCCCTCTTGACTGAGCTTCCCTTAATTCTCCTCCACACTGCAGCGCTGCTGCTGTACACAATGCTCCCCGTGGTATCGGAGCTTGCAGTCCACACCCAGGGCACGTACGTTGCGCAGAAGCTCATCCACAACGTGAACAGCCAGCAGGAGTTGCTAGATGTTTGCAGGGCGGTGTTCCCAGACACTGTGTCCCTTATGCAGGTAAGGGCTTGGGTGTGATGTTTTGGGGCTGAGCCCCCCTAGGCGTAGTCCCTTTAGGTTCAGGTGGAAACGTGGCAGAAGAATAGAGCGTTAAGCCAACCGGGCAATCTTGCAGTGTAAAATTTATATGAAACAAAAGCCAATTTTGCGCTGATTCCGGAACACCCCGGTCAAATTCCCCTCCACGCGCGACCCCTTCGAGGTCGCAAGTCACTGTTCCCCCCGGGATGCAATTGAGTGTATTTCTAATATATTTCGAATGTTTCCCATCATATTCTTGGCCCTTCTGCAGTGGTGTCGTTGAGTGTGGTAGAAGGCCGACCGATCCCATCACGCTAGCAGCGCTTGCAGCAGCAGAGCAGAGACGGCAGCAGCTTCACAGCACTCGGGAGGACAGGCAAGCGGTAGAGGACCTCCAGCACTTGGCACAGCACTTGGAGCAACAGTCTCAGCCTGGCAATGCCACTCAGCAGGCACAGGAAGCAGCAGCCCAGCCAGAGGTGGTGGCTTTGATCAACCGTATGGAGCTCAGGTCATCTGCAGCTGCACAGGTCACACAGCTTCAGACACGGGTATGACGGGGACTGTGCAAATGCAAGAGCGGGGGGGCGCATGAAGGGCGCAACCCCCCCTGAATTGTCATCTGATTTCAATGCCGCTAATCATTGCAGGTTGCAAAGACCAGAATGGCTCAGAAATGGTTGCACAGGCTGACAGAAGGAATGTACCCCTGAATTGCTCGCTGCACATGACACACAATTCCACACATGGTATGGTATGTATAGGGACTGTGCAAACGCAAGAGCGGGGGGGTGCAGGGGGGGCGCATCCCCCCCTGTATCGCTCTCACTACACTAAAATTCAATGCAAGTTGCAGCGCAGGCTCCGCCCCATTTTTTTGTGATCCACAGGATCACACCCTACTTGTCATAGGTGCTATTTGAATACACACACCAATTCCCTATGAGTGAACGTGGAATGATGGACCCTGAATCGAGGATGGCACATTTGTGTGAGTGGATGTAAAAGGAGATATACATGTAAGAATTACTACAAGATTCACTACTTGTGCTTCTTTTGCGCCAGGCGGAGTTCCGTCCTTGAAAGAACACACCTCTTTCAGCACATTTAAAAATACAGCTTACGCATTTGAGCGGTCAGCTACAAGAACACTTAGTCTGTTGAGGTCAAACGTGTATATGCTCTTGCACTCAGCACGTGTACACACGTCTGTCCTCTCCTGCTTTGAGTGTCCCTTCCATATGCACTTGATGATGCGACAGGCATCCTTTTGTCAAGCATGAAAGGTGTCAGATCAGTTGGTACACTTGGCAGGAGGCAGAAAAAGTGGTATGAGTCTTGCGGTGACCTACAACAACCCAGGTTCATTTACTTCAGGGATGTGTCATACGGTCATTTGGGATGTTCAATACGGTAAAATACGTGTTTAGTACGCAATACGTATTACACGATCGTGTTTTTAAGCAATTTGGGAGTGCCGACTTTTGACCCAAAATGGACCCAATTCGCCAAAACCACCCAAACGTTTATAATTCTTTTCCAATGCATTACGTGTTATTTAATAGCATTAAAGCTCACTGAAAGGCCGTTTTTGGGGCGGAAACTGCCAAGAAGGCCAAAAATCCGCAAATTTTGCAACCGTATAATACATCCCGATTTGTTCAATACGGACAAATACGCGTTAAATACGATACGGCGCAATATTTCAATACGCCATTTGACACATCCCTGAAAATTTTTATCCTTTTGTAAATCACATGGTAAAGCGAAGGTCATCTTATTCTAATCTGTGTGTACGCACCAGGCCTGGTGTCTGGAACAGAGATGTTAAGATGCTGCTGCCCCTGATATCTTGCCTTCTTCTCGTCTTCCTGCACACAAGAGCAATTGTCCTCCTAAATGCTGAAGCCATCTTCTTCACTGCCCTTCATCCCCAGGACGATAAAGGCAGGTTTGTGGTCATGAATACCCTGGAGGCGTTACAAGAGCTGCATGAAATGGGCCCGTCTCAACACCTGACTGTTGCAAAAGGCACCAACTTTGCTGCCAAGGCCTTTCTGCCGCAATTTAACAAGGCCGTGTTTGCGGCAGGCAATTACCATGGCTCTAAGTGAGTGATCCGTTTTGTGGTGTGCTTGACGCTGTGCTCTGTACAGTAAAGATGGCCGGCTTCTGTTTCTTGCGCTTCATGCACTTGTAAGGTCCGTGCCTGCGCAACACAGCCACAGGGTCTATGAGTGTCTCAACAGTGCTCTTAATTGAGTCAGCTGAGACTATCGCCAGCTTATGCAAGTGTTGCAGCTCAATGTCGATGATCTAAACTGAGTGTAGATCAGTGGACATGCGCACATACATTTACATACGTCATACACATGTCCTCACACATACTGCAGGATGTTGCAATCAATCATCACGATGGGCATCCCATTCTTTGAGGCTTTGGATTTGGGCTCCAGGTTTTGTACAAATGCGCGGCAAATGCTTTCTAAAGGTAAGCACCTTACAGGGCCTTTTTCTCTCACATTTCCAGACACCTCCTCAGGCTTGACACTTTGTGCGCAAACACGTACAAGCACTAAAAAATACAAGCATACATAGCACAGGCCAACGCATATGAGCAAGTCTTGGAATTCTTGTTTGACACACCTGTACACACACAGGCTCCCATAATTACCATCTGCTTCTGCACATTGTGGAAACCAGACCAGTTTCAGGATCACCTGAATGGTATGCGGAGCATATGCGCGACCTCGTGTGTATCATCACAATGCAGCTTCTGGTGAGCTGGCTGATGTGTACAGTTGCATAGTACGTTTCTAAGGCCTGTGTAACCTGCCAAGAGTATGTGTTGGGGCGTAAAGTGTGCTGGCTGACATCGGCTTACCCATACCCTCGGAATGCTTGCACACAGGAAACGAGCTGGGATTAATTGTGCGCTTGTGTACTCAGGACTCACCAAAACGAAGCATAGCCCTCAACTCCAATTACACCCATACTCTGTGACGGATTTTGCAATGTCCGTGCGTTGCTCATTGTTCATTCGCAAACAACCCCATGAACTTCTAAGGGAGAGAAGCGAGCAAGGGTTGGGGCAGTCACACATGGTCGAGACAGGAAGAGAATGCCCCAGGGTATCAAAGACGAGGACTGTTTTTTGTATAAGTGTGCGGTCAAGAGCAGACCAGGTATCAGCCGGTGCTGGTCTGCTGCACGAATTCACAATTCCGGGCAACAAACCACGGCCAGAGTCAGCAAGTAGTCTTTTTGGTAGCCCAGTGCTCTTCATGTCTGGGCTGCTTTCGATTGCCTGCAACAATGAACCCCAGGTAGCCCTCTTCCATTCAGTTTCAAGTTACCTCCTTGACCCTGACCATATGCGGTTACCACAAAGCACGCATGTGCCATGCAAGTCCTGCCCATGCTGATCGTGCTCATGCACAAGCCCTGTCTGTGTCATGCAAGCTCTGTGCTGATCATACACGCTGCTGCCCTGCAGCCGTAGCCATTCCTGTGTCCAACTTTGGTTCTGCAGCAAACCTACCCTTGTCGTGCTTCACGGACGCAAGCTCTCTTTGTCCCGTCTTTTTTTGTATACAGGACATGTTCCCCCAAATGGTGATGTCCTCAGACCCAAAGGAGGCAAAGCTCGTTAAGGAGCTAATCATTAGGCTGGCTGAAGAGCAAGAAGTGCTGTGGATAGAGGAAATCATAGGAGACTTTGTGAACAAAGGTGGGTGTATTTTAATGGGTGTGCGTGTGAGATATTGTGTCCGTGTGCAAACGTATGTTTAGGGTTGGCCAGAACCGTATATATACGTATATATACACCGTATATTTAATGATTCCCA
>Ga0307942_1002468_pt1 | contig 15053 bp, 13 predicted proteins | sample OrgLakmetagen175_FD_201846 | JGI IMG/M metagenome (GOLD analysis project Ga0307942, IMG submission 201846) | Saline water microbial communities from Organic Lake, Antarctica - #175 | ecosystem: Environmental > Aquatic > Non-marine Saline and Alkaline > Saline | place: Antarctica: Organic Lake...
ACTCCTCAAGTTTGTGTCAGATTTAGTTTCAATTTTCGACACTGGTTGATTTTGTTTCACCAGCCAATTGCCATCAGCCAGAGACTCGGGCTGTAGGCCATCCTTGTAACCCCTTGTAACCCCTTAGCCATTGCAAAGCAGAGACAAGCCTCCAACTGCTGCTTGGCCAGAGACCACACCTTTGTACGCCATTTAGGCATATTACGCAAAAGAAAAAGGAAAAAAGAGATGACGCAGGCCGTGAAAATTCCTCCCAACAATGATTAGAGGAAAAGGAGCCCCTCCAGTACCAGGCGCTGTAACCCTCACTCATCCCAAGACAAAAAAGAACAATGTCAATGAGGATCAGGAGGGCACTTGGAGAGTGAAAAGCAGCTAAACCCTAAACCAATGCATTAAAAAGTTGTATGCATGTAAATGTATAAATGTACAGGAAGAAAAGTTTAGATTTAGGATTGCAACAAAGACCAACGACTCCCCATAACAATTGTGGGGTTAACTTATAAGGGGATGGACCACTTTCATTCCAAGGGGATTCCTAGGGGGATTCGTTTCGTTTAATTCGAATCTGTTTCGTTTTGTTTCGTTTAATTCGAAGGGGATTCCTAAGGGGAAGGACCACTGTGGTTCTGAGTACTGTCCACCGCCCATAAGAGAAAAAACCAATGGTGATCAGGAGACATTTTTACATGCAGGGAGGATAAAGCACACAAGAAATCCAGCCTTTCCCCGTAGCATCAAAGAACAGTGATTTGGTCATCACAGACAAAACATGTCTTTTACTCTATGGGCACAAGCAAATAGGAGGAAAGCACGGCATCAACTTGTCATGTAACAAAGGGTCAACGGAATTTATCGTTGGGTCAGGTTGGGCATTAACAATCCATAGGGGATCATCGACAGCAAATCTTTTCCTGACTATATCAGATACATCGATTTGTACCTAGAACAAACAAGGTAAAGATATTTTTGGCTCCAATTTGATTGCGTGTTTGAGGTGCCTGCGCTGATAAGCACCATTGATTCGAAGGTGTCGTTGATGTAATAAGTTTTTTCTTGCAAGTTGGTTTTTTCAGTTTTGATGACCAAGAGCCGTGCTGTTAGGACTAGCCGCCTTAATAGATCTTGAGTCCAAGTCGCAGCTGTCAGCAGCCAACATTTGCTTACACACACACACACACATGACTGCAGTGATTAAAGGTCTGTGTCTTCTCACCTGGCAACCGTCAACATTGATGCAGGGGGATAAATTGTGAGGGTGCCTGTGAGGCTGTGTGTCTGCTTTTGGGAGTGGGAGCCTGAGCCGATGACCTGAGTGAAATGAGGCAGGGGCTGCACACGTGGGTCATTTGTCATTTGACTTGTTGTGTGAGTGGTGTGTGTGAGTGAGTGAGTGAGTGAGTGAGTGAGTGAGTGAGTGAGTGAGTGAGTGAGTGAGTGAGTGAGTGTGTGTGTATGTGTGTGTGAGAGAGCCAATGAACTGAGTGAAACAAGGTAGGGGTTACACATGTGGGTAATTTGATAATTGTGCTACTTAAACAAGTTGTGTGAGTGGTGTGTGCGTGTGTGTGAGTGTGTGTATGTGTGTTTGTGTGTGAATGTTTGAGTGCAAGCTCGCCTGAAGCTGTTTATGATTATCAGACAGCAGGCACATGCACAAACCGACATGCATGCTCTGGTGTGTAAATATAAGAAAGAATGCTGTCATTGTTATGATTGGCAAAAGTCTGCTCACCTCCACAATGAGAGCAGCGTGGGTATCTAAAAACTGGTCTGGCCTTGCTGCAACCACAACTAGCTTGCACTCATCACACATCCGCGTCAAGCGTAACATGGGTCATTGATAGGGTTGGCCAAAACCATACATACATAAATATGTATATACAGTGTATATACGATGTTTTCAACAGGAAAATCACCAAATATACGGTCATATACCAAGTTCTGTCTACCTAGCCATTGATGTCTTGATCTCCCTTTGCGTTATTACCACCAACAAGCAATCAGCCTACCTCCATGATGAGGGCAACGTGGGCTTTCAAAAGGGCTTCTGGCCATGCAGGTGCAGTTGCCCAAGCAGGAGAGGACCTCAGGCTCAGGTAAAAGTCGACACTGGAAGATAGTCAGTCAGGTAGCTAGAAGTTGAATTCGTTTCAAAAGAGCTTTTGGCCAGTTAAGTGCAGTTGCCAGAGCAGGGGGGGACCTCAGACTCAGGAAAATATCAGGGATGAGGGATGAGTCATACGGACATCTGAGACGTTCAATACGGCAAAATACGCGTCAAATACGATACAGCGTATTAAATGAATACATCATATGACCCATCCCTGGTAAATAATAACATTGAAAGGTGACGAGTCGGTCAATCAAGTCCAATAGCTACAGACCCTGTGGATCAGTCTGTCAGATGGCAAATGAACAAATGGACAAATGAACAAACGGACGGAAGGCAACAGACAGAGATCACTAGCAGGATGTGTTTGATCAAGGCGTGTCGTGTGTAAAACTAAGCACCCTGTAGTAGCTGCTAGATCAAGTTCAAGGCAGGCTCTGACAATAGGGATGCCGAACAGTTTCTTGGCAAGCTCAGTACCACAGCTACAGTAACCTGGCGCCCATGCTCAGTTCATATGGGCGCTGGCAGCACTAGATTACAACACACACACGCACACAAGCATGCACACAAGCATGCATACAAAAACACACACCAGCTCACACGCAGGCGATTGGGGTGGCCAATCTCGTGCTGGTACAAGTTCCGGATGCAGCATGCGATCAGGATGCAGCTCGGCAGCATGTCAGGTTGCCTGTCCGGGTGCTCTACGTACAACTGGTGGTGATTTTTGAGGGCGTCGACAAATGGCGCCTCACCCCTGCATCACATTTCAAAAAAAGCTGAAAAGGAGTGAGACAGCACGCACGTGGCATACTGGATACATACTGCTGCAAGAAAGTGGGCACATGTAGGATTGTGTTGTGGATCTTTGGCGCTTTTTGCAGGAAATGAGCGACCAGATCATGGGAAAGGGAAATTGGGGGCGTGAAACCTACAAATGATCTACAAAGAGTGAGAGGAGAGAGAGAGAGAGAGAGAGAGAGAGAGAGAGAGAGAGAGAGAGAGAGAGAGAGAGAAAGAAAGAGGGAGCTATTGTTGAAAAAGTTTGTAATAAATGAACAATGATCTGCAATCATTTCCTCTTGCCCCTTTGTCAGGAATGTGAGGGACAAACTCATGCCATTCAACACTCTATCCTACTCTCGCACCAATCTTTTCAGTCCTCACATCACCTGATCTGCAGAAACGCAGATAGGAAGCACGCTTCGTCGCTGTCTGTTTGTGGAAGATGCATTATGGGCTCCAGAAGGGCACAGAAGAATTGGGTGTCAGCCATATCTGAATAGAGAAAATAACACAGGTAGAACCTTTCTATCGGTGTTACCAAAGTTGGGAAATTTTTTATTTCAACATACATCAGACATAGGGAGCCAACAACACTCCAACTGAGCAACTCATGTACATGTATGTAAAAATCATTGATTTGTTCTTAAATTTCAACACCCACTAGGCGCAGAGAGCCACACCACACCCCTCCTGGGCAATTAATGTACATGAATAGCTTATTTATATTGTGTCTGAAAATCACATATATGAATGCTAAAAAATACATATGTATATATACATACACTAATGCTACAGCCTCATCTAGGCAACACTTGGGGACCTACAAGTTTGTGGCCACTGGACACTCAGCAAGTCAAGAAAGGCGTTCATGACCCCCTTGTGTCGCGCAGCCTGCATGGGCAGGTGTACATAATAACTTTTGCGTGTATGTGTGCGTCCGTGTGTGTGTATACATGTGTGTATGCCATTACGTGTATGAGCAGAACAATAGCCGGCCCCTTTGTTTCCGTACAGCCAGCAAGGCTGTATTTTTGTACGGCATTTTGAGCAAGGAAGTTTTTATGCACACAGTCATACACAAGCATTCCTAATGATCGGCTTTGGCCTACCCTATATAAGTAGGGAGCGTTTGCTATTTCCAGCTGCTGGCAGTGCGCATGACAATAGGCTGTGCCCAACCGTTGTGCAATCTGTGATCCGCCACACAGATCACCAAGCTGTTTTAACATTGTGCAATCTGTGATCCGCCACAGATTGTCGAAAACACACTCTGTGCTCCGTTTGCGTGACAATGCATTCCTAAATCAATGGAGTCTTGCTCCAGAGCAGAAGCGAACCTAGTAGGAACTTCTTACTTTAACATAAAAAGAGCTAATCATGGACATAAAAAAGTGGGCAGACAACTTGCTCTTCTGCTCTCATAATTGGGAAGACAATCATGGTGCACAAAAAAGAAGGACTTATACTTTAAGGACTTATAAAGTAAGGACTTATCCGGATCAAAAAGCTACTCACTTGCTCTTCTGTTCTCATGATCATATCATGGCACACACAAGAAGGCACAGCAGTAATACCATCAAGGAAATGGTATGTATATGCAGACCTGGCCAGCTCTAGCACAGCAACCTTGCATTGAAGCAAAGCACCTCAGAGGCGGGCATCAAACTGAAGACACCTGAGGCCCACATACTAAACCCTTTATAAAGCAACATATTTCCCTATTCCATGCGAAGATATAATATGCGGTTTACAAACGTGAGGCAAAGGGGGCACCTACACACATGCACACACAATCATGCATACACGTGCACACATGTGCACACACATGCACAAATACAGAAATGCACACTTACACACACATATACACACATGTACAAAAACACCCCCCCCCCACACACACACACCTGACGTAAGAGCTTTATCGACTCTGGGATATCCCTGGTTAAAACCCCAACAATATTAAGTAAATACTTCCCGGCAGCGAGGCAAGACTTCATGTCAACGCTCCTGCATCAAGGTTGTGCAAATTTACTGTTTATTTTCTACCACTGAAAGATAGGTTTGGATGGAACCCTATTATGAGCGGGACAAGTAAATGTGCGTATTTGCCGCTTAGTGAAATAAGCAAGCGGCTGTTAAGCCATGAGTCCTGCATGAGCAGACACGTAGGTGCTGAAAAGAAGCAATGGAAAAAAGTACGCAGGCAGTGAAAAAGCGCTCCCCACGCCACTTTGGAACTGGATAATTTAAAACTCCAAGAAAATAGAAAAATGCTAATGAGGATCAGGAGGGTTCTAGTTTTGGCCTGAAACCGGCTCCTGATGGGAGGCAATGGCACTGTTGCACTGCTTGTGTATTTATTGCAAATGATAGCGCCTTAAAGCCGATACTCCAGCAGCATAAATGTGCAGCATAGGATTTGAGTTTCATTACTATTTCTGTTCTTGCATGTCTTTTTGAGCAAGGTCCATAAGCCTTATTCACACTTACATCCTTTGTAGGCATTACTTGGTGCTTGCTGTTACACCACGCCATCATGGTCACACGTTCATTCTTTGGTTAGGCTCTGTCTTGCATAAAAGCTTATGCTTGTGGCGTCCTGTGCTCATTCTTATTGATCATTGTGAACTTGAAGTTCTAACTTTAACATGCACACTGACATAAACATGGTAGACACTGCAGCATGCTCACTTTGAAGCCAGCATTTTGAGGCTGATTTCTATCGTGTCCAAGTCTATGCAGGCCATGATGTCTTTGGGACCAGGAGGCTTGAGCTTCACTCTTTGAAGGATCTGCCGTGGGCATTGGAACAAGCAAAGAGATGCAGAGTGTGTTAGTATGAAAGTGAGCGTGTCATTGTGGACTGCAGAGTGTGTCAGTGTGAGTGTGTGTGTCATTGTGGATGCAGAGTGTGTCAGTATGAGTGTGTGTGTGTGTCATTGTGGACTGCAGAGTGTGTCAGTATGAGTGTGTGTGTGCCATTGTGGATGTAGAGTGTGTCAGTATGAGTGTGTGTGTGTGTGACACTGTGGACTGCAGAGTGTATCAGTGTGAGTGTGGTGTGTCAATGTGATGCAGATTGTGCCAGTATGAGTGTGATGTGCCAATGCAGAATGCAGAGTGTGTTGTAGTAAGTGTACCGCAGAGGCCGTGGTGTTGTTGTAGGAAAACTTTAAATTTAATTTAGTTTTGATGTGGAGTGTTGCAATAACGTGGCACCTCAATCAGTGTGGGGAGTGGCTTCAATGCGCTTCTTGTCGCCCTTCCCTTTTTTATCTTTTGTGGTGAAGAGCACAATTAGCGTGAGAAGTAAGTCCAATGTGCTTATTGTTGTCCTTCCCTTTCATTAGCGTGGGAAGTGGCTTCAAAGCGTTTTTTACCTTTCCTTTGAGTAAGAGAAAAACGAAGGACCCGCAATGCAAAGCACTCCCCACAATAACCACGATCAAGGAGCTAATTTGGTACCGGAAACATTTATACTCCTCAACAACAGAAAGAGAGAGGTATTTAATAGGACCAAGAGGGTTGCCTATGAAGCAAGGGAATTAGGCTACCAGAGAGATGTGCGATGCAAATTGTCGCCACGGTGCAAATGTCTGCATTATAAGAGCAGAGCGACACAAACAAAATTACACACATACCTACACATGTGTGTACAAGCATGCACGTGCGTACACAAGCAAATTACACATACACACGTGCGTACAAGCATGTACGCGTGTACACAAGCAAACTGCACACACATACACACATTCACAGACAGTAAATCATGCAGGGGGCTTGATAAGTCATGCACGTACCCTTTTCTCAGAGTCGCTGATGTCTCTTACTATGAAATCCAAAAGGACCAGGCAGTGCGCCACGCCTTCCCTCTGAGGCGAAGAGCTGTTGCAAGCCCTGAGAAAATTTCGGACCTCAGCATGCACGTTCGATTTCAGGCACACCTCCTGGAGGAATGACCTGAGAGATTGACAGACAAAAAATGACAAATGATAGAGGACCAGTTAGTCCTTGCTAACTTGACTATAACCTTTGAGGATGCCGTTTCGCTTCTTTCAGAGCTCCCGCCATGCTGACAAAGTGGCTGTATGATGAAGATGAAGGTAATGGCTCTGTGGTCGAGTAGTAGTAGCTTATTCCACCTTTTGAGCAGCGGTCTATATCAGCCATTTGCCGAAATGTATGCAGCTGTAATTTCACGCTTTCATGCTAGCTCACCACTCTTCCACAGCCTGATCCCAGGTATTTTACATCTATGGATCGCTCACGTTCTGAACTACGTGGGTAATGCCTAGGGCAAGCACTGACTAGTGCACGCTCCCATAGTGACCACCGCTTGGTGCCCTTCACACGCACCAAAATGACGCTTTGGCGAACTATGCTTGACATGATATTAGCAAAACCTAGAGCAAGCATCCTGTGGTAACATATGCAGGCAACTCTGCCTGACCACGTCCCACATGGTCTTCTTACATCGAACCTTGATATTGCCCACTAACTAGCCTCCCGCTTGATTTAGCCTAAGCATTTTAACAATGCACATGTTTACAAGTTCATGAGCACAGCTGTTCATCAACTTGATTAATTTCTTTGCGGATCCTTACAGGTTGAGCAGCCATGTCAGATGGAGGCCTCTGTAATCCAAACTGAACAATTGTTTGGCTTGAGCACAATTGAGGGCATAATTGAGGTATTTTTGACCGTGGCCCTGAACACTTTAAAGTGAACCCCCAAACGTCCACACTAATTGACCTCTACATCTCCTTGCTAGGGGCAAGAAAGGAAAGCAGGAAGTGATGAACACTCCCCATCAATTCCTTCGAGTTCCGCAAACTCCTCCACCACCACAAGGTGGAAAACAAAATTGACGAGGAATAGGAGAGTTGCAGGCTTGGTGCAGATCCTGACGAGAATTGAATGCAGCACCAGAAGATGGCATTAAGTACGCACAACTTCGCTGGCACTGCTGATAGAGTGCACATGGAGCCTGGGTGCAAAAGTTGCTCCTAGCTGTAACAAGAATCAAGACCCACAGTTCCTCGAAAGGCTCCAGGGCGCGGGCGTGAAGATGATGCCACCCACACCCCAGAGGATGATAGGATGATGTGGAGAGTGATGGAGGCTCCTTGAAGCTTGGTGCAAAAAATAAATTTGCGCTGCGCCTTCATGGCGCACGCCTGAATCCACAGGCCGGTTAGCTTCACCAATCTTAATTGCTACTGCCTCAGTTCAAAAAAATCACCTTGAAAGGGTCCTGTCGACATCTTTCCCGTCATGTTCAGACGCGCTCAGCCTTTGAACTTCCTCGACCAAGGCGAGCGCTTTCACGCTGAAGCATCTGCTCCCTGCGTATCCCTCTCCACTGGGGGGACATTGATCTCCTGAGGGTGCATAGCGTGGTCACTTGGGTGCCCCTCGATCATGGTTTCACAACAACGCACATGCTCAACGCACCCATTTCACAAAAAGGCTCTCTCACACACACACACACACACTAGCGCACCAAGTGATGGAGCACACACACTCAGACACGCACATACACATGCACACGCAGGCATGCACCCACACAAACACACTTACACACACGCACGCACACGCACAAGCACGCATGCACCCTCACAAACACACCCACACGCATTCCTCTGTAGGAAGACAATCACCTTGACAAACCGAGCCAAACGGCGCGTCATCAGGCTTTGCCCAGTTTGAAATGCAGGCTTGTGTGAACCTCAAGAACCTGTGTGGCAGGTTCGTGAGGTTGACGAGGTTTGCACAGGTAAACAAATCGCGACAGCTGGGATGTTGGCATGAACTTCCCATTCAGGTGTGATTGACACCCTGAATCTCAACGTGCCTATTACATAAGCAGCTGGACTGTGCAAATCCTTTGAAATAGTTTGTCTAGTGCAGGAAGTACGCTTGGCTCCGCACCCTACTTCTACGCACAAGCACTGATAAACAGCCTGATCTATGCACATACATACATGCTCCCCCTCCCTTCCTTTTGTTCCTGTTGTTCTGGCTTGCCTGGAGTCAGCGAAGTCTAGCGAGCTGCCAAGCGTCTGAGCCGCTCTATTGTGTTTGAACACGACCGGTCCTAGCGTCTGAACAGCCGCACTTTCAAAAGACTGGTCCCTCCCTGATTCTGGGGGTGCAGGAGGCCGCCTCGTTTTCTTGGCCATGACCCTGTTCAACAAAAGGTGAGGTGACGTGTGCAGGGTGTGCATGAGCGTGCTTGCGTGCATTTGTGTGAGAGAGTGTGTATATGTGTGAGTATGTATGTGTGTGTGTCTCTATGTGTGTGTGAGTGTTTGTGTTTGTGGTGTTTGTGTATGTGTGTGTTTGTGCGCTTGTGCATCTGTGTGTGAGCGTGTGCGCATGCGTGCGTGCGTGCGTGTATGTGTGTGTACGTGTGATCGTGTGATCGTGTGAGCGTGTTTGTGCGCATGCATGTATGTTGTATGTGTATGTTAGTGTGTGTGTGTGCGTGTGCATGCGTATGTGTGTGCGTGTGTGCGCATGTGCGAGTATGTGTAAGTGTGTTTGTGCGCACTTGCATGTATGTGAGCCTTTGCGCATGCATGTGTATGTGTGTGTGTGTATGTGTGTGTGTGTGTTTGTGTGCGAGTGTGTGCATGCATGTGTGTGTGTGTGTGTGTGCATGTGTGTGTACGTGTGTGTGTATGCGTGTGTGTGCGTGTGTGTGTGTATGCGTGTATGTGTGTGTGTGCATGCTTGTAAATGTATGCATGTATGCGTGCGTGTGCAAGCTTTTCTGGCGTGCTCCTATGATGCCAGACAATTATACCTGACAGGTACTGCAGGATACTGTCCTTTTTAAGAGACGGCCCAGTCAATTCTTAAATAATCAATTAATATATAAACAGAGTTTTAGGCTCGCCCTTCATCACCCCTGGCGCACACGCTCATCGCATTCACCACCTCATTCTAATTCGTGTGTTTGTGTGTGCGTCAGGGGTGTTATCTCTAGCGTAAACGTAGCGTAAACGTCTGGTCTTCATGAAAAGTCCTTCGACGCCTTCGGCACACCACGCGCTTGCAACAGTATTCTCGTACGACGGAAATGATAAGGGAACAGTGAAGCCGAACAAGTTGTCCAGGCAAGTGCTCACGCAAATGGGAGTCAAGCCCCCCGCAAGCGAAGTTGAGCAATGCCTCATAGCAGCGCATTGCAGATGTGTAAGCAGAAGTTTGACGCTATCCTGGTCAGTTTTCACGGACTAGGAAGCTAGGTCGGAAGCTAGTTACAGTAACAGCACTCTCACTCTCACACATACACACACAGACACACACACACACACACACACACACACACACACATGCACATACTTAAACACACACACACACACACACACACACACACACACTCACACAAGCACACACATGCACACACACGTCAAACACACACACACACACACACACACACACACGCAAACACACACACACATACACACACACATGTGCAAACACACAGGAATGACGTGTCAAGCACCTCCTGCCCCCCGCAGCCAGCTGTCGACAACACTCCCCCCCTCGAGTGTCTACAGGGTATCCACCACTTCTCCAAGCGAATAGTCCTGTACAAAGGCAGCATCTCAACCGTGGAGCGAGCACTGCACAATGCTACAGGTGTTTTGATAAGCTCCCCCCTCCCCCCGATCAGGGCACTTGTTTTGCTGCAATTTGGACATGAATTCAATCAGAGAAACAATCTTTACAGTAGCTGTAAGCGGGGGTTAAGGTCTGGAATGGAATTGGACCATTTTGCCAGATATGTGCCAGCTTTCTGGGATGGAAATGACCGTATTTATTCAATTAATCATTCTTCGTTTGTCTTCTTATCCACATGTGACAGGGAGGCAGGTCATCCTGAAACGGTACCACAAGGAAAGAATGCAGGTGAATGGCGTGTGCAGCCTGATGCTTGCTGTTCTTGAGGCGGCCTGATTTGGCAATTGGGACCGTGATTGCTTGAGCTTTGCTTTTCCCAGTTTCTTAGCTCCTTTGTTGTACCCCAGATCCTTTGCGAGTGTTTCTAATTACAGCATGAATAGGCGTTTGTGATGTGTCACCTTGCCAAGGAAGCCACAGTTGATGGCTCGCAAAGAATGTCGATCAAAAAGACCAAGAGCTGCACTCAACAAAATGTATTGACACCTAAGGCTTAGAACCGTGTTAAAACAACGAATCCCGCAGGACAAGCACTACCACAAGCTGGACCGAGAAGTGAGGGCTATGGCGGCCCTGTCTGGTCCGTACGTTGCATCACGTGAGTACAGTGTAATTGCATGAATTTAACAGTAAACCCGTAAAGCCTGTAAGCAACCGCTTGCACCTGTCTAGCTAATCAGGAATGTTGCTGTCTATTTAGAGAGAAACCTCATGCTTCCGTATGCCCGCAATGATATGTAATTGGATGTGTGTACGCGTGTGCCGCACACCCGCTCCTGCATAGCCTGCTGCCTTTCTTCTCTGTGCAGCAGCTTAACTGAAGAACGGCATCCTGTGCTGCAGCTCTGTTTAAGTGCCGATGCCTGTATTACAAAAGAAAGAGTGTTTTGGCTACTCATTGGCCCAGCGCCTGAGCATCTATTATGGATTAGAGTGCACTTTAAGTTTTGAGGGAGGAAAGGGTAATTTTTGTCTGTTATGGTGGTGAAAGAGCTGTACAATGCCCGGTACTAAGGGCTTTCTGCATTTAGCAGGGAGTTCTTTTTACCGCCTTCCTTTTTTCTTGAATTCTGTTGGATTGGCATCGACATGTGCACTTTTAGATTTTGTCAGCCTACTTCTGTGTGTTGTACTTGTTCTTTGCGCAGTATTTGCGTGGTTCAGTGACGCGGATAGTATATGGCTTGTGCTGGAGTTCTGTGAGGGCGGAGACCTATTCAAGACACTGTCTGATCAAGGCGGGCGCTTGGACGAGCACTATGTGTGCGTGGAGGTAGGACTCTGGCTACTTGTAAACGAGAGGATTCTGGCTACTCGTAAGTAACACTTCAAGCAAGGCTAAGTCAAAGATAATGGATAAAAGCGCGACATTTTAAAGACCCCAGCTTCCTCCTGCTGCAATTGCAGTTGTTAATCCGATTGTTTATTGAGCACCAGAAGCAAAATGGCTTCTGTGTGAAATTTTTGAAGTCCAAACAATTTAGGCTGAATGCTCCTTGGAGATAACATCTTGCATGCGCTGCGCTTTTTTCCACTTAGTCCTGGACAAGCTTCTCCTTTCTATAAACTTGCCAACTGTTTCTCTGTCTTATAATTTGAACATAACCTTTCCTTCATTTGCACAATTTAGGTTTATTAGCTCACACTGCTTACAGATCATAGCTCCTCTGCTCCGCGTGCTAGAGAAGTGTTCCGCTCTGAACATCCTCCACCGCGACATCAAGCCTGAGAACATCTTCCTGGTAGGTACATTTACGCTCATATCTACTTTTTCAATGCCAATTTAGTTGTCGTGGGGTCCAAAATTTACATTGGGTAATTTAAGGTAAGTCACACTACATTAACACATCATTAACATACATCTGTCCCTGATTTGCTTCACATGCGAATGCAGACCAAGATGTACAAGCTAAAGCTTGGCGACTGGGGGCTTGCTATCAACGCTGCTGAAGAGGTCCCTTTCAGCAGATCTGGCACCTTGGTACGTCTGGCACGGTATAATAAATGTAATAATCTAGTACCGCACAAAAAGCATATCACCGCCCCCTAAATAAAATTTTTGTGGGGGCGGTGACAGGGTGGTGGTTTATATATTTATTTCTAAAGGGGGCGGTGGCAGAAACTAAAGGTTTTGAGCAGTGAGAGTGATGAGTGGTCAGGAAGCCTTCTGATGAGTGGTCAGGAACTCCCGCACTCACCTTCCCCACAGCCCCAGCTCCACCTGCCCCTGCCCCTGCCCCGTCTGCACTCCCAGCCCCAGCCCCGTCTGCATCCGTTGGGAAGTTCCAGCGAGGGGGGGGCGGTTGCAGTGCAAAACTGTAAAATATGTATTTTTAGGGGTGGAGGTTGCACATTTTGACCATAAAATATTTACTGTTCAGGGGGGGCGGTGGATCCATGGACGTACGGTAATATAATCATATGCGTTGGACCGAGCTGGGACGCTCTGGGAACACAAGCACTTGAGCTTCAGAGCCTAGTACTTGTTCAACTCCAAACACAGATACTTACGTCAGTCGTGGTTGTACGCCCAACATATTGTAGGAGTGATATGATGCTAAAATGCTTTAAATAAGAGTGATCTGTGCATTGTGCATGGTGATCTGGTCCTGCAATTTCATTTTATTTCAAGGCATGCCATTTCCATTTAGGTCGCCCTCGTGAAAAACTCACCCCTCTGCCAGCCAAACAGTCTCACTTAGCGCAAGCATATCTCTGCACCCACTCCACCGTTCCGTGACCTGAGACATGCATTGGATAGCTGGTTTTTTTCCTCTTTCAGCAGATGCTTGAAGGTTTAGGGATCAGATCATGGACTGAATGGGAAGGCACAGTTGGAAAAAGCGCCCCGATGTCACAAGGGAAACAATAAGCCAAAAATCAATCAGGCCACCAATTGACCCCATTTAAATTTTTTCGAAGTCATATAATTTGGCTGCAACGCTGAGAGCAAAAACCGGGCTTGAATTCGCAGTAGGTAAGGAGCGACAGATTTCTCTCTTTTTCCCCTGTGTCCCTTGTGTGAGTGCCTCCCACTCGCCGGCGTTCCCAGTACCCCTGCCCCAAAATCGACATTACAGCATTGCTATATAAAATATAACATTTGTAATGCTTAAATGAAGCAGAGGTCGATCAGGGCAATTTCAGAAATGCACCTTTTCCCTGCCAAAGTGGGTGCAAAATACGCACTGGGCCCCACACAGCCCCCCAGAATGCCGAATTTCCAGCAATTGTCAATGGTTTAAATAAAACATCAAGTATTTAGCATTCAGGTGAGGTATAGGGGACTTAAAATTGGGTGCAGAGCTAAATGAGACTGGTAGGGTGGGTTTTTCACGGGGGCGACCTATACACAGAGTTTCTTGCCCAATAATTTAGGCTTATATGCATATGTATACATGTGTAGGATATAATTGTACAAACTTGGTCAACCCTGCTCAAACTGTTGATCTGGTGGTAAGTGTTCAGTATGAAAAATCATTGAAAGGTAGACAGCTACCCAGGATTACAGGGTGGGTTTTTGCTTGCATTTCCAATGTCAGGGTTCACAGTTCAAGTGCTCTCTCTCTCACTTTCTCCCCCTCTCTCGTCCATTCTCTTTCTAACTTCTCGTTTGAAAAGGCTACACGTGTCAGGAAATTTGCAACAGGTCCTACAGTGTGTGTGCCTGCTTCCCATCATCTTGCTTCACACATTTCGAAAAGGCATGTGAGGCCTGTGCACAACGGTGTGCTGGCAAGGGCTGCACGCATGTGGTTTGAACTGTCCTGTTTATGGAGTACACACACGGATAGTTACATATGTCCGGTGCAACCCAGTGAATCCTATTGTGCAATCGTTTAAACACTTCAGATTACATGTGCCCTGAGACCCTGTGCAACCCATTGACCCCTGCTGTGCAATCGTTTACACACATAGGATTACATGTGCCCTGAGACCCTGCGCAACCCGGTGACCCAACTGCAAGAGGGGCCTGAAGTCCATCCTGCTGTGCTAACAGCCAAGAACATTAGGCCATACACCGACAAGGTGATTCGACGTGCTGCTTCCCCTTTTGCGCACAGCCCATGCCAAGGACACCAAACGGCAAAATCACAGATCTGGCTCTTTTGCAATGCAACATTTGGCAAAACATTTGGCGCAATGGGCATCACACGCTGCTAAAAAACCAATCAAATGAATTGACTTCTATAAAAATCATTTGTGCCACAGTCTTACAGGAAACAAAAGAACTTATTTTTTATTTTACTTGTTCAGAGGAGCAACCTCAAAATGCATCCAAAATAATGCTCATGCTAACCAATTATTGCCATATCCCAGATCTGTGCATGTTGAGACGCGTTCAATGCCAGTTTAAATGTTGGTTACACAGAGTTGGTGTTCGCCACTGGGCTACTCTTGTACACATACATACATACATACATACATACATACATACATACATACATACATACATACA
>Ga0307942_1002470_pt1 | contig 15050 bp, 14 predicted proteins | sample OrgLakmetagen175_FD_201846 | JGI IMG/M metagenome (GOLD analysis project Ga0307942, IMG submission 201846) | Saline water microbial communities from Organic Lake, Antarctica - #175 | ecosystem: Environmental > Aquatic > Non-marine Saline and Alkaline > Saline | place: Antarctica: Organic Lake...
CCCTCCGATTGGACCCAAACATATACCAATTGCAAGCTCTTGACAAGAGAGTTTCGAATATTTATTTTTACGAGGATATGGGCACGATGTCCAAAAGTTAGCTTCATGCGTTTTCTGCAGCCTCCTGATTGCAATGTTTGACTGTTTGAGGTAGCTAGCAGGTCGCAGAGCGAAACCCCAGCCTCATCCTTGCGCCCTCTTCAAGCTTCTGAGCAACTTGTTGTTTAAACCCTAACTTCAAACTTATGAACTTAGAAAATGAGTGCTTCTTTGATACCGATTCTTATGGAAACATTCTGCACCGTATTTATTGATACCTCAAGTTTAAAGGCCCATCCAAACATCCTTCATACTTCTGCTCCATGTACACACAAAGATGCGCACAAGCAGGCTCGCACACACTCACATACACACACACACACACACACACACACACACACACACACACACACACACACACACACACACACACACACACACACACACACACACGCACACATACACACACACACACGCACACACACACACAAACACACACACACAACACACACACATGCACACACACAGCTCACTCGCTTCACGGACGCCGCTGCTCCAAAAGACTGGCCCCTTTGCTGGACGGTGCAGCCCGTGCTAGCCCAGTCTTCAAGCGCAGACAATGAGGCAGGAGGGGGTGCAATCAGAGGGGGTGTGTGGCTGGGCCTCCCCTGCAATGCAACCTCTGCAATGCGACTGCGCACTCCTCCCCCTTTTGCGGTTGTGATGGAGCATCTGAAGACGGTGGGTGGTCACGTAAAGTGATGGTGCTGCTTTGTGTGGCGATGCTCTGAAGGCAAGGTGCGTGTTGTGCTTGTGTGTTTGGGCTTCCCTGTTAATTAAGTACAGACGGAACAAGACGGAATGTAAATCACGGAGGATAGAATTATAAGAATTTGTTTGCTGTTGGGGTCTCTCTGTGAAAAAGGTTCAAGTGGAATAATCTCAGTGAATGTGAATTATTGCTCACTCCTGTTTGGGCTTCCTGTGAGAAAAGTAGAAGCGGAATGTAATAAGTTCATTTTCATAAGCATATAGACTATTAAGCACCTGCTGTTGGGATTTTTCTGTGAAAGCAGCATAGCAAAATCTCTGCTGGTTCGGGAGATGTCAAGACCATAACTTTTTGGCACCACGTGCCAGTCTGAACAATAGTAGTCAGCACCATGTGCCAGTCTGTAGCTGGCACCACGTACCAGTCTGAACAATAGTAGTTAGCACCACGTTCCAGTCTGAACAAAAGTAGTTAGCACCACGTGCCAGTTTGTAGCTGGCACCACGTGCCAGTCTGAACAATAGTTATACGTTTAGAACCCTGACAGCCAAACATTTCTATTGGTATATGAATGAGTTTACTTTGACGCTCCACTGATTTAAATGCCTGTACTGTTCACTGATACTTGTATTGTATTTATTTATATTGTATTATGATCCCTAGTTTTGGGCCCTTTTGTGAGAGTGCCATTCTTGCACTGGAAGGGTTGCTGCCTACCAGGGATCTATGAAGTACTATAGCTGCATGGCATGGGACCCTTGACAGGTCATGTGAAAATGCCAGAACTGCGCGGCAAGGGGTGCTTCCTCCAAGAGACGCATAGGAGATATTTCTTGCTTTATATTACTAGCAATTCCAGGACCTCCTCCACTTTGCTGCTTTCACATGTGCGTGGTGGTTTCACATGTGCTGGTTTTACACGTGCTGGTTTCACACTAGTTTCACATGTGCGTGCTGGTTTCACACGTGCATGGTGGTTTCACAAGTGCTGGTTTCACACGGTCTGGTTTCACAAGTGCTGGTTCCACAAATGCTGGTTCCACACGTGCTGGTTTATATGCGCGTGGCATCCCTGTCTTTCAGCATCTTCCCATTTTGTTGCGCTTTTATCTGAGTAAGAAGGATCCTATCATTGCTGAGCTTCTGCCTCTGAGTCAAAGCTGGGGGCAAAAACGGTGGACAGGGTGCCCTTTATCTGTTTATAAGTCGGCTCAGGCAGTCCAAGGACTATCAAAACAGCGCTTCGTCTCTGCCGGCAATGCCAACAAAACATTGTATCATGCCTGTTTGCAAACCCGTTCTCTGCCACGATCAATTGCTTCGCAGTTGGGCAAAGACGACGGTCAGGACGCTCTGGCTTCTTGGCCTGCGCCCAAAGACAGCAGCGGCAGCAGCAACGGCGGTGCAGGGGGGGGACCTCTCAGTATAGAACGTGCCTTCTGCATCATTTTGGATCATTTGGTCAAAGAGGGGCTCTCCCCTAATCAGCTGGCTCAGCTCAGGTGTGTGGTAATCAGCTCGGGTGTGTGGTAATTTCAGGTGTGTGTGGTAATCTTAGGCTAATTTTGAGGTGTCTGGTAATCTCAGGTGTTTAGTAATCTCAGGTGTCTGGTAATCTCAGGTGTGTGGTAATCAGCTCAGGTGTGTAGTAATCTCAGGCTAAGCTCAGGTGTGTGTTGTAAGCTCAGGCTAATCTCAGGGGTGTGGTTATCTCGAGTGTGTGGTGATCTCAGGTGTGTGGTAATCAGTTCAGTTGTTTAATCAGCTCAGGTTAAAATTTAGATTTGTTAAGGATCATGCGTTGAATTTTGCAAATAGATCAACCCAGGCGGCAAAAACTCGGATGTATTGCAAAAAAACAGCTGGCTCAGCTGGGGGTTGTAGTTAATATCGTGTAGTGCTGTTGAATCATACAATTGGATCGACCCAGACAGCAAAGACTGGATGTGTTGTCAGAAAGTAGCTGCCTCAGCTCAGGTATTTGGTTGATGACGTCAAGAATCCGTGTAATAAACGTCCGTTTTTTGGAGAGGGTGCTTGTGTGCTTGCAAGGCGGCATGGTGATTGAGTCATGCATTAATAGCTCAAAAGGTGAAGGCTTATGCCAAAGTACTTTGGTGTCAGGAAAGGTATGTCAGGAGAGGAGGGGCTGGTAACCAAACAAATACCGGCAGTGATATCAATGTATTGAGTGACGGGCGCATAAATATCAACGAAAAGAACGAAAGTGGTAGTGCGATCGGATCTAATAGCGTAAGTATGCTCTCATCCCTTTTGCTAAAGTCTTAATTTGGCGCTGCTTAAACCAACGCTGGCTAAATCTCGTTGCTTAAAAACACCCTGCTGAGTGTGTGGGTGATGCTTAACTTGTGTGCCTTGCTGGGTGTGTGGACAGTGCAAAACAAGGGAGAGCCTGCCTGGTCGCTCCCATTCATTTTATGATACACTTAATCAAAATCCTAATACTACTGCTTGTGTTTGCATGGCACAGACCTTGAGTGATCGCTTCAATTTGCACTGCAATTCCTCGCTTATTCACATCGATCCTTATTCATCTCCAGCAGTGACAAACGAGCAGCCGCCCTCTTTTGAGCCCTACACCATTTCGTGCTAGATAGATCATGGCCGCACTGACTAGGATGTCTCGGTTTGCAGGCTTGCTGGTTTGTAGAGATCATAGCGACAGTTATTGCGTACCTCAATGGACTTTGCTGGTTTGTAGAGACCATAGCGACAGTTAATGCGTACCTCAATGAACTCCTGCAACGTTGCCTCAGTGCCTGGCAGCGCCTGCCCGGGTTTAAAGTTAGTGCCCTAGACCCCAAATGTTTTTACCAACCAGCTGCACGCCCTCAAGCGCTTGTTGTTTTCTGCAGTTTTCATTTTCATATTAAATTCACCAAAGTGCCCTTGATTCCACATTACACTGACAAGGAGTAGAGATAGTTACACAAGCGGTAAAAAACGCTTTCATCTTTTGAATAAGTGAAAAAGGACCGCTCATGAACTTCACACAGGAAATCGATTACAAATTTGCGTTGTTAACATTATTTCTGGCCACCTAGCTGGCAGGCTGAAAATCCTTCATCCAAACTGCTGAAACCATGACTGACAGGCTGCACATGTTTCGCTTGCTGCCAGGCCAGTGCCGCCCATCCAGCAACCCATCCAAACAGTCTATGCCATGACTGATATACTGCACTTTTTTCGCTTGCTGTCAGGCCGGTGCCAATCATACCAGTGGCCAACGCAACACGTCTAGTGCGCTGCAGCTGTTTGTTCAACCGACTTAAAGATGATTTGTCTCCCTTTGGATTTGAGGTGAGTTTTCTGTGATTGTGTGAATGTGTGTGCATGTGTGTTTAAGTTTGTGTGGTAAGTTTGAGGCTGTGTACGCACAAGTGTGTGTTGTTAATGTGTTACATGTGTGTGTGTGTGTGTGTGTGTGTGTGTGTGTGTGTGTGTGTGTGTTTGTGTGTGTGTGTGTGTGTGTTTGTGTGTGCTTCAGCTACTAGTTTGATCAGTCGCATTTTAAGGGTGCACACAATTGTCTGAACGTGCATACAAGCACCACACATGTACTAGCACCACGTATGTACTTTATAGAAGCACCACGCATGTACTGTACATACAAGCATCACGCGTGTACACGTTGTACAAGCGCCACGCATGTACTTTATACAAGCGCCACGCATGTACTTTATACAATCACCACGCATGTACTTAATACAAGCACCACGCATGTACTGTACATACAAGCACCACGCATGTACTGTACATACAAGCGCCACGCATGTACTTTATACAAGCACCACGCATGTAATTAATACAAGCACCACGCATGTACTGTACATACAAGCATCATGCATGTATACGTTGTACAAGCATCACGCATGTACTTTATACAAGCACCACGCATGTACTGTACTTACAAGCATAACGCATGTACTTTATACAAGCGCCACGCATGTACTGTACATACAAGCACCACGCATGTACTTTATACAAGCACCACGCATACTCTGTACATTTATGCTACCCCTGTGAAACTGTGTTTAGTATAACACAAGCACCACGCATGTACTATGTACACATATACACAAAGGATTTACAGTACAGTACATGCGTGGTGCTTGTTTATGCTACTCTGATGAAACTGTGTACAGGGAGGGGTGACCTTGCAGGTGGAGATCAATCATTTTTAGAGTTGGTATATATATATACTATATACGATGTCCATAACTCTGATCATTTTGTATAGGCCATGCATAGTATAAAGTGCACTGCATCACCCAATAGGTGTCACCTTGGGTGAGTGGGGCCCTATCAGAAGGAGTGACATTCATACCCTCTCTTCAACCCTATTATACTACCACACAGGTCCCATCTTGGGTGAGTGGTGCTTTAGCTGGAGGAGATGCTGCGCAAAGGAGTGGACTGTTACGAGCGCTTGGCGCAGCAGACACCCCAGACGCTCAGGTATGTGGTATGTTTGAATGCTGCGCAGAGAACTGAAATGTTTCGGTGCAGCAGACACCCCAAAATGCTCATGTAGACGTGAATCTGGGTAGCGAACCAAACTGCTTTGCGCAGCAGACACTCCGAAATGCTTAGGTTTGTGTGAATGCTGCGCACAGAATTGAAATGTCATGACGCGGTGCTCACCAGACATGTGTGAATGCTGAGCACAAAAGTAAACTGCTTTGGCCCAGCAGAAACCCCAAGACGCTTAGCTGTGTGGATCAGGATTGCTGTGTGGATCAGGATAGCTGTTTGGATCAGGATAGCTGTGTAGATCAGGTCTGGGAACAGATGAGGACTGGGACATATCAGGTCTGGGAACAGATCAAGACTGGGACAGGTCTGGGAACAGATCAGGACTGGAAACAGACAGGTCTAAGAACAGATCAGGATAGCTGTGTGTAGATCAGGGCTGGGAACAGACTGTTGCGTAAGCAAGATATAAAAAGGACATGCATACGTGAAGAAGAGGAATGATGTCAAAAGCATCTGCGGTCTAGCACAAAACATTACTGCCGTGCCTCGTGCCTGCTCCTCTGGCACATCACCTTTTTCATGCTGCCTTTTTTGCCTTTGGGTTGTTACTTCATTAGGGTACCTTTGCTTCTGACACACACACACACGCTATGCCATGCTGCGGCTGACCACGTGCCTGTCAGAACCTGTCTATATGCCTGGCACGGTCAAACCTGTGTTTGCTTGCACAAATCACGCACTTGTCCAGATGCTGCCCAATATTTCAGTGGCACACAAACCAACAACAAACTCCGTGACTGTCACACAGTCGCTTTCATCATGTGCCTGTGGGAGTTGTCAGGCACACCTGTGGTTCGCACGGATTGCTTGTTTGCAGAACAATTTTACAAACACAAACTGAACGAGTTCCTGGTCTGTCACACTTTTACTAACACAAACTAAACGAGTTCCTAGTCTGTCACACTTTTACAAACACAAACTGAACGAGTTCCTGGTCTGTCACACTTTAAATAACACAAACGAAACGAGTTCCTGGTCTGTCACACTTTTACTAACACAAACTGAACGAGTTCCTGGTCTGTCACACTTTTACTAACACAAACAACTAAACGAGTTCCTGGTCTGTCACACTTTTACTAACACAAACTAAACGAGTTCCTGGTCTGTCACACAGTGGCTCATCACGTGCTTGTGGGAGCTGCGCTGCTCCGCACGCGACGCCCCCCTCAATGTCAACCAGCGTGCCGCTGTTGTGCGTGCCCTGGCCGCGCTCAACAGGCTAGCACAGCAGGCCCAGCACGCAGCAGGAGCACGCGCGGTGGCTGAAGCCCGTGGGGCAGGCAAATTGGTCGTGCTGGATGCGTATGGGCGTTTGGTGCCCCCCCTGACGGCTGTGCGTCATGCGATGGGTGGAGGAGGCGGCGGAGAGGGTGAGTTTTTTTGTGTGTGGGTAGGTAGAGGGGTGGGGTGGGGTTAAGCATGGGTGTATGTGTGTTTGTGCGTGCGTGTGTGTGTGCGCGTTTGCAGATGTGGAGGTGGGTGTGTGTGTTTGTGTATGTGAGTGTGTGCGTGTGTGGGTGTGTGCTGGTGTGAATTTGTGGTTGTGCAGGTGTGTGTGTGTGCAGGTGTGCGCGTGCGTGTGTGCGTTCGCAGGTGTGTATGTGCAGGTGTGTAGGTGTGTGTGCGTTTGTGTGCAGGTGAGTGTGTTTGTGGGTGTTTGTGGGTGTGGCTGCCTAAGTGGGTCACCGTGTACAGCCATGCTCATGTACACGTAGACGTGTGCACATCCAAACAAATATGCTGTACACTGCTGAAAGTGCCCCAAATCAACCTGCAGGCATCAGCACTCAGTGCCCAGGAGGTGCTCATACATGTTCATATGTATAGTCGTTTTCAAACTTACGTGTGTAAAAACAATTCCATCTGCAGGCATCAGCACTCAGTGCCCAGGAGGTGCTCATACATGTTCATATGCATAGTCGTTTTCAAACTTTCAACGTGTGTAAAAACAATTCCACCTGCAGGCCTCAGCACTCAGTGCCCAGGAAGTGCTCATGTGTACAGACGTTTTCAAACTTTGTGTAAAAACAATTCCACCTGCAGGCCTCAGCACTCAGTGCAAGGCAGGTGGCAGCAGGCTCTTAGGCCGCATCGACACCGCGCTCATCACTTTTGTGCACCCCCACGTGCCGGATGACATAGCAGAGTGGCTGGGCTGCCCCGCGCTGGAGGTGGGTGTGGTCTGATCTGTGTTTGTGTGTGTGTGTGGGTGGGTGTGGGTGTGTGTGCGTGTGTGTGCGTGGATGTGGTTTGCCCAGTGTGTATTGGAATGGAAGATGCCCTGTGCTTCTGCATGGGGAGGATGCAATGTATGGTTATGGAATGTCATGTGCCGAAGAAGAGTGAGGTTGCTCCACGTGTGTGTGTGTGTGAATGGGAGGGCCCTGTGTTTGAGTAGTCCTGGGAAGGTTTTGTGTCATTATGGACTGCCTGACATGGAAGGTGGGCGGCTTGACTTTCAATTATTTACTACTGCTTGACATAAGTGAGTAGTCATTCTTAGTAGACATGCAGAGGATGATTTTGTGTTGTCAATGCTGTCCGTTCATTCCTCTGTACTATTTTTGAGTTGCGCAAAAGAAGAAGGAGGAGGCCACCAATAACCAATAACATTCTACATCGCTCCACAGGAGAGGCCACCAATAACCTATATCATTCTACATCGCTCCACAGGAGAGGCCACCAATAACCTATAACATTTTACATCACTTCACAGAATAGGCCAGAGGCCTCACACTGGACACTACTCACACCTGACCACAGACTCACGTGTTTCAAATCTCATGCTCAAAATGTTGTGGAGAATTGGGCTACCGACCACACACACACGCGCACACACATGCACGCACACAAACACACGTACACACACACACACACACACACACACACACGTGTACATACACACACACACACACACATACACACACACGCACTTTCAACACACACATATATACACACACCAATTCACACAAAGGATCAGGAGCCTCACAACGGGAACAGCACAGGCACGCTCTGATCATCTCATTAGTATCATGGCCATCATGCAATGCACAGGATACGGTAGAGGAAGTGGCCACCGATCGCACGCAACAACCCATACAAGAGATTGGAGGACTCACAGTGGGTACTGTACGCGCGCTGCTGCCCAGCCCATCCTTTTCAGCTGCTGCATTCTCGGCTGTGGTGGCGCACACAAAGACTGTGCGGGGACTGCAGCCATTGAGCAACCAGCAGGTTTGTTTGCACCAAAGGGCAGGAGTGTGCGTGTGTGTATGCGTGTCTAGGCACATGTGTTTGTGTGTGTGCGTGTTTGTTTGCGTGTCTAGGCACATGTGTTTGATGTGCTGGTGTATAGGTGCATGTGTGTGTATATGCTTATCAGTGTGGATGTCTAGCGTAGGTGGTACACGCAAAGGTTGAAGACACAAAGAAAAAAGAAATGCTGTACTTAAGCTGGAGTGCTCATCAAGGGTGATGTCAATGATTTCGGTGTGCGCACAGACTGACTTCACGTACCTACTTTACTTGTAACCAACACGTCCACACACACACACACACACACGCACACGCACACACGTGTGCATACACACATACACGCACACACGCGCGCATTCACACACTCGCGCACACAAACGCACAACAGGTGACTGCCGCCCTGCGTGCCCTGTCTGAGCGCCTAGAGTTTGTGCACAGCCTCTCCACACGTTGTGTGTTGCGCACCACCCAGCAAGACATTACGAGAGACCTTGGGCACGGCAGCTCACACACAGGCAGCAGCACACACACTGGCGGCAGCGCTCACACCCTGCCAGCTGCACATGCGGTGTATGAGTTTGATTGTCGTCGTAGTGGGAAGCAGGTGAGAGGACTGATGTTTTAGCAAATACGAGGCTTGAGCAAAATACTTTGGGCGTATCTTATTTCATACATGCAGCAATTGCACACTTAGAGCTTGCAAGCACCTTCCACTCAAACGGTCAAGAACGTGACCCAAAGCGCAGTGCCACGATTGCTGAAGGTTTGGTAATAAAATGCTCCTGTCAATACCAATGTTAAACCATTCAGGCTCTTGAGGGCACGTCCGCGAGAATGCCGTTTTGATTTGAAAGCGACAGTCCATCACATTATGGCCGGCACTCTTTATGGGCTTTGTCCCTTATATGCAGTGCTTGCATCACTTGATTTAAAAGCGACAGTCATGCACAATTTGGTCGGCACTCTTTATGGGCTTTGTCCCTTATACGCAGTGCATACATCACTTAATCTGAAAACGACAGTCCATCACATTTTGGTCGGCACTCTTTATGGGCTTTGTCCCTTATACGCAGTGCATACATCACTTAATCTGAAAACGACAGTCCATCACATTTTGGTCGGCTCTCTTTTCGTCCCCCGCGTGCGCAGTACATTGCTTGTCCCCCTCCCGGACTGGCTGTCAGTTGGTTGTTGGCACGTGTGGTTAGTGCAGCCCTCGGAAGCCCTGTAATGCTTCCACTGCAGGTGCGTACCTGTGTGTGTGCATGTGTGTGTGTGTGTGTATGTGTGTGTGATGTATGGTGTGCATGTCATTCTATACCCTTATTATTATTTCCCACACGTCGCACGTCAGTTACCTACATTTCCGTAGTGTTGCGTAGTCCTGAAAATGGCTCCCTAGGTTTTGGTGTGCACTGATGTTGACACAGCTATTTGTACGGTTGGCCAGAACCATTTATGTACGGTGTGTATTTATGGTATTTTTGGCAGTGAAGTCACCAAACATACGATCATATGTCATATACAGTGTATTTATGGTATTTTTGGCAGTGAAGTCACCAAACATACGGTGTACATGTACGGTGCATCAGTACGGTTCTGGCCAACCCTAGCTATCTGTGCTCGCATTTGCGTTTGAGAAACCGACAGCTGGATAGGAAATGCTGCACATAAGGACACATTTGATGATAGACTGATGAAGACTAGAAACGTCTTAATCCCTCACACGCCCTTTTTGGACTCTTACGCAATGGCTGCAGGCCTTTTTTGAGGTTCCCATGGAGCGCATTCAGGCCCTGCAACCCATCCTGCTGCCAGGTGTGTTTTTGCGTCTGTGTGTGTGACTGTGCTTACTTGTGTATGTGTGTATGGACAAAACAAGGGGAGTGTACGACGCTTTCGTGCATTCTTGAGCATTCTCAGGCATCCTCAGCGCGTTGTGCCTCCAAGCTGGCATAGATTGCGTCAAGGTCATTTTTTGTTGGCACCAGGTCAATCTTATAAAGGTGGTTGTGTCCAAGTGTGTGTGTGTGAATTGGTCCATTAGTATGAGCTTGCATGCCTGATCTGTTTCATGGGGTCTATTCAGCCCTGCGCAAACTGCACTCACGCCTGGCTTGTGATATTTTACATACTGCTGCCCACCGTATGCATCGTCTTACATATACACACACACGTACACACACGTACACACACACAAACACACACACACACACACGTACACACACACAAGCACACAAGCACACACACACACACACACAAACACGTACACACACACACACAAACACGTACACACACACACACTCACAGGTGGCTACGACCCTGCTCTAGAGGCAGCAGGCCAGGCTGGAGTGCCAGGAGCTGCACTGTTACCCTCTGACATATCCCTGCTGCAAGTGAGTTTCCTGATACCTGGTTTAACCTAGACCAAAGACTGACTCGGTCAAACTATTGAAGTCTGGGGCTAACCCCCCCCCCCCTGACTCTGAGGGTTTGCTTACCTTGACTCTGGGTTTTCCTACTCCAACCCAAACCCTGGACCCCTAACTTTGGGCCTATAATGTCTGGAGAGTTCCAAGTCTAAACTCACACACACACACACGCACACACACATTCACACACACTCACACACACACACACACACACACGCACACACACATTCACACACACACACACACACATACACACACGCGCACATACACACCTGATGTAGCTCCGTCCTATGAGGCGTTGGGCCGCAGGGGAAGTGGTGGCCTACAAGAAAGAGGGGGGAGGAGGAGGAGGAGGAGGAGGAGGTGATGTTGGCACCACGGCAGTGGAGCTGCGCTATGGCAGGTGCGCACGAGTGTCCGTGCGTACACGTGTGTGTGCGTGTTTTTGCCTGTGTGTGTGCACAAGTTATTGCGTGTTTTCACACACGCACACAGAAAAGCTGTGTGTTGTAACCTGTAGTACTTAGTGTATTTGAACAAGTGTGTGTGTATGTGTGCGTGTTTGTGTGTGTGTGTCCTGAAAGAGAGAGGGAAGTGTAGAAGGAGTTTTGGCAGCATTGTGGGCCAGTTGGGCTGTGCAACTAGTTGGGCTGTGGCACTGGGGCCTTGCAACTAGTTAAGCTGTGACTCTAGTTGGGCTGCGTAGCTTATTGGGCTGTGCAACTAGTTGGCCTGTGACACTAGTTGGGCTGTGCAACCAGATGGGCTGTGCAACGTGTTGGGCTGCGTAGCTAATTGGGCTGCGTAACTAATTGGGCTATGCAACTGATTGGGCTGCGTAACTAACTGGGCTGCATAACTTATTGGACTGTGCAACGTGTTGGGCTGCGTAGCTAATTGGGCTGCGTAGCTAATTGGCCTGCGTAACTAATTGGGCTGCGTAACTAATTGGGGTGCGTAACTTATTGGGCTGTGCAATGTGTTGGGCTGTGCAACCAGTTGGGCTGCTTAGCTAATTGGGCTGTGCAACTAATTGGGCTGTGCAACCAGTTGGGCTGTGCAACGTGTTGGGTTGTGCGACGTGCGTAAATAGCACCTCTCCTTGACCCATAAAACCTGCCTCGCACAAATTTATGACCATCCAGATGTTCAAATGGTTACGCTGCTCACGCAGCCCTAATTGATTTTCATAATACTGAGCGAGTACCGAGCAAATACTGAGCGATTACTGAGCAAATACTGAGCGATTATCAGAATATCGAGTATTGAGCAAATACTGAGCAATTATCAGAATAAATGCAATCGAGCTGTTTGTATGTGACATACTTCCAGCACACAAATATAACCCTTTTGACTGGATTGGTTTTAACGGAGCTTGAATGTTACAAAGGCCTGCCTTGTCATCTGATATGCAGGTTGTACTATGGCTGAGGTTGGCCAAAACCAAGTACATTACATATATACGTAGGGTTGGACAGAACCATATATATACGGTGTATATACGTTATTTTTGGCGGGGAAATCACCAAATACACGGTCATATACGGTGTATATATACGGTTCTGGCCAACCCTATATATACGGTGTATATACGATAATTAAAGCAGGACATTTGCCATACATATAGTCATATACGGTGTGCATGTACGGTTCTGGCCAACCCTAATTGTGACACACGGCCCAGCTGCCTATTACTACAAAGCATTCAGCATTGCTTGTGTGTGTGTGTGTGAGTGTGTGTGTGTGTGCGTACCATGGCCGCCTCAAACATGGCATTCCATGTATGTGCAGGGTGTCCTGTGACACACAGCCTCGAGCATCTGCAACCACGCCCCTGAACTACATTGAGGTGGAAACAGAGCCAGGGAAGTGTGCGCAGCTACTATCTACTCAGGTGAGTGTGCGGACATGCGTCCTCACAATCACATAGTCTGGCAGGAAAATCACTTCTGGACATAAAGGGCTCATAAAGGGCTCAAACATAAAATATATCCAGTCGTCTGCGTTCATCATGGACATAAAGGGCTCATAAAGGGCTCAGACATAAAATATATTAAGTCGTCTGCGTTCATCACAGTGTCTGTGTCATCACATAGTCTGATGGCAAAATGCCTGCGCTCAACCTCAAAACTTTTGAGCATCAGCTCATTACTGCTGCAGTTATCCACCGTCCTAGGGGGTACTTATGCTGTGTATGTGTAAGTGTGTCTGTGTGCACTAAGTATGTGTGTGTGTCTGTGTGTGTATTAGGTAAGTGTGTCTGTGTGTAATAAATAAATGTGTCTGTGTGTATTAAGTAAGTGTGTCTGTGTGTACCAAATAAGTGTGTCAGTGTGTAATAAGTAAGTATGTTTGTATGTACCAAGTAAGTGTGTCTGTGTGTGTTTGCCATTCTGACAACAAATCTTGCCCACGTTATAACTTTCAAGTGTGCGCAACATGTATCACCTAACCACACGCTTGTGCAGGTGTACTGCTTTCGAAGCCCACAGCCAGATGAAGGCAAGCCTGTGAGCACTGCCAGTAGTTCCAACACAGTCCCTGCATCTCAGGACCAGCAGGATCTCAGATCACCCCCTCATCAAATGACGCGCCAAGGCCCTGCGCCTGATGCTGCCTCATACCCCCCCACTGCAGGGTCACCTCTTCATGGTGTGTGTGTGTGTGTGTGTGTGTGTGTGTGTGTGTGTGTGTGTGTGCTCGACCTGCTTGCTCCCTATGATTTGTTTGTACAGCTAAGGGTAGATGCATTGTGTGTGTGCGTGTGTGTGTGTAGCAATTGCCAATTGCCGAAGCAATTGCCTATATGTATTTAGAGCGGTCCTTGTGCGCTTCTTGTATCTTTTATGCTTTGTAAGGAGTATCAAACTGAAAAATGTGCAGCCTGCAACCATGAAGTGACATGACTTCATCAAGAGGACATATGATGTCTGTGGCAGCACACCAAGGATCACGGATGCACACACACACATACACACAACATAAACACACCCACACATGCTTACACACACACAATCACGCACACACGTTTACACAAACGCACACACACGAACACACATGCGCACATACGCACAACATAAACACACGTACACACACGCTTACACACACACATTCACACATACATACACACAAACGTACACACACATGCACACACACGCACACCAACACACACACCAGCACACGTGTTTGGTCACATTCTGTAGGCCATAGCAAGGGGGACGGAGTTGTGGGAGCTTCTGAGCTCATGGCTGCAGTGCGTGAGTTGTGCCTTGGAGCGGGCCTGCCCCTGGACAGTGACAGGTGCGTCGCTGGTATGGTGCAAAAACATTTGAGCAATAATGCTACGCTGGTAGTGTTTACACGTCCAGGGTGATAAAGAGAAGGAGCACTTGAATGTGGTGCAAACGCAACTTGTAAATCAGAAGGGGTGCAGATAGACACAGGTAATGATTTTCTTACCAAGTTTACGTTGCAAGCGGTGCAGAAATACTGCAGCAATGATGAAAGGATACAGTTGGTTACCATTATGCTACCGTACATAATGGTTATTGTTTGTAATGATAGGAGGAACTCTTTGTCACAGACATATCACCGGCTCATAACCATAAACAAAAACCAAACACATTGTTCATTTGCCTTATAAAATAAAGGGGCACTTGCGGCAGCGCAGCTCGTAGCTACATGCGCGACGCAACATTACATTGATCTCATACCTTCCAAAACACTGGGAGCAGCTGACAGTCAAATTCATACATCAAATGTGGCATTGCTTTGATCTTGTGTGCTTTCACAGCTGCTTCAATTGACTGTCGAAATCATACATCAAATGTGACATTGCTTTGATCTTGTATACTTTCAAAACACAGGGAGCAGCTGCTTCAATTGACAGCCCAACTCCAGGGGCGGCTGCAGGAAGAGCAGCGCAGTGCAACTGAGGTGTGTTTGGGGGTGTGGTATGTTTGGGGGTGTGGTATGTTTGGGGGTGTGGTATGTTT
>Ga0307942_1002473_pt1 | contig 15044 bp, 19 predicted proteins | sample OrgLakmetagen175_FD_201846 | JGI IMG/M metagenome (GOLD analysis project Ga0307942, IMG submission 201846) | Saline water microbial communities from Organic Lake, Antarctica - #175 | ecosystem: Environmental > Aquatic > Non-marine Saline and Alkaline > Saline | place: Antarctica: Organic Lake...
AAGTGCCTAGCCCTGTTCCCTTGATTTTTCTAGCGTTTTTTTTGGTTTGGTTACAGGCTTTTTTCCAAGCTTCCGCTCAGATGCCCACCAGAGGCATATATAGCGATGTAACCTTACCTTACCTTACTCTGTAAACTCTGCAAACTCTGTAAAAGGGTTGCCAAGCCGTTGGTTACAATCAAACACACCAAACAGTTGTCGTGGATAAAGCTGAAAGCCTACATTCTTCTAACACTATAAAGATGTCCACACGAAAAATTTGTTCTGAGGCCTTTTGAAAAAGAAGCTGAGCGCTGTAATTGTTGCATCTCCCACAGTCTCACAGAAGAATGGTTGACGACACAGTGTGTTGCACAGAGCGGCACATGAGGAAAGACGGAGGCCGGCCTTCCAAATGAAACAACTGGCAGCATAATCTAATTGTAAACCATGTACCTATACGCAAGAGTGTGTTTGTGTGTGTGTATGTGTGTGTGTGTGTGTGTGTGTGTGCGTGTGTGTGCGTGTGTGTGTGTGTGTGTGTGTGTGTGTGTGTGCGTGCGTGCGTGCGTGCGTGTGTGCGTGTGTGTGTGTGTGTGTGTGTGTGTGTGTGTGTGTGTGTGTGTGTGTGTGTGTGCGCGCGCGCGCTCGACATGGTATGCATACATGTGTGCACCTGTGCATTTGTGTATACTAGTGCACGTATGTGTGCGTGTTGACTTGCACATTAATACTGATGTAATGCGACAGTGTGCAGCTTTTCGGAGCCACTGTGGCTCACTGCGGCTCACAAACCACGAGTGTGTTGGCTACTGAGCATGGTTGGGTAAAGCCAGACTCTGCAGGTCATTCTAACTTCACGGTTCCAATCTCCTGACTAATACAGGAAATCACTTTCATCACAGCATTGTACATAGTAACAATTTGTTTACAGTTTTTAACATTTTCCCACTTAACCAGCACATACTTTGGTGTGGCGCTGAACTTGGAGTAGGCCTTGATGACCTTGTTCACGGCCTCTAAAAAGTCCTTCTCAGTCACCTGCACAAACACAGCCAAATAACAGAACAGTCGATGAAGCCGGTTGACAAAATTTCCGTTTTATAGTTTAGTTGAATATTGAACAAAAATTTTGCCTCTGACCAAAAGGGTTTCTTACTTCTCATTAGCAAACACCAATACACGAAGCCCAGGTCAAGAAGCCGGTTGACCGAGCGGTTCTTCCTTTTGCCTTGATGGCGTAATTTGCTGCCTCTGGTAAGAGCATTTATACACAAAGCATATGTACATACACGCATACTACACATATACACAGGCACAGGTACTTGTCTTGCGTTGTGCTTGTCTTGCATTGTGCTTAGTTTTGGGATAAAAAAGTAAAAGTAAAAGCCGATACACTGGAAGTTATTCACCAGCGTGCATTAAGGAAAGGCTCTCAACTAGTGCTCACACTAGCCAGAGCCCCACCGAAAAGGGATACATACCAGCCTCTTGTTATATCTTATACACGCATAACACGAATGCACACATACGTACACAACCGTCTTGCGTCATGCTCGGATGGCGCACGTGTCTCTGATCAAAGCAAACACACACACACAAACACAGTCAGGCACATACACACATACACACACAAACACACACACACACACTAGCACACATACAATCATAGCACCTACATTTTTGCGTCATGCTCAAATGGTGTACATGCCTCTGACCAAAGCAAACACACACATGCACATACAAAAGCACACATACACACTCGTGGCACCTTCAGTTTTGCGTCATGCTTGGATGGCGCACGTGCCTCTGGTCAAAGCAAACACACACCAACAAATCAACATACACACTCACACACGCAAGAGCACACACTCAAGAGCACACACACACACACACACACACACACACACACACACACCAACACACGAACACACACACACACACGCAAGAGCACACACACACACACACACCAACACACGAACACACACACACGCAAGAGCACACACACACACACACACACCCATGGCACCTACCGTCTTGCGTCGTGCTCGGATGGCATACATGCCCGCCTCTGTGCATACACTGCGAAGGTCGGCGCCCGTGGCGTTGGGACACAACCGCGCCAACAGCTCGAACCGAATGTCTCGCTCACAACTCATGGGCCGTGTGTGGATCTGCGCAAGGAAGCAGATCAGAGGGTCGTCGGCGCTGTGCAAGTCTTGCGTGGGCAAACATAAGGAGCATTCGAGAGATCCCAATGATGATGATGATAATTGTCGCGGGCAAGCTTGCAGCGAAAGAGCAACGTAGTGATTTAGCTTTGCATCTGAGGTAGGCAGGTAGCTATACAGTGCACTCCATCATGATGTCAATGCCCATGCCCTCATAAGGGATCTGCACTTGAGCGAGGTCGTGATCATACGTGTAAGTAAAAAAGACATGATTTACAATCTACAATTTACAATTTACTGAGGCAATTTGCTGGTACATGGAGCTTTATGGGAATTGCGGGGCACATACTGAAGCAAGAGTCGCATTTGCAGCTCAGGCTTGGGTCTGCAAGGCTGGATACGAGAGTGGTTAGACCCTGACCCTAACCCTAACCCTTATCCTAACCCTAGCCCTAACCCTAACTCTGAGTCCTTGCTTGGCACAGTGCTTTGCATGAGGGCTGTGTTCATTGTTGCTGCTAGTGTACATTTTACGAACCGTTGCTGCAAATGGTTTAAGGGACTCACTTGCATGAGGGCAGCTGCAAAATCTAGCAAATTCTAGCAAAATCATTTGCATGAGGGCAGCTGCCCTGCAGCTGGGTGATCCATGTCCCTCATACAGCCAAATACAAAATACAGCATGCGAATGCTACTGTATCTGCATCATTGCTACCAGTGGTGCACTGTGGTTGCTACCAGTAGCGCACTGCGGTTGTTACCAGTAGTGCACTGTGGCTGCTGCTAGTAGTGCACTGTGGCTGCTACTAGTAGTGCACTGTGGCTGCTACTAGTAGTGCACTGTGGTTGTTACTAGTAGTGCACTGTGGCTGCTACTAGTAGTGCACTGTGGTTGTTACTAGTAGTGCACTGTGGTTGTTACTAGTAGTGCACTGTGGCTGCTACTAGTAGAGCACTGTGGCTGCTACTAGTAGTGCACTGTGGCTGCTACTAGTAGAGCACTGTGGCTGCTACTAGTAGAGCACTGTGGCTGCTACTAGTAGTGCACTGTGGCTGCTACCAGTAGTGCTTGCTACTGGTAGTGCACTGTGGTTGCTACTAGTAGTGCACTGTGGTTGCAACTGGTAGTAGTGCACTGTAGTTGTTACTAGTAGAGCACTGTGGTTGTTACTAGTAGTGCACTGCGGTTGCTACCAGTAGTGCACTGTAGTTGTTACTAGTAGAGCACTGTGGCTGCTGCTAGTAGAGCACTGTGGCTGCTACTGGTAGTAGTGCACTGTGGTTGTTACTAGTAGTGCACTGTGGCTGCTACTAGTAGTAGTGCACTGTGGTTGCTATACTAGTAGTAGTGCACTGTGGTTGTTACTAGTAGTGCACTGTGGCTGCTACTAGTAGTAGTGCACTGTGGCTGCTACTGGTAGTAGTAGTGCACTGTGGTTGCAACTGGTAGTAGTGCACCTTGCCATAGAGCGCCTTGCATTATTGCTCCTACTAGTGCAGCCTGCACCTTGCGCCTTGCATCATTGCTACTAGTAGTGCACTGTGCTTGCAACTGGTAGTAGTGCACCTTGCTATGGTGCGCCTTGCGTCATTGCTACTACTGCTAGTGCACCTTGCACCTTGCATCATTGTTACTAGCTACTAGTCGTGCATCCTGAACCTTGCACCTTGCCATAGAGCGCCTTGCATTATTGCTCCTACTAGTGCATCCTGCACCTTGCACCTTGCATCATCGTTACTAGCTACTAGCTACTAGTCGTGCCCCCTGATCATTCCTACTAGTGCTGCTAGTACCGTACTGTGATTGCTACTAGTGCGACTACAACCCCGTGGTCGGCCAGGTAGTTGCCCTGAAATCCCAATGGTCCGCGGTCAGGCCAGACTCTTTGGGTTCAAGTTTTTTGCCTGATCAGGTCAGCACACACACACACACACACACACACACACACACACACACACACACACACACACACGCACGCACGCACGCACGCACGCACGCACACACACACACACGCATACACACACATTTACTTGTCCCACATGATCAGGTCAGCAATTAACTGTCTGACATGAATGTTTCCGTTTTCTTACGTGCTTGGGGTGTCATCACCACTTGCGCGTATAACGATTCCCTTTAAGAATCGAGAATGGACATAACCAGACATTTCATGGGTGCATACTTGTACAACAATCGTACTAGTGAGCATGCATGTGTGATTTTGAGCTCAGCCATCCTCATAGCCAACTGCACACAGACAAACATGCAGCTATGCTCTTCCAGGTGGTTCCAGTTTGCGCAACTACTCCCCGTGCAATTCTTTGGTGGCCCAGACTAGATTATGGCATGGCAAAACTAAACTGTGGCATGGGAATCCTATAACGTTCACATGGGTATTCAATGTGGGTTGTGTGTCTTGGCAGGGAAAGACCAAACTATGGCACAGCAACACAGAAATCAGTGCCTTATAACAACTCCCTAGGCAATTACCTGGAAGATCTGCGTGCGTGACTCCAAGTCTGGTAGCCCGAACTCGACCTTTCGATCTAGACGGCCTGGTCTCATGAGTGCAGGGTCTAAAGTGTCTGGCCTGTTGGTGGCCATGAGCACCTGCGACACACAAACACACAAAAGGGTGGTACGCATTAAGAGCGATGTATTTATGTGAGTGTATATGTGTGTGTATATGTGTGTGCATGTGTGTGTGTGCGCGTGTGTGCATTGATGGAGTCCATGAGCACCTGCGACACACAAACACACAAAAGGGTGGAACGCATTAAGAGCGATGTATTTATGTGTGTGTAAATGTGTGTGTATATGTGTGTGCATGTGTGTGTGCGCGTGAGTGCATTGATGGAGTCCATGAGCACCTGCGACACATAAAAGGGTGGTACCCATTAAGAGCGATGTATTTATGTGTGTGTATGTGTATGTGCATGTGTGTGCATTGATGGAGTCCATGAGCACCTGTGACACACAAACACACAAAAGGGTGGTACGCATTGAAAGAGCGTGCGGTAAAGAGTGTGTGTAGAGTGCATTGATGGAGCTCATGAGCACCTGTGACACACAAACACACATGAGGGCACACACAGCTGAGGTAATGAGTGGTAATAAAATATATTATAAAATATCATGCGTGGGGTATCTTACTCACGCGTGGTGTATATTAATAAATCGAAAATTGCGTACTTTTACAAGTTTAAGGAAACCTGCGGGATTTTCTCTTATCCTGATTCTTAGCGACGCCCTAAATAGTTGAGGGGGTGCGGATGGTGCGGATTGAATAGACGCATTCAGCACACAAGACCGCCATAGCTTACTTTCAGTCCGGTACCAGCGGAGTTCAAAACCTGCGGGATCCCTGATCTTACTCACTCACCTTGGTATTGTTCACGTAATAAGAACTAAAACATCCAATCTCCAGCAAGCTGAACAAAGCAACACCCTCCTCAACAACATTTCCACACACATAAAATTTAAAGAAATCGACTTTCCAGCAAGCTGAACAAAGAAGCACCACCAACAACAATACCCACAACAACATTAACAACACGGCATTGGTTCACAATCTTTCTTCTACCAAGGTGCAACAGACTCACACACATACACACACACGCACACACGCACACACGCACACCTTGACATTCCCTCGTGCATCAAACCCGTCTAACTGGTTCACGATCTCCAGCATGGTTCGTTGCACTTCATTGTCACCTCCGGCTCCGTCGTCAAAGCGCGCTCCGCCGATGGCATCTACCTCATCAAAGAACACCACGCACGCCTGCAGTATGTGCCACGTGTGTGTGTGTATGTGTGTGTGTATGCGCTTGCATTTATTTTTGTGAAGTATCATCAAAGAACACCAATCAAGCCTGAAGTGTATGTCACGCGTGTGCGTGTGCGTGCGTCAAACAATCACACACACCAATATACAAGCAGGTCACTACACACGCATAGATGCAAGCAGGCAAGCAGACGCGTCTGCACCATGCTGTAGCCTGTTCCCCAGCCCTTTACACACACACACACACAAACGTCCACAAAGCTACACACATAAACCATATTTTGGAGCGACCATCTCAAACAGCTCATACACCATTCGTGCACCCTTGCCCACACAAACCCAGCTGCACCCACCTTTCTGGAGTGCGCCATCTCAAACAGCTCGCGCACCATGCGTGCACCCTCGCCCACTTTAAAGCACCACACGTACACAAGTACCACACGTAACGCACATACCCAGCTGCACCCACCTTTTTGGAGCGCGCCATCTCAAACAGCTCGCGCACCATGCGTGCACCCTCGCCCACGTACTTTTGCACCAGCTCACTGCCGATGACCCGAATGAAGCAAGCGTCTGTGCGGTTGGCCACTGCTCGCGCTAACAGGGTCTTGCCAGTGCCGGGGGGGCCATACAGCAGCACACCCTGCATGTGCGTGTACGTGTGTGTATGCGTGTGTGCATGTGCGTGTGTGTGTGTACGTTTGTGTGTGTACGTTTGTGTGTGTGTATTACGACCTTGTTTTTATCATGGGGGTGTGTGGTCCATGACCTTACCTTCATCTTATTCTGGGTGCACACACACACACATTACACACAAACACACACTTGTAGTAAGCAGTGATAGCATACAGAAACACAAGCCCTTGCACAAAAGAATACCCACACAAGCCCTTTTGCATACTCGCAACACATATACACAAACACACGCGCACACACACACACACACACACACACACACACACACACACACACAAACACACCTTTGGTGGGTCGATACCCAAGCGCACAAACTTCTCTGGGTGCAGCATGGGCAGCTCCACCACTTCCCTCATCTTTTCTATCTGATCCTTACAGCCACCAATGTCACTGCGCAGTGTAATGTGTGTGTGTGTGTGTGTGTGTGTGTGTGTGCTTCTGTGCAAGCATGTCGCACACGCTTGCCTACAGGTGAAGTCAGGCTTCTCCTTCATTACTCAACTCATGCATGCATGTGCTTGCATGAGTATGCACATGCATGTTACACACACACACTCATTCACCTGTAGGTGATGTCAGGCTTCTCCTCCACAGTCATCATCGTCACAGAGGGATCGATCCGAGGGGGCAGTGGAATTTGGATCTGTAGTGGGTGGGGTGTGTCAAACTAAGTAGGGGATGGATGGAGAGGTGCTGCCTTAGCAATAGGAAGCTGTGTATACAGTAGGTATTAAACACACGTGCATGTACACACACGCAGGCGCACACACACACACACACTCTCTCTCTCTCTCTCTCTCTCTCTCTCTCTCTCTCTCACACACACACACACACACACACACACACACACGTAAACACACCTGGTACTTTGTACGATCCACCCCCACGCGCATGCCCTCCTCAATGTCTGTGGGAGCCACTTTGTCGCCCAGGCCCACCACAAACTTGGCAATCTGCTTCACGTTAATGACGTACTTGGCCTCATCGGTGTTGGGGTTAATGATCTTGGTGCAGCGCGCCACCTGCATGCGAGGGTTTATATGCATGCACATGCGCTGGCATTTCCGGGCGTCATGGTGTCTGTGCAATTTGTGTCCACGGGTGAGCGGTTGTGAGTAGTGTGCAACCGAGCGTGCATGTGTGTTGTATGTGTGTCTATAGTGTGCACATGCTTGTGCATGTTTCTGAGTGAGTGAGTGTGTGTGCATGTGTGTGTAAGTGTTTGTGTGCGCGTGTATGCACGTGCGCTGCATTTGTGTGCGTGCATGCGTGCGTGTGTTGAGTGTGTGTACGCCTTATGAGTGTTTGTGTATGCATGTGGTTTTTGCATGCGTGACAAATGGTTTGAATTATCTGTGCGTATGCATGCATGCATGTGTGTGCGGGCGTATGTGTGTTTGCGTATACGTAAGGCGTAAGGCAATTAGGAAAGCCCTAACTCGAGCACTGCTGCCTCTCCCCTGTCTCTCCTTTACCTGCAGAGGCTGCTCCTCCTGCATCATCTGCTTGTCACTGACCAGGTCCCATCTGCTGGGAGGGGCCAGACCTGTGTCGCTCTCCTTGACCCCACACACATCGTTTACACGCTTCAGAATGTCCTTCAGGTCGCCCTCTGCTTTCTTAATGGGCGCGGTGTAAGGACCGGAACCGTAGTTCTTGAGGAACGCAATATCCAGGGCGTCCAGCGCCTGAATGGGCTGGTCCTTGTCTTCTTGAACGTCCGTAGCATCCTTTCCTCCTTTCTTCTCAACAGGCATTTTAAGTTCTATTTACAATTTATAATCAGTAACAATTGTTCTCAAAATTCGAACCTCCAGATCTGCCCCTCCAAATTACAGATTGGTAATTGAGGGAACATTGGGTTTACTGCTCGCGGTTGCGGTGATGCCGCTTGTATTAATGGTGCCACCAGTCAAACGAGGCACGAGGCAAATGGTTCTTAGGGGGAAAGAAATTGCTTTTGACATCTTGGCAAATACAAAAACATCGATTGAGACAGGAGCTTCTTCAATGCTTACAGGGGTGCAAGCGCAAACACGATAAGATAAGTGAGACAGATAAGTTCTTGATGCCAGAACTTTTTTGCTTGGCCCAGACCGAATGTACTAAGATCAGACAGTTTCCTACAAGAAGGAGCTATATACATACCGTGCACACAATGTTTAAAGGAAACATGTGCACAGCACATTGTATTGTGCAAACAAAACACCTCACAATGCTCGTGGGTACCCCCACTGTGACTTCAACTCCGACAGGAATGCAGCAAGCCACACACTCTGGGCCGCCTGCGGAGGCAGTACCGCAAGCACGTCCTCCATGCTCATAACAGGAGGCATCGGTGCCCCTTCTTGCTGCTGTTGCTGCTGCTGGCCTGTCAAAACCAAAGGAGAAGCACCGGCAGCCCCAGCTCTCCCTTTCTGAACCCTTTTACGGTTCTGAGCGACGCGTCTGTTGCTAGCACTGCCGCTGCTGTTGGCACTTTTACCTGGCTGGGGCGTAGGCATAAACGCATCCAGACTTTGAGGTACAGACACACCCACACCCACACCCTGAACAACAGGAGCCACAAGGCCTGCCTCCACTAGCAGCGAAGGCAGCACTGAGTCTGAGGTAGAAGGGCGCGGCACGCGCAGACGTATGGCACGCATCAGCCCGCGCTGCCACTCCCTGTGTGCGTGTGCGTGTGTGTGTTTGTATGTGTGTGTGCGACACCCTCCCTGTGTACTGTGCGTGTGTGTTTACAAGAAAGGACGTTCAATACGGTGCGTTTGGTGATATTTACCCTGCACGCTCAACAACCACGCAAGGGACGCACACCCATCTTGGCAATGTTGGCACGGAAATTTAGGCTTCAAGCTCGGAAAGGTTTTGCCCGGCCAAGACACTTCCTGCTGTGCAAACACGACCAACTGTGTGGGGCGCGAGTATGCACACTCACCTATACACCTGCAAAATACAAATGCAACACCCTCATCACATACCACCAGCAGCAAATGCCACACATATGCATACATATACACATCCGCAACGGCATGTACAGATGTACAAGCTCACACACACACTTATGCACGATCACACATACCCAACACACACACACAAACACACAAACACACACACACACACACATGCGCACACCTGTCAGGGGCGGTGCAAGCTAGCTGTGCCACCCCCAGCAGCATCAGCACCAGTGCCCTGGGGCTGGCGGTGTGCCATTGCTCCCCACACGCACGGTAAAAGCCTGTGAGGCGTAACGATGTGTACTTCAGTAGCGGAAAGTTGCACTGTTCTGCCCTTGTGTATATGTGCATGTGTGTATGCGTGCGTTCGTGGGTGTGAATGCTCTGCACACGCGCGTGGCAGAAGCACATGAATTGCTGCAAAATGAACACAGTCACGCTTGGTTCCCCCTTGGAGTAACTGTACTGACATCCACGATATTACATCCACGATATTACATTCACGATATTGATCAAGTACTTGCAAATGTACACAACTGACTTGTGCGAGTTAAACAGGAAGTCAGCCTGTAGCTAACTTGGCCTGCTTCAAATGTACCTTGCGCAAGTTAGCTGCTGATGCCTCGGTGGAACCGCATGCATCACACACCCAATGACTTGATTGCCTGGCCCTATCACAAGGACCGTTCCAGTAATCATCAGCGTGCCTTCTTCTTACATCAGTGACGCGCTAATGTTAGTAATGCTAAGGTTAGAAGACACGTCAAAGATGACGCAAAATCTTAGGCTGCCGTCGTTACGCGCAATTCACTTATGCGCAAAGCTGGAAGGTACACTGCACGGGAATTACTCCCTAGACGGTAAAGTAGGCCAGTGCAGATGGTCTGTTAGACTCTGAGTCATCCCAGCCAAGCCCCACCCAAAAAGGGGGAATTGATGCCCCTTTCCTGAATTGCACATCTGAGGTCACCCAAGGTCTCTATACATAAATGTAACACCTTTGCATGAACTATAATGGTTTAGGGTTAAGGGTGAGAGTGGGGGGCTGGATTTGTACCATTTCTTTGCCAAAAAGGTGGTATGGGTGTAGAAATGCGGGTTTTGGTCTGAATTTCACCAATTGTTTTGTTGCCAGGTAGGTTTGGGGTTAAACCATACCCATCAAAGCAAAAATAAAGGGGGGTGAAAATTTGTCCCTAAAGGACAGTGCGTGGGCCTGTTTGTGGGCAAAAATGGTGCATTTCAGGAAACCCTGGAAACAAGCTTTCTGGCCATCACCTGAGAGCCGGGAGCCCTTTAGTATGCTCCCAAGGCATGCCCTGCCAAGTTCTATGGTCTGGAATGCTGGGTTTGGGCCGTGGTGGGCAGCGACAGCTGAGATTATCAAAAGCCACTTTAGCTTGCACTAGCAACCTCCCACATAAGAAGCATAGGCTTAGTATTATAAGAACATCCAAAATCTTTAATGACAGCTCACCTAGTGGCCTCACGGATGGAGCTTTTGGAAATCCACTTTCTGACAGGGATTTCCACCCTGCCCACCTGGGCACCTCCCGCCACAAACTGAGTGCGCAGGGATGCTTAGGTATATCTAGTCAAGGGTCCTGTATACTTAAATGTACTTTTCGGCTTTGAGGCAAGAACTCTCACAGGGATGGCTGGCCTGACTCTGAGCTCAGTTCCAGTGCCTGAGGCTTGTTTAAGCCTGATACTTTTGTCTCTTGTGACATTTTCTTTTGGCACTCTACTGTACATTACGTTGTCAAGCTACCGTGTCTGCGTATCGTGCTTTCCTGATGTGTGTTCTGTAACATTTTAGATGAGGTGCAACCTGCCATTACAATAAATTGGTATCGGTTATGTCCCGTGAGTGTAAACAGTACAAGTTCACGATGCAGGTAATTTCTAATGATGAGCCTTGATCTATGACTTTCATAAAGCGGTTCGGTATATGTTATATTTTTATGACATATGGATAGGCAGGGAGACCATAACATTGGCTAATCTGTGACAAACAAGTGCAGTAAAAATAATTTGGTCCTTTAGACCCAGTGCTTCTGTAACACTACAGAATCTCGAAAATCTTGCATCTCTGCTCATTTGACAGAGTGTGCTCATTGGTCAAAGGGGGTATAACCATTAATACTTTTTGGAAATTTTGAGCAGCTCTGTTTTCTTGCATCAATGACAGATCCAGTTTCTCAGCAATGGGGTCTCTGTTATGTCCCTGTGAGATGTTCTCAACCTGCTCTGCTACGTAACACAACTGCTCGTATCAGGAGGTTGTCTCGAATTTGCTTTTTGGTTTGGGGAGGAGGGGCCTGTCTAATACCACGTGACGGTTTGAGGAGGGGCCTGCCTGTCTGATACCACGTGACGGTTTGACTTAAGATTGAGAAGTGAAATCAGGGAGATTCAAGGGCAAGGCACAGCATTTTAAGCCATGAAAGGCACTAACCTGCCCACCAGGCCTCTTCCTTGCGTGACATGGCAAGCACCGCCTGCTGGTGCTCCTGCTGCTGCTTCTGCTGCTGCAACCTAGCAGATTCATGCTTGGTGGGGGGGAGCTCTAGCACCTGTGCATGACAATTGTGTGTGTGTGCCTGTGTGTGTGCGTGTGAGGTGTGAGTGTATGCATGCAGGGTTGTTCAGTTCGATTTTTTGGGAGCAAGGGTTCGATAAAGTTTGTGAAAGTTCTAGAACCCTCGAACTGTTCGAGCAGTTTGATGTGCAATTTCGAAAATAAAGGATTTTGCTGGTTTCTGTGGTCATATTCGTCCAAAACATGCTTGAGTTGTCTTAAGTACATATAATGTATTATATCTAATCAGTACACATAAAATCAGAACGTTTGACGGCCATCTAAGGCTTTTTCCTGCATTTTTGACTACAATTTTGATCCCAAAATTTCGAAAAAAGGGCATAAAGTTCGACGGACTTTTAATAGCTCTCAAACGGCATTCTTAGGGTTCGTTAAAATGCGTGATAGTTCGCGAACCCGAACTTTTGATCGAGCCCCGAACTGAACAACCCTGTATGCATGTGTATGTGTGTGTAATTGCATGTGTTTGAGATGTATGTGTGAGGTTTGTGCAAGTGTGTGTGTGTGTGCCTTTGCATATATGATTGTGAGCCGGTGTGTGTACGTGAGTGTATGCGTTGATTTTTAATTACGTGTGAGCGTCAAAAATGCCGGGACCTTGCTCTCTATTTGTTCAAGATGTGGAATTTCATTCACCACATCAATTTCAACTGTGGAATGTAGCATTCTTATTTCCTGGCAATCCCACGACCTCTCACACACACCGACACACACACACACACACACACATACACACACACACACACAATGGCCTACACGCACAAGTACACACGCACACACACACACACGCACACACACACACAATGGCCTACACGCACATACAGGCAAAAACACATACGTGCACACATGCACACACACATCAACAAACACACACAGGCATGCACACACACTCATGCACACATCTCACTCCCACCTGTGTAGTGCCTGGAGGAGCAGCGAGCGCTGCTGGTGCGGGACCGCTGGCAGGGTTGGCGTTAGAGAAGGGCGAGAAATTATACTGAGACAGCCCCCAGGCCTATAGGGAAAAGTGTTTGTTTGGTGTGAATGTATATGTGTAGGGTCGGCCAAGATCATGTACACATATACGTACATACGGTGTATAAACAACATTTTTAGCAGGCAATTACCATACGTACATACGGTCATATACGTACATACGTACATACGGTCATATACGTACACACGTACATAAGGTCATATACAATTTTTGGTCAACCCTAAGTGTGTGTGCAATGGGTGGGCAAGAGAGAAGGGCTGGAAGATGTATCGAGGGGAGCCTCCCTGTGAGGATAAGGGTGTCTGTGTTGCACGTGAATTGGTAAGCGCAGCAATGAGAAAGGCAAGGAATTTCACTGGGAAAACCTTCCCTGTGCGGAAAGACAGTCTGTGGCACGTAAATTGGTAAGCGTAGTGAAAAGAGGGGCAAGGAATTCCACTTGGAAAACCTTCCCTGTGCGAAAAGACAGTGTGTGGCACATGAATTGGTAAGCGCAGTGAAAAGAGGGGCAAGGAAGCTCACTGGGAAAACCTTCCCTGTACGGAAAGACAGTCTGTGGCACGTGGATTGGTAAGCGCAGTGAAAAGAGAAGCAATGCACTGCAACAGGGTAGCGTCCCTGTGAGCAAGGAAAGAGGGCGTGTGCGATGTGTGTGTGCTTGTGTGTGTGTGTGTTTGTGTGTGTGTGTGTGCTTGTGAGTGCGTGTGTGTGAGTGTGTGTGTTTGTGTGTGTATGTGTGTGTGAGTGTTTGTGTGTGTATGTGTGTGTGTGAGTCTGTGTGTTTGTGTGTTTGTGTGCTTGGTGTGTGGATGAATAAGCGCAGAGGGTAAGGAGAAGGGTATGCACTTATAATGTGACACCACCTTCCCCCCTCTAAAACATGTGGAGGTTATTTATGTTCAGTTTGAATGTTTTACTGCAACGACGTGGCAACGAATTTAGACAACAAGCCATGCCTTGAAAGGCCACACACCTGCAGATGCCAAAAGGAGCGAGTTCAATGTTGTGAGGCTCACTTTATGTATGGCGACAAAAAAGATGTGGGGAGTGCCACTTTTGTATTAATTTTTTGTTGTACAAACATTTCCAAGGGTTTCTCAATACTTTCTCTATGTGCCTTTTTTGCAACGGTGAAAGAAGGTTGCAGTGTCCAGCACAAAAGAAGCTCCCCCGCTTCTAGAAGTGAAAGAATGTTGCAGTATCCAGCACGAAAGAAGCTCCTCCGCTTCTAGAACTATCATTGGGAGTGAGGCTAGCAGCCGCACTTCTTGACTGAAGGCCTTTTTTTGTAACTTTTTGTAAAAGATACTCCTCCGCTTCTAGAGTTAACGTTGGGGGTGATCACACGGTCTGCATTGGTTTCAGCATCCCTTAGAGTTATTCCTTAGAGTTGTTCCTTAGAATTAATGTCGGGAGTGATCATACAGCCTGCACTGGTTTCAACATTCCTTTTTAATGGAGTAAGACGTTAGGCAGGATTCGAGACACGTTTACATCGTCTGCTTATATATATAATCTTGGTGCGCTGAAGAGGATTGAGCGATGGAAAAACCCTTGTTTATCGGAACTCTTCAACCTAATTTGCAGTGAAATCAATCCACGTGCACTGTGGCGCAAAACATCCTCCTACGTTCATTACGTGAATCAGTGGCAATACCCGTTCCTCTAAGCAATAGTGGTGTTGTCACACCAAACCCTCTAACTTGTCACACCAAACCTCTAACTTGTCACACCAAACCCTCAAAACAATAGTAGTGTGGTCACACCAAACCCTCTAACTTGTCACACCAAACCCTCTAACTTGTCACACCAAACCCTCTAACTTGTCACACCAAACCTCTAACTTGTCACACCAAA
>Ga0307942_1002475_pt1 | contig 15042 bp, 17 predicted proteins | sample OrgLakmetagen175_FD_201846 | JGI IMG/M metagenome (GOLD analysis project Ga0307942, IMG submission 201846) | Saline water microbial communities from Organic Lake, Antarctica - #175 | ecosystem: Environmental > Aquatic > Non-marine Saline and Alkaline > Saline | place: Antarctica: Organic Lake...
GGGGAGGGGAGGGGCAGGGGGTGGTGCTCCTGGGCGCACTCTCAAACGAGTTTTGTAAAAGTTGAGACTCAGGGCCTGGCCAGAGCCACGCAGCCAACGTCCAGGTCTGAAACTTGGCAGGCAGGCCAAGCAAAATGTTTTGTTGGGGCATACAAGTTTTGGTGACCAGGGGTGCAGTGAGCAGTGCTGTGGAAAGAACTGACTCATTGTTTTGGTAGCTGGAGGAAGCTGCCCGGCGCTCAGCCCAGCCCATGCCCCCCGAGCATCATCTGACCGCACAGGCGTTGACAGTAGACGTTTCTGAGTGTGCCGGCTGGGTCCGGGGCCGAGGAGAGGCGGGACGATAAGTTCGCTGCTCCATGCAAGCACACGACTGGGTGCACGGATTTCCACAAATCAAGTTGCAAGGGACTTAAAAATTAATGTTTAATGACCGTGATGACGATGGGAGCGTGTTCTGAGAGGATGCGGTTCTTCATGTTTGACTGACAGATGTGAGGGTTGAAGGCATGCATGCATGCACGCACACACACACACAAACACACACACACACACACACAAACACACACACACACACAAACACGCACGCACACACGCAGGCATGCACGCACGCACATACGCACACACGCACACACACACACACACGCACGCACACACACACACACACACACACACATGTATAAGCACGCACAAAGCACACACAAGTTGCCAGTTCACAGCGCAAAAGGCTTCGCCAACTTTTCAGCATTGCTTGCGATGCTCCCCCCTACTTGTCCTTCATTTTACAACTTTTACCTGAAAACGTGGCCCACGGTGGCAAGAACCGTATACATATATACATATATGGTGTATGTATTGTAACTTTGGCAGGGAAATCACCGAACATGCAAATGTACGGTCAAATATGGTGTATATTTCTGGCTCTGGCCAACCCTACCCTTTTCATGTAGCTACAATGAACTGTTGACGTTGTGGGTATGGGAAGAAACGCGTTGACTTGCCAATGGTGTGTAATAAGAAACGTTGGTGTGTAATAAGTAACGTTTTGGCTTGCCAATGGTGTGTTCACGCAGCTACAATGAACTGTTGATGTTGTGGTTATGGAAAGAAACATTTTGGCTTGCCATTGGTGTGTAAGTCCTCCCATGTACACCTCAGCATATTATGCGAGTGGTTTCCACTACTAGGTAGTAGTACCTGTGTAATTATTTCTAAATTGTAAATGCGACTATACCTCTTGCGCATGAGCCTGCGGAAAAAGACATTAGAATACAGTGCATAAGGAGTGGCCTCCCTGGTCAGTGCATAAAGTAAAGTGCATGAAATAAGTGTGGCCTCCTTATATATAGCCTTACAGTAAAGAGCATAAAATAAAGTGCATAAAATAGGTGTGGCCTCCTTATATATAGCCTAAAAGTAAAGAGCATAAAATAAAGTGCATACAATAAGTGTGGCCTCCTTATATATAGCCTAAAAGTAAAGAGCATAAAATAAGTGTGGCCTCCTCATATATTCTTAAAATAAAGTGCATAAAATAGAGTGCATAAGGGGTGGCCTCCCTGCTTAGTTGCAGCGGAGAGTTGTATTCAGTGGCCTTTCTCAGCAGAACAATAGACTTTTTTCTTGTTCTTCCTGAGCTTATGGATTTATCTGTGGCTGGCCGAGACCAGTCAGCAGCTGATCAGCCAAACAACCTGGCTGAAGGTCACCCCCCATTGTAACCATTGTAACCATCGTATTCAGTGGCTGCAGTTTTTCTTTTTGTTCTTTCCTGCATCACAGGCAAGCGGCTGACTAAACATTCTTGATTGATTACACGCAGCTCTCAGATGTCCAGGAAGGTGGGGAGACAATCTTCAAAAAGGAGGGCATCAATAATGGCGAGAAAATCATACGAGACTGGCGCTCCTGCTCAGATGGCTTCAAGTAAGACTTGACCGCAATGACAAATTCCATTCCTGATTTCACTCTGATTGTTGAGCAAAATTCCTTTCAGAGGGTACACATGTTACTACACATTAAGGTATCTATCAACTCCTTCAGTTATTAGTCAACTCCTTTCATATTGCAGAAAGGGTCTGCATGCTAGAACCATGAAGTGCTTCGCTGTTGTTCAAACTACTGCCCTTTCTGACGTTGAGATTCCGCACAATGCACCAGCACTTGCAATCACTGTGTTTGCCACTTTCCTTCCTGCAACGAATTGCGCTGGCAACCGCCATGACTTTGTTCGCCGCTTCTTTTCCACAATGAACTGCGCTGGCAAGCGCCTTGACCATGATTCCTTTTTCCTTGCTACTACATGCATTGCGCCAGCAACTGCCGGCATTGTCCTTGTTGCCTTATTCCGTGCTCACAAGTTTTTGTCGTTTCATATAAATGAAGCAGGGGATTGCAGTGCTTTTGCTCAAAGCCTCCGCAGGGCAAATCAATACTCTTACTAGTGTTGGTGCCCTTTCTAGTGCCAGTGCCTTGCTAGTGCCAGCGCCTTGTTGGTGCCAGTGCCATGCAATTGTCAGTGCCTTGCTAGTGTCGTGCCCCCTTAACTTGAAGCAAGTTTGTAGCACAAGTCTTGTGACACGAGTCCTGTGACACGTGCTGTGACACAAATCCTGCAACAAGAGTCCTGTGACTCAAATCCTGTAACACAAATCCTGTGACACGAGTCCCATAGCACGAGTTCTGTTACACGATTCTTGTGACACGATTTCTGTGACACGAGTCCTGTGACACGAGTCCTGTGACACGAGTCCTGTGACACAAACCCTGTAGCACGAGTCCTGTGACACGAGTCCTGTGACACAATTCCTGTGACACGAGTCCTGTGGCACGAGTCCTGTGACAGAAATCCTGTAACACGAGTCCTGTGACACGAGTCTTGTGACACAAATCCTGTAATATGAGTTCTGTGACACAAATCCTTTAACACGAGTCCTGTGACACGAGTCCTGTGACACGAGTCCTTTGACACGAGTCCTGTGACACGAGTCCTGTAGCACTAGTCTTGCAACACAAGTCCTGCAACACAAGTCCTGTATTACGAGTTCCTATCGTGTGAATTGTTAAGCTCAACTTTATCCGTCTTCCGCCTCGTTTGGCGTTTCTGAATGCAAATTCAAGGGGCATCATGCGCATTGTGACCACAGGTACAAACCACCTATATATAATATATGTACACCTCAGGGGTACCATGTGCATTGTGACCACAGGTACAAACCTTCATTTTGAATTTTGAAACCTAGGGTCATGCGCATTGTGACCACAGGTACAAACCACCTATATATAATATATATGTACAGCTTAGGGGGACCATGCGCATTGTGAGCACAGGTACAAACCTTCATTTTGAATTGAATTTGAATACCAAGGTCCATGCACAATGTGACCACAGTTACAAACCACCTACCGTTTGTTTACGATCACTTCGGAAATTAATTAATTATTTGGCCAGAAAACGAAAATTTTTATTAACTCTTGGAGGCCTCTCCGAACTGATTTCGATGTGATAAATTAAATATTATAGTGGTTTTGAGGGTGAAAATTGAAATGAGCTCCAAGCGCGCCAGTGTGAACCCCCTGGCCGGGTTCCTGAAGCCTCAGCCACAGCTTCAGCCTCAGCCACAGCTTCAGCCATAACTAACAGCAGTAGCAGTGCACAGGCAGCAATCACCGGGGGGCTCTCAAACTCAAAAATGAATTCCCGACAGGGCCCTCCCGAAGTGCCCTCGAACTCAAAAATTAATCCCCAGACTCCTCACGAACTGAAATCGAAAATTTAATTAATTATTTGAAAGTGTGGTCACGAACTGATCGTGAACGAACGGTATATATAATATATGTACAGCTTAGGGGTACCATGCGCATTGTGACCACAGGTACAAACCTTCATTTTGAATTTTGAAACCTAGGGTCATGCGCATTGTGACCACAGGTACAAACCACCTATATATAATATATATGTACAGCTTAGGGGTACCATGCGCATTGTGACCACAGGTACAAACCTTCATTTTGAATTTTGAAACCTAGGGTCATGCGCATTGTGACCACAGGTATAAACCACCTATATATAATATATGTACAGCTTAGGGGTACCATGTGCATTGTGACCACAGGTACAAACCTTCATTTTGAATTATGAAACCTAGGGTCCTGCGCATTGTGACCACAGGTACAAACCACCTATATTTAATATATGTACAGCTTAGGGGTACCATGTGCATTGTGACCACAGGTACAAACCACCTGTACCTATTTATATCAGAAGGGTACCATGCGCATTGTGAACACAGGTACAGACCACGACAGGGGGACGCCGTACTGTTTTGGGGGACCACTCCAGGCAGCACAGACATAGACCCGCATGCCTTGCACGGAGGCTGCCCTGTGACGAAGGGCGAAAAATGGGTGAGTGATACAGAATGATGTAGAAAATAACGGATCAATAGGGTTAGCCCATATATATACGATGTATATACGGTATTTCTGAAAGGAAAATCATCAAAAATGCAATCATATACGGTGTATATCTATAATTCTGGCCAGCCCTAAGGGTAGGCGATGCTCAGTAAGAGGCTGTCTTTGTTTGGGCATTGCACGAGGCAGCAGAAACACAGATTGAGATAAACTTGAAAATTAATTGAAAATTTTGGTGAAAGACGCATGTACCAAAAAGGCAAGCATCGTGAGGTGGCGGTGGATTATTAACAAGTAAATAAAAAGATCAAAAACCTGTTTATGTGGTGCAAATTAAAATAACCTGTTTATGTGGTGCGAATTAAATAGAAAGATCAAAAACCTGTTTATGTGGTGCGAATCCAAGATAAGACGTTCTTAACCATTGGCTTTAGTGGTGACGTTTAAGGAGTGGACGTATGTAGGCTGGAAATTTCAAGCCCGCAGTAAGCAAAGTAGTAACTGCCTTGGAAACAAAGGACGCGTAGAACAGGGCTTGTGTGTATTTTGCTCAAAAAAAGGGGTCGCTGGCTCGTTAGAAAGTGACAAAATTAAAAGGAAAACGTATTCCATTTCCTCATAAAAAGAGTGCAAAAAGTCTGAGACGGAAACACAATAAGGAACAGCCCTCAACAAAGTTGCTTAAAGTAAAGTTCTTGACAAACCCCTTGCCTCAGCGTGAAACGAAGGGGAAATTTTTTATTTCCTCAGGGCAAGGAAAAAAACGTGCACAACTTTCCTCGGGGTAAGAATAACGTACATCCTTTTCCTCAGGGTGGTAACACAAAAGCACCCCTTTCCTCAGGGCTGGTAACATAACACCCTTTCCTCAGGATAAGATAAACGTACACCCGTTTCCTCAGGGTAAGAAAAAAGTACGCCCCTTTCCTCAGGGTAGGAAAAGCATACACCCCTTTCCTCGGGGTAAGAGACACGTACACCCCTTTCATCAGGGTGGTAAAACATTACACCCCAGGGTTAGAGGGCAATACGACTGGCAGGAGAATGTCCTGGCCCGGAACAAGGAGTGAAGTAGGACAACAGAAATCTGGCAGCTCGTTTAGCATTGCCATTTATTAGAGCAGTAGTAACCATTGCAGGCTGGTTTCTTGTGTTGAGTATTCATTTTCTGGGGTCCAGCGGTAAAGAGAGAGAATTAAAGGAATGTTTCATGCTTTGCATGCCCTACGAGTCGATCTTAAAGAGAGAAAAATAGTGAAGGAGTTATTAATCGAAGGAGGATCGCAAAGATGCTGACGAGGACAACGTCCGATAATGAGTACGAACCTATGAATTGGGCAAAGTAGCAGCACCAGGAACGCGCAGAGCCCTAGAGAGCCGAAGGAGAAGCCAGGTGGCACTACGAATGAGAAAAGCCATGAGTACCAAAATCCGCCATCGCATGGAGAATCGCCGTCACATGGAGAGGCGTAGAGCACACCGAGCACACCATCCGCAACACCGGCGTGATTAAGATGTTCAGGCCATTGTCGTAACAACAATAGAGATGTTCAGCCATTATCGTAACAATAGAGTTGTTCAGCCATTGTCGTAACAATAGAGATGTTCAGCCATTGTCGTAACAACAATAGAGTTGTTCAGCCATTGTCGTAACAATAGAGATTTTAAGCCATTGTCGTAACCATAGAGTTGTTCAGTCATTGTCATAACAGTAGTGTATAGCGAAGGGGGAGAACAGAGCAGAAGTGAGAATGAGGCGCTCCGTGAAAACTCCCAACTTCCAGGCCTGGCCTCCTAGGAGCAACATCGCCGAACTCCAACGCTGACAAGAACCCGTAAGGAATGTGGAGGAAAGTATAGCAGAGAGAGAAGGGGGCCAAGAAAGGAGAAATTCACTGCGGGAACGAGATGAGTTTTTTTACCGTTCTGGGCCATGTAAAAAGGAAATTAAACTCAAACAAAGAAGGAATAGCAGTTGTGAGGACCAAGTAAATAAAAAGATGGAGAAACTGGAGAGGATTACAGATAAAAAGCAAGAATAATATGAGAGATATCACTTTGCTTCACTTCAAGAACTGGAGCTCAATTGTTACACACTGGACTCGGCAGTTTTGTTATCATAAAATTTACAATGACACGATATGTATATATATGATGGTTCAGCAGATTGCCACGAACTCTTTGTCACAGAGGCAACTATAAAGTATTAGCAACATCTCAAAGGAAATCAAGGCATTTTTAATTATGCTTTTCCAGGAGGCGTACAAAAACAATCCTGACAGCCACATGTAATATTTGGGCCTTCGGCGCAAATGCCTCCCCCCCCAAACTTCCCCCTCCTGACCCCCCACACAATAAAGTAAGGTATCTTTCTGCTTCTTTTTCGTTAATATTAGAAAATTAAGTCCGGTACAGTTACAAGGCAAAATCCGATAGCCGCACGCTCTTGCTCTGCCCACCTGGTATACACACAAACCCAGCTTGAACCTTTGCCAATGCACTTTTTCATTCATACATAATGTACATCATGCATCACCATACACGCAAGCTTGGAGTCATTTCTGGTTGTTTGCTTGAGCGCACCCCCGCGGCCTACCAAAGGTATTCCATACAATCCTTTATCCACTGTACCCAGACTTCCCCTATTACAAGAATTTCTGACGAGGGTGCCAATCGACAGGGCTTGAGCTCGGGACTCCAATGATGTCACAATAGTGTTGCAAAATTCCTTGGAAAACCTCTGGAACACCCCCCCAAAATTGTCAGACCCCCAACCCTCAGAATTGACTCATTTCATACCAATCAATAGCTTCAGGCGTCAGGGTTCTATACGTATGGTTCTATCCAGATAAACACAACGTGGCGCAAAAAGAAATAGGAATTGTCAGAACTAATCACCGTCACTGCAGAGTATAAGACTCAGCACGACAATCAGTTGCTTTTTGACGCCTGATGTTTGCTGACTTTGAGCCTGGAACTCTTTCTTTGCATTTCTTTCTTTATCTGACATGCATGGTGGGATGATGCATGCCCTAATCCCTAATCCGCGCCGTATTCTTGGCGCCTCCTGGCTCCTCCCCATTTTGCTGCAGGTCGCCACAAAATGGCTGCGTAACAAGAAAGCATCGTATGATCGTTTAGCGGAGCTTTCCAGAGACCACTAGCTTGCCATGAAGCAGGGACCACTAGCTTGCCATGAAGCAGGTCACGAGGTTGTGCGATGTAGATTATGGGGATTGGAACTGTTGATATCGTGTGAAGACGGATATTTCGGAGCAGCTGGGCTCCGTTGGGATGCGGAGAATGCACGCATCATGGATAAGAAGGTGCTCACTAATACTACCAGTTACATATTTTAACTATGAGCAGCTGAAAGGAGGAAGGACAGTGATCCGATGATGGTTGCCTGTCTGATGAACACTAGGCTCAAGGTATAGGTATGCTTTGTAGCTGAATTGCTGCCCTCACCACCACCGCCTGTTTGGGTTGCTTTTTCCAGCTCAGTGCTGAGATACTTTTAGCCGTGCTGTTGTGTGTATCTCCTTTAATACATGCTTGTCGGTATTGCAATGGGTATTTTGCAATGCACTCTCATTATTTCCCCCCTTCCAGAGTTAAGAGCTGAGGAAAAACTATTGTTTTGCTTATCCGCCGTGTTCTAGGACTTTTTGGTGTTCCAACCTTTCTGCTAGATCAAGTCGTCAACGATCAACTTGTTTTGGTTTCCTTTGCAGTTAAATTTTAGCTTCACTTATCTTAATAACTGTTGCACTTAATTTCGCTCATGTGGCTAAGACCAGCCAGCAGATGTGTGAATGTGTGTGTGTGTGTGTGTGTACATGTGTGTGCGTATGTGTGTGCGTGCGTGCATGCGTGTGTGTGTGCGTGCTTGTGTGTGTGTGCGTGTGTGAGCGTGCGCGTGCATGTGTGTGTGCGTGTTCAGGGTGCATCTGTGTCAAAAATGAGGGTACAAGGCCTTTTATGAGGTTCTGGTGGGCAAAAATGTGTTATGCCCATGGTGAAGTAATAATAATTAATAATTTTACACATGTACTTGTTTCTTGCGGGCCTGTTTGAGTCACTTTGTGCCAGGACCACCACTGTAAGTAGCTGAGAGCTCCCTGGATAGCCAGGCTCGCTTCACTACTATAGAGGATGCGCATTTATTTTCCCCCTGTACGTCGGATACACTTTTTCCCGGCCATTTCGTCCCCTTTTTACACAGGGAATCCGTGCTACACTTTCACCGGGGGGGCTAACTGGATTGCATGTTAGACTTGTTTTCCATTTTAAATGATGTTTAATAAGCTTAATAGAAATAGGAGCATAAAATTCCAGCATTTTCTTTTCAACCCTTTCGATGTAAGAACCGGATAGAGATTCAGCAGGAACTGAAATTCAATTAGCTAATAAAATTAATTGTGTCTGATCAGAAAACCCTGGTGTCAAACGGGCACCGACGAAATCGTGGCGCACACACTGCCAACAATAGAAAACAAAGCGGACAAGATATAGAGATGGGGTGGGAGGAGTCAATCGGCCGTGCTTTGAGCGGGCTGTTCATTGGTCTTGGCCCCGCCCATGGAGGCCGCAGCGTGGCTGAGGGGCATTGAGAGGCCAGGCCACAACTGGAATTGCCATGGCCAAGTCCCAACCCCACCGACAGGCCACCTCTCTTAATGCCCTCTCCAATCCTCTGGCCACCCCTCTCCATGCAGCACCCCTCTGCAGGGCGGTTGCTGCTGGTGCTGGTGACTTTGCCTTTGCGACCAAGGCAAAGGCACCAGCACCAGCAGCAACCGCCCTGCAGAGGGGGCGCAGGTGCGAGCACTGTTTCAGGCACGCACCGCACACGCATCTCTTTCCTCAGATTGGTCCTGCCCAAGCACCAATCCTCCACGATTCCTTCCTTGTGCATCGCAGTTGGAAAGAAATCTGCGCAGAAGCTCATGAAGCTGAGGCTGCAGGTGCGGAGGTTCCAGTGACTGAATGAGCACAAATTCAAACATTGACCTTGAATGAGCTGAAGTAAGCTGGTTTACCAGCCGGAAATAGTGCGCCTTCAGATGTGTTAGTTTGTTCCAGACAAGCGGACTCACTTGTTGGGACTCACACTCGTCACATTGCTAGTGCGGCGGGTCTCTTAAAGATGGGGGCCCCAAGACATGGGACCCAAATGTTTGTTGGTTTGAACCAGCATAGACTCTCAAATTTTCAATGGGGAGCCAGGGTGTCCCCGCCATCTACCTACCTGGCTTTGCATCCACCCATGCATCCACAGGGGACAGGGCGGCTGCTGCAGAATTGAGCGCTTAGAACTCAGCGCTCGGTTCTGCAGCAGCCGCAGCAGCAACAGCCATCACAGCAGCAGGAGGCGGCTGAGGCTACAGGCAGTAGCATCTGCCTGACCAGCAGCCCTCGAAGTAGCGTTGCCTCTGAGCCGGGAGGTGCGAGTAGTGATGCGTCCAAGGCATTAGGATGTGCACAGGCATCTCCTGCCAATGCATCCGCCCTTGTTTCCTGCCTTGCGCATTAGATGTTCACAGAGAGCGTCTGGCCCTGAGTGTCTATTCAGCGTAAAAGGAGTGACTGGAGCAGAGTCCCTCTTTCATGCTCATGCACTAACTCACACCCACATGTGTGAGCGCTCGCGAATGCAAGCATTCACACTTCTCCCTACTTGCCCTGCACATTGCTGGCTTATTGTATTGTAAGGCACCCTTCACTGGCTGTACGCCTCAATTGCTCAACAGCATAGGAAGTTTTGCAGGAGGATGTGTTGCCAGTGCACAAGTGTTGGCACTCCTTTACCTCTTTCTTCCTCATGGCATGGGCCTGGCCTTGGCAGGTGCTAGAGAATCCTCTGATTCCCCCCTAAAAACTGATTAATGCTCGCATGACCTCTAACCCTAAAGAAAATCTTTTCTTTACTGTTTTATGTTTACTGCTCCGAGGACGCAGCAGGCGGGGGTGTTGGACCTAACATCATTCAGAGGGCCGGCAGCGCTGCACAGTCTCTTAGTCCCCGTTCGTTTGTAGGTGCAGGAACTTGAAGGGCATGGAGAATGCCATGGGGCTCTCTGTGCTGGTCCCAGTCCTGTTTGGTTTGGCATAAATGGGCTGTCATCTTCTCAGGGCATCACTCAGTGTTCGTGCTATTATCACATGTCACATTGCCCTTTTCTTTGCGCATCCCCAGGCAGCAGCCTAGGAGATCAGAAACGGACGACTTACTTGTCAGGAGGTGCGCTTTTAACACCTCACACCCCAGCAGGTGTGTCTGATCTGAGTTTGAGTGTGTATGTGTGCGTGAGCAAATGAATGTCCTATACTTTGCAGGCATGAGCCAATCATGCTTCGTTGCTACGCTTCTTATGCAGATGACTTGCAAAGATGCTCATTAAGACATTGGCTGCAAGATTGACTTTATACGTCCATGCACTGCTCTGTGTGCACAACCGATTCTGGAGGTGGCCTATTTTACGGCACCAACAAGGAGGAGGAAGTTGGTGCCGTAACACAGGCCACCTGCTGAATCGTTCGTGGCCTGTTTTACGGCACCAACAAGGAGGAGGAAGTTGGTTGCCAGGGCAGAGGGAGGAGGGGATGCCCAAGCAGCGCAAGCACAGCAGGCACAGCACGTTGCATACACGAGTACACACACACACACTTGCACGCGCACGCACACTTGCATGCATGTTCACACATACATACACACACATGCAAACACACATATGCAAGCATTGCTCACACACAAGCACGCACAAACACAAACACTAGCAAACATAGGCACACACTCACATTATACACGTACACAAGCACACTGACATGTCACGCACGAAAAAAACGCATGCAGGCACGTCAGGTGCACACACACTTACGCGCACACATTTACCTCAACCAGGAGCACCCTATCAGAGACAAGCACTTGCAATTGCACAAACACACACACACACACACACACACACACACACAAACACACACACACACACATGCACGCACACACACACACACACAAAATACATTTGTTTTACTTTTTCTTGCCTTTGTTCTTGCTGCAAGAAAAAGTAAAACGAATGTAGTTGTTTGTGTTTGCGTGTGCGTGTGTGTGTGTGTGTGCGTGCGTGCGTGCGTGCGTGTGCGTGCGTGTGTGTGCGCGTGCGCGTGTGTGTGTGTGTGTGTGTGTGTGTGTGTGTGGCCAATGACATAAAGATGTAATGTACAAATTAGACACGCTTGCACCTCTCTCTCCGCGCGTGTTTTTGTTGTTGAAGCAGTCAGGAGGTCCGTACATCATGGTATCACTAGCAGACGCAGATGAAAAGCTTTTTACAAGACATCTATGCTCTCATTGTAGACTTTACCTCTGAGAGACAGAGGTAAAGTCTACAATGAGAGCATAGATAAGTTGCTCATTATTATGTTTGATTTGGGATTCCCAACAGACGCCATAGATGTTGTAAAACACCTCTACTATCAACTATCAAGCACACACCAGGATCAGGCTGCCTTCAGGCTGCACGGGAGACATCCCAGTTGAAAGAGGAACAATTCATGGAGACACACTCTCTCCACTCCTGTTCCCGATATACATGGAGCCGCTGCTTCGCTGGCTCCATGCAGGCAACAGGGGATGCATGCACGGCCATGCTGATACCAACACACCCAACACTAGCCATAAACTGCACCAGCAGTGGGGCTTTTGCAGATGACCTGATCAGTCTCTCCGGCTCCTACCAAAATCTCCGGCTCCAAGCCATAAAACTTACCCAATACGCAGATTGGGCTCGTCTCATAATTTCAGGCCCAGATTTTGTGTTGGTTACTCCCTTTGCTGCAAAAACACAAAAACATAACTAATGTAGGGGGGTGGGTTCTTTGAAGTGGCAGGGAGCAATTGAGGGAGACTGGGAGCACGTCAGCAGCACCGCCAGCCACCAGTAGAGCCACCAACCCCAGACAGCACCGACCTAAAGACCTCAGCAATCCTCGGCCTGAAATCCACCTCGTCGAGATCAAGTACTGTGAGGACACCAGGCCTCAGAACCAGCTGAATGCCGCAAAGGAACAGCACAAGACCTTTGAAACATTCTCCAAGGAGCCTTCGTACTCTCCCCACATCATCCTTTTGGGTGTGGGCGGCACCATCTACAACACCCACACTCTGAAGCCTTTCAAAGAACTGGGTCTCGATTCTCAAAGAGTTAAGCAGCTTGCCTCCAAGCCTCATGTGCACTCTGTGAACTTTGCTGCTAAACTTGTCCATACCAGACGTGCCCTTTCCAGTACTGTTATCAACTCTCATCAAGAGCCGGTTTCAGGCCAAGCCTGCAACCCTCCTGATATCAATCGATCCCCATTGGTTTTTCCTTTTCGCGGTGGAGGAGCTTCACAGTACTTGGTACCAAAGTGGCTCCTTTTCCTTATATAATGTGGGGAGTGGCTTTCACTGCCTGCGAAGTTTTATCTTTATCTTTATGCTACGGTATTGGCATTTCCTAGTTTGTGGAGAGGGTGCACATGTGTACTTGCAAGGCGTCATGGTAATTGGATGAGGTACCAAAGCCTTGAGGTAAGTGATTGGTGTAACGTGGTGAAAGGGTTATCGATTTGATGTCAATTCTCTGTATCACTGGGTATATGTACCGCACGTAACAATTGGGTTGTGTTTGTGTAATTTTGTATGAATCGATGTTCTTGGAGGAGGGGGCGTAAGCCAGTAGATGTTGTAGAAGGGATTTTCCGCAGGGCCAGCTGGACTGATGGAGGTAACCGCAACGTCAGAGTAATAGGTTGTGATTGATTTTCTAGCAAGAGCGTCAGCATGTTCATTGCATATATTACCTGCGTGAGATTTTGACTTTGTAGAAGTGAATGGGCGAAGGTGACTGGTGGATGGCTTTGGCAACGGAAAGGGAGGACATCTCCCTGGATGTGGTGGCGGTGGAGGTTGGGTGTGAGAGGCTGTTTTTCAGTTCTTTCCACCGGACCGGGTAAAATCTAAGCCGAGCAGGATGCCCGGAAAAACAGCAGCGGGAGGGGGCGCCCGGAAAAGTGTTGCGTAAACAGCTTTAAGGTTCAATCAAATTGCTCCGCAAAATGGCTGTATGCTGTATCGAATAGTTTAAAACCAATTTATCCATGATTTCAATGAATAATTGATCAAAGTAATGAATTAAATAGAGATGGATTGCCCTAAACAGAGGAAGTGCAAGATAAAAGGCCTTTAGCCGAGCAATTTGTACTACTAGGCTGGAACACATTAACGCAAGCTAACGAGTTATGAAAAGAAAAAATACTCCGCTGGTAGTGATAACACAACCAGCATGATTAAGGGAGGGGGCTACGTAGGTGCCCGCACCAGGCAACCCCCCACCGTGCAAACAGTTGAGAAAATTAATGTGGGTCAGGGGGGTTGTGTGCCGTAGCACCCAGACCCAAACCTTGAATGTTGTTGCTTGTGTTATATTGCAGTGCATACCTTGTTTTTATGAGTGCAGATGCATGTCTGATGGAGTGTTCATTCAGTTTGTGTGTCAGGTGTTTAATCTTATGGTAATCCAGATTAAGGTCTGCCAGCAGAGGTTTATCTGTATAGTCTTTGTAGATAGTCCTCATAACTCCAACGAGGATCACGTGGAGCTTGGCTTCCCTAAATCCTTGTCTGTTTAGGTTGCCAATCAGCATGCTGTGCTGTGCTTTTGCTTTTTGGAGTTGGGGATCAGGCCTAGTGTCTTCACAAAATTAAAACTGAATCAGTTGAGCCTACCACTAGTTTGGATTCAGTTTCTTGTCTTTATCAAGCTGTTGAAAATTTGAGTTGCGGGTGGTTACGCGAGAAGAGCACACAGTGCTAGGTAAAAATAGGATAGCGTCAGGTCGAGAAGAAGCTTTTAAAGCATGTGATGTTAGGTTGGGTAGCAACCAGGAGGGCAGTGTTTTGTTGGCAGTGTTTCTCAGATCTAGGCCTTGCTCTGATAGTTAATCTGCGCTGCCTGTGTCGGTGTAGGCAATTTGATTGGCTCCGCATGGTCCCTTTGTAGGGCTTGGACAATCAACACACTTGCCGTATTATGGCGTTTTATAATCATGTTCCTCATTTTAGTGTGTTGGCAACCTGAGAGTATGTGAAGCGCACTATCAGTGCAAGGGCGGATGGGGCAGTTTGCATTGGGAGAGAAGCCGTACCGGTAGGCGTGTTTCTGATTAAAAATTGTAGAAGTGCGGTACCTCATAACATTACGCTTTTTGAAGAATTTGATAATACCATTGTCCCAGAAAGCATTTGTGGCTTGTTTATTGACCAATGGTCTAAGGTCCTTTCAGTAGTTGTAATACCCCGTGTCTGTTTTGGCACTCCCCAGTCTATGTGATTTGCACATTTCTGTTTTCAGCTTGGCCATTAAATCTGAGTGCACAAAGCCTAGGTGTAATTGCCCCTCTTCCGCTGAGATCCTCATCGGTGTCTTAATGGTTACAATGGTTTTTTTTTTTTTTTTTTGGGGGGGGGGTTGTTACACGGTCCTCAGCAAGGGCCTGACAGAATGAAGGAAAAACCTATAAGACTGGGAAAAGGAAAACTCCTGCCTAAACAGAAAAACCCTCCTTGAAAAACCAGTCGGAGAA
>Ga0307942_1002476_pt1 | contig 15042 bp, 12 predicted proteins | sample OrgLakmetagen175_FD_201846 | JGI IMG/M metagenome (GOLD analysis project Ga0307942, IMG submission 201846) | Saline water microbial communities from Organic Lake, Antarctica - #175 | ecosystem: Environmental > Aquatic > Non-marine Saline and Alkaline > Saline | place: Antarctica: Organic Lake...
TACCAGTGTGTGTACCAGTGTGTGTACCAGTGTGTGTACCAGTGTGTGTATCAGTGTGTGTACCAGTGTGTGTACCAGTGTGTGTACCAGTGCGTGTACCAGTGTGTGTACCAGTGTGTGTATCAGTGCGTGTACCAGTGTGTGTACCAGTGTGTGTACCAGTGTGTGTACCAGTGTGTGTAACAGTGTGTGTATCAGTGTGTGTACCAGTGTGTGTACCAGTGCGTGTACCAGTGTGTGTATCAGTGTGTGTTCCAGTGTGTGTACCAGTGTGTGTACCAGTGTGTGTACCAGTGTGTGTATCAGTGTGTGTACCAGTGTGTGTACCAGTGTGTGTACCAGTGTGTGTATCAGTGTGTATACCAGTGTGTGTACCAGTGTGTGTATCAGTGTGTGTTCCAGTGTGTGTACCAGTGTGTGTACCAGTGTGTGTACCAGTGTGTGTATCAGTGTGTGTACCAGTGTGTGTACCAGTGTGTGTATCAGTGTGTATACCAGTGTGTGTACCAGTGTGTACCAGTGTGTGAGACAACAAACGATTTAAAGCCCAAATGCATCCAATTGTTTCGCAGGATATATTGTTCATACACACAGTTACCCACGAAATGCGCGTACAAACAGCGGCAGACATGTGCAAGGCGACCTACAGGAAAAAGGACCGCGTGGATTGAACCTCTTCTGATTTGTGTTTTGCGGAGATCACGACAATATAAGGCTCATAGAAGCACGTGCACAGGTTTGTGTTTCCGTGTCTGCAGAATCCAAATAAGAAACCAAACCCAACACAGCAGTTAGCTTACGTATGAGCAGCACCAACCGCGTGTGGGCATGTGGGCGTGTTAACAAAGGCAGCGCCAACATATGTGCGACGATGTGAACAAAGGCGGATCGACATGTGTGTATTGGCGTGTACACAAGGTTGTGCCAAAAAATGCACGATAATGTAAACAGTGGCCCGCCAACACTTTTGTGCCAACCCATTTGTGCATGTGTACCGACACATTCGTAGTACCAGCACCTACCGACTCATTTGTAGTACCAACACCTACCGACATATTTGTAGTACCAACACCTATCGACTCATTCGTAGTACCAACACCTACCGACTCATTTGTAATACCAACACCTACCGACACATTTGTGCGCGTGAATACTATGTTGGCGACAATGTGGTGCGCACGAGCGCGTGTATACTTTGTTGGTGACAATGTGGTGCGCACGAGCGCGTGAATACTATGTTGGTGACAATGTGGTGCGCATGAGCGCGTGAGCAAAAGCAGCAAAGACATTGTATCGAGTGCGTAAATTAAGTCAGGTTCAGCATGTGTGTGAGCGCATGCAAGCAGCAGGAACACTAGAACGAGTGTGTGTGTGTGTGTGTGTGTGTGTGTGTGTGTGTGTGTGAATGAAGGCGGCAAAAGCACGAGTGCGAGCGCGAAAAAGAGGCGGCAAGACTTACCGTCAGTGACAGATCTACAGGCGGTGAGCGTGATTTTTTGAACACTAGGAATATGAGCAAGGGCCTCTGCCACCTCTGTGGTCCCAAGCTCCTGCACAGGGGGAAGGTGGTCATGTTCATTGTGTCAAGGGAATCATGTCAAGGGAATTATGTCAAGGGAATTATTTCGAGAGAAATATGTCGAGGGAATTATGTCGAGGGAATCATGTCAATGGAATCATGTCAAGAGGATCATGTCGAGAAAATATATCAAGGAAATCATGTCAAGGGAAACACAATCCTGTGCATCTAGAAAAAATTCATTTTACTGTCATGGTCGATACATACACACACACACACACACACACACACACACACACACACACACACACACACACAACAATGTAGCAGTGAGATGGAGCGCTTGGCGTGAGCTTGACAAAAGGGATTGCAAAGCGCTTGCAAAAAGAGGGAGAACAAAAGCAAGCAGGCAGTGGGTTTGATGCAGTTTCAGGTGCAAAGAGTGTGTGCAGCACGGAGGCAGAAATGGCCACGCACAGAGATACACATGGTCACGTCGCACACAAACCCCTTTGCTGTCCTGCACACACCTGACATTGTTCAAGGTGCAAGGAGTGCAGGTGGCACAGAGGCAAAGGAGCAGCCACACCAGAACGAGCAGCAAAGGGTGGCAAGCTGTATAGAGAGGAGGCTGAGGAAGGTGGGGGGGTCGCATGTGAGGGACCTTGATTGTAGTTGGGCGCCTGCTGTGCGTGATCTGAGTGTGGCAGGTGCTGCGCTTGCTCAATGCTGGGCATCTGCTGCACGTGATCTGAGTGAGGCACAGACTGCGCTTGCTTGATTCTTAGCCCCTCCTCAGGGTGATCTGCATTCGACATGCAGCGGCACCTACAAATGGCACTGCCTGACTCTGCACAAACGTCCTCCCTCGCTGCTTTGCTGCCTTTACTGCCTTTACTGCCCTTACTGCCCCCCCTTCCTCTTCCCCTTTCCCTTGCCCCCGCTTCCCTACCCCCCAGTCCACTCGAGGACTGTTTCAACCCTCCCCTTTTGCCACCCACATTCACCCCTGCATCGCTATACACACCACAAGCCCTGTACTTCGCTGCTGACATGGCCCCCTCTTTGTGGCTGGCTGGTGGTGCTGGTGCTGCTGCTGCAGCAGTTGCCCCTTCTAAGCAGCCACCACACAAGCTGCACCTACCCACCTGTCATGTGTATGTGTATGTATGCACTTACGTGTGAACAGGCATGCACAAAATGTGATCGTAACCATTTTGTGTGGGAGTGCACAGGCCTTTGCTGCATGAGTTTCCAGGCGTGTACATTATTTGCTTGCCGTGAGTGTATATGGCACCAGCCGTGTAGCTGCATTCACACTCTTAAATGAACGGAAATGTGTGTGCATGCTTTGCACGCGTCACGATGTGAGTTGATGTAGACTGACAATTCCTGCCGCACCTGTGGCTGCTTTCACATTCTTAAATCTTGAATGAACGAAACTGTGTGCATGCTTTGCATGCGTCACGGTGTGAGATAATGTAGACTGACAAATCCTGCTGCACCTGTGGCTGCATGCACATTCTAAAATGAACGGAAAAGTGTGCATGCTTTGCACGCGTCAATATGTGAGTTGATGCTCTGCACGCGTCACTGTGTGAGCTGATGCTTTGCACGCGTCACGATGTGAGTTGATATAGAATGGCTATTATTGCCGCACCTGCGGCTGCATCTAAGTTTGATTTATTGCATTACATGTTTCGTGCATGCTTTGCGCGCGCGCGTCATGATGTGGCAACTCCTGCCGCACCTGACCTGCCTGTGACTACATGGCTACGTACACTTCATTTATTGCATTACATGTCAATGCACACATTTGAACATGTTTTGTGCATGCTTTCCGCGCACGCGCGCGCGTCATGATGTGGCAACTCCTGCCGCACCTGACCTGCCTGTGACTACATGGCTACGTACACTTCATTTATTGCATTACATGTCAGTGCACACATTTGAACATGTTTTACATGTAGGTGCACATTCAAACATGTTCTGCGGGTTACTGCACATTTGAACATGTTGTACATGTGTTATGTGTTTTACGTAATAAGTGTGTGTTTTGCTTGCTTTATTGCATAAACAGTGTAGGTGACACTTTCAATCCACACCTGCCTTGTGTCTCTGTGCACTTTCGAAATCATCGTACAAGCTCATCGCATGCTTTGTACGTTGTACGCGTGAATGCTTGTGTTAATGTGTCTTGACACCCATTTCCGTACCTGCCCTGTGACAGCATGCACCAGGCCTTGCAGCTCCTGCACTGACACGCCCTTGAGAGTCATGTGCACTGACACACCCTTGAGATTCAAGTGCAGCCCATTTCCGTACCTGCCCTGTGGCTGCATGCACTAGGCCTTGCAGCTCCTGCACTGACACGCCCTTGAGAGTCAAGTGCAGCCGGGCACAGGCAACGAGGCCAACGTCATCTGAGCCAGCAACAGCAGTAATAGCAATGCCATCAGTGCACGAGTATAAGAAGATGAATGATAAATGCATATTAAACATCATCTGAGCCAGCAACAGCAAGAATAACAATGCCATTTGTGCACGAGTATAAGAAGATATGATAAATGCATATTGAACATCATCTGAGCCAGCAACAGCAAGAACAACAATGCCATTTGTGCATGAGTATAAGAAGATGCATGTAAAACTGACTAGTTTTTCATGGAGCTCGTGCACTGCAAAGGCACACAGGCCTGTGCCATCTGTGCACGGAAACAGGCGTTTAAACGAGGCAGCCGGGTTTTGAGCCCGTGCCTGCAGCTATTGTATTAGTAAAAGGCTATTACTGATAGCCCAGGACTGCTTTGAAAGTCTACTATAGCCTGGAGAGTCTGTTATGTCTGTTAGGTGGTCTGAGGAATAGGAGAGGATCTGTGAAATCTGAGTCTTCAAGTCCTACATTCAAGGATACAGCAGCAAGGATCCTGTGAGTATTGCGGTGAATGTTATCTATTTCCTATTTGCAATGCAGGCGCGCAGAGCCTAGCGGCTAAGATGCAAATGCGTCCAGCTTAGAGATTATGATAAACATCATCTGAGTGCCATGTCTGAATACACAACTTTGGACATAGTGTAGAGAGCCTCCAAGGTTCAAAAGCGCACGGAGCCAAGAAGGTATGAAGTGCGCTCAGCCTATAGGAGATTTGAGTTTGCAGAGCCTTTGAAAATAAGGGTGTGCTAAATAAAATGTAATTGCGCAGAGCCAGAAAGATTAACATGGCGGTAAGCTCAACCTAGGTGATCTAAACTTGCAGAGCCTCAGAAACGGAATACAGGTGTGCTAACAAGTTGTATTATTGCATTGAGCCAGAAAGGTCAATATGACGGTGGGCTAAATCTAGGTGATATGAATTTGCAAGGCCTTCAAAACGGAATTCAGGTGTGCTATCAAGTTGTAACACTGCACTGAGCCAGAAAGGTTAATATGACGGTGGGCTCCACTAGGTGATATGAATTTGCAAGGCCTTCAAAACGGAATTCAGGTTTGCTGAGCTAACAAGTGACACAGGAGCAAGGAATTCATAGGTGACAGAGGTGTGGCAAGCCTGTACGCCCTGCGCGCTGCTATGGAAACGCAGGGGTTTTGTGGTTGATAGAGGTGTAGCAAGCCCATATGTCCTTAAAGCTGTAATACAGACGCAAGGATTGTATAGTTGACAGAGGTGTGGTAAGCCCAAAAGTCCTGCATGCTATAATACAGACGCAAGGATTTTATAGTCAACACAGGTGTGGCAAGCCCATACGTCCTGCAAGATATAATAAAGACAAAAATATTTTGTAGTAGATAGAGGTGTGGTAAGCCCATACGTCCTGCAATTTATGAAACAGATTCAAGGATTTCATAGTTGACAGAGGTGTGGTAAGCCCATACGTCCTGCAATTTATGATACAGGTGCAAGGATTTTATGGTTGACAGAGGTGTGGTAAGCCCATACGTCCTACAAGATATAATTAAGACAAATATTTTTTAGTAGATAGAGGTGTGGTAAGCCCATACGTCCTGCAATTTATGAAACAGATTCAAGGATTTCATAGTTGACAGAGGTGTGGTAAGCCCATACGTCCTGCAATTTATGATACATGCGCAAATATTTTAGAGTTGATAGAGGTGTAGCAAGCCCAAAAGTCCTGCAAGCTGTTGTACAGGCAAAGAGCCTACAAGTAAAGCAAATGCGCAGAGCCGCAAAGTTTGAGTGTGGTGAGAAAACAGGACACACGTGCGCTGAGTCTGTAGGTGACGTCCTTACGCACGTTCTAAAGGTGACTGTGCATTTCGTTTTCGTCAGGCTTGCACCTAAGCCTGCACACACACCTGCGTTGTAGGCTACTTACACCTGGACACATTGTTTGACTTGATGGACAATTTTTGATTAATTTGATGGACACATTTTGATTGATGGAATAGGCTACCTATTAGATAGGATGCCTATTAGATTGATAAATTAGGCTACACATTTTGATTAATGTATTAGGCTATCTATAGGTGCACATACCTGACAAAGCCCCTTGAGTGACCTCTGCCGTCAGCAGCCCACACACATCCACACGTTTGTGGCAGGTCAGCCGTAGATTTTGTGTGGGCACCTGTGCGCATGTGTGGGTGCAGGTGTGAGTGTGAGTGTGTACGTATGTATGCGTGACCTCTGCATGATACTCACTAAACAGTACTAACGGAAAAAACGCTTGTATGCACGATCATGCACCACCTGTTGCGTTTTTTGGTGCAGACACGCGCCCACACCTCCTTTGGTATAATAATAATAATAAAACAAATAATAAAACAATAACTAACCGAAAATGATAATGAAACAGCAAGGCTCGACAGCCCGACATGCCTTACACGCTCTTTAGCACTACAACCATAACCAGACAGGATATGTGTATATACATGTGGCTAACAGCACTAAATAGGCCCACAGGCATAAATATGAAGTACAAGCAATTCAACCGCAGCGCCCAGGCCTTTGACCCCAACAAATTTGCACCAGGCGCCCGTAGCGTTCTCTAGGCATGAAGTTGCACGGATTCAGCATGAAGTTGCACGGATTCAGCATGAAGTTGCACGAATTCAGCAATGAAGTGGCACGAATCCAGCATGAAGTTGCACGGATTCAACATGAAGTTGCACGGATTCAGCATGAAGTTGCACAAATTTGCACCTGGCACCCGTAGCGTGCTCTAGCTCAGCATGAAGTTGGTCAACACTTTTTAAAGGGGGCCCGCGAACATCAGCGTAACGAAGACAAGACCAGCACTTAAACCTTAAAAGCCCACCTAAATTGCACCTAGGACGCGTAGCGTGCCTTACGAGGTCAGCATGAAGTTGGTCAGTATGAAGTTGGTCACCACATGAGCATCAGTACAAAGAAGACAAGGCTAGCACAAAGAAAAAACCCAACAAGTATGCACCTGGCACGCATAATGTGCTATATAAGGTCTACATTATATTGGTCAGCACTGAAACCCATCAATTGTGTACCTGGCACGCGTAGCGTGCTTTAGAAGGTCTACAAAACAGTGATCACTGAAACCCAAAAAAATATGTATATGGCGTGCGTGGCGTGCTTTAGAAGGTCTACATTATATTGGTCAGCACTGAAACCCATCAATTGTGTACCTGGCGCGCGTAACGTGCTTTAGAAGGTCTACAAAACAGTGATCACTGAAACCCAAAAACTATGTACCTGGCGCGCGTAGCGTGCAAGGAGGTCTACATGGAGTTGGCCAACTCCTACAATCTCTAAGTCCTGTGGCCAACATGCGCATTTGTAGTGCAAAGTGTTGCAGTGGCTTACATTGGTGCATCGCTGCAAGGGCATACGTACAATGATTAAATGCTGCTGGGGCATGTGTACATTGGTGCAACGCTGCAAGGGCATACGCGCAATGGTTACGCGCAATAGCATACGCGCAATAAAAAGCGTGCAATAGCATACGTGCAATGGTTAAATGCTGCTAGAGCATGTGTACATTGGTGCATCGCTGCAAGGGCATACGTACAATGGTTATATGCTGCAATAGCATGTGTACATTGGTGCATCTCTGCAAGGCCATACGTACAATGGTTATATGCTGCAATAGCATGTGTACATTGGTGCATCTCTGCAAGGGCATACGTGCAATGGTTAAATGCTGCAATAGCATGTGTACAGTGGTGCAACGCTGCAAGGGCTGATGTGATGTGATGTGATGTGACGTGATGTGATGTGATGTGATGCAATGTGATGCAATGTGGTGCAATGTCATGCAATGTGATGCAAAGTGATGTATTGTGATGCAATGTGATGTGATGTGATTTGATGCAATGCCATGAAATGTGATGAGGCAATGTGATGTGATGTGATGCAATGTGATACAATGTCATGCAGTGTCATGCAGTGTCATGCAGTGTCATGCAATGTCATGCAATGTCATGCAATGTGATGCAATGTCATGCAATGTCATGCAGTGTGACATTTATCACGAGGCAACGTGACACCGGAATGCTTAGCAGACTTAGTCTGGTAGGCAAGCTTGGTAGACAGAGAATGACAGATGACAGACTACAGATGACAGACGGACCGATGACAGACGGACAGATGAAAGACTAACCTGCAGACCGGGGGCTTGATGCAGCATGGTTTCCAGCATGGCCACCTGCACACAATCATGTACACACATTTATGTGACCCGTACAAAATCTGTACTACCGTCCCTCATTCAAGCTTGATTGGTTTTGGGTACTGTTACGATGGTGCCTGTTCTTGCCATCTTGTTTTACTAATTTTGGGGAGCACGGATAAATATCAAGAAGCGAAAGGAAACATCTACTCAGTAGGTTCAAGCAAATATACTCAGCTTCAACAATAATCCCCAAAACACCACATCCCCCCCTGTCGCACCTCTTCCCTTTATTTTACCTCCTCCTCGACAATTCTGTAAAAAAGCACCTCCTTCCACGCAAAAGCACAGACCCCATTCACATTGATCACACGCACACACACACACACACGCACGCAACACGCACGCACACGCACACGCACACGCACACGCACACACACACACACACACACACACATACACACCTCCTGCCGTGCCTGCTCACAGTCCCACGGGTTAATGATCTCAGCGGGCTTGCCTCCATCGTCCACCTCCCATCTCACCTCCCCTTCCTCAGGCTCAGGTGCAGGTTCAGGGGGGGGAGGGCAACTGCTGACCTACCCAAAAAATGAGTACACATGATAGTGACGACACGAAAAGAATTAGTACACATGGTAAAAAACTACTACACATGGTAGTGACGACATTGAGGCCCTTGCTCAAGATCAAAACATATATTGATGTTCAGTGTTCAGTCAGGGGTGGGTAGTTGTAGGCGTGCCGCTCAATCCATTTAATTGAGTCATGCGGCCCTTGCTCAGGTTAAATGTCAAAGTGCGAGTCAATAAGAGATTAGTGGTAAGAGGTTTGAGCATCAAAGGCGTTGGCCTGGCAATTTCCGTTCTGAGCAACTGCAGGTAGGGTGGGCCTGATGTCGGTTCCATCCTTCCTCTATAGCTCGCGTTCATCGTGCCTCTTCAGGTTCGCTTTTACCTCCGGACACTATGCCGACCCCTTGGCCACCTCGAACTCTTTTTTGGACCTCTTGGCCGCCTCTATCTTTATCCAAAACACAAAGTTCTAGCATTTCCAGGAATGCGCAAATGCAGCCGTTGGTTTTCTGCAATTGGCATGATCATGCTTTGGTTGGGCGCTAGGCGATTGACTTTGTATACAAATTTGCATTTGCTGATGAACCAAATGGTTGGCCTGCAATGCCGGCGCCGTGTTTTGCATTTCAGCGCTTAAGAGAACGGCTCCACGCTCAAGGAGCGGCTTTGGACTGCTGCATTGCAACAAGCTGCTGCATTGCAGCTAACTGTACCTAAGCGAGCCTGGAAACGCCTGCAGGGGGCAATGGCACCATTAATCGCAGCACGCACCTACGTAAATGTACACACGCGCCCATCTCTTTTGCATTCAAACCCACACCCACACCCACACCCACACCCACACCCAATACATCTCTAGGTGCTTGAATTTAATACCGCAATCGCACAACACGCGCATACACATGAACTTATTGGCCCACTTCCACAACATGCACACACACACAGCAAGACCTCACCAGCTGCAGCCCCTGTAGCCCACCCCTCCTAAACTCAAGCAGCCCCGCCCCCGGTAATCCTGGTAACGCCACATCCCCAAACACCGCTGGAGGGGAAAGGGGGTCTGCGAGTGATTATGAAAAAAAGGCGGACTTAGTGAGAGCTTGCAACTGCACCGAACCGGATGAAGGTGCGACGACCTGAATCAAAGCAACGTCTGACGCACAGCCCAGCGCCTGGAATGATCGGGCACGGAGCAGCGCGCATTTCAATGCACCATCAGACTCAGAGCGACATCTGACACACGGAGCAGCGCCTGGAATGATCGGACATGGAGCAGCGCGCATTTCAATGCACCATCAGACTCAGAGCGACATCTGACACACGGAGCAGCGCCTGGAATGATCGGACATGGAGCAGCGCGCATTTCAATGCACCATCAGACTCAGAGCGACATCTGACGCACGGTGCAGCGCCTGGAGTGATCGGACACAAAGTACATCTGACACAAAGCAACATTTAACATCATGTAGTACACAAAGTGATCTGATGCTGTGCACCATCTGATGCAGTGCACTATCTGACACACGGCGCAGCGCCCAAAGTAAACTGACACAGCTGTATATCAGCCCAAAATGGTCTGATGCAGAGTGCTATCTGACACAGAGCAACTTCTACACACGGTGCAGCGCCAACAACGACCAGACACAAAGCAACATTTGACACCATGCAGCAACCAAAGTGATCTGATGCAGTGCGCTATCTGACAAGGAAAACAACTTTTACACACGGTGCAGCGCCAACCATAACCAGACAAGGCACCCCACCTGACACAGAGCACTATCTAACACACCACAGCCACATCTGACACAGTGCACAGCAAACGCACAGGGTTGGCCAGAACCGTATATACACACCGTACATGGCCGTATGTATGGTAATTTCCCAGCTAAAAATACCGTAAATGCACCGTAAATACGTACGTATATATGGTTCTGGCCAACCCTACAAAAGCAGTCCTGACACGGAGCAGCGCCCATGCTCTGGCAGCAGCACCTGATGACACGGCAGTGAGGGCGATTGAATTCTGATACAGCGCACAGCAAAAGCAGTTCGGACACTGAGAGCAACGCCCATGCTCTGGCAGCGCAACACAACTGATGACACGGCAGTGAGGGCAATTGAATTGACCTGGCCGTTGCTTACAGCACTGCGCCAACACAACCGAAACCAACACAATACTGATTTGAGCTGCGCACAACCAAAAAGAACACAACCTGCGCACAACCGAAACCCACACGATACTGAATTGACCTGGCTGTTGCTTACTGCATTGCGCTACGCACAACCGAATACAACACAACCTGCACACAACCGAAATTAACACAATACTGAATTGACCTGGCCGTTGCTTACTGCATTGCGCCAACACAACTGAATACAACACCACCCACACTATCTTCACTGGCCATTTGCACGCGTCTTTTGTCTGTAGGGTTGGCCACAATCGTATATATGACCACACGTATACGGCTGTGGCTACGTCGGATTATATAAACGTATATATATCGGCGTAGCAATCCTACCCAGTTGCCTTACGCATCAAAACCGGTCACACTGCTACAGCGGCGGCTAAGGCTACTCAGGTGTGCTTTAACTAGCACACAATTCAACTCCTGTAAGGTAGGGTAAAGGTACACACTATCAGGCAAGCCAAATCATGCATCTCTCATCTAAATGCTACCCACGATGATCTCTGCGCCACCCACCGTCATCCCTTACCAGTGCAACCCACAACTACCTCTTATCCATACTCTACCCAAAAACGTCCACAATCATCTCTTATTCCATACTACCCACTACCCACAGTCATCCCTGCTGCCATTATCCATACTACCCATCTTCACATCGTACCGATACTTTCCACAGCCCCACTGTTCACTTTTCACTACCCACTTTTCACTACCCACTTTCACATCATACAGATACTATCCACTCTACCCACTTTCACATCGTACCGATACTATCCACAGCCCCTCACCCACACCACCCACCAGTCGGCCATGCTGCCTCTGCGGCTGCGGCTGCTGCTGCAGCGGCTGCAGGGTTGGGGTGGTCCAAGGCACCCATGCCACCCCACAGGCCTCGCCCTCCTGTGTGTGCTGTGGTGGCGACCGGCCCTCTACCCCCCTGAATGTGTACACGTGCGTGTGTGTGTATGTGTGTGTGTGTGTGTGTGTGCATTCTTACGTGCCTGTATGTGTGTGAGGTGTCTCTTCTTCCTTTGCTCAAACTTGCATAAAAGCTCAAGCTTGCATGAAGGTAGCGTGCTTACACCCGACGTACTCAAAGCATCCATTTCATAGCTCTTCAACATGAAACGCCCACATGTCCTGTTGCCATCCATCCAACACATCAAATGCTTCTCCTTCTTATACACCACACCCTGTCCTGTTGCCATCCAGCACATCAAACCTTCTTCATATAAACCACACCCACAACCAATCCCTCCCTCCCCCTCCAACCCACACGCACACAACCATCTCCCCCTACCCCCCCACACACACACAACTGTGCTGCACCCCTCATAAAAGGGCCTCCTCTCCTCCCCCCTCACACACAAGCATCCCCCATAACCCAAACCCACCTACACACCTACACCTACACAAACACACACACACGCACACATATACACAAACATACACACACCTGTGCTGCGCCCTTTTTAGAAGGACCTACTCTCCCCTCCTCACAACTGAAACGTTGCTAAAAAGGGTAACCCGACAGATGCCATTTATGTGCTTCGTGCGATATATATCCACGTAACAACAACCATCCCCCCCAACCCCAACCCACCTCCATACACACACACACACACCTGTGCTGCGCCCCTTCTAGAAGGGCCTCCTCTCCCCCCTCCTTGACCCGTGTATATCACATGACCTGATGCACTCGTGTACACTGTCGCCTGTGAAGTGAGGCCCATGCCACTGCTGCTGCTGCTGCAGCTGGGCGTGGCGCTAATTTGGCTTCCTGTTGGAGCATTCATGAGGGTGCGAGTGAGTTTCAATGCACGTGTGTACGCAGTCATGTGGGCTGTGAGGCCCATGCCACTGCTGCTGCTGCTGCAGCTGGGCGTGGCGCTGATTGGGATTCCTGTTGGAGCATTCATGAGGTGCGTATAAGAAGCAAGGCACATGCGTACACTAAAACTATGCAGTGAGGCCCGTGCTACTGTTGCTGCTGCTGCACAGTGTATACACTGTGCCTGTATATACACTGCTAGACAAGTCTGGGTGTGCTATTTGCAAATTGAGGATGAAGGTGCGTGTGAGTAGCAAGGCGCCTGTATAAAATGCTAGACAAGTCTGGGTGTGCTATTTGCAAAGGGAGGGGAAATAAGTCAACGCGTAAAGCTGAATCCAGCAGCTCAGCTGGACCTGCAACAAAAGACTAGTCAAAACTGCAGCTGGACCTGCAACAAAAGACTAGTCAAAAATTGCAGCTGGACCTGCAACAAAATTGCAGCGTTTGAAAAGGCTGTTGGAATCCATTAAGAGAGGGCGGCATTGAAAGAGGTAGAAGAAACTAGCTCCCATTCCTGCAGCACCGGCAAGCAAGGCAAGCGAAAGACGTGGATCTGGACGTTTCCTTGCCGGACTTGAATCCCCTTGGTTGATCCAGGTGTTGTTTAAGCATTACATGTGGATGGTCAAATTTATATATGCACACCGTAAATCACCTTGAAGGGCTTCACTGCTAAACACGAGGCGCACACCAAAATGTGTAAATGGATATGGACGTTCCGAAGTGCGAAAAATGTGGCAAGCACCCACCCTACGAAGGGACTGCGGCAAAAAATGAAGCATGTTCAAGCACTCATACTCCTAAACCGATGGAGAACCAGGGACACGGCACGCACAGAAACGCAGCAGCACAAAACAGATGCACACATACATACATACACTTGCACACACAACGCATTTAGTTCCGCTTGAGTGCGATGAGAGGATGCAGAGAGGCACAAGCATCACACACAACACACAAAAAACATACACAGTACCACATCAGCAATCCTACCGTAGAGACTTGTGACCAATGCGACTTTTGAAAAACACAAACACATTCAATAAAACCCCAATGCGAGCAATGCGAGGGCATACAATCTAATAAATTACCCCAATGCGGCCTATGCGAGGGCCTTTGGCCCTCTGAGCTGCACGTACATACGTATGCACGCGCGTGTGCACGCATACGTGTGCGTGCGTGCGCATGTGTGCGTGCGTGCGCATGTGTGCGTGCGAGCGCATGTGTGCGTGCGAGCGCGTACGTGCGTGTGTGCGAGCGCATAAGTGTGTGCGTGCGTTGTGTACGTGCGTGCGTGTGTGTACAGTTGTGTACGTACACGTGTGCGTGTGTTGTGTACTTGTGCGTGTGTGTGCGTGTGGTTACGTGTGTGTGTGTGTGTGTGTGCGCGTGTACGTGTGCGTGCATGTGAATGTCACGGGGGATTGAAGACGCCCTTCCTCTTAGTGTCCTTCCTCCTCAATAGAAAGCCAGCCTCCCAAGCTGTTTGTCCCTCTTGGGGGCCTTGAGGGCGGCTTGGGAGGCTTTCCTAGCCTGTCCCCATTCGTACAGGATTAATTAATTAACCATTAACCCCAATGCGAGCTTTGCGAGGCCCATGAAACATAGTTATCTAAATGCTCCCGACACATCACGAGGGGGTCAGAAACGTTCGCAGTACACGGTGATTCAAGGTCTGTACGGTATAGCATAAACACATGTATATTTTAATGTTTTACATACCACACCAACTACAACTATAACATGTACTACACAACATATAAATTTAAACATACCCGTATAATATATCAATATCTTACATATCACACCATTGCCACCCATGAATATGTGCAACCTTGAAACAACAAATAATTGCAACATAGAAGACCACTGATGTCCAGTCCCTACCTGAGGACTTGGGGGCTGCATGCGCAGAAGGGAGGGGAGGGGGGGGCGTGGGAGCGCGGATGTGACACTGAGGGGGGTGTGGCCGATCTGGGCTGGGCACTGTGGCAGCTGCATGTGTGTATGTGAGTATGTGTTTGTGTTTGTGTGTGTGTGTATGTGTGTGTGCATGTGGAGAGCATGTATGTTTAGATCACACGTAAGCTGCAAAATGGCTCAATGTGGCACTGAGGAGGGTGAGGCTGATCTGGGCTGGGCACTGTGGCAGCTGCATGTGTGTATATGAGTATGTGCTAGTGTGTGTGTGTGCATGTGGGAGCATGTATGTCCAAATCACACGTTCACTGCAAAATGGCTCAATGTGGCACTGAGGGGGGTGAGGCCGATCTGGGCTGGGCACTGTGGCAGCTGCATGTGTTTATG
>Ga0307942_1002478_pt1:10000-15038 | contig 15038 bp, 17 predicted proteins | sample OrgLakmetagen175_FD_201846 | JGI IMG/M metagenome (GOLD analysis project Ga0307942, IMG submission 201846) | Saline water microbial communities from Organic Lake, Antarctica - #175 | ecosystem: Environmental > Aquatic > Non-marine Saline and Alkaline > Saline | place: Antarctica...
ATACATAGGGCCTATGCACCGGTGCACACACATCTTAAAGCATCCACGCATCCTGACGCAAGTCTAGAAAGGGCACAAACCAGCCTGTATGTTCTTGTCCAGCATGTTCTTGTCCAGCGTGTTCTTGATCAACAAGGGCGTGCCTTTGCCAGGAGTACTCAGGCACGCATGGACACAGGCAAGCGCGTGCGCGTGCACACACACACGCACATACATACACATGTACGTGCGCGCGCACACACACACACACACAGAGCTACATGCCCAGGCAGGCAACACCCCTACTACACACACACACACAATTTACAAGGCACATTGATCTAGTTCTTTTGACGATGCACCCTCCGAATTACGCACCTCAACCATAATGCATGCTGAGCATTGCATCCTGATACAAGTGCATCCTAGCCACATAATGAAGCGAAGATCACAGACAAGTCCTTTGCTGTCCAACACCAACATCTCCGTTTGAACCCTAATCCACGCTTCCGTTTAAACCCTAATCCATGCTTCCGTTTAAACCCTAATCCATGCTTCCGTTTAAACCCTAATCCATGCTTATGGTGTAATCACCCCGTGCGTACATTTGTTCATGTACTTTTTGTCGCAGGCACCCACCCCCTTTGCTGCTCCACCGCACATGTCCTCACGCGTGTATGTGAAAGAGCGAGCTTGGGCTGTGTGCTTCAGATTACCCGGGGATGAGCCCCAGCGAACTAAAGGAGCACCAGGGTCTCTGGTCACCCACTGCACGAGCATCTCGCTGCGCGTGCAAACAAAACGTGTGTGTGTGTGCGTGTGTGTGTGTGTATGTGTGTGTGTATGTGTGTGTGTGTGTGTGTGTGTGTGTGTGTGAAGCTGGCACAGCAGTCACAGGTGCAGATGATGTTACAAAAGAGTGCCACGCAGCTGGAGGCACTGCTGACATGCGCATCACGCATGCTCATTGTGCAACCAGCACTGCACAAAACATTTAAAACTACGCAGGCAGTAATGACCACTCCCCACATTGATCAAGAAAAAGGAGCCGTTTCAATGCCAAGCAAAATTGCTCCACCAATGACTTGTACAAAGGTGCACCCAGTGCAAAATCATACAGTGTGTGTGTGTGTGTGTGTGTGTGTGTGCAGCACACGCAAAATGCACACTGCATACTGCATGCCAGAAACACTTCATGAGCAATCAACAAAGAAGTCAGGGCTCTTCCTCCTTCATTTATGTGGAAAGTGGTTCTTGTTGCCTGCGGAGCTTTTTCTTACCCTTTTCTCTTCTTGTGGAATCAGCAAGAACAAGCAACTTAGCAGACGCAGCACACTTAAAGCATATGCTGTGCACGTAGGGTTGGCCAAAACCATATAAATTACACCCAGGGATGTGTCATACGGCGTATTCGTATAATACGTTGTATCGTATTTAACGCGTGTTTTACCGTATTGAACAAATTGGGCCGTGCAAAACTTGCCGTTTTTAGCCGTTTTTTGCCGTTTTTAGGCAATTTCCGCCCCAGAAACGGCCTTTCAGTGAGCTTCCAATGCTATTATATAATTAATAACATATATATTGGAAAAGAATTGGGAACGTTTGGGTGATTTTAAGGCGAATCGGGTCTATTTTGGGTCAAAAATTGGCACTCCCGAAGTTGCTTTAAAATACGATTGTATTATACGTGTATTTACTGTATTGAACATCCCAAAAGACCGTATGACACATTCCTGTATACACCGTATATGGCCGTATATTTGATGATTTCCCTGCCAAAAATACCGTAAATACACCGTATATACATATGGTTCTGGCCAACCCTATGTGCACAGTGCACGCAATACAAGCTCTTGGCTGCACACGTACAGTGCACACGCTGCACAAGCTCTTCCCTGCACACGCTGCACACAAGCTCTTCGCTGCACACGCTGCACGCAAGCTCTTCGCTGCACATGCTGCACAAGAGCTCTTTGCTGCACATGCTGCACAAGAGCTCTTTGCCGCACAAGAGCTCTTCGCTGCACACGCTGCACACAAGCTCTTCGCTGCACATGCTGCACAAGAGCTCTTTGCTGCACAAGAGCTCTTCGCTGCACAAGAGCTCTTCGCTGCACAAGAGCTCTTTGCTGCACAAGCTCTTTGCCGCACAAGCTCTTTGCTGCACAAGAGCTCTTCGCTGCACACGCTGCACGCAAGCTCTTCGCTGCACACACACGGTGGCGAGATTAAACATTGCCAGCGCTTTTGGTCACAAGTTCCCTGTTCAAAGTCCAACTCAATAACTTACACGCAGACTAGCATATTGTGATAGGCATTGTGATTGGCTTTGCACAACAGCGTTGCTCCTTCTCCATTATCAATGAGGGAAGCGTGATCTCATTGCCTGCGTAACTTTATTTGCTCCCTCCTTGCTCACATGAAGTCAGATAGAGCACATCCAGCCAGAGCACCTTCCAGTAAGACAGCACATCCAGCCAGAACACCTTCCAGTCAGATAGAGCACATCCAGCCAGAACACCTTCCAGTCAGATAGAGCACAAGTGTAATTAACGACTTGTAGACGCTTAAAGCGCTCAGCTACTGCCTCACCCGACTCAAACTTAAAAGTCCACACCAAAAAAAAGACGTGCACCAGCTCAGAGGTGCCTACTCAGTAATGCCACATCTCAGTTTCTCACCTGCTTGGCGATGAAGTCAGTGCCAAGAGTCAATGCCAAAAAAAAGACGTGCAGCAGCTCAGAGGTGCCTATTCAGGAATGTAATGTCAGTTTCTCACCCGCTTATCGATGAAGTCAGTGCCAAGCGGAAACGGGCTTGCAGCAGCTTACGAGGTAGTGTCACCACGCACCTTGCTTGCGGCTGGAGTATCTGTTTGACGTGACCACCAATGTGCCACTGATACAAATAAATATCAACACACGTAAATTTGCACGCACACACATGGACACGCACACACACACAAATACACACACTCGTACGCACGCACGCACGGACACACACGCACACATACGCGCACGCACACACACACTCACACACTCACACACACACACACACACACACACACACACACACACACACGCACACACACGCACACACACGCACACACACGCACACGCACACACACACGCACACGCACGTACACATCGCTTATGAAAGCCTGTTACCTTAAACCGCACCCGCCAATTCCTCACCTGCTTGCCGACGTCAGTGCCAGATGGATTTGCAGTGGCTCATTCGGCTGCACCAGTTTGATGACCTCGCTGACAGCTGCCAACGATGGGGCGACAAGGCCTCCTCTGATGAGGGCAAACACCATGTCCTGGCGGTAGCTGATGAGCTTGAACCTGGTGGGTGGGCACGACAGCTTGTTAAATTCTGTTTGGGTAAACTTCGGTGAAGTTGTAAAATGTGTCCAGGTGTAGCAACTTGACCCGTCCTAACAGACCCATCCTGCAAGCTTGATGACAGTTTTCTTTTCCTGGAAGCCAGGAATTGGAGATGGCAATACTCTGACAGACACAAAACAATCCCTTTTCTTTACGCGCAAGTCCCTTGCTCCTGCGAGGAGGGCATCTCGTGGTCATATCACATTACAAATGCATTCATGCAGCACGCCATGTATACCCACATACCCACATGCATTACATATGCATTCATGCAGCACGCCGTGTATACCCACATACCCACATGCAACATACCCCAACTTGCGCCCCATAGCTAGCAACAACCTGCGCCCCATAGCTAGCAGCAACTTGCGCCCCATAACTATCTAGCTAGCGCCCCATAGCTAGCTAGTGAGAAAGCAAGTGCCCCATAGCTAGCAACAACTTGCGCCCCATAACTAGTGACAACTTGCGCCCCATAACTATCTAGCTAGCGCCCCATAGCTAGCTAGTGAGAAAGCAAGTGCCCCATAGCTAGCACCAACTTGCGCCCCATAGCTAGCACCAACTTGCGCCCCATAGCTAGCAACAACTTGCGCCCCATAGCTAGCAACAAATTTGCGATCCATAGCTAGATAGCAAGGAGGAAGATGCAGAGTCCAGCTTTGCACCTGAACACCTAGTAAGAGCAACTGAGCGTGCCGAGGCGCGCTGCATTTAAGCGCACACCTAGCAGCTTAATTGGGTGCTGTCGTGTTAACAACCAAATTAAGCCACCTCCCAACTAAGAGATACTCCTATCATACATTGCCTGCCAGAAAGCATAACATACCAAGTTAACAAACCTGAATCTTCCTTTGCCCTCCAGGATGTGAGTGGGAGAGGTAAAGGCATATTTGAACTTGACAGGTGCGATGGTGGTAATGTTCAAGAGAGCCGCACTCGGATAGAGTGCGATCCAGTCATCATACTGCGCATTGCAAGAGACGTGTTCACATATTGACCACGTACTGTAAGCCCTGGGGGTACGTGCCCACACAAGCTCTACGTGCAAGAGGTTTGTTTGAATGTTTGGGCATGCCTGCTCACATTGATAACACATGCATGCACATCACAAATGTGTATGTGTGTGTATGCGTTTCATACAATGTGTGTGTGTGTGTGCGTGTGTGCGTGTGTGTGCGTGTGTGTGCGTGCGTGCGTGTGTGTGTGTGTGTGTGTGTGTGTGTGTGTGTGTGTGTGTGTGTGTGTGTGTGAGTGTGTGTGTGTGTGTGTGTGTGTGTGTGTGTGTGTGTGCGTGTGTGTGTGTGTGTGTGTGTGTGTGTGTGTGTTTGTCCACATAAGAGTGATTGCGTGAGCATATGTGCACAGACCCGTGCTGAGCAAAGTAAATTAGGTTGCATTGCACTAAGATGAACACACTCATGAGAGCACAAGTGGATTTCAGGTTCCACTGCTCTTCACAAATTACCTTTCCAGGAGGGTACGGAAATACGCCTGGCTTCAGGTTCCATGAAACATCTACCCAGGTGCCTCTGCCACTGCGTGTTCGTGAATGTGAATGTGAATGTGTATGTTTGGGTGTGTGTGTGTGTGTGTGTGTGTGTGTGTGTGTGTGTGTGTGTGTGTGTGTGTGTGTGTGTGAGAGAGAGAGTGTGTGTAGGTGTGTGTGT
>Ga0307942_1002479_pt1 | contig 15033 bp, 17 predicted proteins | sample OrgLakmetagen175_FD_201846 | JGI IMG/M metagenome (GOLD analysis project Ga0307942, IMG submission 201846) | Saline water microbial communities from Organic Lake, Antarctica - #175 | ecosystem: Environmental > Aquatic > Non-marine Saline and Alkaline > Saline | place: Antarctica: Organic Lake...
ATCTGAGAAAATGTAGGGAAACACTTGAGCTCTCACCTCGCGCTCCAATCCTGTCAGGTAGGGATCGTTGAAGAGACCTAGTGCCATTATTGGTGTTTGCTGTGTGCGTTTGGGACTGCGTTAGCTTTTGGGCTACGTGTACGCGCTTCGTAAATCGATTTGTAAACTTTCGCAAATCTTTATATTTAGCTGCAATTTATACCGTGGACATCGAAGCTCCTGCACTGTTCTGGAAATTTCTGACCACCTTCCAGCCGCTTCGAGGTTCAATTTAATCAATTGCATCCATTTAAATTCAATCATTATTAAATGAACGTACAAGAGTCGATTCAACTTCAAAGTCTCAAAATCCGTCACAAGGACACACAACAACAATCCAGACGTCTTTAACTCTACGGTGATGCAGCATTCATTCTACTGCATGTTGTCAACTGTCTGTCCTAGATGTCTTTCCTCTCTCATTCATCACTTGCTGGTCTGCACGGGCACATCTCGCTCCTGCGATGTGACCTTAATGCGCTTGGGCTGCTCGGCCGCGGGCTTGGTCTCCTTGGGCCTGTGTTATGTTGTGCAGAGTAAGGGGAGAGAGTTTGATGTAAACTGCTGCCTCATCAGCTGGCTTTGCTTTGCGCTTGAATACGGGAATGACAATAAGAGGGGCAGCAGCAAGCACCTATCGCCTAGAAGTCGGCCAAAGCCTTCTGGCGTGTGCTCTCTGTGCAGTTCATTTTACATGTGTGTGCATGGTTGCATGCATTTGCACAAATGTGCGCGTATAATGTGCGCCTGTTTATGTGCACGAGTGTGTGTATTAAAGTCTGCACATAATAATGTACACATTTGCGCATTTGCGTGCACATGCTTAAATGCACGTATGTGTCCCACGAGCGACTTGTATGAGCCATGCTATAATGCTTAAGTTTTGACTCACGAGCCCATTCTCAGACAGTTGTGCATATCCGTAAGGTGCAACCGCTGAACGGTGCGGGTTATTCAATTGCTTTCCTGTTTCTATCTGTCAAGGAATTAACATTAACCTATGCACATACTATCTGTGCAGTACTCGCAAAAATGAAGCATGATCACAACGAATTACACATTATGATTTGTACTCACACATCGACCGTTAGCACGCCATTCACGAGCTTGGCGTTGATGCCCTCCTCCTTGGCATCAGTAGGCAGAGCAAAGGACCTGCGTTTGTCCGCATGGACAAGGAAATCCTGGTCTGAGATCTGTCTGTGAGGGGAAGAGGATAGTTGGTACATAGACGCCCCTATAACAAGCACTGAAAAGAAAAGCAGGCCTTTAAAACCACTCCCCATATTTAACAAGGGAAAGAAAGTCATTTGGGTACCGAGTACCGTAAAACTCCTTTACCAGCAGATAAAGAGGCCGTGTCAGGGGGTAAACCAACAGAATGTGGGTATGGGTGTGAGCGTGGAGGTGCATGCCTGCCTGAATCTGGTGCGTTCACGCACGTTAACACCAGCCAATCAACAAGACTGCAAAACTTTGCTGTCGTACCTGGAAAAGCGGTTGAACGTACGCTCGCTGCGATGCGTTCGGTAGCCTGCCACATCCTCAGTCTTTCTACCCTGCGGGCATGATAAGGCACAATTGGAGTATGCACTCAGTTGATTTTACAACAAACTTATAAAGTATGAGGTGCAATTAAGTTGGTTCTATGCTACAGTTCGCTGTAGGCTTCGTCATTACACCAAGGCTGCCGTGGAGAGAGATCAAAACCAAAGACACGCTGGAACCAAAAATGGGCTGCAGGCCCTCATAAAAGCAAAACAACGCAAAGAAGCAAGCGGCAAGTCCATAAGTCAGATCCAAGCAAGCTCAGTCCACAAGTCAAAGCACAAGCTGAGGGGGGGGGGGCGGGAAAAACAACCCGAGCAAAAGCAAAGGCATGAAATGAATGCCTAAAGCGAGAGTACACAGCACTTTATGCAAAGTGCCTGCCAGAGCTCAGCCTACACTCACTACGCAAGAGCACCAGTTCTACAGCTGAAGCAGAAAATTGATTATTTTGCAAGGACACAAATTTATTCTGTGTGCAATAGCCATCACCCCTTACAGTATAACTTCCTTTATGCATTTTCCTACCAGTTCTGTGCTGTAACTGGCTACAATAATTTTTGTATGCGTGCAGCCTTACTGCCATCAATGAACAAGGAACCTAATCAGTTGGACAGCTTGACATCGTCATATATACCTGAGTGGACTTCTCTCCCGACACGACTAGATTGCCGGCAGTGACTTCCACCTTCACGTCATCAGGTGTCATGCCAGGGGCGTCTGCGTGGGAATTTCATGCACACCAAATGGAAAGACAACATCAAAATTGAAAAATACCGGTATTGTCGCAAGCTTGTCACGCCCAATTGGCGATAGCAACGAATTGTGTGACAAGCAAGCGACTGGTTTTCCAGTTTAGGTGATTGTCTAGTCTTGTTCGATAAACTAAGGAGCCAGTTAATTGTAGACAGCATGCTATGGTTTAATATTATAGCGCTATTCTTATAGCTCAACAATTTGCTGAGTTCAGTGTGTAACACTTGAACTCCAGTGTTTGAGGTGAAGCAAAGTGATTATTCTCATATCACTCGTGCTTTTTATCCATGTCCCTCCCCAGTTTCTCCATCTTTTTTTTACTTGGTCCTCTCACTGCCATTCCTCCTTAGCATAAATTTTCTATCTTTCTATTTATTTGTATGCCTTTTCATGTATACATATATATTTTTTCCCTTTTCCGGGCAGTTGTGATCCGGCCTTGTAAATAATCCATCTCACGATGCAAACATAGTAGAACTGCTTAATTCTCAGCCAGATGGTCGAGGAAACATCCCAGCCCTGGAGAAGAGAGGCGCGCCAGCCGACTAATGTATGTGTTATAGTTTATGTGTTATAGTGTATGTCTGTGCTAAGTCAGAAGTGCTGTTCCCGGCTTTGCTTGTGAGAGACTAGATCCCGATTGAAAAATCAACACTAAACATGTTATTATCAGCTGAGTCTTGTACTTTGCTGTGACAGTGATTTTGATTTCACAAGCTCATACTTGTTTTAAGAGACCGCTATCAACCACAAGCGTTGCTTCTTTGCTACAAGGCACAACTAGCAACCCCAAAAAGCATAAGCATCGCACCTGCCACGATGGAGTAGCGGTCAGGCATTTCAATCTGTAGGTTGCGAAAGGAAAGGTTGGAAAGACAGAGGGTGAGTCCAGGCAAAATTGTAACGCACCCTGCTGATCAGCGCATATCAGCTGTTCTACCATATTCAGCATGAAGGCATACAACAAGGAAAATAAGGTACCTATGTATGAAGACATTTATGTGTTTGAGGGTTGCTGCATATTATTTCATTTGCTTCTGTGCCGCACAGCACAACCAAGGCAGAAAAGGTTTGTTGCATGCCATACCAAACTCACCACGTCCATAGGGTGTGTGGTGGCGCCCATCGTGGCCAATGGGCCCGTGGCCATGCCTCCGGGAGTGGCACGAAAGTATGGGCCCATGGCTTGAGACACCTGGTCGTAAAGGGTGCAAGGAGAGCTAGCAAATGCGTTAGGGTGGATAAAGAGAGGGCAGAGAAACAGCACGCGAAAAGACGTCGACGGACGTGCAATTGCTGCGACGGAAACAAAACAAGGAAATATCAGCGATTAACGTCAGCTTACAAAGGAAGTGCGCACCCAACCACAGTGCCAGATCGCTGTTACAGCAAGGGCATAAAGAGCAATGCTGCAGAAATGGGGACGCCACTGGTAAAGCACAGTCTGAATAAAGCTCTGAATTCTTTTATATGCCTTAGTTGGTTAAAGATTGTGTCGTGTCTATTCCATAGCTTTGCACACATTCAGTGTCATGTCAAGGCAGTGGAGCAGGGCATTTCCTTTCGTTCTGACGTCATCATAGGTAGAAGATGTCTATCTCGGTGCGATGTTTTATTTGTCATCACACAGCCCTCGACCATAGAGTGGTTTCAGCTATGCGAAACAAAGGAGAGCTGTGCACCTCCAGGATGCCTCAACATGCAGTTTCAGACATCCTTGAGGTGCACAAATTGCTCTGTTGTTGGGGAAAACAACACGTCAGATCGTTGCCTATTACGCTCCTCTTCTTTCCACAGATGAGCCAATCTCGTATCCCTTCTCGTGCACACTTTGATTATGACATAACAAGTGCCACTGCATCACAATCGCTCACCGCGCGATCAATGTCCGTGATACCAAAAGGGTCAGAGAAGAGGGAGAGCGCCATGTTTTTTCTTTAAGCAGGTTAATTTTATTTAAACAAGTAGCAATTGTTTTGGATTTCCAACCCAACTTTTGACCACCCGAAATCTAGCTCGTGCTTGAATCGTTCGCGTTATGACTATGTAGGAGGTTGTAAGCTTGTAAGTTTACTCCACTATAGATGGACGGTCCGAAGGTTCTAGACCATAATATGTGTGAAATTACACATCGAAATAAAACAAGGATTTATTAGATTTACCTGTTTTCCGGAATTTGTACAGCAATTCACATCGCTTTCTAGATGAGTAGCAAGTTCATCCCCCTGTTCTTCCCGGACTTTGTCCAGCAATTCCCACACCACCTCAGAGCTCTCCAGCCAGAAAGTACTGGCTGTAGGGTGCCTGAAAGCTTTCAAGGTCTGTCCTGGCCAGCACTGTTCCCTTTGACAGTACTTGGGGCGCTCACAGGCCTACTCTGTTCGTGTACGCTGTACATGGACCGGAAGCAACATAAGGGCACCGTCCATGCTTCGTGGATTACAGGCTTCCTCTTTTTTGGGTGTGTGTGTGCGTATTTTGCCAAGTCAACACGAATCAATTCTGCACGTCGTCTTTCTGTTCGTCGCACTCACAGAATCCCAACACAATGCTGCCTTTCCCTTCCTTTTTGCCTCACCTTGTATTGCGCACGGTCCGTGGAGTTTCTGCCATTCAGTTGACTTTTGCTGCTGTCAATTATCTAATTTTGCGAGAGTGAACCCGCGTGGTTGGCATTCACCACGAGCTATTACTCCACCACGACGAAACCTCCTGCTACATCCACGCATTTTAACTCTTCACATTTTTTTCTCATTTGCAATACCCCACCGTATCCACTGAAACCTACCAAGTCCATCGCAGATCACTTTTTCCACCCCCACTGCTAAATTCAGGCTCATGAACGTCACGGCCACAATGAGCCACTGTGTGTTGTCTGACGTGCACTCAAATATGGGCACACTGTGGCGCGCGATGGACGTGGGATGTACGGGAGCAGCGTGCGTCAGTTGCATGCACGCTGCTAGTTCTGCGATAATTCAGGTGAGCCAAGCTTGCGTCGTAGACCAGGTAAGGTGCTGTTCTGCATCGTTGCAAAATTGCGCTATTTTCCGACTAGCTAGTGCAAATAAATTGGTACAGCTCGGGCAAGTTCTTGCAGTCGTGCTGATGAGACTTTTGTGGTTTGTGTGAATTAAAGAGACTGGTGCACAAGCAAATGAGGTGGGCGCTGCGCATGTGGTTTGTTTGTGAAGTCCCTGCCAAGGATGCCGGATGTACATCGTATTTAGGTACGTGTAGGTATAGGCCCTATATATGTGGTTTGGGCCAATCTTGTGTATGTTCCACACTGCAATATTAGTTACCTGAACAAGCCTCAACATGCACACATGATGTTATGAAGAAATGAAGTTTGTGAAGAAGTGAAGTCTGTGAAGAAGTGCCCGGAATGACATCAAATTCCCTCCCGCAGAAACGAAGCTTGTTAATTACCATGTCAAGGCTCGTGCGTGCTGGAAGAGAATCGAGGGGGAATTGGGGCACTAAGATTGTAAAGGAGGGCTGTCGTTGCATGTGCATCATTATTTGTTTTGCACGCACCCATTGCTTGCATTGCGTTCATGTCATTTTTTTTCGCACGTGCATCTCTTGCTTGCGGTGCATGCATATAAATTTCTTTTGCACGCACCTGCTACTTGCAATGCATGCATGCCATTGTTTTCGCACGTACCTGGTGCTTGAGATACATGCATGTTCCTTTTACACATACCTGTTACTCTCAATTCGTGCATCTGTTTTTACACGTACCTAGTACTCACAAGGCATGCATGCCATTCTTTTGGCACGTACCTGGTGCATGGATTAGGTGCATCCCTTTTACACGTACCTGCCAGGTGTTGCTCTCAATAATTTGTGCATGCCATTCTTTTGGCACGTACCTGGTGCATGGAATAGGTGCATTCCTTTTACACATACCTGTTACTCTCAATTCGTGCATCTGTTTTTGCACGTACCTAGTACTCACAAGGCATGCATGCCATTCTTTTGGCACGTACCTGGTGCATGGAATAGGTGCATCCCTTTACACGTACCTGCCAAGTGTTGCTCTCAATAATTTGTGCATGCCATTCTTTTGCCACGTACCTGGTGCATAGAATAGGCGCATCCCTTTTACATATACCTGCCAGGTGTTACTCTCAATTTGTGCATGCCATTCGAACACACCTGGTGCTTGATATATATGCAGGCAATGAAAGGAGCAAAGGCCCCCCAAAGACGGCGCAAGCTGAACGCAATGATTGTGCTGGGGCTGAACCTGGGGCTCGTTGGCGCTGCCATCATTGGAAATGTGCTGGTGGTAAGAATGTGTTGGTGGTGAAGGTGTGCTAGTGGTGAGAGTGTGCTGGGACTGAACCTGGGGCTCGTTGGCGCTGCCATCATTGGAAATGTGCTGGTGGTGAGAATGTGCTGGTGATGGGAGTGTGCTAGTGGTGAGAGTGTGCTGGGACTGAACCTGGGGCTCGTTGGCGCTGCCATCATTGGAAATGTGCTGGTGGTGAGAATGTGTTGGTGGTGAGAGTGTGCTAGTGGTGAGAGTGTGCTGGGACTGAACCTGGGGCTCGTTGGCGCTGCCATCATTGGAAATGTGCTGGTGGTAAGAATGTGTTGGTGGTGAAGGTGTGCTAGTGGTGAGAGTGTGCTGGGACTGAACCTGGGCCTCGTTGGCGCTGCCATCATTGGAAATATGCTGGTGGTGAGAGTGTGCTGGTGGTGAGAATGTGCTGGTAATGAGAGTGTGCTGGTGGTGAGGAGAAGGAGGAGCAAGCATGGTGTGCCTTTTTTGTGTGTGTGTGGGTTAATTGCATGTGTCTTAGAAGGAACCCTAGAAGGTCATCCATGCATCCTTGCATTGCTATTCTGTACCTGCTTGCGTTATCCTCCCGAACTCCACCCTTGTAGAACAAGGCTGCATAAATAAACATGAGACGTGCACGGGCATCGTCCTCTGCACGTGAGCTTGCTGACGCGTATGTGCGTACGCGTACATATTTTTGAATTAATGTGTGTGTTAGTGTGTAAGCGTGTGTGTGTGTGTGCGTGTGTGTGTGTGAATATATTAACAAAAGTGGATGGAACCTGGCACGTTGCTCTCTTTGTTGAGTTGCTGCTCCGATGCACAAAGGAAGTCGGCAAGGCAAGGAAAGACTCCAAGAAAGGCACAATTGTTGCTTGCAAAAACCTACGTGCTCCTCCCTCCCCTCCTACGTCACACTGGATGTGGCGCTACTCCCCTCTTAAATCACACTGGGTCTGTTGCTCCTCCCCTTTTAATCCACACTGGGTGTGGCGCTACTCCCCTCTTAAATCACACTGGGTTTGTTGCTCCTCGCCTTTTAAGCCACACTGGGTTTGTTGCTCCTCCCCTTTTAAGCCACACTGGGTGTGGCGCTCCTCCTCCTTAATCCACACTGGGTGTGGCGCTACTCCCCTTTTAAGCCACACTGGGTGTGGCGCTCCTCCTCCTTAATCCACACTGGGTGTGGCGCTCCTCCTCCTTAAGCCACACTGGGTGTGGCGCTACTCTTCGCCCCTTTGTTGTGCGGCTTGCTCATATATTACGGTCCCCTAGGAATAATATGTGAGAATGTAATTCAAAAAAGGTTTCCACGCTGTAATTCAAAAAAGGTTTCAATTGTACACTAAAAGCCACTCTGTTACGGCAATACTAGGGTTGGCCAGAACCATACATTTATAGTTATATACGGTGTACGTACGGTATTTTTAGCAAAGGAATCACCATACATACGGTCATATACGTTGCAGATATACGGTTCTGGCCAACCCTAGGCAATGCCTTTCACAGTGGATGAGTCCGATGGTACCCAGCACTATAGTGGCTCCTTTTCCTTAATTAATGTGGGGAGTAATGTGGGGAGTGGTTTATCACTGCCTGCGTGATTCTTTTTACACAGATCACTGCCTGTGTGATTCTTTTTACACAGATCACTGCCTGCGTGATTCTTTTTACACAGATCATGGTGACTGAGTAAATTGATTTTTTCGATATCCGACTCCCAAAGGCAGTTCTTGTTATAATAGACAATCCCCACCCTACTGCCTTGAGCGTGACTTTGCTATAAAGCTAGAGTGATACCCTGCTATTCTACCTTTTTGTTCCTCAATGCTCAAATCCACCTTTTTCGCCCAACCGCCTGTTCTGTTTTTGCCTGCACCCTCTCTGTTCATAGCCTTGTTTGAGCAGCACCGCTCAATCAATACTCATCACCCTGATTTTTGCCAACTTCCTCCGTTTCAGTCTCAGTACTCAAGGACTAGACAGCACCAATGATGTACGTGTGTACGTGTATGTGCGTGTGCGTGTGTGTGTGCGTGTGTGTGTGTGTGTGTACTTGCGTATCTTGCTCTACATTTGTACAGCTGAACTTTTCCTCACACAAGATGAGGCCTGCTGTTTTTGCCGGGAGTTCGGTACCAACAAAAGCGCCGTTTTTAATACAAATGCAGGTGCCTTGGACAAATGAAGTCATTTACGGGCTACTGGCTCTTTTGTGCGTGCCTGTGGTGGCAGTTGATCTTGCAGGTGCATGTGTGTGTGTGTGTGTGTGTGTGTGTGTGTGTGTGTGTGTGTGTGTGTGTGTGTGTGTGTGTGCGTGTGTGTTTATGTGTGTGCGCGCGCACGGGGGAGTGCTGTTTGGGGTCAAAGTGTATATGAGTTTGTGTTTGAGTTTGCGTGGGTGGACGTCACCAATAAAACCAGGTCTTTTCAGAGTGACCAATGCTGACAAGTCCCTTACATCACAGCAACTGGCACACACACATATACACACATACACACACATTACACACACACTCCAGGTAAGTGCTGTTGCGCTGTGCCGACTGTCTAACTTACATCACAGCAACTGGCACACACACATATACACACACATGCACACACACATACACACACATTACACACACTCCATGTAAGTGCTGTTGCGCTGTGCCGACTGTTTAATATTGTGCACCTAACTACTCTGCTGCTTTGCCTTTTTCTTGTTTTTCCCGGAACACAAGACGCACTTACAACAATGAGGAGAATTGGAGTATGGACTAGCACGCTGCTAGAGAAGGGTTGCGGCACTCTTTATTACTAGCAGCACCTTGTCTAGCACGTTTGCAACAGTTTTTGGACCACAAAGTCGGTTTGTTTCTATACATTACATTGCCCATTCATCTTGTTCCCCATGTCCTTTCAGCCTGTTCCCCATTCATTTTTGTTCACCTTGTCCTTTCATCCTGTTCCCCATTCATCTTGTTCCCCGTGTCCTTTCATCTTGTTCCCCGTTCATTTTTGTTCACCTTGTCCTTTCATCCTGTTCCCCATTCATCTTGTTCCCCATGTCCTTTCATCTTGTTCCCCATTCATCTTGTTCCCCATGTCCTTTCATCCTGTTCCCCATTCATCTTGTTCCCCATGTCCTTTCATCTTGTTCCCCGTTCATCTTATTCCCCATGTCCTTTCATCCTGTTCCCCATTTATCCTGTTCCCCATGTCCTTTCATCTTGTTCCCCATTCATCTTGTTCCCCATCCATTTTTGTTCCCCATGTCCTTTCATCTTGTTCCCCATTCATCTTGTTCCCCATTCATTTTTGTTCCCCATGCCCTTTCATGCATCTTGTTCCCCATTCATCTTGTCGCGTTGCAACTGCTTCTATGCGGTGGAAGGGGCTGGATAGTTGTAATAAAATGAGCGCGCACACACACACACACACACACACACACACACACACACACACACACACACACACACACACACACACACACACACAAATCATGGATGATGATAGTATTTGCCACTCGTCTACTTCAAGCTGCTGCCGCCTTGATTTGGTTACAAAACCACCTCTGCTGAGTTCAATGTGTAACGCTGTTGTAAATAATCCACCGTCCATCTCACAATGCAAACAAAATAGAAATATAGAACAGCATCTTCATGTATACCCAAGGTCCATCTTCTCGAATCTTTATTATCACGCACAGAAAAAGGCCTCCTTATGGCCCGTGCTTGCAATCCATGCATAAGATGGTACCATGATTCGTCATGACATCCTGGGTCGCGCACTGAAAAGCGCATCCTTGATCGTGCACAGAAGGGTCCATCCTTATTGGTGCACATTGAAGTGTATTTCCATGACTGTGCACACAAAAATGCTAGTACTAGTCGGTTTGATTAAAACGGGCTTTGGGCAACGCTGCAGCTCCCTCTATCTCACTATATGAGCTGCAGCCCCCTCTATCTCATATGAGCTGCAGCTCCCTCTATCTCATCATTTGAGCTGCAGCCCCCTCTATATCATATGAGCTGCAGCTCCCTCTATCTCATTATATGAGCTGCAGCTCCCTCTATCTCAATATTTGAGCTGCAGCCCCCTCTTTCTCGTTTTATGAGCTGCAGCCCCCTCTATCTCATATGAGCTGCAGCTCCCTCTATCTCAATATTTGAGCTGCAGCCCCCTCTTTCTCGTTTTATGAGCTGCAGCTCCCTCTATCTCAATCTTTGAGCTGCAGCCCCCTCTATCTCGCTATATGAGCTGCAGCCCCCTCTGTCTCATATGAGCTGCAGCTCCCTCTATCTCATCATTTGAGCTGCAGCCCCCTCTATCTCGTTTTATGAGCTGCAGCTCCCTCTATCTCATATGAGCTGCAGCTCCCTCTATCTCAATATTTGAGCTGCAGCCCCCTCTATCTCGTAATATGAGCTGCACATTTGTAGGCTCGGCCAGAACCGATACGTACTATAGTCGGTTTAGTTAAAACGGGCTTTGGGCAACGCTGCAGCTCCCTCTATCTCAATATATGAGCTGCACATTTGTAGGCTCGGCCAGAACCGATACGTACTATAGTCGGTTTAGTTAAAACGGGCTTTGGGCAACGCTGCAGCTCCCTCTATCTCAATATATGAGCTGCACATTTGTAGGCTCGGCCAGAAACAATACGTACTATAGTCGGTTTAGTTAAAACAGGCTTTGGGCAACGCTGCAGCTCCCTCTATCTCAATATATGAGCTGCACATTTGTAGGCTCGGCCAGAAACAATACGTACTATAGTCGGTTTAATAAAACGGGCTTTGGGCAACGCTGCAGCTCCCTCTATCTCAATATATGAGCTGCTCATTTGTAGGCTCGGCCAGAACTGATACGTACGATCCTGTCCAACTCTAGTGCTTTGTGTGTTGCTGACTGGTATGGGCGTCTGCACTGATTCCTGACTGGTACGTCTGCACTCACGTACTGCACTGCAGTATATACTTACGTCTGCACTGATTTCTGACTGGTATGGGCGTCTGCACTGAGATTCCTGAATGCCTCAGCACTTCCACCTTAAAAGAACCATCACCCTGTCTGGTAAACATCATTCTGCCTGCGCAGTGGCATGGGCGTCTGCACTGAGAGTCCTGAGTGCCTCAGCACTTCCACCTCGTAAGAACCATCATCCTGTCTGGTAAACATCATTCTGCCTGCGCAGTGGCATGGGCGTCTGCACTGAGAGTCCTGAGTGCCTCAGCACTTCCACCTTGCAAGAACCATCACTCTGTCTGGTAAACTTCATTCTTGTCTGGTAAACATCATTCTGCCTGCGCAGTGGCATGGGCGTCTGCACTGAGAGTCCTGAGTGCCTCAGCACTTCCACCTTGCAAGAACCATTACCCTGTCTGGTAAACATCATTCTGCCTGCGCAGTGGCATGGGCGTCTGCACTGAGAGTCCTGAGTGCCTCAGCACTTCCACCTCGTGAGAATAGGGTTGGCCAGAACCATACATTTATAGGTATATACGGTGTACGTACGGTATTTTTGGCAGGGAAATCACCATACATACGGTCATATACGGTGCAGACATACGGTTCTGTCCAACCCTACGTAAGAACCATCACCCTGTCTGGTAAACACCATTCTGCCTGCGCAGTGGCATGGGCGTCTGCTCGGAGTGCTGCGCGCTGGTGGATGGTGCTTGCCATCACGGGCCTGGTCGTCTGTGCATTGGGGCCCCCCTCAGAAGCCTGGTTGTGCCAGATCAGCAATAGCCAGATCAACGCTGTGCACACTCTGTTCTTGGGCTGTGATGTGGTTTTTTTAGGTGGGTACTGTGGTATGTTCAGGTGAGCGCCATGGGGTGGATGTTAGTAGGGTGGGCCAAAAAAAAAAAAAAATATATATATATATATACGTGTTGTACGATGTACGTACGGTATTTTAAGCAGAAGAATATCACCATACATACAGTCATACTCGGTGTATATACGGTATTTTAAGCAGGGAATCACCATACATACGGCCATAAACGGTGTGTATATACGGTTCTGGCCAACCCTAGATATTAGAGAGCTGCGAGTTTCTATGCCTTGCACAAAGGTATGAGTACGTCACGCTGAAAGTGGCGTACCTCTAAATTTTAAGCTTGAAGCTTCCAGGATTGTTCGCGCATGTTTTAGGGATTGTTGTTGTGATGTGTGAGAAGGTGCACCGTGCATGTCACACTCTAGTAGGTGCAGTCATCCTTATACACAGCATCAGAGCGAGAAAAGAGGGGAAGAAGGTAAACCCACATCAAATCACGCTGGATGTGTTTACACTGCCTTTCATTCTTCTTTTCTTTGGAGAGTGCTGTACTGTTTATATATTTTTCTCTTTTTCCTCTTAAGGGGGTTTCTCGTTATTGCAGCCTGTCTGCTCCTAGGGTGGACTTTACTTAACTCCCCACGACCTTGCTTTTCCTGCAAATAGCTTTTCCTCCTCAAAAACACATACCAATCAGGCTGAAGCCTCGTGAAGCAAGTGACTTGATGCCTGTCCCTCACATCTCACGCGCAGGGCTCGCGGGGTATCTCAGGTGCCATAACAACACCCATCAGTTACAAAGCCATAAGCTTGAGTGATCTGACCACTGCGGCTCAACCATAAACTGCGGCTTTTCCGTCCTCATCCTGTTAGTCCTTATCAATCTGGTTGCCCAAGACTGCTTCAATGTATTGTATTCTGTGGTGTGGGCACGAGTCCAGCTGGCTCAAATGTATCGTCACGTTTGAGTGCACCAAATGTCAGGCACGAGGCCTGTATTGGGTGCACCAAATGGCACCAAATGTCAGGCACGAGGCCTGTATTGAGTGCACCAAATGTCAGGCAGCTGGCTCAAATGTCAGGCACGAGTCCAGCTGGCTCAAACGTATTATCATGTTTGAGTGCACCTACCAGCAACTTTGATCCTCGGCTTGTACAAACAATATTTTCCCGTCATACTTTGTGGTGTGGGCACGAGTCCGGGAGGCTCAATGTACTGTCATGCTCTGTGTTGTGTAGCGTAATTACCGGCGTTCCAACCACGTATCAGTGTTCTATTCTGTTGTGTGTAGTGCACTTACCAAGTGTCATAGCAAGTGCTTTCACTGTTCTGTGTAGTGGTATTGTTAGCATACTTACCAGAATGTCTGATCCTCGGCATTACAAAAAACATAAGCACGGCTTTGCAAAGCAATTAAGCAATAGGTGTGCGTATTACATTTTCTTGCCGGAATTCTTTCCTGAGTTAAGGACAAACTGAATCGCGTCATTTTTGCAATTCCTTTAGTGATACGTTGTATTGCTCTTTCCTTAATGCCGAAATATGCGTATTTCTGTTGGCTACCAGCAATTTGGTATCTGTACTTACGTGTTTCTTCTGAGACGATGCGCGATTTGCAGCTTTTAGTAGCCTATCAAATTGTTTTTTTTTTCTGTGGAGGAACAGAGTTTACAGTTCTCAATACCAAAGTAGATCCTCTTTGTTGTTTGTTGTGGAGAGGTAATTCTCTGCCTGCGCAATTACTTCCTCTTTTTTTTTGTCCTGTTGTTATAACAACATTGATGTGAAACACTTCTCCTTGTTATTGTCACATTTTAAACAATTTTTTTAATCATTACGGTCATTGTTTGAGCATACTGTCTAATTTTTCTAACTCGTTACCTTAAGTTTACTATTGTCGTTACTGTCATATTAAGTGTTATGACTCCACGAACTCTCCATTTGTTGCAGCCCTCATTATCATGGCTAGTAGCAATAGGCAAATAGGCTATAGGGAAAAAGGCTGCACGTTTTGGAACAATAAACCGCTTGATAAACGGGGTGTTACCATCTGTGGCACGTATACAAGATTACAAGATGACAAGAGAAAAGGTCTTTAGTCAAGAAGTATGACTGCTCGCTGTTCATAAAGTACATAAGTTCATGAATGAAAAAAAGGAGTTTTTCAGGTGTAAGAAAGCAGACACATCTGTCCTGTCTGTGAAAAAAAGGACGCATATTTCCGGCGGAGAGAAACTATCTGAGGGTGCGTGCAGTGGAAGAGAACATGCTTTTTATCCTGGACATTATCATCAGCCTCAAATAAGTCGCAAGTAGGGGAAGAGGAATTTCAAGTTGCAATTTCAACGCAAAGGGTGTGGACGCAAAGTCTGAAACGAGTCACACTGCGAATGACACCTGGAAGGTCAATAAGCATGTACCAGGGAAGCCTATAGGGAGGATGGGTAACTTATGAGTTCAGTGTGAAACACCTGAACTCAGGTTCTTGAAGTGTAGCATATATTTTTTTTTTTTTTTGGTGGGGGTTGTTACACGGTCCTCAGCAAGGGCCTGACAGAATGAGGGGAAAAAAACCTATAAGACTGGGAAAAGGAAAACTCCTGCCTAAACAGAAAAACCCTCCTTGAA